>Ga0160429_1000379_pt1 | contig 45844 bp, 35 predicted proteins | sample SolpanmetagenomR_FD_108199 | JGI IMG/M metagenome (GOLD analysis project Ga0160429, IMG submission 108199) | Solar panel surface microbial communities from Lawrence Berkeley National Laboratory, California, USA - R | ecosystem: Engineered > Built environment > Solar panel > Unclassified ... | reverse complement strand
CGCATTCATGGTGTCGAAGGAGGTCGAAATCTGGTCGAAGTCCTTTAAGGACGATACCCTAACCGCGCACTGGACCTGCGACGGCAGCACGCAGTACACCATCGACGAGCCCACCGGCGAGCACGCCAAGGCCGAGCGCGGCACCGACGTGGTGCTGCACGTAGCCGACGACTCGGACGAGTTCCTCGAAGAAGCCCGCCTGCGCACCATTCTCACCAAGTACTGCAAGTTTTTGCCCGTACCGATTGAATTTGAGGGGGAGCTGATTAACGACACGACGCCCATCTGGACCAAGCAGCCTTCCGAGCTGACGGATGAGGACTACAAGAAGTTCTACCAGGAGCTCTACCCCATGAGCATGGATGAGCCGCTGTTCTGGATTCACCTGAACGTGGACTACCCCTTCAACCTGACGGGCATTTTGTACTTCCCGAAAGTGAAGGACGAGCTTCAGTTCTCGCGCAACAAGATTCAGCTGTACTCGCGCCAGGTGTTCATCACCGACGAGGTGAAGGACGTGGTGCCCGAGTTCTTGATGCTGCTGCATGGCGTCATCGACTCGCCCGATATCCCGCTGAACGTGTCGCGTAGCTTCTTGCAAGCCGACGCGGCGGTGCGCAAAATCAATACCTACATCACCCGCAAGGTGGCCGACAAGCTGGCCGAGCTGTTCCGCAAGGACCGCGCTGCTTACGAGGAGAAGTGGTCTGATATCGGGCTGTTTGTGAAGTACGGCATGCTCTCGGACGAGAAGTTCTATGAGCGCGCCAAGGACTTTGTGCTGCTGAAAAGCGTGGACGGTACCCTGCGTACCCTCACTGAATATACCGAGCACGTGCAGGCCAACCAGCAGGACAAGGACAGCAACACCGTGGTGCTCTACACCACCGATGCCGAGCAGCAGCACGGCTTCGTGGCCGCCGCCCAGGAGCGCGGCTACGATGTATTGTTGATGGACCACATCCTTGACCCGCACTTCATTGGCCAGCTGGAGCAGAAGCTGGAGAAAACTACCTTCAAGCGTGTAGACTCGGCCACGGCCAGCCAACTCATCGAGAAGGACGAAGCCCCGGCCAGCGTGCTGAGCGATGATGACCAGACCAAGCTGAGCGAGGTGTTCACCAGCGCCATCAGCAACCCAGCTATGCACGTCAAAGTGGCGGCCCTGTCGCCGCAGGATGCGCCAGTGGTTATTACCCAAAACGAATTTATGCGCCGCATGAAAGACATGCAGCGCACCGGTGGCGGCGGTGGCATGCAAATGTTTGGCTCGATGCCCGACTCGTTTGACGTGACCGTGAACGCCAACAGCCCGCTCGTGACCAAGGTGCTCGCCGAGGGTGGCGCCACCATCGCCAAGCAAGCCTTCGACTTGGCCCTGCTAACCCAGGGTATGCTGAAAGGCGAGGCGCTCACGGCCTTCGTGAAGCGCAGCACCGAACTGCTGTAGCTGACGACGTGACGCAGTAAGCAGTAGCAGGTAGTAGCTAGCTGCTAGCTATTAGCTCTTTAAGAAGCCCCGCTGCCTGATTGGCAGCGGGGCTTTTTGCGAGGGTAGGGGGGTAGGGTTTGCTATTTACCCGTTTCGCTAGTTGCCGCATCCACGGGCTTAGACTGTGGTGAAGACTGCTGCCGCAGGAAAATTGAGAGGCCGACTAAGGAGAAGATGGAAACGAACTCGCTCTGCCAGTTCTGAAACGACTCAAACCAGAAGCGGCTCGTGTGCAGGTAGCCCCAGGTAGTTATCAAGGGCTTGCCTTCGTGCGCCTGCTCAATGTTGAAGACAATCATGCCGCCCCGCGCGTGCAGGTACACAGCACCCAGAAACAAGGCGAAGAAGGTGAGGCTAAGCGAGTGCTTGTAGAGGTGTAGCCAGAGCCCACCCTGGCGCACGGGCCACGGCGCATCGGGCTTGGTGGTGTCGGGCTTTTGGTCAACGTCTTCTTCGCCCTCGAGCTTTTTAGATTCGGGCGAGCCTTTTTGGCGCAGCCAGATAGTAAGCACCACATAGACGCCCATTTGCAGGAACTCACTTTCCCAGTTCTCAAACGTGGCTTCGAGGAAATGGCCCGAGTGCAGGTATTGCCCCAGCGTAAGCTGAGCCAGCCCCATCTGCGCCAGGTCGTCGTTGTTGTCGTGCCAGCCGGTGAGCACCTGGCCCACCAGCGCGCCCGCAATCAGCCCAAAAGTGACCAGGAGCAAGCCGTTTTCATAGAAGAACCGCCGCAAACGAGAAGTGGGCATAAGGAGGAGCAGAAAGTAGGGTTGGCGTGTAGAACGGAGCGCCCACACCCACGGTTAACGTGGTGGCCGGTACGAAGGCTGCTCACTCAGTGGAGAATAGCTAGTAGCCCGGGTACTAACCACTACTTTTCCTATCGCTAAAACCCAGTTATTTAGCGTAGCTTGGCAGGCATTCCGTTCTCTCCCCACCTACCCATGAAAAATCTGTTGATTCTGGGCGTGCTGTCTTTTTGCACGACCGTCACCTTTGCGCAGTCGGGCAAAAGTGCTGCTTCCGACTTGGCTGCCAACCGAGCGCGCGTAGCTACTGGCCAGCTGGCCGGCGCGGCACTGCCCAGCGGCATTCACGCCTTTAAGGGCATTCCGTACGCAGCGCCGCCGGTAGGTAGCTACCGCTGGCGCGAGCCGCAGCCCGCCCAAAAGTGGACGAATGTGCGGCCGGCCACACAGTTTGGGCCGCGCGCCATGCAGCTACCCCTATTTGGCGATATGAATTTCCGCTCGAATGGCGTGAGCGAAGATTGCCTGTACCTAAATGTGTGGACGGGCGCCAAAACGGCGCAGGAAAAGCGGCCAGTGCTGGTGTACTTCTACGGTGGCGGCTTTGTGGCCGGCGATGGCTCGGAGCCGCGCTACGATGGCGAAGCCCTGGCCAAGCAAGGCATCGTAACCGTGACGGTAAACTACCGCCTGGGTTTGTTTGGGTTTATGGCTCACCCCGAGCTCACGAAAGAATCGCCGCACCACGCCTCGGGCAACTACGGCCTGCTTGACCAGCAAGCCGCCGTGCAATGGGTGCGGACCAATATTGCGGCCTTTGGCGGCGACCCGCAGCACATTACCATCGCGGGTGAGTCGGCCGGCTCGTGGTCGGTGAGCGCGCAAATGGCCGCGCCGGCTACCAAGGATTTGCTAAAAGGCGCCATTGCCGAAAGTGGCTCGCTGCTGGGCTTGCAGCCGTTGCCGACCCTAGCGCAGGGCGAAGCCACGGGCACAGCCTTTGGCACGAGCATGAGCGCGGCCTCGCTGGCGGCGCTGCGGGCGCTGCCGGCCCAGCAGCTGCTAGAGGCTAGCGGCAAGCAGGGCGCGCCGCGCTTTTCGCCCATCGTAGATGGGTATTTCCTACCCCGCTCGCCGGCCGAGATTTTTGCCGCGGGCCAGCAGGCGCACGTGCCGCTGCTGGTAGGCTGGAACTCGCAGGAAATGGCCTACCAAATGATACTTGGCCCGAATGCGCCTACCCGGGAGAATTACCACGCCGCCGTGCAAAAGCTGTACGGTGAGCAAGCGGCCGATATTCAGCGGCTCTATCCCGCTGCCACCGATGCCGATGCCGAGCAGGCCGCTACCGACCTGGCCGGCGACCGCTTCATTGCCTACAGCACCTGGAAGCTCGCCGATGCCCAGCTCCAGACCGGTGGCCAGCCTGTGTACCGCTACCTCTACGCCCGCCCTCGCCCGGCCATGACGCCCGAAATGGGCAATGCTACCGCCAACCTGGCTGGCGGCGTGACCCGGGGCACTGGGAACGCTACCCCCGCCCCGCCCGCCAAAGGCGCTGTGCACTCGGCCGAAATTGAGTATGCCCTGGGCAACTTGCCTGGCAACAAAGTATTCGCCTGGACGCCCGACGATTACCAGGTATCCAAAACCATGCAGGGGTACTTCGCCAACTTCATCAAAACCGGCAACCCCAACGGCGCGGGCCTACCCACCTGGCCCGCTGCCAGCCAGCAAAATGGCCAGGTGCTGCGCCTAGACGTGGCTACCAAAGCCGAACCCGACCAAACACGCGCTCGCTACCAGTACCTGGAGCAGCACGCCGGCAAGTAAGCGCCTTCGGCAAAACCGCACGCTCAGATGCTTCCCTAAAAGCCCCGCCGCTCTCCAGCGGCGGGGCTTTTTGATAGATAGAACCGGCCTGTTGGTAGAAAAATGGGGTAGGATGGTGCAATCGGCTTCATTTTCGCGTTAAGCTGGGCTAGGCTGGCGCCTATTTTTGCCCAAAGCCCCTAATTCTCTTTCTCGATGCGTAAGATTCTGCTTGGTTTTCTGGTGTTTGTTGTGCTGCTGGTGGTGGCGCTTGTGGCCGCGCCGTTCCTATTTAAGGACAAGCTGCGGGCGCTGGCCGACCAGCAGATAGCCCAGCGCGTGCGGGCCAAAGTGCAGTACAACCCCGCCGATATCGACGTGACGCTGCTCAGCACGTTTCCAAATTTGGGCCTGGATATCAAGAACCTGCGCGTGATTGGCCTGGACTCGTTCAGCCGCGACACGCTAGCGTACTTACCCGATTTGAAGGTCGGGCTGGACTTGATGAGCGTTATCAAAGGCCAGCAGATTGATGTGAAAAGCGTGGCCCTCGACCAGCCCGACATTGCCATTAAAGTGCTTAAGAGTGGCCGGGCCAACTGGGATATCATGATTTCAGATTCAGCCGCCGCGGCTAAAGGGCAGGATACCAGCTCCGTAAACCTGGCCATTCAGGGTTGGGAGGTAACCAACGGCCGCCTGCGCTACGATGACCGCAGCATTCCGGTGCAGTTGGATGCGCGCGGCGTGAACCACACCGGCAAGGGCGATTTTGCCAAGAATATCTTCGACCTCACTTCCAACACGACCATCGCCAAGCTCACGGCCAACTACGCTGGCGTCGATTACCTGACCGATAAGCAGGTGGACGCCGACATCGCCATGAGCATGGACCTGAATAAGAGCCTCTACACCTTTAAGGAAAACCAGGTGAAGCTCAATGATTTTCCGTTCAGCTTCGCGGGTGCTATTGGCTTGCCCAACGCTACGGATATTACCTATGACGTGACGTTCAAGGCGTTGCAAACCGACTTCAAGAACATTCTGAGCTTGGTGCCAGGCGTATTCGATGCGCAGTTTAAGGACGTGGCGGCGAGCGGGCAAGTGGCTTTCAATGGCTACTACAAAGGCGTGCAAAACAAGCTGCGCATGCCCGGCTACGGCGTGAACCTGACCGTGACCAACGGCCGCTTTAAGTACCCGCAGCTGCCGCAGGAAGCCAAGAATATCAACGTGGCGATGGTGGTGGACAACCCTTCGGGCTTTACGAACAACGTGAAAGTCAACGTGTCGAAGTTTCACCTGGACCTGGGCACTAACCCAGTGGATGGCAACGTGACTATCGACGGCCTGGAGCCCATGAAGGTGGATGGCCGCGTGAAAGCCAACGTGAACCTGGCCGAAGCGCTGAAAGTGTACCCTGTGGCTGGCGTCACGGCCCGCGGCCAGCTCTTCGTGGATGCTACCGGCAAGGGTATTTACTCAAAAACCCAGATGCCGGTGGTGAACGCCGCCATCAAGATGACGAACGGCTACGTGAAGTCGAATAAATTTCCAGCGCCCATCGAGGACATTAACCTGAGTGGCACGGTGGTAAACGCCACTGGCCAGGTGAATGACACCTACGTAAATCTGCCGCAGTTTCACATGGTGCTGGAGGGCGAGCCGCTCGACGGCCGCCTGGCGGCGCACAACATCAACTCGCCGGTGTTTGATGCCAACGTGAAGGGTACTGTAGACCTCACCAAAATCACCAAGATTTTTCCGCTCGACGGCATGACCGTTACCGGCCGCGTGTCAGGCAACGTGGCCGCCGCCGGCAACATGGCCGATGTGGAGGCTGGCCGCTACCAGAACGTGAAAGCCAGTGGTACGGTGCAGGCTAAGAACGTGACATACAAGAGTAAAGACCTGCCCCAGGGCGTGAACATCAGCAGCGCAGCGGGTACGTTCAACAATAATCAGATTGTTATTCAGCAGCTTAACGGTACGGCCGGCACGTCCGACTTTGCGGCCAACGGCACGGTGAGCAACTACTTGGGCTACCTCTTCACGCCCGGCCAGGCGCTGAAGGGCACAATGAACGTGACCTCGCACAATTTCAACGTGAACGAGTTTATGATAGACCCGGTGAGCGAAAAATCAACCGCTACCGGTAAGGCCGCGCCCGCCAAAGCCAACGGTGTAGTGCCGATTCCGAAGTTCTTCGACCTGGTGCTGAACAGCAAGGTGGACAATGTGACCTACGACAACCTGAAGCTGACCAACGCCAGCGGCACGGTAGCCGTGAAGAACGAAGTAGCCTCGCTCAAAGGATTAACCTTTAATACGTTGGGTGCTACCTTCGGCACTACGGGCAGCTACAACACCCAGGACCTAGCGCACCCCAAATTTGACCTGGGGCTGAATATTCAGAACCTCGATTTTCAGAAGGCGTTTAGCTCGTTCAACACCATCAAGGCGCTGGTGCCGCTGGCAGCGGCGGTACAAGGCGTGTTCAATACCAAGTTTTCGGCCAGCGGCGAAATGGGCCAGGACATGCTGCCCAAGCTGAGCAGCCTGAGCGGTGCAGGCTTATTTGATATCGTGAAGGCCAGCGTGTTGCAATCGCCGGTGCTGAGCCAGATTTCGAGCCTTACCACCCTACCCGAGCTGAAAAACCTGCAAGTGCTGAACAAGATTGTGAACGCGCAGATAGTAAATGGCAACTTCGTGGTGAAGCCCTTCGACCTGACCGTAGGCGATGTGAAAATGACGGTGGGCGGCTCGAACAGCCTGGCCGGCCTGCTCTCGTACGTGACAGCCATCAATGCGCCCACCGGCAAGCTGGGCAATGCCTTAAGCAACAAGCTCACGCAGCTTACGGGCGTGCAGAATATCCAGGGTACCGACCGCGTGACGCTGGGCCTCAACATCGGCGGCAGCCTCGCGAGCCCGGTAGTGAAACTGACCAGCGGCAGCCTCAAGGACCAGGGCAAAACCATTGTGACCAACGTGGTGAAAACCAAGCTCACCGACGCGCTGCTGGGCCTGGCCACTAAGAACAAAGCCAAAACGGACAGCACCCAGAAGGCCACTGCCACCGCGCAGCAAAACTCGCAGGAGCAGCTGCAGCTTGAAATTCAGAAGAAGAAGCTGGAGGCCCAGGAAAAGGCCAAGCAAGCCATCGGCGCGGGGCTGAATAGCTTGTTTGGCGGCCGCAAAAAAGCCGCCGCGCCCGCCGCTACCCCTACCCCCGCCGACACCACGAAGAACTAGTAGGCTAGATAAAATCCTATTTTTGGCAATATTTTTGAAAGAGAGAAGGCCCGGCAACCTGGTGGTTGGCCGGGCCTTTTTAGCATCCCTACCCCCTTCCTACCTCACAACTTTATGCACTCTTTCCGCCTTTTGAGTTTAGCCAGCACCGCCTTGCTAGGCCTGGCCAGTTGCTCCAAAACCTCCGATAACAACGCCAGTGCTGCCAAGCTTGAAGTGCGCCTGACCGATGCGCCGGGCGATTTTCAGCGGGTAGTGCTCGATGTGCAGCAGGTGGAAGTGCACCTGAAGGAGGAGCGCGACCCCAGCGGCTGGCAAACGCTGGCCTTTACGCCGCAGGTGGTGAATGTGCTCGACTACGTGAACGGCAAATCGGCGCTGCTGGTGAGCACCGATTTTGCGCCCGGCGACCTCAAGGAAATTCGCCTGATACTGGGGCCAAATAGCTACGTAGTGGGCACCGATGGCCAAACCTACGCCCTGAAAACGCCGAGCGGGCAAACCTCCGGCGTCAAGCTAAAGCTGAACCAGGTGACTCTGGCCGCCGGCTCGACCTACCAGCTGCTGCTCGACTTCGACGTGGCCAAATCTATTGTGGAGCGCGGCAACTGGAAACCCAGCAACGATAAAAAGGAGCGCTACCTGCTCAAGCCCGTTATTCGGCTGGTGGCGCAGGAGCTGCGCGGTGGCCTGCGCGGCACCGTGACGCCGGCCGCGGCCCGGCCCCAGGTGCTGGCCATCCGGGCCGCCATCACCGGTCCCGATACGGTGAGCACGTTTGCCGACGCCTCGGGCGCGTTTCAGCTCAATGGGCTGCCGTCCGGCACGTATCAGGTGCAGTATTTCCCGTCGGTGGCGGCCCCTGCTGGACAGCCCGCCTACAAATATGTGGTGCGCACCGGCGTAGTCGTGACCAACGACCAGGTGACGGACCTGGGCGTGACGCCCCTGTAGCGGCTGGTTTTAGACCACAAAAAAGCGCCCCTTCTTTACTAGAGAAGGGACGCTTTTTTGTGGTCTAAAACCGGGCTAGCTGAGGCGTTGCACCAGCGCCAGCAGCTCGCGCTGGGTGGTGCGCGTGTCGTCCTCATCGTACCAGGCATTGACCTGCGCTATCAGCTCCTTGGTGGGCACGGCGTGGGCTTTGAGGTCTTGCTGCAAGGATTGCAGGGGCGCCGGGCGCGGGCCCCACACGCCGGCCTCGGTGAGCGAGTCGGCGTGCAGCAGCACGGCAATGGGCATGGCCCGGCCGCCGTTGGTTAGGTACTTGTCGATGAGGTCGGGGTGGGCGTCGCGCAGGAAGTAGCGCGTGGTGAGGTGGCCGTCGCTGGCCTGCGCCACCGCCTCAAACAAGGGCACCGTGTGCGAGGCATCGCCGCACCAGCCCTCCGTGATGATGGCCCAGAGGTACGACTCTCGAAGCTGGCTGAGCGCGGCTTGCAGCTCGGGCACCACCGCTACGGTGGGCGCCACGCGGTCCATCCGGGCCTCGGCCTCGCGGTAGTAGGGCAGCAGCTTGGTCAGGTGTTCGTCGGGCTGCGGGGTGGCCAGCGCCTCGGCTATGTGCTGGCGGTAAGCGGGGTAGGGCAGGCCGGTGGCCAGCTGCTCGGCGGTGAGAACGGGGGTAGGCATGGGGGCGTAACAGCGGTGAGGCTCTATAACAAGCAAGCCGCCAAATGTTGCCGGGCCGCGGGCCCTACCCCCTCATTTACTGCACGCCGCCGCCCAGGGCGCGGTACAGGGCCACGGCTTGCAGCAATTGGGTGCGGCGCAGCTCGGCCAGGCTCAGCTCGGCGTCGAGTACGCTGCGCTGGGCGGTGATGATTTCGAGGTACGTGGCGTAGCCGGTGTATTGCAGCAGGGAGGCGGTTTCTACGGCGCGGCGCAGGGTTACTACCTCCTGGCGGCGCAGCACCACGGCGCTGTCGTAGTTGGCCACGCCGCGCAGGCTGTTGGTGACTTCGCGCACGCTGGTTTGCAGGGCTTTCTGGTAGGCAAAATAGGCTTCGAGGCTGGCCGCGGTGGCGCGGTTGCGCTGGGCGCGCAGCGCCCGGCGGTTGAGGATGGGCGCGCTCAGGCCCCCCAGAATACCCGCCACCACGGAGCTGGGTTCAAACAACAGCGACGCCCGAAAGGCGTTGACCCCGGCGTAGGGCGTGAGGGTGAGGGCCGGCAGAAAAGCGGCGCGGGCTGCATCGAGGTCGGCCCCGTTGGCGGCCAGGTTCAGCTCGGCCTGGCGCACGTCGGGGCGGCGCAGCACCAGGCGGGCGGGCACGCCGGCCAGCAGGCGCTCGGGCACCTGCACCTCGGCCAGCTCGGTGGGCCGCACAATGCGGCGCGGGTAGCGCCCCAGCAGCTGGTTGAGCTGGGTTTCGGTTTCGACGATGCGCTGCCGGGTTTCGAACACCAGGCTGCGGGTGCGCAATACCTGCGCCTGAAACTGCTGCACGGCCAGCTCAGTGGCGCGGCCGGCCTGCTTCTGCACCTTGGTAATCTCGAAGGCCTTCTCCTGCAGCACGAGGTTGCGCTGCAAGGTAGCCAGCTGGTTATCAAAGGTTAGTAGCTCGTAGTAATTGTTGGCCACCTCGGCTACAATGCCCGTGGCTACCAGTTGCCGCCCCTGCTCCGAAGCCAGCAACCGGCCCTGGGCGGCGTTGCGCAGGCTGCGCAGGCGGCCCCAGAGGTCCACTTCCCAGGTGCTGCGCAAGCCTAGGAAATAATCGGGCGTTAGGCCGGTGGGCACCACCTGGTTGCCGTCGATATTTTGCGACAGGTTGGTGTCGTAGTTGCCCACGCCGGTCATCGTGTAGCGCCCGTAGCGGTCGTAGCCCGCCGAGCCCGTGGCGTTGACGCTGGGCAGCAGGGCGGCGCGGCGCTCCAGCACGTTGGCGCGGGCCTGCTCCACGCGCTGGCTGGCCTGGCGCAGGTCCAGGTTTTGCTGCAAGGCTGTGTCGATGAGGCCGATAAGGGTCTGGTCGGCAAAGAACTTACGCCACGGCAGGTCGCCGATGCTGGTGCTGTCGCCCACGGCGGGGTAGCCGTAGTTGCCGGGCAGCGGGGTGGCGGCGGGGTAGGTGTGGGGCGCGGTGACCTGGCAGGCGCCCAGGGCCAGCAGCAGCACGCCGGCTGCTGCGGCAAAAGCTCGCCGGGCGTGGGGCCCTACCCCCGGCTTTTCTCCGCTTGGCGCGCGGAGCCCTGCGGGGGAGGGCAGCCGAACGGAACTTGTTTTAGTCGGAACAGAAGTGAAAAACCTAGCTAAAAACATCGGGACAGTATGAGTCAAATTCAATAATCGTCAGGCTCCCTTCCTCCGCAGAGGAGGGGGTAGGGGCCCAGTAGGGGCCCCACGCCCGCCGAGCTTAGGCGTGCATCGCCTCCGCTTCTTCTTCCACGGCTTCGGTCACCGGCTCCGGCTTTTTCACTTTTATCATGCCCGCAAAAATGACGTAGAGCCCCGGCACCAGCAGCAGGCCAAACGTGGTGCCTAGCAGCATGCCGCCCGCCGCCGCCGTGCCGATGCTGCGGTTGCCCAGGGCCCCCGCGCCGTCGGCCACTACCAGTGGCATCAAGCCCAGAATAAAGGCGAAGGAAGTCATCAGAATGGGCCGCAGGCGCGAGAGCGTGCCCTCGATAACAGCGTCGAAAACCGAGGCCCCGGCGCGCCGCCGCTGTTCGGCTACCTCGATGACTAGAATGGCGTTTTTGCCTAGCAAACCGATGAGCATCACGAGCGCTACCTGGGCGTAGATGTTGTTTTCGAGCCCCAGGATTTTCAGGAATAGAAACGCCCCGAAAAGGCCGGTGGGCAAGCTCAGTAGTACCGGCAGCGGCAGCAAGAAGCTCTCGTACTGTGCCGCCAGAATGAGGTATACAAACACGATAACCAGCGCGAAAATGTAAAGCGCCTGGTCGCCCGACAGCACTTGCTCGCGGGTCATGCCGCTCCACTCGAAGGTAAAGCCCTTCGGTAATATCTTCTTAGCGGTTTCCTCGATGGTCGTGATAGCATCGCCGGTGCTGTGGCCGGGCGTGGCATCGGCGCTCACCATGGCCGAGGTATACATGTTGTAGCGCGTGAGCTGGTCGGGGCCGTACACGCGCTCGAGGCGCACGAAGGTGGAGTAGGGAACCAACTCGCCGCGGTTGTTTTTCACGTACAGCTTCAGCAGGTCTTCGGGGTTGGCGCGGTACTCAGGCGAAGCCTGCACCATCACCTTATACAGCTGCCCAAAACGGATGAAGTTGGAGGCGTAGTAGCTGCCAATCAGCGTTTGCAGTGAGCTCATGGCCTGTTCTACGGTCACGCCCTTTTTGGCGGCCTGCTCCTGGTCCACGTGGATGAGGTACTGCGGAAAATTGGCGTCGTAGTTGGTGAAGGCCGAGCCGATGGCCGGCGACTTACCTAGGGCCGCGATGAAGTCCTGGGTCACGGTGGCCGTACGCTGCAAGTCGCCGGTGCCCGACTTGTCGAGCACCCGGAGCTCCACGCCGCTGGCGTTGCCGAAGCCCGGCACCGAGGGCGGCGGAAAAAACTCGATGCTGGCATCCGAAATACCTTTCGTCTTTTCGCGCAGCTCGGTAATAAGCTCGTCCACCGACTGCGTGCGCTCTTCCCAGCCCGCTAGGTTAATCATGCCCATGCCATAGGTCGAGCCCGCCACATCGTTGAGCAGGCTGTAGCCGGCCAGGGTCGAAACCGACTCCACGGGCTTGAGCTTGGCCGCGATTTGCTGAATCTCATCCAGCACCTTTTCGGTGCGCTCCACGGTGGCCCCGGCGGGCGTGGTCACGTTCACGTAAATCATGCCCTGGTCTTCAGTGGGGATAAAGCCAGCCGGCAGAATCTGACTCGTTCCAAAGGCCAGCCCGATGAACACTAGCAGGGCAACTAGGGTAACCACGCGGCGGTGCGCCACCGCGCTCAGCACCCGCTTGTAGCCGTTGGCCAGCTTATCGTAGCGGGCATTAAACCAGTTGAAAAACCGGCCCATCAGCCCCGGTTTCGCGTTCTCGTCCACTGGCTTGAGCAGCAGCGCGCACAAGGCCGGCGTGAGGGTCAGGGCATTGATGGCCGAAATCAAAATAGCCGAAGCCAGCGTGAGCGAAAACTGCCGGTAGAACACGCCCACTGGCCCGCTCAAAAACGACGTGGGCACGAATACTGCCGTCATTACCAAGGTAATAGCCACAATGGCCCCGCTGATTTCGTGCATGGCCGCGAAGGTGGCCTCGCGGGGCCCCAGGTGCTCATTGTGCATTTTGGCGTGCACCGCCTCAACTACCACAATGGCGTCATCGACCACGATGCCGATGGCCAGCACCAGCGCAAACAAGGTTAGCAGGTTGATGCTGAACCCCAGCGAGTTAATAATAAACAGCGTGCCGATGAGGGCCACCGGCACCGCCAGCGCCGGAATGAGCGTGGAGCGGAAATCCTGCAAAAACACGAACACCACGATAAACACCAGAATGAACGCCTCCACCAGCGTTTTGAGCACTTCGTGGATGCTGGCATCGAGGAAGCGCGACACGTCGTAGGCCACGCTGTAGGTCATGCCGGGCGGAAAGCTGGTGGCCTTCAGCTCGGCCATGCGCTGCTTCACGGCCGCGATTACCTCGCTGGCGTTGGAGCCGGGGCGCTGCTTGAGCATGATGGCCGCCGAGGGCCGCCCGTCTTCCTTCGACACCATGCCGTAGCCGAGCGAGCCAAACTCGACGTCGGCCACCTGCTTGAGCTTCAGCACTGAGCCGTCGGGGTTGGCGCGCAGCACGATGTTGCGGTACTGCTCGGGCTTAAACATTTTGCCGGTATAGCGCAGCACGTATTGCAGGGCATGGGCCTGCTGGCCCGAGCTTTCACCCGACTTGCCGGGGGCGGCCTCCACGTTTTCGGCCCGGATGGCGGCCACCACTTCCTCGGTGCCCACGTTGTAGGCGGCCATGCGGTCGGGCTTCAGCCACACGCGCATCGAGTATTCGCGGGCGCCCATTATCTCGGCTAGGCCCACGCCGTTGATGCGCTTGAGCTCCTGCAAGATATTGATATCGGCGTAGTTATAAATAAACTTTTCGCCGGCTGCCTTGTCGGTGCTCGTCACGTTGAGGTAGAGCAGCATGGAGTTTACCTCCTTTTCGGCCGTCACGCCGGCCTTGATAACTTCCTCCGGCAGCTCGTCAATCACGGTTTGCACGCGGCCCTGCACGGCCACGGCGGCCAGGTCGGGGTCGGTGCCCACCTCAAAGAACACCTCGATGAGCGTGGTGCCATCGTTGCTGTTCACCGATGTCATGTAGGTCATGCCCGGCACGCCGTTGATGGCGCGCTCCAGGGGCGTGGCTACGGCCTTGGCGCACACCTCGGCGTTGGCTCCGGTGTAGTGCGCCGTCACGGTCACGGAGGGCGGCACAATGTCGGGAAACTGCGTGATGGGCAGCTGAAACAGCGCCAGCCCACCCAGCAAGGTTATCAGCAAGGAGATAACCAGCGAGAGGACCGGGCGGCGAATGAAGATATCAAACATAGAAGAGGTAGACCGTGGGCCCACTACCCACGCAGGAACCTTGCAGGTGCGTGCGGGGGTAGTAGGATGATTTTAAATGTTTTATGCTAATGACTTGCAAGCCCTCAGGGCCCACGGTATACCCTTGCTACCGCACGCCCGCCACATCCGGTACGTCGGCCTTGCGGGGCACCACTTTCTGGCCGTCTTTCACCTGCTGCATGCCCTCGTACACCACACGGTCGCCGCGCTGGAGGCCGCTCTTCACTACGTAATCGTCGCCGGTGCGGGTGCCGGGCACAAAGCTGCGCGTGTGGGCCACGTTGTTGCTGTCGAGGAGATACACGTAGCTCTTGTCCTGCACTTCGAATACCGCCTTTTGGGGCACCAGCAGGGCCTCGGCCACCACGTTGGTGAGGCGCACGCGGCCGGTGGCTCCGTGCTTGAGCAGGCGCTGCGGGTTGTCGAAGCGGGCGCGGAAGGCGATGGAGCCGGTGTTTTCGTCAATCTCGCCCTCCGAGGTTTCGATGTAGCCAGGGTAGGGGTAGCGGCTGCCGTCGGCCAGCACCAGCGCCACGGTGTCGGAGCGGCTCTGCTCGGGGTGGTTCTGGCGGAGCTTTACAAACGTCAGGTATTCATTTTCCGGGATTTCGAAGTAGGCAAATACCTGGGTCAAATCGGAAACGGTCGTGAGCAGCGTGGTTTCCTCAATCAGGCTGCCCACCTTGAGCGGAATGCGGTTGATGACGCCGTCGAAGGGGGCGCGCACCAGCGTGTAGCCCACGTTGAGGCGGGCCGTGCTCTGGCGGGCGCGAGCCTCGGCCACGTGCGACTGGGCGGTGCGCAGGTTGGCCATAGCCAAGTCGGTTTCGGTTTTGGCGATGATGTTCTTGCTCACCAATAGCTGCACGCGCCCCAGCTGCACCTTGGCCGAGGCCACTTCGGCTTCGGCCCCCACTTCGGCGGCCTTGGCGCGGGCCAGCTGGTTTTCATACTCGCTGGCCTGAATGCGAAACAGGGGCTGGCCCTTCTTCACAAATTTGCCCTCATCCACAAAAATAGCTTCGAGAAAGCCGCGCACCTTGGCCCGTACCTCCACGTTGCGCTCGGCCTGAATATCGGCCACGTGCTCGTTAAAAAGGCGTTGGGCGGTGGTGTGCAGGGCCACCACCGGCACTTGGGGGGCGCTGTCGGCTACCTTGGCGCTGTCGGCCTCGCCTTTGCCGCAGCCGCTCAGCAGCAGCCCGCCGGCCACGGCTACCAGGGCAAAAGGACGAAGGAGCACGCGGCGAGATAAGGAGTTCATATAGGAAAAAAAATGAGCAAGCGAAAAGCCCCCGCGCGGCTACTGGGCCGAGGCGGTGGGTAGGGGCCTGGGTAGTACGGGCCGCAGGGCCAACAGGCTGTCCTGCTGCTGGTGGTCGGCCTGGCAGCGGGCCAGCAGCCGCTGGGTGAGGCGCAGGTCGGCTTCAGTTTCCTGCAAGTCCTCGTAGTCGGCCGCCACCGGGGCCCGGTTATAGAGCAGGAATACGTTGAATATCAGCGATGAAGCCAGGGCCCCCGCCAGCAGCAAAGCCAGGAAATTCAACGACCGGAGTGGATTGGACATGGGTAGATGGGGCAGTGGCAACTGCCCACAAAGGACCCCCCACGACATTAAAACGGTATGAGAACCGTATTAGAAAAGATGAAAATGGGGTGAATGCCTGTCCATTCGCGCCCACTTTCCCTACCCCCCCTACACCGGCGAAGCCGGCAGCCACACTGTGGCCGTAGTGCCCTGACCCACGGCCGAGGTCAACGCCAGCCGGCCCGCGTGGCGCTGCACAATGCGCTGCGTGAGGGGTAGGCCCAGGCCGTAGCCGGGGCGGCCCAGGGCGCCGGGGGCCCGGTACAGCGGCTCGCAGATGTGGCCTAGCTCATCGGGGCTGAGACCGGGGCCCTGGTCAACGACGCGCACGCGCAGCAGGGTAGGGCCGTCGTAGCCCAGCTCGGCCAGCACCGGACCGGCCGAGTATTTGCCGGCATTGTCGAGCAGGTTGAGCAGGGCCGTGGTGAGCAGCTCGGCGTTGCCGGGCAACATAAAAACATCGCCCTCCGCAGTGGGGGGTAGGGACCCGAAAGCCAGACGCAATTCACGGCTGGGGTACTTGGCGCGGGCAAAATCCAGGGCCTGGTTTAGGCATTCATCGAGCCTTACCGGCGCGAAGGGGGGTAGGGTGCCATCCGCTTTGGCTAAAGCCAAGAGGCTGGTGGTGAGGCTTTGCAGGTGGCGGGCCGCGTCGAGCGAGTGGGCCAGGCTCTCGCGGGCGTCGGGCAGGGTAGCGTCGTAGGCCAGGGCGGTTTCGAGGGTGCCGGTGAGGGTGGTGAGCGGCGTGCGCAGCTCGTGCGAGGCATGGGCCAGAAAGCTTTTCTGCGACTCGAAGGCCTGCTCCAGCCCAGCCAGCATCGTGTTGAAGGTGCGCGCCAGCTGCGCCAGCTCGTCGCGCCCGTTGCCCTCCGACAGCCGCCGGCCCAGGTTGGTGGCCGAAATGCGCCCCGCTTGCCGCCCAATGCGCGCCACCGGCGCCAGGGCCGCGCCCGCAAAGTACCAGCCCGCCAAAATGGTGAGCGCCAGTGCGCCCACGTTGCCCAGCAGCAGCAGCAAGCCCAGCTGGTGTAGCCGCGCCCAGCCCAGCTGGTCGTCGGCCGATACAAAAATGGCGTAGCGCTCGCCCTCGTGGTCGTAGGCCCGGCCCACCGCCTCGCGCCGCCCGCCGGCCCCAAAACCCGTGAGCTGGCCCGGCTGCAAGCTGCCCAGGCGGGCCCGGTTGGGCGTCTGGTCGATGTCGTCGGCGCTGCTGTAGCGCAGCTCGCCGCCGGGCCCATAGATGCTGATTTGCTCGTTGGGCAGCGTCAGCAAGTCGCGGCGGCGCAAGCTGCCGAGCTGCCCGGTTTCGAGCTTGCCGGGCCTAATGAGCAGCCGCGCCGCCAGCGTGGCGCTGGTGCCCAGCCGGTGCTCAAAGCGCTGCGCCCGCGTGCTGGCATTGAAGTAGTAAATGAACGCCGAAAAGCTGACCTGAATAGCCAGTACCACCAGCGTAAAGCGCAGCATTAGCTTATTGCGAATCAGCATTTTGCTCTGAACGTAGCGCGAACTTTGTAGTTCGCGTTCCCGCGCCGTGGATGTCGTTCTAGTACGCGAACTACAAAGTTCGCGCTACGGCGCTACCCTTCGCGCATGACGTAGCCCATGCCTACCACCGTATGGATGAGCTTGGGCGAAAAATCGCGGTCTAGCTTCTTGCGCAAGTAGCTCACGTACACATCAATCACGTTGGTTGTCGTGTCAAAGTCCAGGTCCCAGACCCGCTCGGCAATATCTACGCGCGAGATGACGCGGCCGCGGTTGCGCAGCAGGTGTTCGAGCAGCGAATACTCGCGGGTGGTGAGGTCGATGCGCTGGCCGGCGCGAGCCACCGTTTTGGCGTCGAGGTCGAGCACTAGGTTGGCCATGCGCAGCTCGTGGCGCTCGCCGCTGGTGGCGGCGTAGCGCTGGGTGAGGGCGCGGGCCCGCATCAGCAATTCTCTGAACTCAAAAGGCTTAACGAGGTAGTCGTCGGCCCCGGCCGCAAAACCAGCCTCCTTGTCGTCGAGGCTGTCGAGGGCCGTGAGTAGCAGCACTGGCACCAGCCGGCTGTGCGCCCGAATGCGCTGGCACAGCTCTACCCCATTCACGTAGGGCAGGTTTACATCCAGAATAACCAGGTCGTAGGGCTGCTGCTCGTAGAGCGACCAGCCCGTGCGCCCGTCGTAGGCCACAGTGAGGTCGTAGCCCTCGTGGGCAAAGCCTTTTTTGATGAACGAGGCCAGCGGCGGCTCGTCTTCGACCAACAGAATTTTCATAAGCGCAGCGTGCTACCCCCTATACGGCCCCACAAAAACAGGCTGCCCCGCCACCGGGGCGAAGCAGCCTGCCAAAAGTATCCAACGAATGACAGCGCCGATTTACAGCTGCGGTGCTACCTGGCCGCTCTGCTCGCGGCAGTAGGTGATGAAGTCAGAGTTGACCGGCTCTAAGCCGGCTTCGCGCATCTTGGTGGCTACCTGGCCGCGGTGATAGCTGGCGTGCACCACGCAGTGGGTCAAGATGTCGCTCACCTGCGAATCGAAAGCATCACCTTGGGAATTAGAGTATTGGATGTGGCGTACCAGCTCAGTGTCGTCGGCGTTGGCGCAGAGGTCAGCAAACTTCTGCGAGGTTTGCTCGTGCCAGTGGTGCAGGCCGGCGATATCGTGCTCCTGCCACACTTTTAGCGGGCTGGCCGTGCCGCTGAGGCGGGCAATCCAGATAGCCTGAGCGTTGATGACGTGGCTGAAAATGCGCAACGCCGGTTGCGGTGCTTCGTGGCCAGCGGCCACCGACGAGTCGAGGCGACGCAGCAGCGTTTCGTTGGCCCACACGTTGAACGCGCCGAGCTTGGCAATGGTGTTAATCATGAGTAGAGAGCAAATGGGGGATTTAGAGTGCAAAAGAACGTCATGCTTCGCAAGCGCAGCATGACGTTCTTTTAAGACAAGCAGTCGTTAGCGTGGGTCTTGCCACACCAGCTGCTCGTTGGTGCGGCGCTTGGCAAAGCTGCTGCACTGGCCATCGCCCCGGCCGGTGATGCCGCCTTCGGGGTGGCACAGCACTTTGCCCTCTGCGTCGTAGAGTGTCGATTGCTGGTCGCAGCACGGGGCCGACTCATAGTACACGGTTTCGCCCTCAAACTGGTAGCGCGAAATGCGGATGATGGGGTTGCGCTTGCGGGTAGCCAGGATATTCTGGATGCGACCTTGCAGCCATTGCGGGCGGGCGGTGCTGTCGAGGCGCATGTCGCGAGCGGGCACCGCGTCCACGGTGTTGGTACTGGTGGGCGCGGGCGTACTGGGCTCACTCACAAAGCCTTCGGAAGGCGGCGTGGTGGGCGTGTTTACGACCACGTCTTGCTGGCAAGAAACCAGCAGAAAGGCCAGTGCGGTAGCGATAAAAGGGATAGAAAAATGGCGCATAAGAAGGGGGTAGGGAAACACGAAGACAGGTGGGTAGCCTTACGTTATCCGGCCCGCATAGTTAGCGCGGCAGCAGAACCCAGAGTTTGGGGCCAAAAATGCAGCCGCCCACCACCACCGCGCCCGCGGCGGCCAGCAGCACCGCCCCAGCCGCCACGTCCTTGGCCTTGCCGGCCAGCGGGTGGTAGCCGGGCGATACGAGGTTGGTCAGCGTCTCGATGGCCGTGTTGAACAGCTCGGCGGCCCACACGCTCGCCACGGCCAGCGCCACCAGCGCCCACTCTACCGGGCTTAGCCCCAGATACCAGCCCAGCCCCAGCACCGCCACCGTAGCCACGGCATGAAACTGCAAGTGCAGCTCGGAGCGCAGCGCCGCGCCTACACCCCGAAACGCGTGCCCAAAGCTGGCCGCCCGGCGTTGCAGCAAGTTGGGCCGGGCGGGGGGGGTAGGGCTAGCCACGCGTATCGAATTCGGCAAAGGTGGTATGCCGCAGCTGGTTCCATTCGGGCCGGATGATGCTGAAAATCACCGTGTCGCGCCGCACGCCACCCTGCGTGAGGCGGTGGCTACGCAGGGTGCCCTCTTCGGTGGCGCCCATGCGGCGCATGGCCTGCTGCGACTTGTGGTTGCGGCTGTCGGTTTCGAGCTCCACGCGCTCGCAGCCCAGCTGGTCGAAGGCGTGGCACAGCAGCAGGTGCTTGGCCGCCCGGTTGAGGCCCGTGCGCTGAAAACCGGTGCCGACCCAGGTGTGGCCAATGCTCAGCTTCTGGTTGTCGAGGTCGATATTGTAGTAGCTGGTGCTGCCCGCCAGCCGCCCACTGGCCCGGTCGATGATAGCAAATGGGTAGCGCTGCCCCGCCTGCCGCGCCTGGCCAGCGGCGGTCACGTAGGCCGCCAGGCTCACCACATCGTCGGCGCGGGTCAGGGTGTATTGCCACAGTTCGGGGTCGAAGGCAATAAGCTTCAATTCTTCAAAATCAGTGGCTTCGAGCGGGCGTAGCCGCACCCGGCTGTTTTCCAGTACCAGGTTTTGGGTGAAGTCGAAGGGCATAGCCGCTAAAGAATGGTGACACTGCAAAGATGCAAGAAAACCAAAAGCCGCCCGGCACGGGGCCGGGCGGCTTTGCGGGCTGCGTGCCTAGCTAGGCTTGTGGTAGGCCGCCAGAGGAGCCTGGCGGCCTACCACAAGCCTAGTCGCCATTACTTTATCTCACCTACCATGTCCTCGGGCTTCAGCCACTCGTCGAACTGCTCGGGCGTGACGTAGCCGAGCTGCACGGCGGTTTCCTTCAGGGTCGAGTTGTTTTTGTGGGCCGTTTGAGCAATTTCGGCGGCTTTGTAGTAGCCAATGTGCGGGTTGAGGGCCGTCACGAGCATCAGGCTGCTATCGACGTGCTTCTTGATATTGGGCAAAATGGGCGTGATGCCCACCGCGCACTTGTCGTTGAACGCCACGCACACGTCGCCGATGAGGCGGGCCGAGTGCAGAAAGTTGAAAATCATGACGGGCTTGAACACGTTCAGCTCGAAGTGGCCCATCGAGCCGCCCACCGTGATGGCCACGTCGTTGCCCATTACCTGGGCGGCCACCATCGTCATGGCCTCGCACTGGGTGGGGTTCACCTTGCCGGGCATGATGCTGGAACCGGGCTCGTTGTCCGGAATCGAGATTTCGCCGATGCCGGCGCGCGGGCCGCTGCTGAGCATGCGCACGTCGGTAGCGATTTTCATCAAGCTCACGGCCACAGTTTTGAGGGCGCCGTGGGCTTCCACGATGGCGTCGTGGGCGGCCAGGGCTTCAAACTTATTCACGGCCGTGACGAAGGGTAGGCCCGTGAGGTCGGCAATGTGCTTGGCCACGTTCTCGGAGTAGCCAGCGGGCGTGTTGATGCCCGTGCCCATGGCGGTGCCGCCCAGCGCCAGCTCGCTCAGGTGCGCCAGCGTGTAGTTGATAGCGCGCAGGCCGTGGTCGAGCTGCGAGGCGTAGCCCGAAAATTCTTGCCCCAAGGTGAGGGGGGTAGCATCCATGAAGTGGGTGCGGCCGATTTTAACGATGTGCTTGAATTCTTCCGACTTCTGCTTCAGCGTGTCGCGCAGCTTGGTGATGCCCGGAATCGTGGTCTCGACCAAGATTTTGTAGGCCGCGATATGCATAGCCGTCGGGAACGTGTCGTTCGAGCTTTGGCTCTTGTTCACGTCATCGTTGGGCGCCAAAAACTTCTTCTCGTCGCTCAGCAGACCGCCGTGCAGCACGTGGCCGCGGTAGGCAATCACCTCGTTCATGTTCATGTTCGACTGCGTGCCCGAGCCAGTTTGCCACACCACCAGCGGAAACTGGTCGGCCAGCTGGCCCGCCAATATTTCGTCGGCTACCTGCCCAATGAGGGTCGCCTTATCGGCGTCGAGCACGCCCGCATCGCGGTTGGTGAAGGCGGCGGCTTTTTTGAGATAGGCGAAGGCTTTGATAATTTCCTTCGGCATCTTGTTGATATCCTGCGCAATCGGGAAGTTCTCGATGCTGCGCTGGGTTTGGGCGCCCCAATAGGCGTCGGCGGGCACTTGCACCTGGCCCATGGTATCTTTTTCGGTGCGGAACTGGCTCATTTGAACGAAGTAGGAGTGGGAAAACTGCCGCTGGCAACGCCGGCAAAAGTACGCTGCCCAGGCGGCGCGGCCCCACGCCCGGCAGCCATTGGGCGCGTTAGTCCGTACACCGGGTAGTTTCCCAAACGTTTTTCCCGATTATGAACCAGCCGCAGCCTACCCCCGACCCCCACACCGAGCCACCCGTACCCACCGAAGGCAACGGCGTGCCCGACTATAGCCACCTCGAAATCCATACCGAGTCGGACCTGCCCACCCCCGATAAAGCCGGCGGCAGCGCCACCGAGCCCGAAAGCGGCGGCGGCTACAGCGGCTAATTTTTAAGGTTTAGTTAGGTTATAGAAATACCCATTATGCTTGCTTAGCGTGATGGGTGTTTTTATAACCTCATCTAGTGTGCTAAGATGCTATACCCTATATATTGGCAGCATCTTTAAAAATCTAACTTGATGAATCCATTTGCTTTTCCTGTTGAAATACGTCCAGGTGGATATCAAAACTGGCGCATTAGATGGGTGCCACTTGTGTTTTGGGTAATCACAATAAATTTACTCATTATGGCAGCTATTTACATGATTAATAGATAGTCATTTCAACGATTGCCTTGCGGGTTTATCTGAGATTAGTAGAAATCCAAAAGGTCTATTCAGTCTTGACCCACTTTACTCGCCGCGCTGCCTGTTGTAAGGCTGTGCGGCGTTTTTGCATATCAGCAATTCCATAATAAGACGAAAAAACAGCAGGTTTCGGGGGCAGGCGGGCGCTATCTTTCGCCGGCCTACCCCCGGTTTTTGGGGCGGCTGGCTGCATCTCCTTTTCCCTACTAACCTGCTTATGCTGAAACGCTACCCTTTCCTGTTGCTCGCGTCAGGGCTGCTGGCCCGCCCACTGTTCGCCCAACCTGCCCCGCCCGCTGCCCTGCCGCTGCTAGGCTTTGCGCCCGCCGCGGCCGCGGCCGAGTACCAGCTCGAAACCAAGTTCGACGCCCAGCTCCGGGCCGACGAGCTGCGCCAATGGATGAAGCGCCTGGCCGCGCACCCGCACCACGTGGGCTCGCCCTACGACAAGGACAACGCGGAATTCATGGCTAGCTTGTTCAAATCTTGGGGCTACGCCACGCGCATCGACGTGTCGTACGTGCTGTTTCCGACGCCCAAGCTGCGCAAGTTGGAGCTGGTGGCGCCTACTCCCTTCACCGCCGGCCTTACCGAAAAACCAGTGGCCGAAGACGCCACTTCGGGCCAAACGAGCGAGCAGCTGCCTACCTATAACTGCTTCTCGAAGGATGGCAACGTGACGGCCGAGCTGGTGTTTGTGAACTACGGCATTCCGAAAGACTACGACGAGCTGGCCCGCCGCGGCATCGACGTAAAGGGTAAAATCGTGATTGCCAAGTACGGCGGCTCGTGGCGCGGCATCAAGCCCAAGGTGGCCGCCGAAATGGGCGCCATCGGCTGCCTCATCTACTCCGACCCCAAAGACGACGGCTACGCCCAGGGTGATGTGTACCCCAAAGGCCCTTTCAAGCCCGAAACCGGCGCCCAGCGCGGCTCGGTGCTCGACATGCCCACCTACCCCGGCGACCCGGTCACACCCGGCTACGGCTCGACCAAAAACGCCAAGCGCCTCGACTACCGCACCGCGCCCACGCTGACCCAGATACCCGTGCTGCCGATTTCGTACGGCGATGCCCTACCCCTGCTCTCGGCGCTGGCCGGGCCGATGGCGCCGCCCGACTGGCGCGGCGCGCTGCCCATCTCGTACCACCTCGGGCCGGGGCCAGCCAAGGTGCACTTGCAGCTGGAATTCAATTGGAAAACGGAGCCGGTTTACAACGTTATCGCCACGCTGAGGGGTAGGGAGCTGCCCGATGAGTGGATACTGCGCGGCAACCACCACGACGCCTGGGTGAATGGCGCCAGCGACCCGCTCAGTGGCATGGTGGCCGAGCTGGACGAAGCCCGCGCCATCAGCGAGCTGGTGAAAACCGGCTGGCGCCCCAAGCGCACCATCATGTTTTGCGCCTGGGACGGCGAGGAGCCTGGCCTGCTGGGCTCGACCGAATGGGCTGAAACCAACGCCAAGGATATTCAAAAGCACGTAGTTGCCTACCTGAACACCGACAACAGCGACCGCGGCTTTCTGGGCGTGGCGGGCTCGCACACGCTGGAAAAGTTTTTCAACCAAGTGGCGCGCGATGTGCAAGACCCCGAAAAACCGATGTCCATCTTGGAGCGCCGCCGCGCCAACGACCTGGTAAACGGCAGCGCCGAGGTGCAGAAAGACGCCCGCGAGCGCGCCGACCTGCGCATCGGGGCGCTGGGCGCGGGCTCCGATTACTCGCCCTACATCCAGCACCTGGGTATTCCGTCGATGAATGTAGGCTTTGGGGGGGAGGCCGCGGGCGGCGAGTACCACTCGATTTTCGATTCGTACGACGACTTCGTGCGCTTCAAAGACCCCACGTTTGCCTACGGCGTGGCGCTGGCCCAAACCATGGGCCGCTGCGTGCTGCGCCTGGCCGATGCCGACGTGCTGCCCTTCGAGTTTCAGAACCTCTCGAACACTGTGGCTAAGTATGGCACCGAGGTTAAGAAACTAACCAACGACCTGCGCACCGAAACCGAGCGCCAAACCAAGCTGCTGGCCGAGAAGCGCTACGAGGCCGTATCGAACCCCGACCAGCCCCTGCTACCCCCCAAGGCGCAGGCCGCCGTGCCCCAGCTAGATTTTACGCCCCTCGACCAAGCCCTACAGAAGCTGGCCCAAAGCGCCCAGGCCTACGAGCAGGCCCGCCAAGCCAGCCCTACCCCCCCCGCCGACCGCCAAAAAGCGCTCGACCAGCTCCTGTACCAAGCGGAGCAGCAGCTCCTGAGCGCCGAAGGCTTGCCCCGCCGCCCGTGGTATCGGCACCAGCTCTACGCGCCGGGCTTCTACACCGGCTACGGCGTGAAAACCCTACCCGGCATTCGCGAAGCCGTGGAAGAGCGCAAGTGGGCTGAGGCCGATGAGCAGATAAAGCGCACCGCCGCCGCCATCGACCGCTTGGCTGGCCAGGTTAATCGGGCGGCGGAAGTGGCTAGCCCAGCTACTTTATAACTATAAATCCGACTAGCGTGCGGGACTTGCCCCGCACGCTAGTGTTCTAAAAATGTGAGTATGAACAAATTTATCTTAGTCCTGCTGGGCTGCTGTGCCACGCTAGCGGCCCGCGGCCAAACGGCCCCCGAGCCGGTAAAAGTCACCGACTTGCTGAAGATTGAGCAACTCAACAACATCACCCTGACCCGCGACGGGCGGCGGGCGGCCTTTACGGTGCTGGCCGTGGTGCCCGACGAGAAAAGCAAGGCCGACTACAAGAACCTGAGCCAGCTCTATACCGTGGGCACCGAGGCGGGCGCCCAGCCCCGGCAGCTCACCTTCAGCAAAGACGGCGCCGCGCAGCCCGCCTGGAGCCCCGACGGCCGGCAGCTGGCCTTCGTGCGGCCCGTTGATGACAAGCCCCAGGTGTTTGTGATGCCCGCCGATGGCGGCGAGGCCCGGCAGCTCACGCGCTTCAAGTACGGCGCTACCAGCCCGCGGTGGTCGCCCGATGGCCGGCAAGTGCTGTTTGGGGCGGCCATTCCGCTGCGCGAATTGGTGAAAGACTCGCTGCTGAACGCCACCAAAGCCCTACCCCTCTGGTCGTTCGAGAAACCGGGCTTTGCCAAGAATTATGCGCTCGGCTCGGCCCGGCCCAACGCCAACGGCACGCTGGCCGAGGTGCGCGCCTACCTCGATAAAAACGAGCTGGACAAGAAAGCCAAAGTGCTCGATAATCTTGATTTTCAAGACGAAAAAGAGGTATCGGCCGACAAAAACCTGGCGCAGATTTTCCTGATTAGCGCCACCGACCCGGCGGCGCAGCCCGTGGCGCTCACCCACGGCTTCTATCGCTTCAGCCAGGCCGAGTTTACGCCCGATGGCCAGCACTTGCTGCTGCTCGCGGCCATCGACTCGGTGCGCCACCCCGACCGCGCCCAGGAAAACGCGGTGTTTCTGGCCGACCGCGATGGCCGCCACCTGCGCCGCCTGCTGGGCCAGGATAGCACCACGTACGCTACCCCGGCGGTGTCGCCCTCGGGCCGGTGGCTGGCGTTTCAGCAGTCGCCCACCGGGCGCGTGGCCGTGCCCAAGCTCCTGGTTATGCCGCTGGGTGGTGGCCCGGCTATCACTATTCCGCTCGACCGCACGCCGGCCGGCCTCACTTGGAGCAGCGATAGCAAGTATTTGTATTTTACGGCTCAGGCCAACGGCGGCGTGCCCCTGTACCGCACCAACATCAGCACGCGCAAAGTCGAAAAGCTGTCGGCTGACGATGCCGGTATCCTGAGCTTTGACGTAGCTCAGGGCCATGTGGTGTACGCCCAAACCGGCGTGCGCAACCCCTCCGACCTGTACGTGGCCGATGCCAGCCTGCACCAAGTGCGCCGCACCGGCACCTTCAACGACTGGGTGAAAACCCGCCGGCTGTCGATGCCCGAAAAGCATAGCTTTGTGAACGACAAGGGCTTGGCGGTAGACTATTGGGTGATGAAGCCTACCGCCTACCAGGCGGGCCAGAAGTACCCGCTGCTGCTCGACATCCACGGGGGGCCGGCGGCCATGTGGGGGCCGGGCGAGGCTAGTATGTGGCACGAGTTTCAGTACTTCGCCAGCCAGGGCTACGGCGTGGTGTATAGCAACCCGCGCGGCTCGGGCGGCTACGGCGAGCAGTTTCTGCGGGCAAATATCAACGACTGGGGCACCGGCCCGAGCAGCGATGTGCTCACCGCCCTCGACAAAACCGTGGCCGAAGGCTGGGCCGACTCCAACAAGCTGGTCGTGACGGGCGGCTCGTACGCGGGCTACCTCGTGGCCTGGATTGTGAGCCACGACCACCGCTTTCAGGCTGCCTGCTCGCAGCGCGGCGTATACGACCTGGCCACGTTCTTCGGCGAGGGCAATGCCTGGCGCCTGGTGCCCAACTACTTCGGTGGCTACCCATGGCAGCCGGCCGTGCGGGCGGTGCTCACCCGCGAGTCGCCCATCACCTACGTCGAGAATATCACGACGCCCTACATCCTTTTTCACGGTGAAAACGACCGCCGCACCGGCTTTGTGCAGGGCGAAATGCTATTTCGCAGCCTCAAGGTGCTGGGCCGCCCGGTCGAATACGTGCGCCACCCCGGCGGCACCCACGAGCTGACCCGCGCGGGCGACAACCGCCAGCGCATCGACCAGATGCTGCGCACCTACGAGTTTTTCGAGCGCTACCTCCATACCAAGGGGGTAGCCGCGCAGTAAGTTAGTAGTACGCTAAAGAGTCGATAAAGAACAGAAAAAGAACGTCGTGCTGAGCTTGCCGAAGCAGCTCGCTCGCGCCGCTTGAGTCACTAGCTCGACGATGCGGTAGCGATGCTTCGACAAGCTCAGCACGACGTTCTTTTATGGTTTGTGACTACCCGCTAAGCCCCGATTGCCTTTTCCTACCCCCCTGAAACCCATGAAAAAATATTTCCCCACCCACCGGCTGGCACTTGCGTTGCTCGGCGGCGCACTGCTAGCCGGCTGCGGCCAGTCGCAAACCACCCCTGCCACCGACTCCGCGACGCCAAGCACCGCGCTGCCGGCCAACTACTTCCCGGCGCCCGAGGCGGGCGTAAAAACGGGCGGCATCCAGGTCATTCCTATCACTACCCCCAAGGGCAAGTTCAACGTTTGGACCAAGCGCTTCGGTAACAACCCAAAGATTAAAGTGCTACTGCTCAATGGTGGGCCAGGCGCCACGCACGAGTATTTTGAGTGCATGGAGAGCTTTCTGCCGCAAGAGGGGGTAGAGTTTATTTACTACGACCAGCTGGGCTGTGGCAACTCTGCCAACCCGCACGACACGAGCATGTGGAGCCTGCCGCGCTACGTGGAGGAAGTGGAGCAGGTGCGCCAGGCCCTGAACCTGACCAAAGACAATTTCTACCTGCTAGGCCACAGCTGGGGCGGCATCTTGGCGGCCGAGTACGCCTTCAAGTACCAGCAAAACCTCAAAGGACTCATTATTAGTAATATGATGATGAGTTGCCCGGCTTACGGCAAGTACGCCGACGAAGTGCTGGCCAAGCAGCTGAAGCCTGAGGTGCTCAAGGAAATCCGCCAGATTGAGGCCAAAAAAGACTTCAGCAACCCGCGCTACATGGGTCTGCTAGAGCCCAATTTCTACGCCCAGCACCTGTGCCGCATCGTGCCCAACCCCGAGCCCGTGACGCGCGCCATGAGCAAAATCAACCAGTCGCTCTACGTGACCATGCAGGGCCCCAGCGAGTTTGGCATTTCGGGCAAGCTCACTACCTGGGACCGCACCAAGGACCTGCCCAAGCTCACGATTCCGGTGCTCAGCATTGGTGGCAAATACGACACCATGGACCCCGTCCACATGGCTTGGATTGCTACCCAGGTGAAGCAGGGTGCCGCGCTTATTTGCCCCCAGGGCAGCCACATGGCCATGTACGACGACCAGCAAACCTACATGACCGGCTTCGTCAAGTTTCTAAAAACGGTGGACGACGGCTCCTTCAGGGCCGGTATGAAACTGTAAAATTCAGGCCTTATCACTGCCCGTAGCGCGCAGCAATAAAGCTGTGGGAAACCAGTAAGAACGACGTTATTAATAGCCTTATTAACAGAATGTTCTACTCAAATGTCACCGGTACGTCAACCGTTTGGGCAGCGCGCCGGCCGCCGCTGATGCCGGGCACCCAGGTAGGGCCCTCCTGCAGTAGTCGGATGGCCTCGGCGTCGTAGTCGGCGCGTAGCTTGCGCACAGCCTCGGCCTGCTCAATCTTGCCATCGGCCCCGATGTGCAGGCGCACCAGCACCCGGCCCGAGCGGCGCGGTCCATCCGGGGCTTCGGGCTCAAACTCGGCGGTTCCCTTCTGTAAATAATCGCGCAGTGCGGCATAGCCGCCCGTAGGCACGGCCGCCAGCGCCGGGGGTGGTGGCATAGTTGCTCGCAGCCGCGCCGTAGGTTCGCTGGCTTTTGCCACGCTAGGGGGGGTAGGGGCTACCGCCACAACGGAAGCCGCGGGCACCACCGAGTCGGTAGTAGCTACCACCGGCGCACTGGCTCTCAGTGATGGAGTAGTAGTTGGGGCGGCTGCCTGGGGGCGGGCTGCTACGGGGCGGCTTGCCGCTGCCAGCGCAGCTGGCGAGCGCCGTGCTGGTGAGCTAGCCACGGGGGCTGAGGCCGCCACGGAGCGCGTTGCCACCGTTTCGGCGCGTACAGAAACTTCGGCCATTGCCGGGGGGGTAGGGGATGCCGCGGGGTGGGGCCGCTCGGTGCGCGCCGTGGGCAGCGCCGTATGCTGCCGCTGCTGCCACGCCCACCAGCCACCGGCCAGCAGCCCGAGCAGCAGTGCTGCCGCCGTGGCCAGCTGCGGCGCCAGCCAATGGTGGCGCTGGGGCCGCTGGGCCAGCCGCGCCGGGGCGGCCTGCTGCTGCACGCGCTGGCGCAGCCGCTGCTGCAACTGGCCCAGCGCCTGGTCGGTGGTAGCGGCCGGGGTTTGCAGGAGGCCCTGCAATACGTCGGCGCAGCGGGCGCAAGCCAGGGTGTGGGCCTCTACGCGGTGCTGGGCCGCCGGGGCCAGCGCGCCCGCCGCATACTGGCGCAGCAGTGCCACTGGCAGGTGCGGGCCGGCCGGGGCAGTGGCGTTCAGTAGCGGGTTGGTGGGCAGCATTGCGGAGAATTAGAGATTAAAAATCAGGTGCTAAATAGTTTGGGCGGTAGGAGGGGGTAGGGCAAGGCAACTAGCGGCAGTGTGCGTTTTATTCCTCATTCCTCATTTTCAACTCCTTGCCCAGGCTGCGCTTGAGCATGCGGCGGCCGTTTTGCAGGTGGCTTTTGACGAGGTTGAGGGCGAGGCCGGTAGCGGCCACAATTTCCTGATACGACTTTTCTTCCATGTAAAACAGCTCTAGGCAGCGCCGCTGCTCGGGCGGCAGCTGGCCGAGCGCTAGCTCCAGGGCTTGCAGGTCGGCTTCGTGCTGGCCGGCGGCATCGGCCTCGGTGCCGGCATCGGGCAGATGCCGGGCGGCCGCGTTTTCCACATCCACCGCCTCGGGGAAGAGCACCAACGGGCCGCCGCTAGCCGTGCCACGCTGCCGAGCGCGCAGCTCCATGAGGCAAAAATTGCGGGCCGTGGCGTAGAGCCAGGCCGAAAAATTATCGGGTGCGTGGGTGCGCAGCTTCACTACCAGCTGCTCAAAGAGCTGCATGGTGGCATCTTGGGCATCTTCGTCGGGTGGGGCCAGGTAGCGGCGGCACACGGCAAACACCTCGGGTAGGTGCCGCTCGTAGAGCAAGCCCAGCGCGGCCACGTCGCCGCCCTGGCGGTAGCGCGCCAGCACTTCCTGGTCGGAGAGAGCGGCGGCAGGAACGACGGGAACGCGGCGACGAAACAACACGGCCCTAAAATACGCCTGCCCCGCCCGACTAGCGCACAAAAAAGCCCGCGCCGGGTGGCGCGGGCTCCTCAAGCGGTGGCGAAGCTTATTGCTTGGCGGCAGCTTTCATGTTCTCCTTGGTCTGGGTGGCCGATTTGGCAGCGGCGTCGCCCATGGCGTCCATCTTGTTGCCAGCGGCGTCCATTTTAGCATCCATCTTGGCACCAGCTTCGTTGGCGTTGGCCTTGGCGCGGTCGGCGGCGGCATCCATTTTGTCGCCAGCAGCGTCAGCTTTAGCTTCCATCTTGTCGCCAGCAGCCTCCATTTTGTCGCCAGCGGCGTCAGCTTTGGCCTCCATCTTGTCGCCTACTTGATCGGCGCTGGGGGTAGTTACTTCGGTGGTCGTGGTGGTCGAGCCATCGGCGTTTTTGCTGGTATCGGTATCGGTCGAGCAAGCACCGAGGCTGAAGCTGGCGGCTACTACGAGCAGCGTTTTTACAGAGAAGTTCATAAGAAACAAAATGAAAGGTGGGTGATATTTTGCCTCTTAATCAATGGTTGAGGCAAAAGGTAACCTCCACTAAGGTGCGCACTCATCAACTTTTTTGCACCGCGCCAAGTATAGCCAACTAACTTATTTTTCCCTGCTCATGGATTCCACCGCCGCCACCCCCCACGCTACCCCTACCCCCGATGTTCAGCTCAACATCAGCGACGAGCAAAACACGGCGCTGCTGACCGATACACTGGCGCTGCTGAGCCAGGGCCTACCCAACGCCGATGGTGCTACTGGCCTGCACGAGCTGGAGCGCTGGGAAGCTGTGCTGGCTGCCAGCACGCGCACCGGTCTGGCTAAGATAAAGCAGGAAATCAGCCTGTTGAATCAAATGCTGAAGTCGCCTGACACCCAGGGCCACGAGGTAGCCGAGGTGCTAGCCAGCCTGGGCGCCGAAGCCGCCAAGGTGGGCGAAGAAGCCAGCAATGGCTACTCCGACGCGCTGCACAACCTGAGCCGCCTGCTCATCAAAGCCAGCAATTTGCTCTCGCGCTAGGCCGCGCCCCCGCTAGCCAATACCTACTACCCAGCCGGCCCCTAACCCCTAGATACGGGCGAGTAGGGGCCGGCCGCGTTTGTTAGCCTGGCCGGTCCGACCTTTGCGGGCGCTAGTCACCCCGCTATGATTACCCTCTACGACCCTTTCGAAGGGATGCAGTTCGACCCCGGTCACTGCTTTCTAACCGGCCAGCCCGTGAGCCCCGACGATACCATCCTGGTGTTTGCCGACTGGCTACAAGCTGCTTACGGCCTGGCTGACCGGCCCATCTACCTGCTCGACCAGAGCCAGACCACCTATGCGGCCCTGCGCCTGCCACTGGCCCCCGCGCTGCACGCCCGCCTGGCCGCGCTAGAAGCCGAGGTGGCCGCCGCGGCGGCCGTTGGCCCCGCTGCCTTGCGTGCCCTACCCCCCGCCCGACTGTGGCAGTGGCTGGCCAAAATGTTCTACGGCATTTTTGCCGCCGAGCTGGTGCAGCAGCAGGCTCCGCTCATCAAGCCCCAATACCCGCTGGCCGAGAACGTGCAGCTATTGCAGCGGTTTCGGGCGTTTTTTCAGTTGCTGCAGGGCCTGCGGGTGCCCACCGACTACGCCGATTTTGTGCCCGGCTCCGTATTCGTGCTCGAAGTAGCTGCGCAGTATGAAGCGCCGGTATTCGAATACGATGATGACCTCAATACGCTGGTTTTCAGTATAAAAATGGGCTCGGCCGTGGTGGTAGGCACGCTGGTCGATATTGGCTTTATCAGCCAGGCTATGCGCCAGGTAGCCCTCGATGCCCAGCGGCCGCTGCATCCGGTGCAGGTGGCCGAGTTTAAGGCCCGCGCTTACTACGCGGCTTATCTGCTAGCCGCTGTGCCCGACGTATACCCACGCCGCCCTACCCCCCTCGACGCGCCCGATGCCGAGCTCGTGCTCGATGCCTTGGTAGACGATGTAACGGCCGCCATTTTCAACCCCTGGGACAACCTAGCCTACGCCCACACCCTCACCGGCCTGTGGGCGCGCTGGCACATAAGCGAGGCGCGCATCTTGGCCAATCCGTTTCAGCCATTGAGCTTGCTCTACGCCCCCGACGGCCAGCCCCAGTCTGCCGCCGAAGCGGCCGTGTGGTTGTAGCGCACCTAGCCTCCCCTACTTTGCGCTGGCGCAGGGGGTAGGGGCTTGAAAATTCATTGCGCAGAGCGGCTAGTTTGGCCAACGCCAACGTCCTGCCCGTTCTGCCCGTATGCCAAACCCCGGCCCTATTCTGGGGCTGGAGTGTTAGGTGTCAACTCCTTCCTTTTCCATGTCTGCTTCTCTTCTCCAATCCGGCGCGGCCTTCGCGGCGGCTAGCTTACTACTGGCTAGCTGCGGCAACGATGCGGCCACCAACCAAGCCCGCGGCACCATGCCTGCCGACTCCACGGCTTCTCACGTGCCCGCCCCCGTGCCGGCCAATTCGCCGCTCACCATTGTGGGCGAGTTCAATGCCCCGCAAGTGACCGGGGTAGCCGTAGCGCCCGGCGGCAAGGTGTTCGCCTTCATGCCGCGCTGGGATTACAACCCCACGTTTCCGGTAGCGCTGGTGGGGGCCAATAATACCCTCACGCCTTACCCTAACGCCAGCTGGTGCACCTGGAACGACTCGGTGAAAACTGAGCCTCAGAAGCACTGGATTTGTCCGCAGGCTGGCTACGTCGATAAGCAGGGCATGCTGTGGATAATCGACCCCGCCGCGCCTGGCCTTAAATTCACGGTGCCCGGCGGCGTAAAGCTGGTTAAAACTGACCCCAAAACGGGCCAGGTTCTGCAAACCATTCTTTATCCCGAAAGTGTAGCCCCGCGCCATTCGTACCTCAACGACGTGCGCATCGACTTGCAGAACAACTACGCTTACCTCACCGACTCGGGCACCGGCGCACTAGTCGTAACCGACCTCAAAACCACCAAGTCGCGTCAGTTGCTGCCTAAGCAGCCCTCAACTTTGCCCGATAAAGGCTTCATTACCAAGGCACAGGGCCACGCGCTGTATGACCCTACTGGTAAGCCCGGCGCCTTCAAGGCCGACGGCATCGCGCTGAGTACTGATAATCAGTACTTATACTACCGTGCGCTGTCGGGCCATTCGCTCTACCGTATCAAAACGGCGGTACTCCGCAACGCGGCCCTGAGTGAGGCCCAAGTCGAAGCGGCCGTAGAAAAACTCGGCGATGCGCCCGCCTGCGACGGCATGGAAATGGACAGCAAGAACAACTTGTACTTGACTGGCTTTGAAAACGGCGAAATCCTACGCCGCACGCCCGACGGCAAAATCGAAACCGTGGTTAAGGAAGCGCGCCTCGAGTGGCCCGATACCTTTAGCTGGGACCCCGACGGCAATAACATCTATTTTACTACGTCGGCCATTCACAAAACGCCGAACTGGAACAAGGGGGTAGGGCAGCCACGCGAGCCCTTCCGTATCTATAAAATGGCACTCGCAAAATAATCCACCCGCTTGGCGGGGGGTAGGACGCGCGGGCGAGGCCCGGCTGCAAGCGCATTGCGTTTGGGCCGGGCCTTTGCATTGGCCTGGGTGCGCAGCTGGGGGCGAGCCAATGGCTGGGGTGGCGTGGCTGCCAACACCAGTTTAATCTTCACGTCGGGAGTAAAAATATCGAGCTTCTCTCTCGGATGCGTCAGAATATCGATGCAGTGCCGATGGCGCTTGTTCATGGTATCGTGCACCGTGTACACACCATCGAGCTGTGGCGAGATGCCTTTCACACGCACTTTGTCGCCGTACTGAAACTTGCCGCCCCAGCGGGCCAGTAGATCGTTAGAGAGCGCTATCCAGCGCATTTTACTCGTGTAGTGGGGCTTAATGCGCGAGTTATCAGCCGTTACAAAAGGCTCGTTGTCGGTTTGGCCGGTCACGGCTTGGTACACAGTGGCCGTAACGGTATAAGTAGCAGACAGGGTCTTCACGTGCCGATGCTTGGCAGTGTGCGTCGTTGATCGGTGTTGGCTCCCCTGAGTGGTCAGAAAAGAAACTAGCGTGGTAGGGTGGCGGCTGGGAACAGTGCGATGGCGCGCGGCTCCTAGCGCAACGGTAGCAAACAGAATACTCGCTACTATTTTAACATTAGTCATTCGGTACTAGGTGATTTTCTCGCCGCTTTTGCCCGGCGTTATGGGCGCTCTCAGCCCGCCTTTGTTAAGGCGGAAAGTCTCTAACAATGAAGAAGATAGATTAGTTTTGTTGAGAACTTATTATCCAATAAAGTGCTGGGTTAATCTTCAATAGTGCAGTTTTATATTAGAAAAATCCAGTATTTTGTATTGGTTGAAGCAAGTAGAAAGTGTGGATGTAGCAAGTGTGCTAGTAGGCGGTCATTTCGAGCAAACGCCCCTTTGGTGCAAGGCGGCGTATTCCTCAACATTTCTGTATAAATTAGCCACCGCTCAGTAGTACAAATGATTATCAGATACGGTAAGTGTCTAACAGTCAAAAAAATTCGTAAAATCGAATACAGGTTATGCACTTGTTAATCGGGCTTTTACCTTTGTGCTACTTGTAATTGACCCTTCAAATTCCCATCATGGATACCTACACCTATATAGCCAATGCTGACGCGGCGGCCATCGAAACGCTCTATGAGGCGTACCGAACCAACCCCGAATCTGTCGATTTTGGCTGGCGTAAGTTCTTTGAGGGGTTTGATTTTTCGCAACAGTTTCCCGAAGGCGCACCCGTAGTCCCAACTGCTGGCGGCAATGGTGCTACCAACGGTAGCGCCCCCAAAGCGGCCCCTACCCCTGCAACCGGCCCCGTTCCGCAACCTGACGGTTACGGTGTGCTTAACACTGCTGCTTCAACTAACGATGCGCCTGGCCTAGCCCAGGGCAGCATAGCTAGCGACAAGGAAATAGCGGTACGCAACCTCATTCATGCTTTCCGCAGCCGCGGCCACTTGCGCGCCAAAACCAACCCGGTGCGCGAACGTAAAGACCGCCAAGCGCGTCTGAACCTAGCCGATTTTGGCCTGAGCGACAGCGACCTAGATACTAAGTTTCGCCAGGGCGAGGACCTCGGCCTTGGACAAGGCGCCACGCTGCGCGAGATTGTGGCGGCGCTCACGAGCATCTACGCGGGCACGGTGGGCTTTGAGTACACCTACATCCGCGACCCGAAAGTGCTGGATTGGTTTCAGCAAAAAACGGAGCACGATGCGCTAGCCTTCAACCCCGATGGTGAGTATAAGAAGCGCATCCTGAAGAAGTTGAACGAGGCCGTAGTTTTTGAGAACTTCTTGCATACCAAGTTTTTGGGGCAGAAGCGCTTCTCACTCGAAGGCGGTGAAACGACTATTCCGGCGCTCGATGCCATCATTAACCGTAGCGCCGAGCTGGGCGTGAAGGAAGTGATGATTGGCATGGCCCACCGTGGCCGTCTCAACGTGCTGGCCAACATCATGGGTAAGACCTATGAGCAGATTTTCTCGGAGTTTGAGGGTACCGCTACCCCCGACCTCACGATGGGCGACGGCGACGTGAAGTACCACATGGGCTACTCGTCGGAGGTAGAAGCCCTGAATGGCCAGAAAGTTAATTTGAAGCTGGCGCCTAACCCCTCGCACTTGGAGGCAGTGAACCCAGTGGTTGAAGGCTTCGTGCGGGCTAAGATTGAGCATCAATACGGCGGCGACTACCACCAGATTCTGCCCATCCTCATCCACGGCGATGCGGCGCTGGCTGGCCAAGGTATCGGCTACGAACTGACGCAGATGTCGCAGCTCGAAGGCTATAAGACGGGCGGCACGATTCACTTTGTGATTAACAACCAGGTAGGCTTCACCACTGATTTTGAGGATGCGCGCTCGTCGATTTACTCGACCGACCTAGCTAAGATTATCGACGCGCCGGTGATTCACGTGAATGGCGACGACCCAGAGGCAGTAGTGTTTGCGGTGCGCTTAGCCACGGAGTACCGGCAGGAGTTTCACGCCGATATCTTCATCGATATGGTGTGCTACCGCCGTCACGGCCACAACGAGTCGGATGAGCCCAAGTTCACGCAGCCCACGCTCTACAACGTTATCTCGAAGCACCCCAACCCACGCGAGGTATACAACGCGACGCTAGTAAAGCGTGGCGACGTAGATGCCGAGCTGGCCAACCATATGGACCGGGAGTTTCGCGATATGCTGCAAGCGCGCCTCGACCAGGTAAAGCAGCAGCCGCTGCCCTACAAATACCAGGCTCTGGAAAATGAGTGGCGCACGCTACGCCGTTCGACCAACGAGGATTTCGACCAGTCGCCGGAGACTGGTATCAGCGAAGAAACGGTGGCTCGCGTGGCCCAGGCGCTGACTACTATTCCGGAGAACTTCCGGCCTATCAAGCAGATTGATAATCTGTTGAAGGAGCGTCGTAAGATGTTCTACGAAACCCGTACGCTCAACTGGGCAGCCGGCGAGCTGCTAGCTTACGGCTCGCTGCTGACTGAAAAGCACATTGTGCGCGTGAGTGGCCAGGATGTGCAGCGCGGCACATTCTCGCACCGCCACGCGGTGCTGCACGACGCCGAAACTTCGGCCCCATACAACTCGCTCAACAATATTGAGGGCGAGCATGAGCAACTAAGCATCTACAACTCCCTGCTGAGCGAGTATGCGGTGCTGGGCTTTGAGTTTGGTTACGCTATGGCCAACCCCACGGCGCTAGTGATTTGGGAGGCGCAATTTGGTGACTTCGCTAATGGTGCGCAGACCATGATTGACCAGTTCATCGTGAGCAGCGAGAGCAAGTGGCAGCGCATGAATGGCATTGTGATGCAGCTGCCCCATGGCTACGAAGGCCAGGGCCCCGAGCACTCCAATGCCCGCCCCGAGCGCTTTTTGCAGCTAGCCGCCGAGAACAATATCGTAGTGTCTAACATCACTACCCCCGCCAACTTCTTCCATGCCCTGCGCCGGCAGCTGACGTGGAGCTTCCGCAAGCCGTTGGTGGTGATGTCGCCCAAGTCGATGCTGCGTAACCCGCTATGCGTGTCGCCAGTTGAAGACTTCACGAGCGGCCGTTTTCAAGAGGTACTTGGCGATTCGTTTGCCGATGCCAAGAAGGTGAAAAAGGTGCTGCTTTGCTCGGGCAAGGTCTATTACGACCTGCTCGACGAGCAACAGAAATCTGACCGCAAGGACGTGGCCATCGTGCGCCTCGAACAGCTACACCCCTTCCCCAAAAAGCAGCTCGCTGCCGAGCTAGCTAAGTACCCGAAAGCCAAGCTTATCTGGGTGCAGGAAGAGCCCGAAAACATGGGCTACTGGAACTACCTGCTGCGCTTTATGCGCCGCGAGCTCGAAGATGTGGTGGCCCGCAAGCCCTCCGCTTCGCCCGCTACGGGCTATAACAAAGTGCACGTGAAGGAGCAAAAGGAAATCGTAGCCCGCGCCTTCGACAAACCGAAGGAAGCCGTGGCTGACGAGCAGATCAAGGAAACCAACGAGGTAGCCAAAAAGCAGGAATAGCCCCGTGATAACCGAAGAGCAAATCCAAGCCGTGGTGCGCCGCATCGTCGAAGGCTACGCGCCGGACAGGATAATCCTGTTTGGCTCGTACGCCTACGGCGAGCCGACGGAGCACAGCGACCTGGATTTGCTCATTATTAAGGAAAAAGCCGAAGCAAAACGGGCTGAGCGGGCCATTGTCATTCGCACGCTGCTTTGGGGGGCTGATGTGCCCGCTATGGATATTCTAATTCGCACACCGGCGGAAATAGAGCGGGCGGCGGGCATTTTTCAATCGGTAGAAACCATCGCTGAGCAGCAAGGCCGATTATTTTATGCAGCCTAGTACCCCGGAGCAAAAGCGAGTAGCTCTATGGCTGCTGAAAGCCGACCTCGATGTGGAGGCGGCAGAAGTGTTGTTGCAAGCCAGCCCACATCTGCATGAAAACATTGGCTTTCATTGCCAACAAGCCGTTGAGAAATATGCTAAGGCATTGCTGGTCGCCTCCTCATTACCAGCACCGTTTATTCACGACTTAACCAAGTTGATGCCGCCGATTCAGCAAGCTGGTATTGTGCAGTTTACTCCGCAAGACTTAGCCGACGCAGCCACGCTCAACGAGTTTGCCGTAGAGTTTCGCTACTAGACCGATGACGCGCCCAGCTTCACCTCAGCCGAATTGCTGGTGATGGCCCACAACTTTCGCAGTAAGCTGCGCCCTTTGGCCCAAGCCTTTTTGATTTAAACTTATAAACACGCTTTCTCTACCACCCGCCTACCATGCCCACCGAAATCAAAATCCCCGCCGTCGGCGAATCTATCACCGAAGTCACTATCGCAAAGTGGCTTAAGAGAGACGGCGAGGCCGTGAAGCGCGACGAAGTAATCGCCGAGCTGGAATCGGACAAAGCAACGTTTGAACTGCCCGCCGAAGCCGACGGCATCCTGAAGATTCTGGTGGCCGAAGGCGAAACCATCGGTATCGGCACGGCCATTGCGCAGCTCGACGGTGCTGGTGCGCCAGCCAGCAGTGGCCAGGCGGCTTCGGCTGCCGCGCCTACCGCCGCAGCGGCCGACCCGCTTGCCAAAGGCGAAGCCAACGCCCAGGCCAGCGACCAGGCCGGCTATGGTGGCACGCCCGCCGACCGCCCCGATAGCAGCCCCGCTACCCCCGGCGCGGCCGATGCGGCACCAGTGACAAGCAGTGCCACGGTGGAGATGAAGATTCCGGCCGTGGGTGAGTCTATCACCGAAGTAACGGTAGCCAAATGGCTGAAACCCGACGGTGCGCAAGTGTCGCGCGACGAGGTGATTGCGGAGCTGGAATCGGACAAAGCCACGTTTGAGCTGCCCGCTGAAGGCAGCGGCACGCTGCGCCACGCCGTGAAGGAAGGCGAAACCATTAGCATCGGTGCTACTATTGCGCGCATTGAGGGCGGTAGTGGCCAGCTAGCGGCAGCAGCTCCGGCAGCCAGCGCTCCGGCGGCGCCTACCCCTCCGGCGGCAGCCCAACTTGCTACGAGCGGCGCCAGTACCTACGCTACGGGCGTGCCCTCGCCGGCCGCTGGTAAGATTTTGGGTGAGAAAGGCATTAACCCGACCGACGTAGCCGGCTCGGGCCGCGATGGCCGCATCACGAAGGAAGACGCCCAAAACGCCCAGGCCAAGCCCGCTACCCCAGCCCCGGCTGCTACGCCAGCTGCTGCCCCAGCTCCGGCCAGCCAGCCCGCTGCCGCCGAAGGCGACCGTGGCCAGCGCCGTGAGCGCATGAGCAACCTGCGCAAAACGGTAGCCCGCCGCCTCGTTTCGGTAAAGAATGAGACGGCCATGCTTACCACCTTTAATGAGGTGAACATGCAGCCTATCATGGACTTACGCAACAAGTTCAAGGATAAGTTTAAGGAGAAGAAGGGGGTAGGGCTTGGCTTTATGTCGTTCTTCACCAAGGCAGTGTGCGTAGCCCTGCAGGAGTGGCCTGCGGTGAACGCCTACATTGATGGCGGCGACATCGTGTATTCCGATTTCTGCGACATCAGCATTGCCGTGTCGGCACCCAAAGGCCTCGTGGTGCCCGTTATCCGCAACGCCGAGAAGCTGAGCTTCGAGGGTGTGGAGAAGGAAGTGGTGCGCCTCGCCGGCTTGGCCCGCGACAACAAGCTCACCATCGAGCAGATGACGGGCGGCACGTTCACCATCACCAACGGCGGCATTTTTGGCTCGATGATGCGTACGCCCATTATCAACGCGCCGCAGTCGGCCATCTTGGGCATGCACAACATCATTCAGCGCCCCGTGGCCGAGAATGGCCAAGTGGTAATTCGGCCCATGATGTACCTGGCGCTCAGCTACGACCACCGCGTGATTGACGGCCGCGAGTCGGTATCGTTCTTGGTGCGCGTGAAGGAGTTGCTCGAAGACCCCACGCGCCTGCTGCTGGGCGTGTAAGCGCGGTAGCCTACTAGTTCGCAAAAACGGTTGCCGCCCCGGTAGCAGCTGCTTTTTGCGAACTGGGGCTGGCCGTTTTGGGAGGCTTCTCGTTAAAATGGTAAATCCGTATTTCTTTTCGCTTTTCCATGAAATCCAAGAAGCACCAATCCGCCGCTACTACCCGCGAAGCCAAATTTTGGCCTACCCTAGGCTTGGCGGCCATCACGGGCGCCCGTGCCACGAGTGGCCCCATGTTTTTGAGTGATTACTTATCGCACCGCGCCCTGGCGCCGGGCATGGCCAAGTCGCCGCTACGCTTTCTGGCCAAGCCAGGGGTAGCAAATGTGCTGAAGCTATTGACCGCTGGTGAGATGGTCGGCGATAAGCTGCCCACTACCAGCGACCGCATTGTGCCGCAGCAGCTCTCGATGCGGGCAGCTTCGGGCGCGCTAGTGGGCGCTACTTGGTACAAGAGCAAGGGCAGCAGCGCCCTCACTGGCGCGCTGGTGGGCAGCCTGGGAGCCGTAGCGGCCACTTTCCTGACCTACTACCTGCGCAAGAATATCAGCGAGCGCTCGGGCATCGACACCTCCACGGTGGGCGCAGGCGAAGACGCGTTGGTGCTGGCTGGGGGGGTAGCCGTGAGCCCGCGCCCCAAGCTATAATAGTTCGTTTAAAAGCGCGGGCCCCAGGGGCTAGTTGGCCACTGAGGGCCCGCGTATCTTTGTAAAGCTGGCCGCTGGGCCGGGTTGAACCTGTATTTTGCGTTTATGAATCAGTACGACGTCACCGTCATTGGCTCGGGCCCCGGCGGCTATGTAGCCGCCATCCGTTGCGCTCAGCTGGGCTTGAAAACTGCTCTTATTGAGAAGTACCCAACCTTGGGTGGCACTTGCCTCAACGTGGGCTGCATCCCGAGTAAGGCGCTGCTCGACTCGAGCGAGCACTACCACAACGCCCACTCGGTATTTGCGGAGCACGGCATCGGCCTCGACAACCTGACGGTAGACATGAACCGCATGATTGACCGCAAGGCTGGCGTGGTGAAAGCCAACGTGGATGGCATCGCCTACCTGATGAAGAAGAACAAAATCGACGTGCTGCAAGGCGTCGGGGCGTTCGTCGACAAAAACCATCTCAGCATTACGCCTACTGGCGGTGGCGAGGCACAGCAGATTGAAACTAAGAACGTTATCATCGCCACGGGTTCTAAGCCCACGGTGCTCCCGTTCATTGCCCAGGATAAGCAGCGCATCATTACCAGCACCGAGGCCCTGAATATTCGCGAAGTGCCTAAGCACATGATTGTGATTGGCGGCGGCGTGATTGGCCTCGAAATGGCCTCCGTGTACGCCCGCCTCGGCGCCAAGGTATCGGTGGTAGAGTTCCTCGATTCGCTCATCCCGACCATGGACCGCGGCCTGGGTAAAGAGCTAAAGCGCGTGCTGGGCAAAATCGGCATCGAGTTTTTCTTGAGCCATAAGGTGACCGGCGCCACCCGCGAAGGCGACACCGTAACCGTGACCGCGCTCAACCCGAAGGGTGAGGAAGTGAAATTTGAGGGCGACTACTGCCTCGTGGCTGTGGGCCGCGTGCCCTACACGGCTGGCCTCAACCTCGAAGCCGCTGGTGTGGCAATGGAAGAGCGCGGCCGCATCAAGGTCGATGAGCACATGCAAACAAACGTGCCCGGCATTTATGCCATCGGCGACGTGATTCGTGGCGCTATGCTGGCTCACAAGGCCGAAGAAGAAGGTGTGTTTGTGGCCGAAACCATTGTGGGCCAGAAGCCGCACATCAACTACCTGCTCATCCCCGGCGTGGTCTATACTTGGCCTGAGGTAGCGGGGGTAGGCTATACTGAAGAGCAACTGAAAGAGCAGGGCAAAGCCTACAAAATCGGCTCTTTCCCCTTCAAAGCCAGCGGCCGGGCCCGCGCCAGCGGCGACACCGATGGCTTTGTGAAAGTGCTGGCTGACAAAACCACCGATGAAATCTTGGGCGTGCATATGATTGGGCCGCGCATCGCCGACCTCATCGCCGAAGCCGTGACGGCCATGGAGTTCCGCGCCTCTGCCGAGGACGTGGCCCGTATGAGCCACTCGCACCCTACCTACGCCGAGGCCATGAAGGAAGCCTGCCTAGCAGCTACCGAGAACCGCGCCATTCATATGTAATTGCCATTCTCTGGAAGAAGAACTCGCTGTAGCTACCTTGGTCGCTGCAGCGAGTTCTTTTTATGACAGGCATAACCAGAATATTCTTAACGCTAGCGCTACTTGCCGCCAGCTTTGGCGGGTATTAGTGGTTGCGCTACCATGGAACACAATGTGAACCCTGCCTAGGAGGAGGTAAGCTATGCCCACCGTGCCCTTCTAAATATGCTACTTGCGTTGCGATAAGCACTATTAAAGCGGAGGCACTGCTATTCCTTTTCTGGCTGGCAGCGCGGAGCCAGAAAAGGTCATAAATACTTAAGCGGTGTTAGATAATGACTAGAAGTGCTTTTAACTCAAAGGTCATTGTCCTGATTTTTAGTGCACCATTTCCGCCGCGCTGGCACACATTTTTGCCTTTCTAATGCTAGCTAATAGCTTCTTCTTAGCTCCGCTTCGCACCGCCGTATTGCTCGGGGTCGCGTGGGGCACTTCCTTGTTGGTGGCGCCAGCCGCCCAGGCCCAGTCATTTGCAAAAGGGGCCGATGTGGGCTGGCTGCAGCAGATGGAAGCCACCGGCTACGTCTTCTACAACGAGCAGGGCGTAGCTCAGGACTGCTTCCAAATTCTGAAGGACAAAGGCATCAATTCCATCCGCCTGCGGGTGTTCGTCAACCCGTCTGACGACAAAGCCAGCGGCCACTGCAGCCCCGCCGAGGTGGTCGCGATGGCCAAGCGGGCCACGGGCCTGGGCTTCCGCGTCATGATTGATTTTCACTACAGCGACACCTGGGCCGACCCCGGCAAGCAGGCCAAGCCTGCCGCCTGGGCTAGCCACACTTTTGCGCAGTTGCTGACCGATGTGTACGACCACACGCAGCAGACAATGAGCCTGTTAAAGGCGGCTGGCGTCACGCCCGAGTGGGTGCAGGTGGGCAACGAAATTCCCGGCGGCCTGCTTTGGCCCGAGGGTAGCACTGCCAACTTTGGCCAGCTCAGCCAGCTGCTCAACCAGGGCTACGCGGCGGTGAAAGCTGTGAGCCCCACCTCGAAAGTGATAATTCACCTGGACCGCGGCAACGACAACGCGCTGTACCGCACTTTCTTCGACCAGCACGTGCGCAATGGTGGTAAGTTCGACGTCATTGGCATGTCGTACTACCCCTACTGGCTCAAGCAAGATTACACCGCTTCCATCGCCAACCTGCAAGCCAACCTGCTGGATATGACCACGCGCTACCCCGGCAAGGAGGTAGTGGTGGCCGAAGTAGGCGGCGACTACACGCTAGTGCAGAATACCTTCGATATGCTCGTCGCCGTGCAAAAAGCGGTGCGCGCCGTGCCCGCCGGCAAGGGCCTGGGCGTATTCTACTGGGAGCCCGAGGGCGCCAAAAGCTGGAGCGGCTACCAGCTAAACGCCTGGGCCGACGACGGCAAGCCCTCGCCTGCGCTCAATGCATTTCGGGCGCCCGCCGCTGCGCCAGCCGCCAAGGCACCGGCTCAGCCAGCTAAGGCAAAGGCCCACAAGCGCTAGCCTGGGCGGCACTAGGCGTGCCTTGGCAGCGCAGCAGTGGTAGGCGAAAAGCTTGCTACTCTTGCGGCCTTGGGAGGGGGGTAGGGCTTGGTGCCAGAACTGCTCACGGCAAGGGACTGTCAGCACGGTGGTTTGTTGCTTTTGGCGTGCAATACGCGTCTGGTGATGGGCCTGCGTAGGCCACCGGGCAGCGGCGAGGCTAAACAATCTGCCGGTCAGATGGGTCTTGAAGAGCGCAGCGGCGTGAAGCTGCTGCTCAAATCTGCTTGTTAAACTCACCAACCATGAAAATAGGAATCATTGGGGCCGGCCACATCGGTAGCGCCCTCGCCGTGCGGCTCGTTAGCCTCGGCCATTCGGTACTTATCGCCAACTCGCGCGGCCCCGAAACGCTGGGCGACGTAGTGAAGAAAACCGGCGCTACCCCCGCCACGGCCCGCGAAGCCGCCCAACACGGCGAGCTCATCGTAGTAACCATCCCGCTGATAAACATCCCCGACCTGCCCAAAGACCTGTTTGAGGGCGTGGCCGCCGATGTGCCAGTAATCGACACCAGCAACTACTACCCCATGCTGCGCGACGGCCACCTGCCCGAGCTCGAAGCTGGCAGCCTCACCGAGAGCGAGTGGGTGCAGCAGCACCTGGGCCGCCCAGTGGTGAAGGTGTTCAACAACATCTACGCCGACCACCTCGAAAAAAAGGGGCAGCCCGCCGGCACGCCCGGCCGCATTGCGCTGCCTGTGGCTGGCGATGGCGCTGCCAAGCAACAAGTGATGGCCTTGGTCGAGGAGCTAGGCTTTGATGCCGTCGACGACGGCACGCTGCATGAGTCGTGGCGCCAGCAGCCCGGCACCCCGTGCTACGGCGCCGACTTGCCCGCCGCCGAGTTGCAAAAGCAGTTGGCTAGCCTGGGCACCGAGCGCACCGAAGCGCAGCACAAGCAGTTCTTGGCCAACCACGCCGAGCAAGAAAAGCAAATGGAGGCCCAAGGCATCAAGCTGAAGTAGCCAACGCTAGCGCTAGCGGCCCGGCCGCTAACCTAAACGCTTGCAACGAAAGAGCCGCGGCAACTGCCGCGGCTCTTTTTGTTAGGGCTTTTGCCAAGAAAATAGGGGGTAGGGATGGCCTACTTGCTAGCAGCTAGTTGCCTTGTGCAAGCGCCGAAAACCAGGCAAACCCGGCGAGCAGGCGGGAGTGGCCTCCGCAAAAGTCCCGGTCCCGTATCGTCATGGCAACCTTGTGCAAATGGCTTGGCAACTACTTCTTCAAAACATCCTGGAGCGTTTTCAGGCGGAAGCGCTTGTCATACTGCACAAACTCTTGCAGCATGGCGGCGTGGCCCGAGCCCACCAGCACCACCACGTTGCCGTCTTGGGGCGTCACGGTTTTCTGCACAATCGAGTACATGTACAGGTTGCGGCGGTACCATTCCGACACCAGAAACGGGCCAGCGAAGTTGTCGAGGCTGCCCGCCCGGTTGAAGATATTTAGGTAAAAACCCTTGTTGTGGGCCAGGTTTTCGGGCGTGTTGGTATCCAGCAGCAGCTCGGTGAGGGAGTAGGTAGCTATCTTCTTATTCTGGCTAGCTTCCATGTCTTTGATAGCGGCCATCGTTTGCTGTATGAGCGCGTCTTGCCCGGCCGCTTTCATCGCCTTCATCACGCTATCGAACGGAAACGGCGTGTGGTAATCGAGCCCATAAATACGGGTTAGCTTGGCCTGCTTGCCCGCCCGAAACGCGAGCTGCACAATCTCGTTTTTCAAGTAAAATACCTGCTTTTTAGGATCTGGGTGCTTCGTGCGGATGTATTGCTCGTAGCCGGGCTTGAGGTAGGCGCTGTACAGCTCGTCGAGTTCGGCCTGCTCGTTAGCGGGCCATTCCACGAAGATTTTGCTGGGTTGGAAGGCGCTGATTTTCTGCGCCATGTTGTCTAGCTCAGCCTGGGGCTTGGGCGTAGTTACCTCAAAGGTGTTGGTCTTGGCAATATCGGCGCCGGGGTTGTGAAAGTGAAAGGTGCCCAGCAGTAGCAGCTCGCTTTGTTTGGTTTGAGCGGCACTTTTGGCCACCGTGCAGCAAGCCAGTAGCAGTAAGAAAAGTTGTTTCATAGCGAAGGGGTAGGGAGGTAGTCGGTAAAGGGTGATTTCTTAAAAAGCCGCGGCGCGCTACTTCCGAAACCAGGCCATCAGCTCGGCCTTGTAGGAGCTGCCGATGGGCAGCGCGCTGCCATCGCGCAGCACCACCTGCTCGGGCTGCAGCAGCTGCAGGTGAGCCGTGGCCACAATAAACGAGCGGT
>Ga0160429_1000378_pt1 | contig 45928 bp, 40 predicted proteins | sample SolpanmetagenomR_FD_108199 | JGI IMG/M metagenome (GOLD analysis project Ga0160429, IMG submission 108199) | Solar panel surface microbial communities from Lawrence Berkeley National Laboratory, California, USA - R | ecosystem: Engineered > Built environment > Solar panel > Unclassified ... | reverse complement strand
GGTAATGGAACCTTGTAGAATCTACTAGAATCTTCTAGTTCTTTCTTTTCTTACTAATAGAAGGACTTAGTAATCCTTACTATTAATAGCTCTAGTACTTCTAGAACATGATAGAATGTTCTAAAATACTAGTATTTGTAATATAAGGCTTTATTAGAGGACGGCGTAGTCCTAGAACGTGGTTCTAGACGCTATCCTCCTTATAGGCGATCTTTGCGTTAGTCGCCTATACTAGGTAGTTGTCGCTGCTCTTTAGCTTAGTAGAGCGGGTCTTACTAGACGTATCGTTGTCAAGTACTATATTAGTAACGTAGATGTAAATTGCCGGATAGCGTAGATTAGTTAGTTCTAGTCCGAATTAGTTTAGAATTAGAAGAATAATCTAGCTGAGGTAGGTGTAAGTTAATATAAGCGTAATTACTACTTAATTAAAGTGTAAGGTATTAAATCGACTTTGTTGTCGCTCAAGTTTATAACCTCTGAACGATTGATAGCAATAGTTAACTAGTAACTATATAGCTAATATATAATATAAAAAATAGCTTTAGAATAGGCCGTGCGGACTAGGCTTATAACCTATTAGTTATTAGGAGCAATTGTAGTTATATATAGGTTGATTTTATAAATAACTAGTACTAAGCGTGCGACTTGGTATAAGGTGTAGTTAAACCACTAGGGTTAGGTCTCCGCATAGAGAAAGAACTTTTAGATTCTAAGTGGTAGAACTCTTAGCATTGCCACTTAGACTTCACTAGAATTCAATATATACTATATAAAGCTTACTAACTATATAGGTAAGAGCTTCTTTAAGTATATTAGTATTACTTTTTCATTAAAGCTATACACCGTTATTTTAATATATAGTTAGACTAGATAATAGAAAAAGAACAGAAACTACCTCTCTTATTATAGCTATCTAAAGTCTAACCTCTAAAATCTCTTTTAGAATAACTTAGATCAAGGTAGAAAGCTATACTATATATAGTAGAAGAAGTCTATATTATCTGGCCTTACCTTTCTTATAGTATTTATAAAGTAAAGTTTAGAGGCCTTTCTTATCTTACTATCCTACTCTAGCTTACTAGTATTAATGCTAACCTAACTAAATTAGAGATTAGAGAAGGTAGTATATAGTATAAAAAGACCCTCAATATTTGTCTTACATTAAGTGATCTATACTTATAATCTTTAGTACTTTAGAAGAATATAAGTATAAGCTAATTAACTATTTTCTCTCTTGTAGTTATTACTCTATATTCTACTGAATCTACCTTAATATATAATATAGTATAACTAGTTTAAAAGTGATACTAAGATAGTATAATAGATTATTATAAAAATTTATAAAATATAGCTATAAGTTTTATTAAACTATTACTATTATACTTATAATAAGAGTCTAAAAGATCTGAAGTTTAATGATCTATAGATATAAACTAATTAAACTAAGAGAACTAAACGTCGGTTTAAGTTCAAGTTATATCACGTATAGCTAAGATCTAAGATATCTGCGGGCGTGTATAATATTCTGCCATATAGGTTGGTGCCAAAGTGATGAACCACTTGTTGACCATCTTTGCCCAGATACTCCAGAAATCGTCGCGTTTCAGCATCAGCGCGGCATCTGAGTAGTGCATTGCACGGGTTTCTAAGGAGATCTCCACCTATGGAAAACAACTTTGTCGAGATCATCTCCTTGCTAAGCATAGCAAACGTTCCATGGTCTGTAAGTGTGTAGAGGCCTTGTCGGTCAGCCCGAAGAAGAGCAGCAGCTGGGAAAACGCTGTCGCAGAGATACCAATCTGGAAAGTTCTTGCTTGTAAGATCGACTCCGATCGCCTTCCAAATTAAGCGCTCCTTGAGACTTGTTGCGGAATTGTCGTTTCTCGATAAGAAAAGAGGTGAAGCAGGATACCTTTTCGCGAACGACGCGAGTTTGGTAAATGCTTCTACTGGTGAGTCTGTAACATCCAGGCCAGCTGGATTTGTGGCGGGCCCAACCACAACAAAATGATCGTTAAAAATTAGCGTAGGCCCTTCAGCCCAGCCTTGCGCGATAGCTAGATCTTCTTGATCTCGCTCATATGTTAGGGCTATGTCGAGTGTACCATCTCGTAGTGCTCGAAGCGTCAAAGGCGAGATGTTTTGATACCATTCTATCGTGCTCGCATCCTGGACTTTGTCCTGATAATCCTCTGCAAGCGCACGTAAGAGTCCACTTGGTCCGGCGCCTCCGTTACCAAGTCGGATGACGTGCTGGCTATGCGGTGATTTGTATATCTCTCTTGGTGTATTGCTGAGGACAAGAGTGCTCACAGGTGTTGTGATTGTATTGATAGTGAGCGACATGTCCCAAGGTCGGACGAGTGGGGCTTTGGTGCAAGGTGCTTTGAATTTTATGTTTTGCGTAGCTCCGAGACTCACTGTATCCCCTTCAGTCCACGCCGTCTGTCTGCAGTGTTACAATACGTTTTGGACAGTGTAAATAGTCAACATTTATGTCCATTCCTGCGAATTCAGCTCGGAAGACGTTCGGCATTCTGTTCAGCTGCCGAGCTTGACGACTGATCAACACCCCGCCTCTTTTCCTAGTTCTAACCCCTCTTCTACTTATGCTTTGAGTGGTTGTGTCTCTGGACCTTCTCATTCCTGACCAGAATCTCTGTTGTTATACTGATCCCTTGTTTGAAGTAAATTCCCAAACGAACCAAACACAATGTCCGGCATTCAAAGACAAATTGATTCAGGCGCTATTGCCAGCCATGTCTCCAACACGTGTCCTGAAGGTACCAAGATGCATCTCCTGGAAGTGGGATGGCTCGAAGCAGATGAAGGTTTCGTTCTTCGCGGCGGAAATACGAGCCTGAATTCTACGAAAGACAAGTCTTTTGTGAATAAAAGAAGAGAATTGCCAATGTATTGTATTTTGATTGATCACCCACATGAAGGTATGTGCTTAATCTAGTGCATCTGGAGTATGATACTGACGCAAGTAAACCTGTAGGTTTGATCTTATGGGAGGTGAGTAACGAAAACCTTCATCTAGCTACCACGATCGCGTCGAACTGCAGCATGCTTACAAATAATAGACAGGCTCAGGCGAGAACTATCCGGAAGGTATGGGCCAACTTCAAAACATCTGATGGCTAGTCGAATTACACACTGATATCAGTATAGTTTGGGGCGAGCAAGTAGCCGACATCTTTTGTCGTACCAAATACAAACCCGAGCATGAACTTCGTGCCGCGATTGAAGCCACAGGCAATTCCGTCGACAACATCAAGAAGATCATCATTGGTCATCTCCACTTGGACCATGCAGGTGGCCTTGACATCTTCCTCGGCCGTACAGACATCGAAATTTGGGTCCACGATCTCGAGTTGCGCTCTGCATTCTGGTCTGTAGCCACAGGTGCTGATGTTGGGGTTTACCTTCCGCACTATCTCAAGCTGGACCTGAACTGGAAGACATTTGACGAAAGAGCACTTGACTTCTGCCAAGGCATTACACTGCATCACTTGCCTGGTCATACTGATGGATTATGTGGAATGCAGATCAACTTGCTGAATAGTGGAACGTTCTTCTTCGTCAGTGACCACTTCCATGTCATCGAAAATTACGAAGCGGGAGTTCCACAAGGGTGAGCGTTTAGAATTTATCTGACATGCTTCCGTCTTTGCTAACCTCGCCATAGCTGGCTGTCCCGAGACCATCCAGCCTGGTTTCGCAGTACCCAAAGACTGAAAGTGCTAGAGAGACAAACAAGAGGCAGAGTGATTCCAGGGCATGACAAGCAGACTTTCCTGCAATTGCAAAGTGAAGGACCAATGTTCACCTAAGATGAGAAAGAATTTGCCCCGAATAGGGTTTTAGCCTGTATCATTCATTGTATTCTGTATTTCTAATGATTCTTCTATTGTATCCGTTACCTTTCTTACCTCATCAAGCCAGCCCACGACTAAGATATGTTTTATGCTCCGAGGGCGACCAAATTACGACTTTACTCAATTGCTCATCTTTAACATGGAGCTTGATCAAGTTATAAAATCTTAGGCGGAGTGCTACTCAGGACGTGGCCGGTAGCAGAGTACAGGGAAAAAACCACGGGTCACAAATGAGCTCGAATTTGGTCACACGTCAAGAATCGGCCCCTGGTACACGACCACACCATATGCACAGAAGTCACCAGACGGATCGCAACTAAAGTACATCAATGTTGCTTCCAAACATCGTTTGAAATATACCTTAAGATTGTACAAATAAGGTTGCTTTTATTGATAATCGAGCTCCAAATTCTCCAAATTCCAACAACCAGCAGTTCAGCACGTCACTTCTCTTGTCTTCCACGCAATTGATCCAACTCCGTTGGATTCCTCTGTTGTCAATCGTCGCTAAGCTTTCTTCCGTAGGTCTGATTAATGGCAATCAAGTTGGCTGGCTCGCTGATAGCGAACGGTATTTGACACCTCTGAGAGGTCTTCCTCCATTGAAATGGCAGGTTTAGTTGTACATTGTCTTTTGTGGTTCAGCAAAACGATTTGCTCCAGTGATGACTTGGTAGTGGGTTGTGACAGTCATAGGAGATATCTTGGTGATTGAAAGCTTCTTTACCTCAAAGTGATCGTTAGCTGGCTGGCTCAGACATTGTTGCATGTCGGTAGATGCTTGACGTCTGATAGACTTCGTTTACTCCAAGATGTCGTGCTCCATCGAATGGGCCGGCTAGCTAATGCAATGACGCCTATGCTCCGTGAATATTGCGGTGGTCCTCATGCAGTGGCGTTTGTGCTGTCTGTAACCTTGCAGTCATTGTGAGGACTTGACGGCAGTTTTTATACCGGTATGACTTCCAGGTCTTCCTCCATCAAGACGGGAGTGTGTCGATGGTCCACATTGTTTAGGTATAAAGCTTTTCATCACAAGACCTTGGGATATCTGTTTTTTTGAGGAGCTAATTGCTCTGAAGAAGCTGTGAGGGGTACTGGACCTATAATAAGGTCGCTACAAAAATAGTGGGTTAAGCCTACGAAGAGCCTAGGACGGTCTTATTGACTAGGCGCTATCACCCAAACTTAACCTTCTGAAGCTCGTTATAGGCTCGAAACTTTAGAAAGTTATACCTGCTGTCGCAACTTCACCTCAACTCGAAAGGATCGGAAGGCGCAAGAAATCCTGAGGCCGCAGCCTAAACCCAATCATACACACAGTCATTGGGGCCAGTCATCAAGACGATTTGGCCGCGTCCATAAGAACCAATCATACACACACTCATTGGCGCCCGCGGTCCAGGGCCAGTCATGAAGACGATTTTGTCGCGTCCTGCCCGTTGTCGTTCTTGTTATGCTACGGCGAAGCGCACCGCCGGACGACAAACACTCAAGCGCCATGCAGTCTGCATTGAAGACACAACTACCGCCTGCGGTTGCCCAGAACTGCCACCAGGTTCTCCAAACTGCCGCTACGTTCCAACTCTTTCAGCAACTGAGACCTGTTCGAGTAGCATGTCGTCGTCCCTAAACCGACCAGTCGATTCGTCGATAAGTCCTACCAATGTCCTAGCTGTCATCAAGTACTCACAACGACTGCAACATTCAAACAACACAAACGCCACTGCAGGAACCATTGTGCATATGGATAATATTGCTTGGTGTTAGAGAGAGAAGGGGACGGGATGAGTGTGGTTTTTTAGTGTTTAGTAGAGAAAGTGGGAATGGGGAGGATATGGGAGAAGGAGGGAAAGGGAGGAGGGTAAGAGGGAGGGAGAAGGGAAGGGAAGCCGAGAACAGGAGAAAGGAGAAGTGGAAAATTCGCAAGTTCGTAGGAATGCCTTGTAGCACGAGAACCATCCATCTAGTGAATGGACGTATCTATCTTTCTTTACTCATGGGTATGCACATTACTCTTCACACCCCTTCACCCTGCCCTTCTATGCCGTACACCTCTCTCTACGTCCTCCCTTGACTACCTCCTCCTCAAATACCAGTTAAAGGTCAACTGGCCCGTCTCATGATGAAACGGCGTCGGCACCTCCGCCAACCCAGGCTTGCAAACCGGATGTCTTAGATACACTGCCGAGCAGATATTCTGATTCACCTCCAGATACCTCGGTATGAATGCGAACGCAGCCATAAAGTCTCGTGGTCGCCAGGGTGTTGCGTATGGCTTTTCTCTATCGAATGGGTTGGGAATGTATTGGTCGTCCTTTTTGGAGCGTTTGGTGGGTGTTTGTGTTTGTGTGTCTGGTGTGGGTGCAGGGGTTGTGTCTGCACGGGAACTGAGAGTGGAGAATTCAGCTTCGAGATCGTCTAGTGTTGAGGCTGTTGTGGTTGCCGCGCGGGAGAGGGTGGATTTTAAAGATTTGGCGAAGGCGCGGAGATCTTGTTTGAGTGTGCCAGAGAGCTTCTTGGGCGGGTTCGTGAGGAGGACTTTGACTCGCGAGCGAAGGTCGAGGATTTGTTTCTTGATGGTTTTGGCTGGGTCGGAATCTGAGATTGCTAAGGATTCTGCTTCTAGGTCTTCGGTGTCTTCTATTTCTTCTTCTTCGACTATGTCTTCCTCGACTGCTGCTTCGAGTGCTTCTTCTGTTGATGATGCTGGTTCGGTGGCTTGTTGTGAGGAAGTTGTGGATGTGATTCCCCGTCTTGTCACTTCCCACGGAGCAAAGCCAAAAGTTGTTGGGTCGTATTCACGATCTGGTAGCTTCCTTTTCGGTGCTCCTGTTCCGATCATGACCTTTTCTGGTGTTACTTGAAACATGTCGCCTGGATTCAATAGGTATCCTGGTTGTCGTAGCTTCAAAACCTGATCAGTCTTGCTTCATTTTTGGTAGTGGCAATCCATCCAACTCACCACTTTGCCATTTACTTTAACATGCCCATGTCCAACAAACTGTCTCGCCTGTCTCGTACTGCTTGCAAACAGCGCTCTGAATATAGCAGTATCCAATCGTCGTTCCAATGGATGATAGACCATCTGTGTATATGGCGTCCGTTCTGGCTCCTTTGGTCTTCTTTCACCCGGACCCTTTTCCAAACCTGAACCTCTACCAGCGGCGTGTTCTGAACCGTCGTGTTCGGCTAGATATGCAGGATCCATTGCCACGACAGCATTTGCGGTGCGCGAAAACATGCGTTCCCATTGCTTCTCTGGGACGACTTCGCCGTGGTATGCTCTCGTGGATGCTTTTGCGGTCCATTTCTGCTGGAAATAGGTGCGAGTGGCGGTGTTGGGGATGCTCAGGCGGGAGATGTTGTAGAGATTGTATTTGTTCCAGTCTTGTCTGACTTTCTAGGAAGATTATTAGTACAGTAGGAAGAGGAGTGGGCAGCCGGGTGATGTGAGCATACTGGCTTCTTCAGACCGTGGAATCGCCACTGCCTGCTTCGTAGAGTAGGCATGCTCTATCAAACTTGATTTGGTTGATGCTGTCGCCGGCCTGTTCAGTATGGCTGTTTTCGACTTTCTCATGTCGGACCGAGAAAGAAGCTCGGCAATCTCCGAGAGACCAGAAAGTTTAGAAGTTTCAGATGTGATTCATATTTACGCCCAAATATTATATTTCACATTCAATTACACTCAATTATAATACTAAACATGGCTGACAACACAGTCGCCCCCGAGGAGTCGACCAGCGCGTCTGGTGCCGTCCTCGCGCAAGCAGGCATCGACTCCAGCGACTCCAAAGTCGAAGAGCAAGTAGCAGCTCCCAAAGAGCCAAAAACGGAAGCCACCAACAGCAACAGCGTCGTAGATAATATCAAGCAAGATGCCCCGGCAGACACCACCACCGATAATGCATCCAGCGACAACACCAAAAAGGAAGAAGACAGCAACACAAAAGACACAGACAGCACCATGAAAGACGCCAATGCTAGCCCCACCGACCGCAAACGCAAATACTCCAACGACGACTCCTCCAACTTCCGCGAACGCCGCGATCGCTTCCAAAAAGGCAACGAATATCGAAACCATGACCGCAATGACAACCGCGTCGGAAACCGTCGCTACCAAAACAACTCCAAATCTCACTATGAAGACCTCCCCGAAACAGACGACCCCGAAGCCATCCGCAAACAAGTCGAATTCTACTTCAGTGACTCCAACCTTCTCCAAGACGCCTACCTCCTCAAGGCTGTGGACGGGCCCCGCAACAACGCCGTTAGCGTCAAAATGATCCATTCCTTCAAACGCATGCGTCATTTCCAGCCATACAGCGCCGTTGTCGCCGCGCTCAAAGACTCATCCACCCTAACCATCACCGGCAGCGATGGCAACGAAGAGATCGTCCGCAAAACGCCCTTACCCGAGGAAGTCAGCACCAATGCCAAGAGCAACAGGACCTTCTATGAAGACAAAACCATCCCTCGCAGCATCTACGCAAAAGGGTTCCCCGAAGAAAGCGCCACGACACAAACAGACATCGAAGCCTTCTTCTCGCCCTACGGTCCCATCAACGCAGTCAGACTCCGCCGCAACGACGACCGCGAATTCAAGCGCAGTGTCTTTGTCGAGTTTGATAGTGAAGAAACACAAAAAGCGTTCCTCGATCTTGACCCTAAACCAAAGTTTGGCAGTGGTGAGAACGCGAAAGAGTTGCAAATCCAGAGCAAGCTTGAGTATGTGGAAGGCAAGAAGAAGTTGATTGACGAGGGTGTCATTCGGGCTAGCAGCCCTGATGGAAGACGAGGCGGTGGTCGTGATTATGACCGTGGTGGTCGTGGAGGTAGAGGCGGAGGACGAGGCAGAGGTCGTGGTGGAGGGGGAAGAGGCAGGGGAGGAGGAGGCCGTGATAGGAATCGCTCACGAGAACGTCGTGATCGGGATGATCGCTCTAGGTCACCTCGACGTAGTGATCGTCGTAGGGATGATAGAGATGGTGGTGGTGAGACGTTGTCAGAGGACAAACCGGCTCGGTATGTTTGTCTGAAAAGAACATCCATTTACCTTCGGAAACATTCACAGCTACCTTTGCTAACACAGCGACAAATAGCCGTGTCGACGCCTCCATTGCGGAAGGAGCATCCGCAGCAGCAGCACAAACTCAGGCTATAGACCCAAGCAAGAAGCGGGAGCGTGATGGCGATGATGTTGGACAAGAGGCCAAAAAGGCCAAGACTGATGACGTGTAGAGATTTTGTCTGCCGTCAAATCACTAACAAGCAGCCTCATCATGGTAGTCCAAAGCGTGGACATGAACCTAGGAGATTTGGCAACAACCAACGAGCCACACACACGGTCATGTCTTCAATAGCGTGGGCTGGCCGGCTAGAATCTCAAAGATCACATCATGTCTATATGCACACGCCACATTTCATCCTGTCTTACTCTATACCTCATGCTCAGAAAGATAATATGATGGAAATCATACTGATGACCATGAACAATCAACAAACCCGTCGATATACGCTGATATACCATTGACAATGTTGAATAGTTTCATACAAAAGCCATACCAGAAGTCTTTCAATTCCGTCGGCCTTCTGCTCTCTATTATCACGGTGTTCTATCTCTCGCTCACGCTCTCATTATGTTAGCTGGCAGGTGAGAGGGAGGGGAGGGAGGCAGATGTATTTTTCCCTTCTTTCTTGAAGGACAAGTAGTGCTGCTACTAGACTAACTAACCAGCAATAATCCACCCACCCACTCATTCACTTTCCGTCATTGTCATCCCCAATCATATTTCCATTCCATAACGCCGCTTGTCTCCATCTATGCTGTGCTGTGCTATGCTTGTAATTCCACGTCTAGCCATCTCCGCCTTACTTCTGCTGCGCCAAAGCGATAAGACCCCGTGCAGACGCAACGCTGCGAATGTCATTTATATCTTCCTCTTCCTCTTCCACCTCCGACGAGGACGCAACAGCAACAATTGAGGTATTGTCACTGTTACCGAAGCCATTGCCGTTGCCAGTGCCAGCGCTCTTTCCATTGCCGTTGCCATTGCTCACTACCTTGCCATTGCTGGACGACTGCAACTCTTCCTCTTCATCATTGAGGGTGCTTTGAAGGCCACCACCACCACCAGGACCGACGACTTTTCCCCAGATGACCCTGCCTTTGCCCCCAGCTGCAGAAGCAGCAGCACTAACCCCCTCTCCCTTCCCCTTCTCCTTCTCCTTCTCCTTCTCCTTCTCCTTCTCCTTCTTCTTCTCCACAGCTTGAGAGCCGTTGTGACTAGTGCCGTGTCAATACCAGATGCTTCAAGCTTGAGAATTGAAGCTGCATCCTAGAAACTTACTTTTGAGAGGGCTCATTCCCTTCTCCTTCTCCTTCTCCGTCCTCACCTCCCTCCTCTACATCCTCATCATCACTACCACCATTCAATTCACCCCACCTCCTCAACAGCCCTATCGTCCCCCAGTTTCTCTGGTACTCCTTGATATTCTTGCCTTCGATATCCATCATCGCCTTAATCCAATTCCACTTCTCCTTCTCATAAATCTTGCTCACAGCACTCTCACATCTCACCAACAACTTATCTTCTTCTGCATTCCAAGCCTGGAAGAGGTCGAGGAGGCGGGCGTGGCGGTTGGCGAGCGTAGATTGGCCAGGGGGTTTGTCGCTGGAGAGATTGGCGAGGGCGACGTATTGCGGGGTTATAGTTTCGTAGCCTACATTTGCTTCGCGCATGTCCCAGAGGAGACGGTCTGCGGCGGACATGGTGGCGAAGGTCTTGGGGTAGGGTGTTTCGGTGCTCTATGCGCGTTTCTTGTCAGTTTGTGGGGTTCGGGCTCGTTTCATCATTTCAAAGATGCAGTGGCATGAATAGTCGTTGTCGGAATGAAGAATCAAAGGTGGATTCAAAAGTGCAAATAGTCAACTTACGAGTCCAGTCTTACGCGCCACCTTCTTGCGTGGGGGTCCGCCAGTCGAGATAGGATCGCCTGAATCTTCGGTCTTAGGACGTTTGGCTGGGGTGCGTGGAGATGCGGTAGTGGTGAGCTTTGAAGTCTTTGATGCGATGGCTCTGGTTTGCTGCTTCTTCAGGAGTTCTAAGGGAGAGTCGATTGAGAGCGCCATCGTGTTGTGTTGTGTTGAATTTTGGTGTGATGGGTGTGAAGAGTGCTGGTGGTGGTTGATGATGAAGGAAGCGTGAAGTTTTGTTGAACTTCTTGGATGTTTGAGCTTTGGGAAGTGAAGTTGTTGGTGACGAATTAAAGAGTGAAAGAGGTCATGTGAGGAGTATCGTGGTGACGCGACTGTAGCTGTTTGTAAATGTGAGATATTCAGATCTTGTAAGTCGCGTGTTGGGATCGCTTGTTTTAGTAAGGTATCTTTGTCTTTGTTGACCGCTCCTGCCTACTTAAGGTCGCGTTTGCAGATAACGACTGTGTAGAAGGAAGCGCTCTAGTCTTCGCTTATCTTGACGAGCGTCGAAGCTTCACTTCCTTGTTCGCCTCTCTGATGACTGCTATCAGCCAGCGTATCTCCAGACACCATAGGTCCTTGCTGCTGCTGCACCAAGATGCAGAACTCTTCTCACTGTGCGACTTCGACTCTGCTTCTGCTTAGGAAGCAAGAATTAGGCTGCTTCTGATGCTCCTTCAACATGAAAGGTATTGCTAGGCACGCCTGGGACAGGTGCTACCATCTCACATCGACACCGTCTGCTCGAAACAGCCAGCATGCTCTGTTCCATTACCTCAAATATCTTAGCACCAAATAGACAAACACGACAAACACGCCCACTCCCGTCCAAAAAATCCACTTATCCTGCTTCGCCCTCCTCTCCACCATCCTTATTGTATCTCCACTAATCCCCAATGTATTCGCAACACTATACAGCTTCTTCTGTGTATTCTTCAGCATATCCCTCTGCTGTCCCAAATCCCCCAACACAGCGCGTCCTCGTTCCAGAAACTCGTCGAGTTGTGCATTCGTCCCGCTCATGAAGTTTTGCTCCCGCATTGCGTGCTGCTCGCGGTTGTAATCGCCTGGTCCTGCGCCGAATGGGCTCGCGCCTTGTGCTCCTGGTGGTCGGAATGTGCTTGAACCTGGTAGTGCGGCATCGCGGTATGGATTCTCGGGTGTTGCTGTTTCTTCTCGCCCACCGCCGAAATGTCCTTGGCGTCTGTGTGTGCCTAGTAACGTGTCCCTTTGCATACCCGTCCTGTTCTCCTCTGCTTCCTTCTTAACCACGTCGAATTGTTCGCGGAAGTCGGCGAGTTCTTGATTGAAGTTCTTGATGCGTGTTTGTGCCTTTTCGGCTTTCGCAGCGTCAGGCTCTGCTTTGGCGAGGTTGGTGTAGTCATTTAGCGTGCGGGAGAAGGAGGTGAGGGAGGTTGTGAGTTGGCCGAGGAGGGCGGGGGTTGCTGTGCCTGGAGAAGTTGTAAGGGGGGTGAGGTCGCGGCGGATGGCGTTGGATTGGCGGAGGGCGGAGTTGAAGAGAGTGTTCTGTGAGCAGGATTATGTTAGTGGCAGGAGAGTGATGGGAAGGTTGGTATTGGGCTTCTTGCCATTGTGGAGGATGTGCAGTCTAGCCTCGAGCTAGTGGCGGAGAGGGCTCTGGTGCACAGTATAATATGCAAAGTCTGGGAAGATATGACAATAATGAAGCGCACAACGGTAGACAACACAACCTGGAAGCTTGTTTACTCTCTTAGGTTATGGTGACGTTTCAGATCTGAAACGTTTCAGGATGAGGATGAAAGTCTCCGAACAGCGGAAAGGGGAACATGGTTCAGACGGCACATTATGAGAGAGTGTATTATTATATTAGTATCGCTATGTACGAAGAGGCTACCTCATCTCTCCGAGTGCCTGGTATCCCATCTTTTTGCTGTGGCTGTGAAGACTGAACTCACTCACACGCGATCCTCCTGTGCAAGCAAAATCAAGATGCGTTGGGGGTGTTCCCGGTAACGCTGGACGTGTCATACCACATAGTCGCAGGAGCATCACGCTTGGTCATGGTCTCATTAGCAATGGGCAGAACACCAGTGAGAGGAAGGTTCCTGGACGAAGGGCCAACAAAGACAGTCTTTGGGTAAGACGAGATGAACCAGTTCTGAGCAACGGTATCCCAGTTGGAGATATCCTTGCGAGTGATGTCGGCGTAGAACTGAGTGCTCATGCCAGGTTCAATGCTGAGACGCTCAAAGTTGCGAAGCTGGATCTTGGGGTCGTTGGGTCCACCGAGGCTGATGTAGAGCTGCGGCACTTCCTCGCCGCCCAGCTTGCCAGTGTTGGTGATAGTGGCAGAAACTGAGAACAAAACGTCCCAAAGTTCAGGGTTACCACCTGGAGCACCACCAGCGGGAAGAAGAGGCTGGGCAGAACTATCAGTGGCACCGGCGGGTACATACTCGGACTCTGGCTCGCCGTAGTTGGGGTCGTTGGCGTTGGAGGCGAGGTTCGTGCCGTTGAGGTAAGGGTAAATAAAGGCCTCGAGCCACTGCCAGCCAGCAGGAGCTTGATAATCTGAGGCGTTGCCAGGGGAGCCGAAGCTTGGTGCAGCTGTGGTCATGCCAACGGTGGGGTGGTATGCAAGGTGGCCGTAGGAGTTGATGTTGAGGTTTGAGTAGGAGAAGGTGGTGTATGAGAGACCGAATCCGAACTCATCTAGAAAGCTGTGTGAGTCAAATTGATTTTGGAGTATCGGAAACCCATCAATATTAAGTAGGGAAGTACTCACAAGTAGGTGTGATGTTTTTGAGATCAAAGGCTTTGTAGTCCGTAAATACACCTTCCTTGAAGTCCAATTGAGGAGCGGCAAACCCGTTGTTGGGCTGGTAGAGCACGCTTGTTCCGTAATCTTCACGGGTAGAACCGATGGTGAAGGGAAGACGAGCGGCAGGATTAACAGCACCGTAAAGTACGTCAAGAATAGAGTTGCCGGCTTGTTCACCTGGGATACCAGCCCAGAGAATGCCTGTGACGTTTTCGTGTGTAGACCAGGGCATGAGGATAGGGCCCGTGGAGTGGACAACGACAATCGTGTTATTGCACACGGCCGCAACCTGTTCAATCAACAGATCTCCTCCTAACCAAGCGGTGAGATTGTTCCTGTCACTATTTTGGTGTATTAGCATGAAGCATACTGTGCTGGAATCTGAGTTTTGACTTACCCAAGATTGCCATCAACTTGGATGTATCCTTCACCAGAATCGGAGTTGACAAAGACAATGGCAACAGTGGCCTGCATGGCGACTGACTCTACCTGGCTGGTTGCATTGTTATCCAAGACACTTTGGTATGATGCCCCTCCGTGGCCAAGGACGTAGTTCTGGATAGCAGCGTCGGGCGTCACCAGGAAAGGAAAGTTTGCTGAACCAGATCCCCAGCCCATTCCGAGAACTCCCATATCGCATCCTCGATCCGAACATCCATCAGGACCATAAACGTTAGGGCCTGCGTCCTCACCAATGACTGCAGTGAACTTCTCATTGCCGACAAGTGGAAGAGCGTTGTTCGTGTTCTTGAGAAGAACAGTTCCACGAGCAGCCTGGTTTCGGATTTGCCCTGAGTGATCTGCTTGTACGTTGACGTGCTCATTAATGACCTGGTATCCCGACTCGGCGTAGAAGTAACGGTAACCGTAGGTGTCGAGAGTCCATGAGTCAAAGTTGACCTGGGGGCTTTCATTGGATCTTCCAACGTAGAAGAAGCCGGAAAGAATGCGAGTAGCCATGTCGTCTATCCTCCATTCCGGAATGGAGCCATTGAGGACTGCAACAGTAAGGTTGGTACCTAAAGATGAAGAATTAGCTACTATAGCCAATGCTTTAGAGTATTAAGAAAGCTTACCCCAGAAGGAAGTTGCAGAGTCGAAACCAATATCACCGGGCATAGACATATCCAGGCCAGCTAGTGCATCTCCAACTCCAGAGTGGTGCGCTCCCCAGTCAGACATCACGAATCCTTGGAAGCCGAGCTCGCCTTTGAGGAGATGATTGAGGGTGTAGCTGTTTGAGCATCCATAAGAGTTGTTGATTTGGTTGTAACTGCACATTATGGAAGCAGAGCCCGCGCGAACAGCATCAGCAAAAGGCCAGAGATATAACTCGTGCATTGTGGTGTCATCAATGTTGGAGGAAACCGACTCAGTGATGTTGTAGCCATATCCGTCTGCTTCTCCAGCTTGGCGGAAGTGTTCTTGCTCGTTGCCAATGTAGTGCTTTGTTGTCGCCATGACACCAGCATTTTGGATACCGATGACGGACTGGGCGACAGCAATACCTGCAAGCACAGGATCAGGAGAGAAACCCTCCCAATTCCTGCCTCCCTCTGGCGATCGACCAAGAGGACCAACTACAGGGCCTAGCTGGGCATCCGTACCTTTACCATAATGCTCAGAGCCCATACCATAACCACGTTGATAGAACAGCCCACGGTCAAATGTGGCTGCAATAGTGACACCACCAGGGAAGACGCTGTTGTAATCAGTGTCTCTAACACCTACAGGTGAGTCTTGCATACACAAGGAACGGAAGCCGAGACGAGGGACTGAACCAGTGTTACCGACACATCGGTCTCCTTCCCAGCCAACACCGGTGGTCAGGTTGACCTTCTCCAGAAGCGTCATCTGCTTGACCATGTCTTGAGCCTGGGCAATGGCCGCAGCCCATTTAGCACCACCAATTGAGCCCTGCACCCAAGGAGAGGGGTACTTGGGAGGTGAAGTCTGGCCGAAGTCGGCTCCTTCAGAAACAACAGCATAGCCAGGGTAGTAGCCGTTAGGCCACTATAGAAGAAGTGAGAAGAGTAAACAAGAAGTAGAAGAAGATGGAACACTCACGGGCACGTCAGCAGGACCAGGGTACTTGGTAGAGTTTTGAGCACCGACAACAGCAGCAGCCACTAGGGCAGCAGCAAGTGCGTAGACCATCTTTCTGTGCTAGAAAGATGTCGCAAAAGATATGAGATGAAGACAAATAAAGCGTGAGGATGAGGAAAGACCAGCGAAAGAAGGAGGGGCAGAGATGGGGTTTATATGTGCTCGTGCTAGCAATAGACCGACCTCATCAGCTTGGTTAGTGAGGTAACGGAATTTGGAGGATCGACAAGGTGTCCCCGTGGGTACAACGCCTTAGCAACATGGAGAAGTCAAGGTCAATTTCAACGGCCGTCACAATCGTCGATCATCAAGGATGATATCTCTCTTCTATCTTCAACTAGGTAAACATAGAAGAGGACAGTCTACGAGATGGGCGCTACCTATGCATGTGCTCAACACATCAAGCAAAATCTATAACATGCAAGTTATACGATGCTGAAGCACGATCTGCTTAGCAAACATGACGTCCGAGCTCTTTGACAAGCTTACGGCATGGCTTTTCTACCGGCCAGTGACATTACAAGCTTTTAGTCATCGTGGACCTGCATTGATAGAGACCATGCGTAACAGGACTGCCACCTTCCTCTTAGAGTAGTAAAAAGTACATATGTGCTTATGTCTACGACAGTTAAAATTCAAGAGAGAGTGTGTGGAGGGTGTGGTCATGTGGGGTTTTGCGCCGCTGACGAGGAGCCATCATCCCTTCCGCGCTGTAATAGCTTATGATCTTATTATGATCTTGATCGAGTGCTCAAAGAGTCAAGACAGAATACGAATGTCACCAGGCTTCCACTGTACGAGTTGAGTTCACACCGGGGCTACCTCTTCCGATGGATTGATTTGGACTTAGCCTCTATGCACTACTCTCGAGGTCCAAACAAGCTTCTCCAGTGGTACTCAAGTATCGCGGATAGCGGCAGTATCCCACATCTTTGATCTGCACAGTAGTGCGTGCCACATCGCGCTTCTTTCTGTTTCACAATTTCAGGCTCAAGCGGCATTCATCGGAGTACAACGGAAAATAGCCGTACGGCTGAATCACGGTGTCAAGCACAAATCATGGAGCTCTCCCCAGCTTACCCTGGTATCTTTGCTCGGCTCTGAAAAAGTGACCTCGTGATATATCTCGAACGATGCTGCGCGTGCACATACCCGTCATCACAAGACAAGATGCCGTACGGACGCGGCGGTGCCGGCAACATTGAAGAGGCTTACAGACAGTCGTCCACAGTCAAAAAGGTACGTCCGTTCCGATAATATTTCCTACATGTGCCATTAGTCATATATTCGTACTTGTGCGGGATTATATTGACTGTTTTTGATTCCATACAGGACGTAGAAGCGAACAGACATGCTGCAGACAATACAGTCACACCGTCCAAATCTTCCAAAGATCAATATGCATATACAGGTCGAGGGTGAGTGCACAGAATCGCAACTTCTTTCAGATGAAGTGCGCTTGTTGGCTTTATGCTCATCTGTTCTCGTAGTGGAGCTGGAAACTATTACAGTCCTTCCGAGCTCACTCAATCGGGCACATTTGCGAGCAGTACCGCAAAGCATGCAAGCACACACCTAGACAAATCTGTATATCCTAGACAAGATGCCACTTCCTCCACACCCGCTGCTAAAGCTGCAGCTCCATTCGCTGGAAGGGGTGGAGCAGGCAACTACTCCTACTCTGATGAGCGCAAGCAGCTGGAAGCTGAAGTCGGAGGCACTTCTGTAGAGACTCTAGATGGTATAGAAATGCAAACAATATCTGATAATGTGACGAAGGATGTAGAGGAAGGACTACAAAGGCCACAGCCGGCGCATGTCGCGCCGCCTGATATTTGGCAGGGCTCGAATTATGGCGTGTAAGGTAGAACAAAGGCAGAGGCGGCTAACCGGCATGCTCCATGAATATATTTCTCATCACGAACGCGAGATCTCCGTACAGCCGCGTCTAGAACTGGCGGATTAAAAGCTTCCATGTTTTTGGCGTTTGATATTGGTGCAATGATGACATATTTATATACGATCAGCAACAATTAATAGAGGTTGTGCCCTCCAGCTGGTCTTTTGGAAGATATAGTCCACGTACGATACAAAACCGATACAGAACTAACACAAACCACCACTCTTCACATACAAATACAAGTAACAATGGGCGGCAAAGGATCATGCTGGTGCGGAAAGGTGTCGTATACCTGGGCAGGCGAACCTCTTAACAAGGTACATTGTTGCATGAACCCTCTACTCATCGACATCGACATCCCAGCTCCATCTAACGCTTCTCGTCACAGGCAATCTGCCATTGCAATGCATGTCAAAAGATCTCAGGATCCGCCTACACCACCAACCTCATCGTACCCTCCAAGGACTTCCATGTCACTGGTAGCCCCAAGAGCTATTCTACCAAAGCCGACAGCGGTCGCGCCGTAACTTCAGTCTTCTGCGGTGAATGTGGATCACCTTTGTGGAGAGAGGGAGAGATGACAGATCCTGATGCCAAGATTTTAAGAGCAGGAACACTGGACGGTGGAAAGGAGGCGCTTAATGGTGCTAAGCCTGTTGCGGAGCTGTATGTTAAGGACAGGGCTGATTGGTTGGGCGCACAGCCTGGGACTGAAGGTGCGCAGTTTGACGGCATGCCGCCATCACAATAGAATAGAATGGGAGTGAATAGCCTACCCCTTTCCAAAATTGAGTGTCCATCCAGTCATCTTCACAACCTAGGATATAGCTGAATTTGTACTTTGATAGGCACCCATCCTAGGCCCACCTTATTGAGAGTGTGACAGGGAGGAGGGGCTCTAGCTAATATAAAAGTACTCTAGCACTCCTCACACTAAATTCGAATCGAACATCGACATCTGAACTGGGGTAGGAGAAGACCTGGAAAATTAGTCGGGTATTCGGGGCAATGCCACCGAGACTACCCGCGCTTGTTTGACCTCATGAACACCATTACCATCATCAACTCAATCACCTTCTTCTGTCATTAACCTTCTTCTGTCATTCACCTTCTATTGTCATTCACCTACCATTGTCATTCGACTTCGATTGTCATTCACCTTCTATTGTTATTCACCCCCTATTGTCATTCACCTTCTATTGTCGTTCACCTTCTGTTGTCATTTGCGGCTATTGTAAGTTTGCGTAATTCCTCCAGCTCTACTTAGAAATATGTCTTCCCCTTCACCCAAACCTGCCTTCTTCAATCTCATTGCGTACAAAGACGAAGACGATCGTTCTTACATTGGTCATCTCGACCAAGACACTGAGCTGCCAACACCTCTCTCATTTGCCTCTGGTACACGGGCAGAGAATCTCGATCAGTTATCAAGTGTTCCGTCCTGATCATCACTGGAGATGAGGATCAAATAAGTGACATCAAAATCTGTGAGATCTACATCCCCGACAAGCCCTTGTGAGATTGTGGTTTTCAAAGAGATGGGTCACTGGCATGTCATTGAGGACGTGGAAGGTGTCGCAAAAGCTGTTGCGTTCTTGGAAGATGTCAGCAGCAGGTAGTGCATCGATGATGCAAGCCAGCTATCGTTTGGTGCCGAAGATATCGCGACATCACAGGATACTCACGGCACGCTATGACAGGCTCTGTTTTCAGCATCTCTTGACGAGCTCAACCACACTCGAAAGTTTGCCTCACACACTTACAGGCGGATTTACTCAGGCCTCGGCTTCATCACGATCTCTTCTAGGCAAGTATGTCACACGACGCTCGCGCGAACATCCCATATCTCGAGCATGGTCGGCTCTCATCTTACCAATCATTTTTCTATGTATATACACAACGGCGTCAAAGGTTGATCAGATATGCGTAGGCAGGGCTTGAATTCAAGGTTTAGATCGCCACACTTCGTGTAGGCGCTCATCACCAATTCTGTCGTTGGTTTTAGGATACCTGCAGCGCCAGTCCCACCACCTCTTCTTCTCTTCATATCGTGCCGTCACAACCAGTCGCCAAGCATTCGTACTTGGGTTACCGCCTGCCATCCCTTGTGCGGTCGCGTACGAGATTCTATGCACGAAGGCGGTTCATTATGATTTTACATTCACTATGATGTACTCACCGGCCAGCGACTGAATGGAGGAGAACTAGGATGTTTTCAAACTTTTGGATGGATTTTTCAGGGATGCAAAGTCTGACCTGTCATTAAGGGGCTAGAGGCAGTAAGTATACCTAACACGATTATAATACTTATAGTTACGAAACTTACTTTGCTTATAGTGCTTCTGAAGGAACAGATTAACATTACAGTGATGGATTTTGCTCTCTAATGACCATTTCTATTTGAAGGTTGGAAAGCAAATTTACGATGACATGACATGACATGACAGATTGGGTGATTGGGTTACTTTAAGAAACAAGGCATCTTCTTAATTTATTCTGATAACAATGTCTCAGCTATGGCTCTTTGTATGTCAAGTACATGCTGCAGCTATTCCGACGCCTTCGAAAACAACCCTATTGTGCTCGATATCATTCAAATCATTGTCGATGGGTTACCTGGAACTGCAAACCCTTGTCACTCGTGCTGGCAAGAAGAGACGAGTGGAAAATGCTTTGAGGCAGGCTCTTGAAGGCTATGTTCGGGAGATGAATGAAGAGTATCACTAATGTCGCTCAAACAAATTAGCGATAAAACACGCCGCAGCAACTTACTGAGCCCAACACCATACTATGCATCACGCATGGTTCATCCCACCATTATGTCGAACTTGCACGTACCGGGTTTTTCGCACACTCGCGCTTTGATCCGCGCTTACTGCTCTCTCCTTATGTATACGTATTAGCGATCATCACAATCAGCTCAGATCTTCCGCTTTGTCTCTTGTGGCTCTTTGAACCCAACACTGCGTCGACCAGGAACCAGCACGATTGCTCACACATGTCAGCTCTGCCTTGGTCCACAGAAATGAGGGAACGCTACGATGATATCTTGAAGGTTGTATTGAGTCGTCTTGGTCTTGCCTTCGATGGCCACCGAGTGGCATACATGCTATACTTCACGTGCTCTAAGCTGCAACCAGGCCAATGCTTCAGTAAGAATGCCCAGAAGGACAAGAGCGAGGATACTCGAACATGCGCTCGATGTATTACCTTTGACAGTCTCCAAGAGCTCAGAGAACTCGACCACCAAGCCGTCGATCTCCAGCATTTCAACGAGTGCCTCAAGAACAAGTTCGACAATGACTATAATGACTATAAACGTTACACTTAGGGGGATGACATGGCAGCATGATTCCTTTGGGTGTTCTGCTTTCACGCTTTTCTAGATTTCTGTCTGCTTTTATGCTTTTCTGCTTTAGATTTGACTCTGGTCTAGCACAACAGCACACGATAGGCACACCAGAGCATGCTATACAGCAGCATGAACACAGTAGTACGACACACAACAGCATGACGCATGGCAGCATGAGACACAGCAGCATGGTGCGATATACAGCATGATACGACACACAATAACCGGGGTGGAAACTACCATACTACACCAGAGCGCCGGCTTCAGAACAGCGTAACTAGGCGCGAATACACCTTGGCAACTAGAGGTGGTGAGGAGATGACAGCTGTTGTGGAAGATAGCTCAGTGGACTGGAGGGCGTCCGCCGAGCAGTTTGGCAGGATAAGATGGTAATCAAGATGATCACTGGACCAAATGAGACTCCCAAGCGCGAAATTGTACAGGAGTGTGTCGACAAACAGTTGCTTACAACATCACTGAGGAGTCCCACAAAATGTGTTCAGAGCAACACAATGCGACCAAGGAAGGACTAGGTGATGGCACAGCGACGTACTTTCGACAAGAATTGTTAACACAACAACATCCTTTTGTCAAGAACCGCTGATACGCTAGTGAAATAGACCTAAGAATCACAGCCTAGGCTTCCCGCATGAAGCCGTGGCATAGAGACATTAAGAAGTTATACTCCAAGATTACTTAGCGCTAGTGTTCCTGTCAACTTGTTAAGCCATGGCGCAAATACACATTTTCGAAGAAACATCAGACAAGATCAGCTCAAGGCCAGAAACTCATCGCCTGTGCGGCTTTGGAGACATTTGCTCCCAACATTGTGCGAAAATATCCAGAATCAGCGGATGGACATTGCAATTTCGACGAACGAGAACTTCGACAGACTACGGCACGAGACGAAGCGGCTCAATCTATGTGAGTTCCTACTATCCAGCTGAAGTGGAATTCGATTGACTGACTGATGTTCTAGGGGTTCTCAACCAGAGAGCCACGACTGGCCCAGCCGAGATTGAGGCAGCCTTAGGCTTTACCAAGCAGCCGCCGCCTCCGTCAAGCAAGCTGGCCTTCGCGAACAGAAAAGCTCAGAGGTCATCATCAAAGCCACAAGAGATGTCGCTTTGGAGTAATGCAGAAGAGACGTTCGAGATGACGTTCAAAGTACTACTTCCTGGCATTGGTGTCTGACGTGGTACAAGCAGCCAATTCCTGGCTTTGATATCCATTCGCTTGTGTGGTAAGGGCAAGAAGTCATTATCATTATGAAGGGAGTTTGGGAAGCTAACGGGACCCATGTAATACGAGAATTGACTCGACGTGTCCCAGATTACCTTGTGCTTGCACCATTGTGATAGCTGTTCCCAAGTCTCCACCGCAGCAATCAATGCCTTCAATCACCATCATTTACTACGTCGAACTTGGTCATAAAACCTGTACTGTACCAGGACGAGAGGTGGGCGACTGCCACATCAGCGTGCTCTCGACCGGCGGAGACGTTTTCGTGGTAGTCTTCGCACGTTTCGATTGAACGCTAGTGAAATAGGTTCCAGAATCACAGCCTAGCGCTCCCGCCCCCCTTAAAGTCGTGGTATAGAGACATACTTCAAGAAGATATATCTCATGGTTCATTTGTCGTGGCATCGCTGGCTGGCAGTGAAACACCGAAAACATACACGGTAGGGAGTGATTGATTCGAAATTGGAATATCATTGCGTTTACATACACGATCATCACTTTACTACTATGCCAATCTTCTATGGTCCATGACAATCTCACCTTTCCATCCTCCGCCACTCATCCAACCCTCACAGAGCTAGCACAGCACCAAGTCCAATCAAACACAACACTGTGGCAACGCCCAGGTCATTGACGTATTGGCCGGCACCACCTTGGTAGGGCTCCACTGTACTCTGTGGTGCGTTTTGGGAAGGCGCTGTCGTCATGGTTGAGGTCGTTGCAACAGTACTTGGAGTCGCTGGCGGTGAGCTAACTTGAGATGCCGATGCCGGCGCGACTACTATTGTGCTTAGTATTGTAGAAGTGACCTGAGAAGCTGATGTTGGCGCGATGGTTGTCGTGCTTGTCGATGGTACAACCTGCAACATCAAAGAAGTCGCCGCAGTAGATGAGGATGACATTGGCGCAGCACTGGATTGAGCAATCGTCTGAGAGGTGCTTTGTAGTACTGGAGCAGACGAGGCTACCAGTATACTAGTTGCTGTAGTGATCTGTGAGGTCAATGAAATTCCAGAAGCAGATGTGTTTTGACATCGTTGCGGTGGTGGTTGTGGTAGTTGTAAGGTTAGGGTAGAAGTATCCGGTGCTAGCAGCGCTTTGGGGTACTGAGATAGGGGCGATTGTTGCTGCGCTAGTCGTCTCACTGGTCTGCGTGGTTGATTGAATGGTTGATGTAGTGGTTGTCGTCGCGGACTCAGACGCACTAGACGTGCTCGCGTCCGTTGTCATAGCCATTACAACAGGTGGATATCCTGGGTATGACCAGCGCATACCAGGAGCGTCTGGTGCTATAGATAGACAGCCTGTGCTATCACCATACCACTGGCCAACTGGGCAAGGGTTGTAAAGACATTCACCTCGACCTGCGTCCCAGGAATAGGTAAACGGGCAGGGCGTGCCAGGCACGAAGAGAGTCGTAGAGGATGACGTTATGTAGTAGAGAGTCGCAGTGATTGGAGGAACTCCTTCTGAAGTGACATCAGTCGGAAGGCCGTCCGTTGGGATAGCTAGGATTGAAGTATCGAAAGGAATCTCAGTAGCATCGGCTGGTGAAAGATGGGCTGGACCTGATGCTGCTGGAGCCGAATACCAGATGACGGCATCCTCTAGACCAGCGGCCTGACATACTCCCACGCCTTTTCCGTTTGGTCCAGTTATGGGCGGCCCATCGTCATAAACAGAGACCCTTTCAGTATTGAGCCATAGACAGTAGAAAATCGCAAGACACACGACTCAGATATCGTTGATGTTGAAACAAGATGTCAGAGCACGTTCTACGATAACCGATAAGGATTTGCCAAGACATAGAATCGTCAGGAAAATTCCAGAGGCATCTCACTGTTTGTTGTTTAACCTCATCCCATCCGCCCTCATTCAACTGCACACCAACACCCCAATCTGCAATCTCAACAACCCTCTCGACTCCAACTAGTCCACCCGCACCTTCCAGGCTTTTTCTGAGACCTCCGCTGCTTTCCCTACGCGCCGTGCGAATATCCCTCTGTTTTTCTTTTTCCGGACGTCAAGATGAGTGTCGTCGGTGTCGATTTCGGATCTGTAAGTGTCGCTCGTCGTATTATAATCCTTGGTCCTCGCTGACATTCTCTAGCTCAACACAGTCATTGCTGTTGCTCGGTATGTTTTTGCAAAAAATCAATTCACTTCTCAAGCTAATTAAGGAACAGAAACCGTGGTGTAGATGTAGTCGCCAATGAAGTTTCCAACCGCGCAACTCCGTATGTTCAATCTCTCCCTACTCGCTCTACAAAACATCGACTAATGTAACCCTGAAGTTCTCTCGTAGGGTTTGGACCAAAAAGCAGATATCTCGGCGAGCCAGCAAAGACACAAGAAATCTCCAATCTCAAGAACACAGTAGGCTCGCTTGTTCGCTTAGCGGGTCGCTCATACAACGATCCAGACGTCCAGATCGAGCAGCAATATGTTACTGCACCACTCGTTGATATCAATGGCCAGGTCGGTGCAGAAGTTATCTACATGGGGGAGAAGCAGCGATTCACAGCCACGCAACTCGTGGGCATGTTCTTGAGCAGAGTCAAGGCAACTGCAGCATACGAACTGAAGCTCCCCGTGCTAGACATTGTACTCAGCTGTCCTGGCTGGTTCACCGATGCTCAGCGCAGAGCTCTAATTGATGGTGCGGAAATTGCAGGCCTCAAGGTCCTCCGCCTCATCAACGACACAACCGCTTCCGCCCTGGGTTACGGTATCACAAAGACAGATCTCCCTCAACCAGAAGACAAGCCAAGACGTGTTGCATTCATCGACATTGGTTACTCCAACTACACATGCTCCATTGTTGAGTTCAAGAAGGGTGAACTTGCAGTCAAGTCGACAGCCTTTGATCGCCACTTTGGTGGTCGTGACTTTGACAAGGCACTTGTCGAGCATTTCGCAAAGGAATTCAAGGAGAAGTTCAAGGTCGACATCAATGAGAACCTTAAGGCGCGCACACGTGTCGCTGCTGCTTGTGAGAAGCTCAAGAAGATTCTGTCTGCAAACGCTGGTGCGCCGCTGAACATTGAGTCTTTGATGAACGATGTGGATGTCAAGGGTTTCTTGAAGAGAGAGGAGTTGGAAGAGCTGATGAAGCCCCTTCTTGAGCGCGCTTCCAAGCCTCTCGAGCAGGCTCTAGCAGACGCGAACTTGAGCAAGGAAGACATTGACTCTATCGAGATGGTTGGTGGCTGCACACGTGTGCCATCGCTAAAGAACGCAGTTCAAGAGTTCTTTGGCAAGCCGCTGTCTTTCACTCTCAACCAGGACGAAGCCATTGCTCGTGGCTGCGCTTTCAGCTGTGCCATTCTTTCTCCCGTCTTCCGCGTCCGCGACTTTAGCGTTCACGATATTGTCTCTTACCCTGTTCAGTTCACCTGGGAGAAATCCGCCGACATCCCTGATGAGGAGACTAGCTTAACAGTTTTCCAAAAGGGAGGTGTACTTCCTTCTACAAAGATTCTCACCTTCTACCGCAAGCAACCTTTCGATCTCGAAGCTCAATACGCTGAGCCCGGACAACTGCCTGGCAAAGTAAACCCCTGGATTGGCCGTTTCTCTGTCAAGGGCGTAAAGCCAGATGCTAAGAACGACTTCATGGTATGCAAGATCAAGGCGAGGATGAACCTTCACGGTGTCCTCAACGTCGAGCAAGGTTACTACGTTGAAGATCAAGAAGTCGAGGAGCCCGTTGCAGACGCCCCTGCCGCCGAGGGTGACGAGATGGACACAACAGAAGACAAAGCCGCCGCAGTCACAGACAAGAAGGTGAAGACACGTAAAGTCCGCAAGCAAGTTCGCAAGGGTGACTTGCCTCTTTCAGCTGGCACGACCTCTCTTGACGAAGCTACACGCTTTACTTTCGCCGAAAAGGAGAACCAGATGTTTATGGAAGACAAGCTTGTTGCCGACACTGAGGAGAAGAAGAACGAGCTTGAGTCCATGATCTATGAGCTGAGAGGCAAGATCGAGGACCAATACGCCGACTTTGCCAATGAAGATGAGAAGTCCAAACTCCGGGAAAAGTTGGAGAAGATGGAGGATTGGTTGTATGATGAGGGTGATGATGCGACAAAGGCTGTGTATGTTGCCAAGATTGATGATATCAGATCGATTTCTGGTCCGATTGTTCAAGTGAGTAATAATTCATTTCGAAACGTATAAACAAAGTTGGACGGCTGCTAACCACATCTACAGAGATACAACGACAAGGTTGAGGAGGAACGTCAGGCTGTTCTCAAGGCACAAGAAGAAGCACAAGCTAAGAAGAGGGCTGATCAAGCCGCGCAGAAGAAGGCTGAGGAGGAGTCAAAGGCACAACAACAGCAAGATACGCCGATGACTGATGGAGCTGCTGCTGATGGTGAGGTCGCTGGTGACGCTCAGGCTTGAATGATGAGTTGATGAGTTTGGTATGCAGAGGTGCAAAAGAATTGTAATAGACTGATCATGGGAATATAGACTACCAGAGCTTGAGAAGATTTCATGAATAAGTTAGTGTGCTATTGCGCTTTGAGTATGCTTGTGTATGCGTGAGTCGAGAAATCTTGCTTGATTTGTACGTCTTGCCGTTCTTCGCATTATCATTATTGAAACACTTTCAGCTCTATATATGCCTTTGCTGATTTCCTTCCTGCGTATGGGCTCCTTAATTTCCTATTCAGCTTTGCCAGTGCAATCGTACCCATCTTAGCAGGAATCACGTTCTGTGCCTTGGACCTCTGCAATACCATTCTCCTCACCCTCACATATCGAAAGATATCCACCAGCCTGCTTGCTTGAATGAAATGCACATCACTAAACAACCAAAAAGGCTCCTTCACACTCTTACACATAGATCAGCCCTCTATCCTAGTCGCACCAAACGCCATTTTATTCGTACTGATATCATTAGCGAGCTATCATTTCCATGAGTAGTCTCACCTTGTCCATCGTTCTGGGAATACTGCTTTACATGTAGTCAACCCCACTCAACGTGCTTTTTCGAGACGTGGTAGTTTTGAAGCAGATTAACATTTCTTTTGTCACTTGAAGTACATTGCAGGGACTTTTGCTTGCGTCGTTTGTTCGTGATGTTCTGCGTTATGTATGCATCGGTTACTGAAACTTCATAAACCTTAGATTAATTTACGCTTACATTCATTGGAGAGATGGCCGAGTTGGTCCATGGCGCCAGGTTAAGGTCTTCTTAACATACAATTTCCTGGTGGGGCAACCCTCGTGGGTTCAAATCCCACTCTCTTCAGCAACAGTTTTGTGCATTTTTTGCTGCGATCTTTTCGAAGTGACGACTGTCTTTTTTTGCCCACTATGTCACGCTGTTGCCATTCTTGTTTCCGATGAAGTCGAAGAAGAGAACGATCGCAACCTACCCCGTTTCAAAACCGAGTGTCTATTACCATCACCAGCAGTCTTCACGACCTAGGATATAGCTAGATTCCTACTTTAATAGGCACTATTTCTGAGCTCTGCCTCGTCAAGAGTACGGCAAGGTAGAGGCGGTCTAGCTAACTCTCAAGTACTCCAGCACTCCTCACACTAAGTATCGAGATCGGACATCGACATCTGAACTGGGGTAGGAAGTCAGTACTCAGAACGTATTCATTCCATAGACGATCTTACACTATCACTATCATCCTCGTTCAAAGTCACTTGGTATAATAGATTGTCAGTTTCGCCTGCTTCCTATTCACGACATCGGCGCTCTATGGTTGTGACAAGGGAGTTCTGATAGATGCCGGGTGCCACGGCGGGTGGCAAGTTTTTGAAAGTTTCTTTCTGAAATGGTAAGGTAGGCTAAAGCAGCTTCTTTTATCTAATGTACATTTTGCAAGCAGCTGGACCAAGCATGTCTCCAGCTGTAACCCTCCACTATAGTGTGTTCTCCAAAAGGTTGTACAGATGATGGCGGACTGACTTGGCGGAGGCAGTAGGTAACCGACAATACGTGGTACTTTTGAGTGCGTCATTTCGTGATTGAAGTCTCAACAGTGACCTGTCATATCCGCCGGAGTACTGTACAGTACACCAGTACTGTTTCTTCCACTCTTCGACTACCAGTAGATACCCATCAATAACCCGGCTCGACCACTACACCGCCCCATCACATTCATGTCTAGCCAGCTCAAGTTGGGCGTCTTGTGTGACTATATCTTGGCGCAACACTAGTGTTAATTTGTCATGCCTGACACGTCGGTAACAGCTCGTCTTTGCGAGCATATGGTCCCCCCACCTATACTCGGACGAGTTGTTTCTCCAGAATACTCTATGTTCTAGTTGACCAAGATGCACCAATCCAGCACGTCCCGAAGAAAGTGGTCGTACATGTCCCTAAAGATTGCCCAAAATATGTTACCTGCGCCGTGCTTTGCTAATAATGCCAATAAAATGGTGTGCGACTCTTTCTAGACATTCTGCCTGTCTTTTGCTATCTTGGCCACAGGTGGCCTCGCCATCATCATCTCTGCAATTGGATGTCAGCTTCCGTCTTATTGTCTGCTTTGTCGTGCAAGGTCCTTCTCATATTCCCCTTCTTCATTCTTCCACTCACCATGCCATCGCGTGAAATCTGGAAATCTCTCCTTCAACCTCGCCGCCTCCTCACCCATCAACATAGTCAACATCATATCCCACGGCACAAAGCTAAGATCAGCATATGTGCACTTATCCCCCACAAGCCACCCCGTTCCATTCTCTTTCAGATGTTTATCTAGCACACTAAGCACCCGTCGAATCTCCGCCGCATACCGATCAATCGCAGAACGAATTGGCTTCTCAGCATGGAAAAACGTAAACCAAGCTTTTTGACCAAAATACGGTCCTTGCCCTGACACCTGAAAGTACAACCATTGTCTACATTGATGGCGCTTCACAAAATCGGTATAGCCTAGCCGCCCTTCTTTATCGTATTGTTCCACTAGGTATTCAATGATAGCACCACTTTCCCATAGTATTATGCCGGTGTTTGGGTCTTCTATGGCTGGAACGCGCCCGTTTGGGTTGAGCTTTTCGAAGGATGGGGATTTGAGATCGGTCATTTCTAGAAATTTGGTCGAGTAGGGGAGCGCGAGTTCTTCGAGGATGATGGCGACTTTCCATGGATTTGGGCCCTAGACAGGATGGCGCGTTAGGCAGGCATGTTGAGATGAGCGGTGCGATTAGGTCGACGAACTTTGGCATTTGAGTAGAGGGTTAGTGGTTTGATGCCGTCTGTGGTCGCGCCATTAGTATTGGCGACGCCATTCGTTTTAGCTGGCTCGGCGGAGACTGGAGATGAGGACATGGACATGGAAAATGAGGGCGGGTATCAGACGAGAGAAAGGTGTCGAAGAGAAGAGAAGGTCGAGAGAGAGAGAGAGTGCAAGATACTTCAGATAGGTCGTTTAGTTAAATTCAGAATATCAGATGCAAATTACGATATGCTTTGCTTGGCAGTGCAGGCCGCAATACCGAGGATGTGTATGAGTTGAGTTGAGCATTGCCTGCTACCGGAATACTCTATAACAACACACACATCCTTCTTGTCGCCCATTAACATCCCTGTCGCCGTCACCATGTTCGCATCACGAAGTGCCATCGCAGCACGACCCATACATTCCTGCCTCCGCGCCCAACGACCCCTCTCTGCTCAATCACAGGCGGCTCTTCGAAGATTACTTTCCTCCTTGGCAATACTCGAGCATCATGATGGAAAGCTGAACAACTCTTCATTGGTAGCCGTCAGCGCGGCACAGAAGCTAGGAGGATCCATCACAGCTTTCATTGCGGGGAGTAACATCAAGACGGTGGCGGAAGAGGCAGCAAAAGTAAAGGGATTGGAAAAGGTCATCTACGTTGAGAATGGTACATACGATAAGGGACAAGCAGAGAACGTTGCACCGCTCCTTGTAGAGAACATTAAGAAAGGAGGCTACTCACATGTCCTTGCCGGGCATTCGACATTTGGAAAGACAGTCATACCGCGAGTGGCGGCTTTGCTAGACTCACAGCAGATCTCCGATATTATAGAAGTTCAGAGCGAGGACAGTAAGTAGGAGGCAATCTTGAGTACGGAAATTCAGCATAGTGACGCTACCCAGCATTTGTACGACCAATTTACGCTGGGAATGCCATTCTCACAGTCCAGAGCAGTGACGAAATCAAAGTCATCACGGTACGGGGTACTGCCTTCCCACAAAGCGTACCAGAGGACAACTCGGCAAGTCTCGAAGAAGGCATCGACTCAAAAGCAGAATCCGCAACAGAATGGCTATCGCAAGATCTCGTCAAGTCGGATCGACCTGATTTATCAACAGCAGATAGAGTTGTTACGGGTGGACGAGGTCTCAAGTCCAAGGACGAGTTTGACAGAATAATCCCACCTTTGGCAGATGCTTTGAATGCAGCTATTGGTGCGTCGAGAGCCGCGGTGGATAGCGGATTCGCGGACAACAGCTTGCAGGTCGGGCAAACAGGGAAGAACATTGCGCCACAATTATATCTCTGCGCTGGTATTTCGGGAGCTATACAGCATTTGGCTGGTATGAAGGATAGCAAGGTCATTGCGGCTATTAACAAGGATCCAGATGCGCCTATCTTCCAGATAGCTGATGTTGGATTGGTTGGAGATCTGTTTGACAAGGTGCCAGAACTTACGGAGAAGTTGAATGCAAAGTAGTTATTTAATGCAGAATAAGTTGTAGTATGTAGTTGTAGTATGTTTGATTCTCGACTGATTTCAGCCGAATTAGAAATAATTAGTGTCGCGAAAATAACTCTGAAACACGTCCATAGCGCGTGCTCTCGCTCTGAACCTCGCCTTCTAATTGCACCATACAACTCTTTAAATCTCTGCGTATATACGCCCAAGATGCCTTACATGTCGTCCCCAGTAGCGTATCCTCCCACCTCATCTCCACCATACGAACCACAAGACTCTCCACAAAAGAGACGAAAGATCCAGGACGACCGCGATCCGCTCAATACTGTCAGTGCCAATGCAGCTACGACATCTAGAGCAGGCTTCTTGTTTGATGCATCTGATAAGGAAGACATTGATGCTACCAATTCAGGAGGAAGACACGTCGAAAAGGCACAAGATGGGCAAGGTATGCAGGCGCGAATGCAAGAAAGTAGCAATAATGTTATCGGTATCGATATAGAGAAAGAGGCCAACTCTTCCAGTCAAGGCCATAACGACTCTGGCATCGATATTGGTCTGACGAGCTCTCTTCTCGCATCACGCAGGTCATGTACTGCAAAAACTTGCGATGGGAAAACACTCAATATCCGACAAAGACCACAAAGAAACAACATCCACTACCAGAAACTAGCAGCAGCACAATCAGAGACATCCACAAATCGAGCACAAAAAGAGTTCTTTGGTGTCGACATACATCGTCTAATGGAGCAGGCCACAGCCGAAGAAGTGCTCAAGCAAAATCAAGCAGAAAGAGCTGGGCTGGAGAACTCAGCCATAATAGCAAGTACAGAAGTACCGGATATAGCCTTGACAAAAGGCAATGCCAAAGTGCTCTGGACAGAAAAATATCGTGCCAAAAAGTTCACCGACCTAGTCGGTGACGAAAGAACACATCGCTCCGTACTCCGTTGGCTCAAGAGCTGGGATCCGATTGTATTTCCTCATGCTGCTCGACCCAAGCTTTCCAAGAAGAGTAAGCTAGCGCAGGAAGAGCAACAAGGCCTGAAACAGCCGATGCGGAAAGTCTTATTACTGACTGGACCACCTGGACTGGGTAAGACAACGCTGGCACATGTGTGCGCTAGACAGGCTGGGTACGAAGTGCAAGAGATCAATGCTAGTGACGAGCGTAGTCGTGATGTTGTCAAAGGCAGAATTCGAGACATGGTGTGCACCGAAAGTGTCAAAGCGGTTGGAACAGCGACAACTGGGAAAACGCCTCGACCTGTTTGCGTTGTAGTGGATGAAGTGGATGGTGTGGTTGGTGGCTCGAGTGGTGGTGGAGGCGGAGGCGAGGGAGGCTTCATCAAAGCTTTGCTAGATCTCCTCAATCTGGATCAGAAGAACACCAAAGCGCTAGCGACGAAGAAGACATTCGCCGAAACTAACAGCAAGAAGAAGAAAGGCGACACGTTCAGACTATTACGACCATTAATCTTGATATGCAACGATCTGTATCATCCGTCTTTACGATTGTTAAGGCAAGGCAATATGGCTGAGGTTGTGTATGTACGGAAACCAGCTCTCAGCATGATTATACCACGACTGCAATACATATTCGAAAAGGAAGGTTTACCTTGTGATGGAGATGGCGTCCGACTACTGTGCGAAGCTACATGGGGTATCAGCAGTCGTCGAGAGGAGCGCTCAGCTGGCGGTACAGGTGAAGGCGACATGAGGGGTATCTTAGTTGTTGGCGAATGGGTTGCAGCAAAGTTTAGAGCAGAACATGAAAAAGTTGCTAACGAAGTCCATCCTGCACGGCTTTCAAAGATCTGGTTGCAGCAGAATATCCTTGGCGAGCTAGCACAAGGAGGTGATGCTTCAAGAGGTTTGGGACGGGGAGGAAGCAAAGAAGTTGTCGAAAGAGTGTTTGCCTACAATGGTGGTTTTGCAATGAGCTCTTCGACAAACAAAACACTTGCAGATACGTTGTCAAAGAAAGGCGGTGCCGACGGTATGAAGCAGAAGGTGATGCAGAGATTACATGAAATGGTATATAGTAGTGGAGAAGACGACCGTATCATGACTGGTGAGCATATACCAAATGTATCCCTTCATTTCAACCACTAACATAGCAGACTGCTTCACAACCTATCCCACCGCCGCCTACCAAGACGACCCTCTCCTCACCAAACTTACATCCGGCTACGACTGGCTCGCGTTCCATGATACACTCAACACGCTCGTCTACTCCTCATCTCAGGAATGGGAACTGGCATCATACCTCTCCACGCCCATCTTGGCCTTCCACCACCTCTTCTCCGCCAACTCCCGGCACTCCACGTCCATCTACAATGCTGGCACAAGTAATGACACTACCACCGACGCACCACCCGCCCACGCATTCACAGGTCCAAGAGCTCCAGTTGCCGCAGCAGAACTAACGAGAACAAACATGGCTACCTTGAGAGACCTGCAAAACACCCTCTCCATCCCACTGCATCGTGCATTCCGCTCGCCAGCAGTATTGGCCACGGATCTCCTGCCTAATCTCCTCCGCATGCTGAATCCGGACATCAAACCCGTTCTTATCACCGGCGGCTCGTCAGCGACTACCACAACAGCGAGTGTCCGCCGTGCCCCCGAGAAAGCCCGCGTCACCCGTGCTGTCGAGGCTATGCTCGCTTGTGGCGTCAGATTCGAGCGGGGTCGGTTGGAAGATGCGCTTGATATGAACACCACTGCGCCAATGTCTATGAACGCAAACGCAAACGCGGGCTGGATCTATCGCATGCAGCCTGCACTAGACGCCATGGGTGTGTATGAAACTGCCGGCGGTAATACTGAGGCTGGTGCAGGAGGAAAGGTCAGGTATGCGATTAGACAGGTTTTGGAACAGGAGCATGGCAGGGAGCTGGTGAGGAGGGAGCAGGTTAGTGCTAATGCTAGGGTTGCGAAGGCTGTTGGTAATGGAGCAGAGGTGGTTGGTGAGGAGAGGGAGAGGGATTTGAAGAAGGTGATTGACAATGCGAGTGTAGGTGTGACGACGACGGCGGCGGCGGCGGTGAAGAGGGATTTCTTTGGCCGACCGGTCGTGGTAGCGGAGAAAGATGTTGGTGATGGAGGTGATGACGATGTGATGGGACAGAAGAAGACGAGGAAGGTCAGTGGTGAAGCTGAAGGTAGGATTTGGATTTCGTATCATGAGGGCTTTTCGAATGCTGTCAAAAAACCTATCACAATGAAGGAGTTGTTGGAGGGTATGTAAATGTGTGTAAATGTAATGTTTCAATGTTTCATCCGCAAAACAATACTTTCTTACATCTTTACAACCTAGATCTGCAATAGGATAGCACTTTCAGTGACAGTGCACTCGCTGCTTCATATCTAGCGACACCTTTCAAGGATACTCAACACAAGAAGGACTTCGTGAAGATTCCAGAACAAGTCAAATGAATAATGTTTTGATCATTATCTGTTCTGGCGTTTTATGCGAAATTTCAGCAAGTATAGAAGGCTTGGCATAAACTAAGATCCTCCGTTTGCTATCCTCCTGCCTTCTCTTCTGTTAGTTTTCACCATATCGAAGTCAGCTTACCACGCTTCCTGCAGAGGATTATCAGACAAGGCATAACCTCGAAGCCTTCAAACCGTGTTTCTGGCAAGACGCAGTGCTACTGCTTAGCAATTGTTGGTTCCAGTTCTTGGTCATTGTTACCATCTCAAGGTTGATGGAAGTCCATGGAGACCAAAAACAATTCCCCTTCAGATCCTCGCCCTCGAGCGAGCAAAAAGATGGGGATGGCCGGTAAGGAACTCGGATAGAGGCACAACACCTGCAAGATCTGCCCCAACAGCAGCTCTTGCCTTCTCATATGATGCAACAGTAGCAACAGCAGCAGCAGCACAACGACACAATCACATGCCGTGTTCCAACAAGGCATGCACATGAGGCACACCCACTGCCGAACGTTCGCTGTACGGACAGACGAGATATTGCTAGGCAAGCAAAACTGCGATGTCAGCAAAAACTGCGATGTGACCATGCCATTGGTGTCTTGTCGCATGCAATTGGCCGCTGATAACGCCATCCAGGCCAGTGCGCCTTCGCCATACCTCAATGCGCCTTGGCGAAAGCCGTGTTGGATGTACGTTTCTGTATTCACCTCATCTGACTAACTTCGGACTAAGATACCGACCTTGCTGGACCTCAGGACCCAACCGGGTAGCCACTAGATTGTGTCAGGTCTTTTCTTTCACCATGCTCTTGATTTCCGCTATGATTCTAGAATCTCGACCTTAGTGCTTGAGGTCTTTCGCCCGCTGCAGCTGAAGCCTAATCTGTCCGACCAATATTTCAGGTCAATGTTGTTATCTAGTAAAGATAATGACGAAGCAGCACAGAGGTGTATCTTGATGCACAAAGCTGTACCCCACTTCATTATGACAGTGCTCAGATCATACCATAGTTTGGCGACAGCATCCTCGTCCCACATCACTGAGGGGACGTATCTGACCTAGACGGAACTATCACGTCGTCTTTTCCAGGAGTTGAGGCTGTACACTTTGATCCATCCATCATATCACTTGGCAGACATTGGCATCTCGTCGTAGATAGCCACACGTGGCCAGGTTCGGCCAAGATCCAGCTAGCCAAGAGGGAGAGTGCCGCGAGGATTCATGGAGAGTATACGCGTAACGAGCTATGGTGGAGATTTTGGAGAGATTGTGCTCCGCCTTACTGGTTGGTGTGCTGCCTCCATGTCATCAATCAGTACGAGCTCCACTTGTTACATCTCTGTAATCAGAAATGTTACAAGAGTTGATGTTATGTGCTGGAATAGCACCATAGATTAGCCAAGTACCAAGATACCAAGGTACCAAGGTACCAAGGTACCAAGACGCACCGCCGAGCATCGGTGAATGTAGGCCATGGCGTATATATTTGCGGCGAGCTCGAACTCGAGGCCTCCGAAAGACTTCAAGAGCAAGAGAGCAGTTCTTGGGAGGAGTGGGTTAGATGCGATCCCTTGGCTTCGTGAGGTAAGCAGACAAGTTGCGAAATTGGGCGGATGTCACCAGGATATAAAGTTGAACATAGTCTGATGACTTCAGTCTCAAGCCTTCATATGATTGTGAGAAGCAGGGCGAGAGTGTGCGGGTGGTAAGGACAAGCACCATCCCCGCTATGCTTATCTCACCAAGGGCTGAGACTTGGCCAAGACATTGGCCATTCTGGGCAGTGAGTTGGCATGCTTGGCATGCGTGGTGCTTGGTCTGCTTGAGATTGCGTCTTGTCCTTCTTTCTTTCGTCCTCTGTCGTTCCCTGCCACAACTTGGCTTCTTGCTGTACTCACACCCAGGCTTTAGCGGCACGGCATGGAAGAGGAATGTGGTGAGATCATGCCGGGAAAATGCCGGTGCGAGTCATGAGCGAGGCGCAGCGTCGAGATAAAAGCTGTGAAACTCCGCTCGTACATTTTTGGCCGTTGCTGTCAATCAATTTCACCCTTACACTGTATAACATGCTGGGCGAGCAGGAAACACATTCAACATGGATAATTAGATAGCAAGCAAGTTTCTCCCATCACCTCAAACTATCTTTTGGCCGACTTATTCGCATGACCGATCTCGAATTTGTCGACAGCGCCAAGAGCCAAGAACACGCCCGGCCTTGGCAGCCAAGCAGAATTTGCCAAGCTGCCAAGCCGAATCATATTTCATAGATTATAGAAGGAAAGGACGGGCAGGTCATCGCCTGTTACACTTTCTCCCTCTTCCATCTCCATCAAATCAACTTCACTTCACTTTGCCACATCACCGTCTCCGTCTCCATCGACTTTCTTCAGCTGCAGTCATCGCACGCCCATCTCGTACCACTGCGGCATCACCTCCGACCCTGCTACCTGCCACTATCACGCGACTTTTTCTCGTTTCCTGGCCGTGAGCGCTTCAGTCATCGAAGTGTAGCATCTCGCGACAATCCTTCTTCACGCACAGCATCAAATGGACGTGTCAAAGCAATATCTTGGTCAACATCAGCAATCTCCTACTGTTCCGTCGCTGCCATCATCGACCAGCAACATGTCTAACGGAAGCAATGGCAACTCGAACGGGAATGGCTCGTCGTCAGTTGACAGTTTGACTTGCCAGTGGCAGAACTGCAGAGAAAGATGCGAATCACCAGAAGCACTCTATGTAAGTGAAAGATTGTGATTGTCGTGGTCAAAGGCCAAGCAATGTGGGGAGAGGCAGCTCTCGTCGCGCCCAGAGAAAGCCGACCGACCGCACATGACTGCGACTTGAGAACTTGAGAAACACACAAGAACCAACAGCTAATACTCTATACTAGGACCACGTCTGTGAACGTCATGTCGGCCGTAAGAGCACAAACAACCTCAACCTTCAATGTCAATGGGGTAGCTGTCGCACTACCACCGTCAAGCGCGACCACATCACCTCTCACATCCGCGTCCATGTCCCCTTGAAGCCACACAAGTGCGAGTTCTGCGGCAAGTCGTTCAAGCGCCCTCAAGATCTCAAGAAGCATGTCAAGACACACGCAGACGAGTCTGTGCTCCTGCGCTCGCCAGATGCCAGAGGTGCTCCTCAGCAGAGGACGATGATGCCACCATCTCAATACCAGACTTCATCACAAAAGTGTAAGTGTCAAGTCTTAAGTGTTCTATGATATCTGCATACTAATACCTTCTCCCAGCAACAAATGGTTACTACCAACCTCAACCTCAAATGCAACAACAACACTCCAGCTACGGCTATCCTCAACAGGCAACCAACTACGGAGGTCACTACGCTACAGCAACTGCCGGTGGTTCAGCAGCAAGCTATGGTCCTGTCTACTACAACCAAAACCAACTACATCAAGCTTACAACGCCGGCCTGGAGTCTCGCAAGCGTGGTTTTAACGAGCTCAACAGCTTCTTTGGTGATGCCAAGCGCAGCCGCATCCAGCCCAACCAGTACATGGACCTTGGATCTCGTTTTGGCGATGTTGCCACCATGGGTCTTTCGAATGGTTTCGGTGGTGGCTTTGGTGGAGGTTTTGATGGATACAACAACGGCATGATGGACGGTGGTGTTGGTTACCAGACTGCACATCATCCCACTTCTTTCGGTGGAGCGCCATTCACTGAGCTCAAGACCAAGAACGACCTATTGTCTCTGGAATCCTTCCTCGATCAACTCTCACACACCGTTTACGAGCAGCCAGAGCACGGTCTTCTCAGTGCTCATCCACTCGCACCCATTACTAACTTGCCCACAACTTACCGAACCAGCCACTCACCACCTCACGTGCAAGCTCAACCTTCATACAACACATCCATCAGCTCTGCCTCCGGTACGCCCTTCTCACATTCTATGCACTCTACTGTCGACGACAACACCCCCGCCCTCACCCCTTCTTCCTACCAAGCATCACAATCCCCTGCGTCGACTGCAAACCATGCTTCGCCATTGCCTCGTTCTGCAGCAGCGGCATACCCCTCGCTTCCTTCGTTCAGCAATTTGGATCATCATACCAACACGCCCGGCGCATTCACAGGCAATACTGCACCCGTCTCCAGTCTTGGCTCCGCTTTCGACGACGGTCAAGATCGCCGTCGCTACTCTGGTGGCTACCTTCAGCGTGCTGCTGCCAACCCTGAGGATTCCAAGTCAAGCATTTCACCTACATCGCCGTCAGAATCATCTCGTCGCAGCTCCACCGCTACCGAACTCGTCAAGGTTTTCCAGCGTAACGTTGGTATCTCTTCGTCATCACCGAAGCAAGACCAGTCCAACGTCAAGTTACCTGGTGTTGCCGACATTACCCGCACTTCAAGTCAAGCCTCGGAGACGAGTGACAAAGGCGAGGACGAGACCAAGGAAGTTTGGGTCAGGAACATCAAGTTCATCGAGGGACTGCAGCAATATATCAAAGGCAGACTTGAGAGAGGTGAGTATGAGGTCGAGGGCAAGTCTTCACCTAGGATGAAGCATGATCCTATGGAGACTGTCAGGGAAGATGAGACACTGGAAGACACGACCGAGAAGGAGAGGGAGAGAGCTGGGTATCCTACTTTGAGGATGGAGACGGCTGCATGAACGGGAAGAGGGCTGGTGAATGTCTAGAAACGAAATGGGTATCGGTGTATAATCTGTCATGGCGATGACGCTGGGTGTGCTATTCTGGGGGATGGCAAGAAGAGTCTCTTGTCTGAGACATAATGGTATATGTTGTTAGTGTTTTCATCTCCTTGCATGTTTAGTGATCTTGCTAGTCGAGAGTTAAAATAAACATGTTCTTTCTTCTTCTTTCAGAATTCGTAGGCTAGGACCGCTGTGAAGGCTACCCTAACTCTTTTCGAGCTACTCACCTAATGAGGTTCTCTAATATTCCAAGCTCTTCCTCGATAGGATATCTTATCATATAATTACATCGGTAAAATTTAGAGGGTGTACGGCACTCTTCACATCTTGTAATACTTTATAGCAACTTGCCTCCTAGCCCAAGAATCCTGACAACGACGTGGAGTCTTGTGGTTTGCGAGTGAGCAACGGTGGGTTGTGGCGTCTGGTCTTGGTGAATCGGTGTATTTGTGGAGTTAGTGAGTTGGTTGATTTGTGGGCGTATATTGGGGAGGAAGATGACGACGGTGAATGGAAATAAGACGAAAAAGAAATCGAAGATGAGAACGAAGCTGACAAAAATGGGAAATGAACAGCAGGCCTTACAATATTTAACTTGATCACATTCATGCCCGCCGGCCATTGATGATAATTCATGATAGAATCTGTGCTTGAAGAATGATTGATTTGGTGAGGAGCGGTGGGCAGACGATGGTGAAAAAATGGGAGCGAATTGGGTGTGGTGTGTAGTTTTTGTTATGTTCTATGGCAGGAGATGTGGGTAGCGCACTTTTTGCCAACCAGAATGTTGTGAACCTTGCAGAAAGAAGGAGGAAAAGGACGAGTTCTCATTAGGGAGCTCGTACGCACGATTGGTCTGTTCGATCTCTTCAAGGGGTTAAATGAGACTACACGTCGTCGTTATGGAACGAAGCGAGACGGGTTGAGTGGATGAAGATTTAGAGCTTATGCCATAGAGTACCCACTATCTGTGTACATGGGTGGTCAAACAGAATCTCTCGAGACCTGCTGTTGCTTTCGCATGAAAATATGACCGGTATATTCCGTCGTCTTATCATCAGCTTCATCATGATCTTATGATTAGTCTTTACCGCTTATGATTCAAGAATTGGATGGCGCAGTGAATTACGCACCTTATCCTTGTACTGACATGCCCTTGTACTGACAGGAACAGCTATGGACATACTGTAGAGATGGAGACCGACCAAAGAGGCCGAATGGCCTTAAAAAGCTGACAACTTTTGTTGTTGGAAAATGCAGCAGACAAAGACAGTTGTCGCTGGTTTGCATCATCGTCAATGTTAGTTTCGACAAATGGAACCTTAGACAGCGTCATCGGATGGTTGATCGGGATAGCTCATAATTGGGAAGGAATGCTGAAGTGGATATGGTGCTGTTAAAAATCTCAATGGGTCCAGTGAGCGTCTCATTACTTGATTCTTCTGTTTCGTTCAGCATCCATTGGCTTGTGCTCCGGTTTGAGCCGGCGACTTGCTGAAAGATGGATGAGGACAATGCTTGTCTTGAGTGGATACGGCATCGAGGCGGTCCTGTTTCGATCTGCGCGACATGCTGACCCGATAAAGCCACAAGACCAAAGTTAGCCTAGAAGTGCCTCCAAGATCCCATAAATGTACGACAATGACCACTTTCCTGTCAAAGGTACCAGCATCACATTCCTGTGAAATTTTTGCACCCTGGTGTACACGCTCAACCTAGCCTACCGAAGTCCAGCACACACCAATAAGCCAATTCCCTCCTTCCATCATCTGCAGTCCCAGATGCATCCACAACATCTGCACCACTTAATCCAGCAATCCGAGCATCGTCTTCAAGAGCCATCGCATCAACCTGAGTTATTGCTTCATGATCTGCCTGCGTGTCAAAGCTAACATTTCTCGTCGTCGCCGTCTTTGTCGTTGCAGAAGTGCCAGAAGTGGCAGTGGTGGTATCGTACTCCAATCTTACAAAGATCGGCACTTTCAGTACATCTGCATCAACTGCACTTTCTCCATCTTTGCGCTCGACTATCCCAGGCACAATCTCAACGACAATCGTAGTCGCATTCCGCTCACTCGCCCATACTTTTCCGGCTTCCGGCTGCTGATAGCCCTTTGCGTCTTTGAGTGCTATCGTACTTTTACTCCCTGTACTTCTAGAAGAAGATGTTGTCGAAGCTGTGCCAACGTCGTCCCAAATGTCTTTATTTGCAGCGACGTCAAAGGAAGGGCAGAGAATTGTCGTTTTCGAGGCAGTTGGGCCGGGAGTGAAGCGGGGACTGGCGAGGGTGATGCGAAGAGCGTGGTAGAGAGGGTTGTAGAAGGTTAGGAGGTAGTGAGTGGCTTTGCCTGCTTTCAAGACGCCTGTGGTGGTTGGTGTTAATGAAGTAGTTGTGGCGCTTGGGTCTTTCAGGGCTAGAGGTCGGATTGTCAGACGAGGGATATAGCTTGATGCGAGTTGGCGGATGCGGTAGCGGGTTGTACTTGATGCGCTGCTACTGCTTCCCGCGGAACGTGGGTCGGCAGGACGAAGAAGATTGTGTTTGCATGTGCGGCAGCGTTTGGCACAGCGGGTGTGCAGTAGTGTTGCAGTGGGGAGGAGTTGCTTGGCGAGATGAACGTGATGAGTTTGCAGAGTCTGTTGGGCAAGAGAGGTTGTGCCTGACCAGCCAAGATTGGCCATTTGTGAGATGAGGTGATCGTTTATGTCCTGGTGTGTTTGCTCCGTTCCTTCTGATGATGTTGTCTGTGGTTGACGGCTATAATTCGGCAGTTCATGTAGACCTTCGGCTGGGGTTTGAGCCTCTCTCATCACAGGCAACTGTTTTGTCTGTCTTCGAAGACCAGAGAAGTCGCAGTGGCCTGGTGTTCTCGCGTACCGACTGCGAAATGGTGTGGCGGGATTTGAATCCTCAATCTGAGCTTTGTAGAACTCTGCGAGCTGCATGAAGTGATCTGAGGGCTCGGTGACCCGGAAAGGCGAATGGCTGTTTCCACTTTCACTAACTTGATGTGCTTTACGCTGCTTCAATGCTTCTGCCATTTGACCACTGATATTAACACGGTAATCGAAAATCAGATCAGCTTCTAGACTAGTCCAAGCACAGTGAGGACATGACAGTATGTATGGTCCTGCAGCAGCTCGTTTGTCGGTGGCTACTGGTACATCCTCTACTGAGTGACGTTGAACAAGCAAGGAAGATGAGCATATTGGGCACTGATGGCAGCTCTGAGGACATCTAGAACGACCCTTCAGCACGATAATCACCTTGTCACAGAAGTTTCAGCATAATCACCTGTTGCTCTCACTATTGACAGACATGCTATTCCTCTCTTGCAGACAGGAAGGACAAAAGGCAGAAAGTGCTTCTTCATAAGAACATCGTGGACATCTCAGTTCATGACATTCTGTACAGAACAAAAGATGCTCAACGGGGTAAAGAGCAAAGTTGGCACGGGAGTCATGAGGATTGAAGGGCACTGCTGCTTCTTCTAGTACTTGGTCGTTCTGAGCATCTTCTTGCAACACGTCAAGAGTGGGTGGTTTGGAGACGTCTATACACGGGCACGCGTAGTGAACCGACACCTTTGCCGCCATATTGCCCAGTTCGTGTATTACATGGCAAGCAGGATGTGAAGTAACAGTAAATCTTCTAGCGCGTCGACCTTGTTGTCGTTGATTGTCGGAGTTGTGGCCGTGTCCTCTCGTCATCGAACTCCAATGATTTGTTCCATTCAATCACCGTCAGTATTCCTTGAGTCGACCATCTCCCCAAGCATGCCTCTTTCTTCTGGCCTTTTCAGGAGCCTGCAACCTATTAAGCAGGCTGTCACTAAACGCAGCTACGCTATTCCAGCCAAAGGACCTACCAACCTGCAAGTTTTCAACCGTAACACGAAATGGCTTCAAAGAGAACGAGCAGCTGCAAATATAGACACTAGTAGGAGAGTGGACTACCTGAGAGATGAAGCGGCCACTAGACTATGCGATAGACTACTTGTTTGTGGAAACATGCTCACACATTCATCCTATACTCATACTTCTACAGGACATCAACCGCAAGTTCGACAATGTCCTTGATTTCGGAGCCAATGCCTGCAATGTAGCCCGTGTACTCAGTCAACCTCCGGATGTCTCTGGCTACGATGTCGTCCCTCCCTCAGCCAAAGAACCCATCGCGTCTCGTATAGGCCACCTCACATCCGCCGACTCCTCTTCCACCTTGCTTCATCGTGATGCAGACTTACCTTTCAACAAAGAACTATCAATGACCCGAGAAGTTCTCGGCGACGAAGAAACACTACCCTACGATAGCAACACCTTTGATGCAGTACTCAGCTCACTATCAATGCACTGGATTAATGATCTACCATCAGTCCTGCGACAGATCAACAACATACTCAAACCTGATTCTCCATTTATAGCGACAATGTGGGGAGGTGACTCTCTTTTCGAGCTACGAACATCTTTACAACTGGCGGACCAAGAACGTCGAGGTGGCGTGTCTACACATACATCTCCTCTAGCAGATACAAAAGACATGAGTGGACTATTACAATCAGCTGGGTACAAACTCGTCACAATTGATGTGGAGGACATTGTTGTGGATTATCCGACCAGCTTTGATCTCATGCAAGATCTCCAAGCCATGGGTGAGAGTAATGCTGTACTTGGACGCGAGATGGGCGCAATACAAAGGGATGTCCTGCTTGCTGGCGAGCAGATCTACAAGGCATTGCATGGTAATGAGGACGGTACGGTGCCTGCAACATTTAGACTGATATATCTTATCGGGTGGAAGGAGAGTCCGGACCAGAGGCAGCCGGAGAAGAGAGGGACTGGACAGATCAATAGTAAGCTCTTTCCCGAGGCGAGATGAGATCGAGAGTTGTATGCTAACATAGGAATAGTGTCCGATGTCCTTGGTGGAGGATCTATCGGTTGATCATGTTTAGACTTGCCGCTCTTTACGATCAGATCTACAGCACTCATAACGTTTCAATTACTAGAGGTAGGACGGCTTGCGGTCTTGAGCTCTATGTCTCTGGTAAGCCAGCCAAATGAGGCTATACCTAGTAGTTGAGTGTTACGTGCGCTGTAGTTGACATATTGATTCCACCTGCACACTACAGCTAGAGGTTTGACACTGCCTGAATTCGACGCTTCTGTAAGGCACAATGAAGAACGTCCCACGTCTGATCTTGGCTTGAGTGGTTCATAGATTTATGCTCAGCAGCCTCTGGACCGGACATACTACACAAAGTGTTTCGTGGACTTCCGGCCAGATGAAGATGTACCTTCACTACGCAGAAGCTGCGAACATTCGCAATATTGGTGCATCCCTGAGTTGACGGTACTATTGACCGGACTAGGTTGGATGACTGAGATGGTACAGGATTTGACACCCGTAATTTATTGAAATATTGCAAGCAGATTCAGAAATTGGCAGTAATTCAAAGGACGTTAGCGCCGTCAAGTAGGAGAATGTTGTTGTCTACTGGGCCGGAAGACCAAAGGCAGCCATCGGACCACTGGGATGGAAATGAGTGACGGTACTGAGCAAGAACACTGCAAGCAGAAGGGCTTCAAATGAATGCCTAGAGACAGTTCTTCCGGAATCATAGCTCAACATATCAGGCTACAAAACTTCACTTTCACAGACCGAGGCTTCCAATGAATGCTAGACATGACATGTACATCTTCGATAAACCAGACCTTACATTTAATCAGGAGTTGAGTGTCAACGCTCTTTTTGTTAACCCTTACATTGAAACCAGGTCAGTATGCTCAGCATTATACGAACATCGTCAAGGGCCGCTTAGAAGGAACCCTTGGGATTCCAGAAGTTCGGCCAGACATTGTTCCCTAGGATTGGCCAAAATGCGCACAACATGACCAGCTCAATCAACATGAATTTGCCATACATTAGCAGAATGCGCTTCATCTCCCCGCGGTTGTATGTCGTCCATGCTTTCCTCAATCCTATTGGCTCGGAATATGTTGCCAATATGCCTCTTGGTACGTAGCAATTGCGATTCTCAGTTTCAGCGGTGCCAAAAGCTCGATCTACGGGGACGATGGTCTCCTCCTCATCAGGCAGCATCGAGGTCTGTACACGAACCTTTGCAATCTGCACGGGCACAAGAAGTCCAAGCCTAGCTGCTTGTGCCATGAGCCAGATAGCCGTGAATGTGAGTTTTCGGAATAGCAGCGCGTTACCAGTTGCATTTGGTCCCAGATACGCCGCGCTTTTATACACCCCGACATACGACATGACATACTCTGGGACGTCGAAAGTGAGCCTTGATGCTAGGATCTCAGCAGCGATACAAGGCCACACCAATCTCAAAGTCTTCCAGTATGGGGGAAGTCGGCGATACCAGACTCTCAAAGTAGGTTGTGTGATTAATACGTGTGTGTAAGCTGTTTCCCATGTGACAGTCACAACGCTTGCAAGCAAACTAGCGGCAATTCCTGCTATTTCGTGTTTGGTTCGGAGTCATCAGACATGCCTATGATGCTCATCATCTTCTTTGCGATGGTCACGAAGAGGAGGAAGAAGGGAAATTTTCCGATGCCTATGCACAAAAGGTTTGCTGTGCCACGATAGAACGAAGTGAAGCCGGAGATGAGATATACATGTCGAATGGAGGTGCGGAGGCTCGAAGTCGTTGCACGCGTCCGAGAGTTAGTTGTGATATATGCAACATCATCTGTCTTCTTCTCAGACTCCGCTGAAGTCGCCTGAAGGAGAGTCTGTGGAGCCTCGACTATGGTCATAGTGCCAAATACTTCCCAAAGAGGGTATCGAAGCGATAGTCGAACCTATCGTCCGAGGGTCAGTGCCAGTTCTAGCGAAAGGGGGGG
>Ga0160429_1000377_pt1 | contig 45933 bp, 50 predicted proteins | sample SolpanmetagenomR_FD_108199 | JGI IMG/M metagenome (GOLD analysis project Ga0160429, IMG submission 108199) | Solar panel surface microbial communities from Lawrence Berkeley National Laboratory, California, USA - R | ecosystem: Engineered > Built environment > Solar panel > Unclassified ... | reverse complement strand
TCTCCATTCGACAAAAGTAATGCTCACGATAGTGCTAGAGAGAAACACGACCATCACAGCAGTGCCTTCGTCGTCGACACCAATCCCGATCCCAACTATCGTGCCCGACTCCAAAGCGACGACCTTCTCGACAACAAACGACATGTCCTCGGGGAAGGCCGACTCTCCAGCGTAAAAGACGAGTTCGAAGATTCTGACAGCAAGAACAAGAAAGATTCACATGAAGATGAAGGACGTCTGCGCAGCAATGATCGGTACCACGACAGACGAAGCGAAAGCCGCCACTCAGGCACAAGCCGTGATGTTCGTTCAGACAGGTACCGTGGAGATGGCTACTATCCAGGAGGTAGGAGACGTAGTCGCTCACCAGGAGATTCTTATCGTCCAAGGCGTGACGATCGAGATGATCGTGACAGACGTAGCCGTGATGACCGTGACAGGCGCGACGACCGTGATTACAGAGACAGACGAGACGACCGCGATCGCGACCGCTATCGTGATGGCCGCCGTGAACGCTACGATGACCGCAACAGGGAAAGAGGCGGAAGACGTCATGAAGAGCGTCGCAACACTTCAAGCCCTGCCAGACCTAGGACACCTGAAGCCACCGAAGACGAACGCGACCGTCGTACAGTTTTCGTCCAACAGCTCGCCGCACGTCTACGTTCCAAAGATCTCATTGCTTTCTTTGAGAAGGTTGGGCCTGTCAAAGAGGCACAGATTGTCAAGGACAGAGTTAGTGGACGTTCAAAGGGGTAAGTCATATTTGTCCATTCAACTTGGACATCTTACTAATATCTCGTAGGGTTGGTTATGTTGAGTTCAAAAATGAAGAGTCTGTTGCCGAAGCCATCAAACTCACTGGACAGCAGCTGCTAGGTATTCCCATCATTGCGCAGCTTACTGAAGCCGAGAAGAACAGGCAAGCTCGCAACACTGAGAGTACTGGCAACAACCATGCCAATAGCGGCGCACCTTTCCACAGATTATACGTCGGCAACATCCACTTCAGCATCAACGAAACTGACTTGCAGAATATCTTTGAGCCTTTCGGCGAGCTCGAATTCGTGCAGTTGCAGAAGGAAGAAACAGGTCGTAGTCGTGGTTACGGTTTCGTTCAGTAAGTTTCGTGATCATATTCATGGAGGCTGAAGCTAATATACTTGTAGATTCCGCGACCCTACTCAAGCACGCGAAGCCCTCGAGAAGATGAATGGCTTCGAACTTGCCAAACGCCCTATTCGTGTTGGCTTGGGTAACGACAAATTCACGAATGAGTCTACTAAGGAGATCCTACAGAGCGCATTCAACAAAGACAAACAAGGACCAAACTTTCAAGGCTCATCCTTCTCTGGCGCTGGTGGTCGCGGCGCTTATGCTGGCGGTTCCAATGGTACTTTTGACAGAGCTGGAGGTCGTGACGACCAGAAGGGTACTGGCGCTGCAAGTGCTTTGGACGACACAGATGTTGGTGGCGTCAACTTCAGCAACTATAGCAGAGACTCCCTTATGCGCAAGCTTGCCAGAGTGGACGAGCCATCAGCTGACAAATCAGGATCATTCGTCAAGCCTGCTCTTCCCAAAGCTCCACCTGTACAGGTCAGTCAACCAAGTCGATGTGTTGTTCTGAGGAACATGTTCGATCCTGCAGAGTAAGTTTTAACATTTGCTTTCTTATGTTTTTCTTTTCTTCTCTTCTTGGTTATGGTTTGAGATGTTGGGCACGGGACGGACATAGGCGGGCAAGCAGCGACAGCATACGAATGCATCACGCAAAACCCTCAGCCGACTCGTGGCTATGTCTTGGATCTGGCCCACCTCAATATCACTCGATGCTCCCCTCTGCTTCAGACCACGCACGACCTGCAATTCGGCTGATTTCTACACAAGCCGAAGTCTCCAACCTCGCTTACTCAACTGACATTGCTCGACTTTTCCTATATTCCACAGCCATGTCAAGGTAAACCGCATATTTTGGAAATTCTTCTAACACTATCTTTCTAGGGAAACTGGCGACAATTGGATCAAAGAGCTCGAAGACGACGTTCGTGTCGAAGCAGAAGACAAGTACGGTCACGTTGTCCACATTGCTGTCGACCCAAACACTCAAGGCGACATCTACCTAAAGTTTGACCGCGTCATGGGTGGTGAGAATGCTATCAAGGGTCTGAATGGCAGATTCTTTGGTGGAAGGATGATCACGGCTGGGTATGTTGTTGACGCTGTGTATAGCAGTTTGTTCGGCAAGACTAAAGGACTCTGAATGAGGGTATGAGGATATGCATCTGTGGAACTGGCGCAGGAAATAGGGGTGGACGATATGGGAAGATCATGGTTGTTCCTCTCAAAACAGGATGGAGGACACTGTTACTGCTAATGAGTGGATACCGTTACTGCTGATGAGCTATAGATCTCAACCGCCGCAAAGGCTACTTCGTATACATGGATTGCTGACTTGAGTGTCCAGATAACTCCTGAGGCTCTTCCCAGGCCGATTCCTTCCCATTGCTCGTACAATCGTAGATAATTTGTTGCACCTTACCCTCCAATCCGGACATCACGTTCACGACCGCCAGTGCCAATACGTCACGAAACTACAGCACGTGCTCGCAATATGAATATACTTCAATCGTCGTTGTTGAAATAAATGGCCGTGCGGCGAGCCTGCAGCTTGCTCTCAGCGATTGTGTCGCTAAGACGGCATCCTGTTTTGACAATTCGTACGACAGATTAACCTGGGATAAACCAGCACGCTGCTACATATAGACTACCTCAATTTTCGTCTGTAGATTCTATAGCTGACAAGTGCTCTTGTTTCTATCTCAAGTGCATCAAAACAAGGAATGGGTATCTTCGAGTTGTGTCACGTGATTCGGTCGTGGCTTTTTAACATCCAACAACATCCGAGAATAACGCAGTGAAAAACCCCTCGTTGTCGAAGCGATGTTCTCATTTCAAGCCAGAGGACACGCCAGCGTGCAGTCAGCGTGATCTGTCGATTACCTCGCCTTCCAGGAAGCGCTGGCGATGATCAAACCTTCACCACGGTGACCGCATTGTCTCACAATGTGGTTCTACCGCAGCTTATTTGCGAGCACGTATCAACAAAGCCATGTGTGCGAAATCACCCGTGCGTCTCATCTTTACGCATTGAGCGTCAATTGCAATTAGCATATCGTCATAGTAGCTACTAAGGTAGATTCGGATATCTGAGTCTGAAAATACCTTTGGGGCACCAAATGTATCGATTGCAGTGGCAGTAATAGACCAGTAATCGAAGTTATCACTACCTTTGTACAATGGGAATCTGAATAGCGTTATGGTATTTGCCAATGCCGCGCTCGGCTTTACAATTGCTTGTCTGTGCTCAAGCATTGTATTCTGTATCCACGATATGCAGGCATGTCCCGCCAGGAGCCGCTTGACTATCTATCACGTTGGCTACAAAGTTTGGCAAGATAAATGATTGATGATTGGCTTCGCTTTCATTCATCGACGATAGTCCTGTGCTACCACATTCAACAATACCATGTCCCACTGATCTTTGATGATCTGTTTCCTAAGTACTGATACTGTTAAGCAGTAGCAGCTGGACAAAATTGTCGCATGCAGCTTAGCGAATGGCACTTGAGCCTATCTCTGCATATCTCTACCTCATTCAGCTAACCACCTACAGTCCTATGGACATTATTGCTTAGGAGAGAGCCTTCCATTTTGTGGGCATGGAGGTTTTAGACGTCACTGTTGCTTGTCCAAGCACCTTCCTGGTGACCTGACTGACCTCACTCTGCATCCGGTCCTCCAGAGGCACAACGTCAGTGATATTGCAGCGCTACTTGTGAAGACAAGAGGTATAAGTAGCTGGTCATTTCCACCTCTTTTGTGAGTCTCAGAAACTCTTCAGCAAACACACTCCATTCTTTTCTTAAACACAAATCAGACCCTCCTGAGTACCAGTCACAACGATGCCTTTCTTGACCAATCTTATCATCAATACCCTTGCTTTGGCTGCAGGTATCAAAGCCCTCAGCATACCTGCTCAGCTTAGCTCCGCTACCTACATCGACAACTTCGACAATCTGACAGGTACTGCCGTTGTACCAGTCGCCGTGGTCCCTGTCGGTTTCCAGAACAATATCAACTACACCCAGTTCCAGATAGTAGGGCCTTCCAACCCGGAAGTCAGCGTCCCAGGTACTCACGGTCTGATTAAGCCATCTCCACCAAACGCCGTTGGTGTCTCGGTACGCACTGCAGAATGAGCGGTTCTCTATCAACCAACCCATCGTCTACGGCATACAGATCGCCTGCAAAAGTCATTCTCATTGATCTCGTTCTACTTCGGTTGTGCGCTTGATGCCATTGGGCGCTACAATGCTCAGAAAGTCCTTGGCATAGCATGCTTTCTCTGGGGCGTTATGGTACTAATCCTTACCCAATGTCGTACATACTCCAGCGCTATGGCTGTGCGATTTATCATGGGATTATTTGAAGCAGCTGTCACGCCTGGTCTTACATTGATGACCGGCTTCTGGTACACAAGGCACGAGATCCCGCTCCGACAGTGCATCTGGTACTCGGCGTTGGGCTGGGGCGGTATCGTAGGCTCATACATTGCTATGGGTGTCTCTAAGATGCCGGCGAACATGACGCCAGAACGATGGGAGGTTATCTTCTTCATCCTTGGCGGCGCAACCTGCGTTTGGTCTTTTGTCATCTTCTTCCTTCTACCTGATAGCCCGGCGACGGCAGGCCTCTTGACTGAGCACGAGCGTGTACTTGCGGTGAAACGTGTCGCTTCAAACCAGACTGGTATCGAGAACAAAACATTCAACCAGCAGCAGGCCTTACTCGCTCTGAGAGACCCCAAGACTATCATACTGTTCATATCAGTCCTTGCCGCGTGAGTAGCCACGGCAGTTTCCTACATTCGTCGAAAGCATACTGATACAAGATTTAAGTGCCGTACCCAATGGCGTAGTCAACTCGTTCTCAACCCTCATCATTAAGGAGATGGTAAGCTCTATCGCTGCGAACTAGACAACTGCATGCTCACACAGCTTGTACAGGGCTTCACGACCACGAAAACAACAGAGCTCAACTCCGTCGGCCAAGCGGTGCAGGTAGTCGCTCTTTTCATTGGTGGCGCCATTACCCTGAACATCCCCAATTGTCAGTCTTCACCCTCTGTACACTCCCACCCCGATTTTGACGTACACTTTCGCTAACCAAATGTAATCTCATAGCACGTCTCCTGACATCGACAGCCGCCAATGTCCTCTGCACCGTCTCTGCAGCTTGTCTAGCCTATTTGCCAAAGTCGAATACCTGGGGAAGGTTGGTCGCCTTCTGGCTGGTGAATGCACAGTCAGTTGGCTTCACAGTATCCCTCGTCACCATATCCTCGAACATGGGCGGATATACTCACAGGTCAATCGCCAGCGCGCTCATCTTGTAAGTCCCTCTCGTCACCTTTCAGTCCGCGGCAAAAAATCCTTCCGCCTCCACTTTAGCCCCATACCGCACCTCCAACAGACCCATCACTAACACCCCTCCCTCCAAACCATAGCACAGCATATTGCTGGGGGAACTTCGCGGGCCCTTTCGTCGTCGTCCCTTCCCAAGCCCCGAACTACCCAGGCGCATCCATCGGTCTCCTCGTCGGCTACGCAATCAAGATGGTCTGCCACGTGCTGCTGCTCGTATACATGTGGCATAGCAATCGCCGGCGCGACAAGCTTTATGGAGTACCTGACAAGGAGAGAAGTCAAGAGGCGGGCATGCAGGATAAGACCGAGTTTGAAAACAAAGATTTCAGATATGTGTTGTGAGAGTTTGATGGAGTGGTAGAGGGCTGGAAGATGGGCTGGAGGAAGTGGTGGTGATACGCTGCGCTGCTTTCTTGTAATGAACAACCATCTTGGGTGCAGGCGTACGCGGCCATCCTGCTTAGCCATGTTTATATCATGAAGTTTACATTATTACTTCCAAAGCAATGTCGCGGTGTGAGCTTCGGTCATGCTGTGGTTTTACTTTCATTGTGCAGAGCGCCTTGTGTTGTGTATTGAGACGACAACACAGAGTGAGGTGTACTTTATCGTCGTGCGATATAGATCCTTTGGTATGGTGCCGACTGGTCCTACGTTTGTGCACGGCCATATGCGCCTGGAATAAGGCCGTCTTTCGAGTCTTGGTGTCAGATCGGCGCTGTCCTCGTCCTGATGTGTGAAGTTATGCTCCTGCTGAGGCCTGCTCATTTGTGTTGTCCTCCCTTGTGGTGCTTATGCATGGGATGAGGTTAGTGCTGGTGGTCATGGTCAGTTTGTGTTGTTTTTGTGAGCAGCTTAGTCAACCAGCCTAACAGACCCTTCTTCTTCTTCTCATCGCTCTTGCTGTTGAGTACGAGTTCAGCATATACAAAGAGTACATCAACGAGCACAGACACAGAACTTGGTCAATGAACTGTTTGCGTACAATGGCGGTGTATTCTGAATAGCAAAAGATTCAGGTCAATCCAAGGGTAAACAAGGAATGCAAAGTCAATTTGCCACTTGGAGAGACAAAGAGACTACCAAATACAGGAATCTAAGTCAAGGCCATGAGATTGAGAGCGTCAGCTCAAGCTGCGTAGCCTGGAGGCAAATGAGCGTGACGACTTGCTTCCTTAGTTGTGGTAAACAATTTGACACTAAGGCCGGGAGATCTATCCGGAATCGTAAGGAAGACCTTAAAAAAAAGACAAAAAAGAATGTGGTTCCATAGAATAGTACTGCTCTGCTTGCGGGTTGCTTATGCCCGGTCGTAGGGGGTGAAACTGTGAGCTTTCCCAAGTGAATGGAGCCCACAAGCCACAAGCTCAAAGCTGCACCAGTTAAGGTCGCCTCTGAGTTTGTTAGTTTGCGCATCAGGACTAATGTCAGTCACCTCATCTGCCGGGCTACCCCTACGACGAAAGTGAATAATTTGAATTGCTTTATTAAGGGTAGGTTGAGAATGATTGGCTCTCGATCAATGAAGACCCTTGGTAATGAGAGCGATGAGGTAGTGGTCATGTCGTAGGCTGGTAGTGATCAGCCAACTCAGCCAACTCAGCCAACTCAGCCAACTCAGCCAACTCAGCCAACTCCATGCTAGGGGGCTGGTCATGGTAACGGCTGGCTTAGTGTTCTGAAGAGAGATCGAAAGCAGAAGCTAGATGACGTTGAAACCACTGTGCAGGCTCTGAGAGGGATGACTCGTCCTGAATTATTGTTCCTCTTTGGAGACTTTCTTCGTCAGCATTTGGAAATATTTCTTGGTTAGCAATCACTAGTTGACGAAGGTCTTTGTGAGCATCGTAGATTATGAGGACAAAGGGAATGCCAGGTTAGAGACAGACAGAAGTTCTGCAGTATCCGGAGGAGTCATTGCTGAAAGATGGCCGATAAAAGCACACCAACCTTGATGATTCTATGTGAGATGCAATTCGACACTTTCTCGAAAGGTTCTACCAAGTCTCCTCGATACTCTCGATATTTCGATAGTCGTGTACTAGCAGCTTCTCGTCAATGCCACGATACAAATAATCAGCTTTTAGAAAAGCGAAAAAAAGAGTTGCTCGTTGCTCGCATTGAAGGAGCTCCAAGCGTGTGTTGTGAAACATTCCCGATGACGCCTTGCCCAAGGGCCGACACTGAAGCACTCACCAGCGGCTGGAGCGGGGGAGGGAGGAACCACCGGATAAAGGGGGCTGATATGTATGGAACAATGTGCAATGAACAGTGACGTGCGTCAGCCCCCCAGTCGAAACAAGTTTGACAAAAAGCTCGTTAGAAATGGTCGTCTTTAGCGTATACTCCTCCGACACATTGAGCTTTCCAGGAGTATCATCCGCACACCTGATGCAAATGCCGAAAGATGTTGCAGTAGATAGCCACAATCAGACATGTAGAGGTCTGCTAGTACAGTCTGAGGCAAGATAGAAGGATGTTCTTGCCTTCCCAACCGAGGACATCTGCTACCCAGAGAGTGCGTATCATTGCTTGAGACAGAGATTCTCATGAAAAGATGACCGCGCATCTCGGATAAAACGACTTGACCCATGTTGCGACTGAGGCCAGGATATCGAAGCATATGCACGAAGCTACCAGTAGAATCATTCCAATCCTGCCAGCCAATCCTGCGGAGTCAACCTCACCTGCATACAGAGAGGCAATGCTGCAATGCTGAGGACCCTCTTGCCGCAGAGAGCCAGGGTTAGGTAGAATTTGAGCGTGTTCGACTCCCGCCATTGGCCTATTATTGTGCAGAGCATGATGACTTTTTGATCACTCTCGATGAGAGTGCAAATACGTCTGAGCTTGTATGTAATGAAGTACAATGATCCTCTGATAGTAGTACGTCGATAATTCAGGGTCCACCATTTGATGTTTTGAGCGCGTGCGGTGGTAGACCTTCAACCACCATTATTAATGCATTGACACGCCGAGCATCCTGCTGCACTGTCAACACAAACATACACTACCCTCGCTGCTAAATGCTTCGAGTCGACGACCATTGACAACTTTTGAACTTAGCGAATTTTGGAAAGTCGAACCATTTTCAGGGGCTCAGGGGTTTAGGGATTCAGGGGCTTCCAGATGTCAAAGGCCGAAATTGAGATGGAATGCTTCTGTCAAGTCTTCTAGGTACTTTACGATATAGCATGGTCGTAGATGATAGTATTGCCAAATCCCGAGAAAGATCATTGTACGTTCACTGTCGTGATACGTACTAGATGGGCAGGCTTGCAGGAGGTGCAACTGGTCATGGGCATTTTCGTAGATGACTGGAGCTATTACTTTCTTTGAAGAGGCGTAGAGTATAGATGATCAAAGAGCAGCATGGTAGGTCTGCTCAGCAATCGTTATCTCGCAGATGGGGCCGCAGATTGAGGAAGGAGTCAGTCGCTTTGTCGTCCCTTCTTTGTCCCCATCTTCACGTTCAAGACTTCTTTGTCGCGTACCTTCTTATACAATGCATGTCCATGTGAGAAAGAACATTGGTCTTTCGACATATTCCGTAACCAATGCAAATGCTGCTTGTGGTCGGTTCTGAAATCAAGAAAACCTGAATAGAACATGTAAATGCCCATTGAAAAGACCTCGCCAGGGCATGATCTCTCTGAACTGTAAAAGTGCAGATACAGCCAAATGTGGATGGCCTTCGCAAATTTTGACGTCAACATTTCACCATCTACCTGTCCTAAAAGCAGGACTGACGATTACAATCTACATCATGCATTAGCTAGGATGTAGAATGAGCAAAAAAGACAGAGCAAATACACTCCAGCCTACGAAAAAGGCAAAACTTCAGCGCACCTCTGCGCTTATCAAAATCCCCGATACCAGCGGAAGATTTGTGTTAGACTAATTAATGAGTTGGATTCGAACTTGCCTCTTCGAGAATCCAGAATCCAGGTGTTGTCGATGTTGTCGAAGTCGCCGCTCTGCCCCGCTTGCCTCGCTTACCTGAGCACAGAACGAGAATTAAGAGAGTTAACTAACCTTTGAGATTTACAACATCGTCTCATCTTAACCATTACACCATGGTTGATTTTGTATGACATGGAACATTTCTCGCATCCTTATAAGCCAATAGTCGACGCTCTTCTCCTCCTCCACAGATGCTCGCCTCCCCACACAGCTGCATCACTGGTGGCTCTTCGTCATTGTTTTGAACAAAGCACCACTAAGTCAACAATACACTTGTCCCGTAGACGAACACCAATAAAGAGACTTCTTCTTTGACTTCATTTGCTCTTTGTCACAACACAACCCAACACACTACACCTTCATCACACTTTGTCCTTCATCGCATTTCACAATAGCACGTCCCCACAAGTAAGCCAGATCTTTCTAGTGCAACGGCACAAAGCTGGAGAGGCGCGGCGAGCATGAAGCTCGTGATTGACGTTTTGTTTCATGTCAAGCTCACCCGCCACACTACGCTCAAGTTCACTCCTCTCTTTCTTCCTCTTATCTACCACGTCTTTCATCACACAGGTCACGCACATTCTAATCAATCTTCACCAGATTCTTTCTTCCTCATCAACAAGCACCGCTCTCTTGTCTCCTTTGTTTCGTGTTTCATCTTGTCGTAGCATCGCAATCTTCCATCGTTCATCGCGTTGTTGCCTGATACCCAGAGTATTGACACAGCGGTAAGATGGCTTGCTACAGCTGAAGCTCAAGAAGATGACTGACATGATATCCAAGATCATTACAACCCACAGCGACAACAGCTTCGAGACCTGAAACACTTTGGAAGTGTTCAACAACGCCGGCGCAGCTCGACGAGCCAGATCGTTCGTCAAACACTCACCACAACAGCAACCTTCACAACAACGACAACTACACAGTAAGCTTGACATCTTCTACATCTTGCTGAGGCATTACGACGGAGAGCTTCGGATAGCTCTTGAGCTTAGCTGACGCTTTGCACCCCCAGTACACCTCACATACCAACTTTTCAAGATGTCAACGAATTTTAACCACGACGAATCTTTCATCAAGAAGCCAGAGAAATATCAAAGTCAACACGATATGACTCCTGTCGAACAATCCTCCGGCAACCCTCTCACCGCCTCCAAGTCCTCGTCCAGGCAGGAGTTCTCTGCCGCATCTCAGAGGAGAACATACGAGGATCTCAACGAGGGTACTGGTCCCATCAGGCACCTCCTCAGCCTCCAGCAACCCCCTCACCCCCGTATTGGCTATAATCACACCTTCCCAACACTCGCGGAGCTGCAGTTGCGACAAGAGGTGGTCAGACTTGCTCGTGAAGTAAGCAGACTCAAGCATGAGCGAGATATGGAACGACGTGAGGCTGAAATCCAGTCGACCCGAGCTGATTTCTACAGAGCCGAGAGCATTCGTCTCCGTAACGAACGAGATATGGAGCGTGCGGCACTCGCCTCCCTACAGAAACACTATGACGTTGCTCAGGCGAGGTTCTACCAGAGGCAACGTACTGTAAGTGAGGTGTCGTCCTCGTATGAGAAGATTTCTGCACCAATCCTTGATGACATTGGCGTCATGATCTCTTCCATTGAATCAGTACGCTCCGTAGAAGGCAGCGGTGGGTTCGCAAACAAGCATGACCATCTTCTCGGTGCCAGCTGGCTTGAGGACAATCGCACGTCCATGACGAATTCGACTCTGCTCGTCAAGCCCAGAGGTTCTACTCGGTCAAGCCCACAGGAAGAATCGACGTCCTGATCATCGTGGCGGCAGTCTTGGGAGTGTGGCTTGAGGTCGACGGCGGGAAGAAGTAGTGAACGACGAAGAAAGAGACGTCATGATCGTGCTCGTTCCTCGTTCTTCAATCGTTGGCGTTGGCGCATGGTGGTTATGTCACTCCGAGACCAGGCAGAGCCTGTGAGGAGGAGGTATAGAAGATATAATTGTGCTTTTGGCGCTTCTGGTTGTTGGTGCTGGCGCTTATGACATTTCAAGCACAACTTGTGCACAGGAAGTCGGGTCGTATATGTCCACTGTTCGCAAGAACCTGCCTGTGCTCTGAATATTGCTTCGCCGGGAGGATTGATGGATAACAGACTGCTTTCCCCGATAGATGAACACAGTGAAAAGCCTTTGGCTACCAAGATAGAGGTATAATACTGAAGGAATGCAGTCTGTATACATGTCGACATTGCGAGTCATGGGGCTCATGCCTTTTCAACTTCGAGTCCAGTCGTAAGCCCTCGGCTTTTACTTTGCGCTTCTTTGATAAATGATAAGTTGACACTGTATAGAATATATTTGATTTGCATCTAGGAGAAGCGTCGTTTGTTTGTTGCTATATACTGCTCATACGATGCTGGTCGTCTTAGTCTAATCTGCTGATCAGAGGCTGGTCGGCGCCTTCCTTCTATTTCTCAGATCTTCCTTCTTCCACCACACTTGTCACCACAGACAATGCCTCCTCGACTACCACGGACCCATATCACACGCCTCACACCGCCACCAACATGTCTGCAACCACTTCCCTGCCGATACTTCCACGACTACTTCGTCACCCATCTCCCCTCAACCTCCATGCACCCAGACGCAGGCTCCATGAGCCAACCTCAACATAAACTCCCTCGAGATTCATCCACTCCCCACTCCACCCCAAATGCCACTCGATCACCAGCAATGATGGCGAATAGTCCCGCTCGTGGCACTACTGTAGTTAGAATACCCTTGAAATCCGCCAAACATCACTACGGCGCAACATGTTCTCGTGGTACACGTCCATATAACGAAGACACATACCAAGCAGGCACAATCGAGCTGCCCGCTTTCGCGAAAAGAGCGCCAATCAGTCTTCAGCGGGGCAACAAGTCGTTTGAAGAAGCGACTTCAGCACAGGGAGCAAGTGGAGATCCGCAAGTTTTTTACTTTGGAGTGTTTGATGGACATGGTGGAGACAAATGCAGTATTTGGCTGAGAGAGAAGTTGCATTGGTATGTTGAGGAGAGTGCGGCAAAGTTTGGACTGGAAAGCACTTTGCCAAGGAATGGAAAGAAGAGGAGGCTGGTGAGGAGAGGGAGCGGCGAGACGAGAGATACAGAAGCATCAGATTCAGACAAGACGCCAGAAGGTGGTACATCAGAGACACAGTTCGAGCTGGCAGAAGTGGATTCTGAACATATGGAAGAGGATGCGGGAGAGTTACAGCGTAATCTGATCAAGCAATGGGGTGAAACTGTTGGTGGATATTTTCGTCGTTTCAAGCCCGAGTATTTTCTGGAAGAATCTGGCGGACAGGGCGAGATCTTATACCCCTCCACACTCCGCAATGGCAACAAGCTTGTCCAGGAACCAGTCTTCTCCTCCATGGGCGAGCCTATGCCCAGATCCGGCGCACCTTCACTCAGCTCCGTCTTATCCTACTCTTTCCTCCGCGCCGATCTAGACTTCATCACTGCACACTCATCACTCGACGATGCGCATAACGAAGACACTGAGTCCACGGCTTCTGCAAAGCCTGACTCCTCAACTTCAGCAACCTCCTCATTCCCGCCAGAAACACCATCCTCCCTCAACTCAGCCTCATCTCAACCCTTCATCGGCGGCTCAACCTGTTCAATCGCCTTCATCTCCACCCCATCCGCAATTCCCTTCTGGCACCCAACATCACCCTTCACTCTCCTAACAACCCACGTCGGCGACACCCGCATCCTCCTCTGCTCCACCGCAACCGGCCTACCCATCCCACTAACAGCAACCCACCACCCCTCCGCACCAGCCGAATCCTCCCGCCTCCGCCGCTACGCCGCCGCGTTCACAACCGATTCCTTCGGCGAAGAACGCCTCGAAGGACTCGCCAACACCCGCGCCTTCGGCGACCGCCAAAGCAAACGAGTCGGCGTCTCAGCAGAGCCGCAATTAACACTTTTGCACGCCAAACCGGCCGAATTCGCATTCATGGTGTTATGCACCGACGGCGTGACTGGCGTACTAAGCGATCAGGAGATAGTCGATGTGGTTAAGGAGGCACGAACGCCGGAACAGGCGAGCAAGAATGTGGCGGCTTTGGCGGTCGAGATTGCGGGGGGCGAGAAGGGCGATAGTGATAATGCGACGTGTCTTGTTGTGAGGATGGGTGGGTGGGAGAGGAGGATGGAGGGGGGTGGGGGGAGTATGAATACGAAAGAAAATAGGACTTTGAGGCAGGAGAGGGCGGCGAGTGTTGGTGGGAGGGCGGGAAGACGGTAAGATGGCGTGGGATAATCTGTGTATGTATATGATTTGTCGAGTCTTCAGATATGTGCTCTACTTACCAAGCGCTTACAATGATTGTGCATTATTCAAAATTTGCCGCTGTAGGACGATGACGGGGCGTCATCACTCTACATACTACACTGTAGGTTACGAGACGCATGAGAAATGTTTATCCTGCAGAACCTCACACAAGATTGGGTTTTCATCACTCTACACACAGTAGCCTGCGAGACAGAACCTCACACAGCATAACACCACCTCGACTTCAGGCTCGTCCTATCATCCAGTCACCTCTATTCATCAGCCAATGCCAAAGCTACCACAGTTAGCAAAACTTCAACTTCTTTTCTCCCCAACCTCTTCTCCCTCAAATACTGCTTTCATTTCAGCAATCTCGGAAACCGTCGACTTACCTCGACTAATTCTCCTAACTTAGCCACCACTTCGAGCTCAACTTTCCGGTCCTACCCAACCCTCCTTACTTTACCTTACTTTACTCGACCTCATGAGACGGACTCGACTACATGAGACAGACTCGACTGAATAATGTTGCTTCCTAGCTGTGTGCTGCGCTACAAAGTTTTCCGTTAGCAATTTCCGCCTTCATCTCCTCAAGACGCTTCATAAAGATGCAGTCTTGGTGACAATCTTGAGCTTCGTCTTGATCTCCGCCTCTGTCTGCTCGGTTGGGGTATACTATCTTGACAACGGAGAATACACTGGACTGTTGACGCTTTTGCTTTCGTGTCTCAATCAATCTATAGCTTCTTGACATTTCACATTAGCAGGTTTCTATTCTGCATACCAGCTTGAAGTTCTTCAGCTCGATGGCTGTTTGGGTGGCTTTCTCATCTTTCTTTATCTTTAGGCGGCTCTGGATGGTCGCTGCTGCCTCGTCGTGCTCATGCGATGAAGCGATACGATGCAACGGAGAGTGTCGCAGATTGTCTCCCGAAATCTGTGGTTTCTTGGAGGAAGGCAGGCAGGAAGGAAGCTGAGCGAAGAGGAGATGATTGATGAAGGGTGTGACTGGGAAGGTGAATGGTTGGGAAGGTGTTGATTCTGGATTTGATGCTGGTGCTGTTGTGAGGAGGCTTGATGCTAAAAGTTGTTGCTGAGGCAGTCAAGTGGGGGAGTTCATGGAACTACTTACAATGCCGATGGCTATGCGATACTAAAAAGGGTCTCCATGACCGTGTGGCCAGCCAAGGCAACAAAGGTACGACACACACGTAGTGAATGGATGTGTGAAATGCGCTTGGAGAGAAATGGTGTCTTCGTCTAGTATTCGAGTCGAGTATAGTCGAGGGGGTTTGCAGAGAGAAGCAGACGACACTCCACGGCATGGAGTAAGGACGAGAACATGCAGATTTCTCTCGACAGGAGGTGGCAAATGCTGATATTGACAAAGCGCTGTAGCATCCTGCTTTAGCGACTGCTTCTGTTATTAAGACAAGGTAGATTGATTGACTTTGCAGTATTTCCAAGACTTGTTAGCTTATACATACTTGATCCGGTAAGACTTTCCAAGCCAATAAACGTGCAAATCCAGAGGATAAACCCCCTCAGCACCTCGCTACTCGAGCGAGAATGAGGATGGGACAGACACGGCCCAGGGTATACCTCCCTCCGGAAGAAACCAGAGGGGGGTATTCTTGGACCTCTTCGGCAGAGCTTTGTCGTCAGATACCATCACCAGGAGCAAAGATGCAGATTCGTGCTTTAAATGCAGCGAATCCCCTGTCTCGTCCTCTAGTCCAATGGAATCAGAAATGATGTTATCTGACGACACGGCTCCGAAAGAATGCTCCTTCACATACACCCCGTTCGAGCGCCATGATAGGTTTGCAACCCAGGTCGTGCTTTCTGGCTGTACGTGAACCTATGTGATGGAGCATTCTGACCCAGCTGAACTGGAGCGAGCTCAAATTGTGATCTTTGAGGCTTACTTGTGCCAATGCATACTAGCACGAAGAGATGTGTTGAATGTCGCAAGACAGGTAAGACCCTGGCAAGCTTTTCTGACATTCATTACATCTCTTCGTGCTAGCATGCATGGGCACACATGACTTTCATCAAATAGAAGGTCAGAACCAGGCCAAAGCTCGCGCAAAGCTGAACACTCGGCGCGATTTCTTGCTTGTCCTTAGAACTTCCCGACACAATGATGGATAATAGTCAACGACCATCCAGGCAACGCCTTCTGGTTAAAACGATCTGTTTCATACCCGAGGGTATTCCAACAGAGCACCGATCATCCTTCAAGCACGAAGCTTTCCAGGAGACCACTATTCGATCTGGTCATGATGTTGACCATCCTCATGGCGTATGAGCATCGAGGTCCGCCTGTACGGTGTTATCAGCTTGTCTGTTCCGCATATGAGCATTGAGGGACGTCTGACCGGTGTTCACAGTCTGCCCGTTGGGGAGCGTTAAGGGGTTGCTGAGTCTGGTTGTTGTTGAGTCTGGTTGTTGTTGTTGAGTCTGCTTGTTGTTGTTGTCAAGGTCCATGGCGTGTGGGAAAGGCGACCCAACTTGCAAGATGCATGCTGAATTGTATTTGCTCGACCGTTGCGTTGGCAAGCAAGGAGGATCCGGAAGGCAAATGCTTGTCGGGATAGACCGATGGACCAGCTGAGTCGGGGTCACCAACCGTAACCTGGAGTGGACCAATTGATGTGGCGGTCACTCTCCAAATATGAATGGACCAAGTTGATGAGGCGGTCACTTTCAAATAGGAATGGACCAATTGATGTGGCGGTACCTCTCCTGACAGAAATGGACCATCCGATGTAAGTGGTCACTATCCAAATAGGAATGGGCCAACTGTTGAGGCGGTCACTTTCCGGATAGGAGTGGTCTGCATTATTCATCAGCAGACGGCCGTGGAGGAGTAGACTTGCGAAACCCGCCTGTGGTAAGCCCTTCCAGAGTCGATCGTCGGCTTTCTGTTGAGTCGGCGGTCTGTAAATACTGTTAGTGTGTCGGGAAGTTGTGATGCGTGATGAGTGACGCACTTGTAGCAGCACAAGCACCGATGTTGGAGCATATTTCTTGTGCGCAGACTGCCACACATAAGCGAAGCTACCTCGACCAAAAGATAGAGGTGCCAAGGGAACGGCGACGCTCAGCGTGAACGTCACCGCTGAAGAGGAGAGGAGAAGGAAAGAAGAATGGTGAAGGTGAGTAACAAGAGGTCATGATGGAGGGGTAGGTGTCGACACCAGGGTCCAAGCTGAGCTAGTAGCCTAGTCCATTTGCGGCTAAATTGATAAATGACCACTCCATGCCGTCGACGTTCAAACTTGCAAGTGTACGGGTACCTTACAATACTCGTTGGCACTGGGCACGATTCAATGTCAAGCAGGAACCACTCGTCCTCTCAGAAACGTGCCTAACGTTAAATAAGACGTCGACTCTTATGTAGCCAACGTGTATCACGAAGTATGTGTTCACCAATAGCCAACCCTCTTCTGCAAACAAGTGTTGATTGGATGGCAGGGTTGCCTTGAGACTTGAGACTATAAGCCACCAACTACAACTGTGATTGAGGGAACTCATCATTGAGAACAAGAGGTATTAAATATGTTCTCTCACAAATCATTGAGCATCAGAACTGATGGGAATTGCCCTGATCAACTGGTCCTGTCTGTTGCGCGAGGATAAGTGCCTGCAGATATGGATGGAATTAGGATGGGTGCGGCTTGGCCGTGTTGGTCGGAGCCCAATCTACTTCCCAGGCTATCAATGTGAGATTCTGTAGTGACCCATACACTGGAGGCATAATTTAAGAACCAAGATATTGGGTAGGAATCAGAGAATGAAACCAGATGAGGACGGAGCTACATCACAGATTTGATTTCTGGACATCGCAACAAGCAGACTAACTAGTTTCTCGACACCGAACTGGATAATGCGCCATCCACTCTACACTATTTGCGAGGTTCATGCGCAGATGTCCAGCGGAGAACCTTCGGATGCTGTCGAATGCGTCAAGAATTTACAGAATTAGCCTCAAGATGGATCAGCATGGCTTCCGAAAGTATGGTCTGAGTTCGTTGCACCGGAATGTGCCATGACTGCGCTGTTTTCCCCGAAGAGCTTCTCGTTATGCCTGGTGGCAATGGCAACCTACTATCCGGCCTGAACTATGCACCATTGAACGAGACGGCATTTTAGATATGTGGCGAGACTGCTAATCGGACGGAACCTTGCATCAGACTGCTTGGGACATCCAGATGTTGTAAGACTTTGCAAATGATAAAACTCCTCCAAGATTCTCCACAACTTTTTCCACTTGAGTTACGACTTCAATGTTCGCAGAAGGAGGGACGCTAAGGCTTTAGGATGTGATGCGATATATGTGAACAAACAGTACATATTGTCCTTCTATATGTTCTGTTAGGCTGCCACGACTATTCAAACGGACAATCCCGAAGAAGCTGAAAGGTCCATACTGTTTATACCATAAGCCGCATCATATAATCGCCACCTTACCAAAGCTCGGCGCATCCTGGAGCATCTTCAGTCTGGCTGGAGTCATCTCATACGCTTCTGGAAGTCCTGTAGAGCTATACGGTTCACCCTGCATCAATTTCACCAAACCAGGAGCAGCGGTGAAAATCCTCGCCATTCCACTAGAATGTCGTCAGCCCGGATGCATTGCATGATTACGCCTATACAACTTACTGTCCGTGATGGCCAGCACAGATCCATTGACCTTTCAGGTTCGGCAGTTCGCCGACGAAAGGCACTCCATCGGCACTCTGTAGCATGTGTATTAGCAGACTACCTATGTTTGATTCGAAGCAGGCACTACTCACACGACCAATGATGCCACTCCAACCATAATCATAAAGTTGTCCCGGTCCAGGCACGGCATCAATCCATCCTTCAAAATCCGACTCGGCAAAGTCCTTCACCGCTTTCGTCACAAACGGCACGTTCGTCAAACTATCATCGATACACCTTTGAGGCTCATTCTCGATAAGTTCGTCAAGCTGTTGTTGTCCTGGATTCGAACCGCCAAACAGCACAATACCGTCCGATGTGTGTCGAGGATTGATACTGAAAAGTGCGCCATTCGGCAACAGCACACCATAGCTGTTGCGTAGTGCTTTTGATCCCGAGAAACAGGCAGGTGGTACCACTTTGTTGCACATATGTGGAGTTGGCCGAATGACACCACGTAGTGAAGGCTCGATGGCAGCGCTGTATGCGTTCGTTGCATGTACGACGTTCTTGCATTTAATGTCTCCACGGTCTGATCGAACGATCCAGGTACCATCTGGACCAGTGTCTACTTTGCGTACGGTGGTATAGGTTTGGAGGTTGACGCCCTGACTTAGGTTCTTGCGCATAACGTGCGCAGTAAGTTTCCAAGGATATAGCGTTGAGGCTGGCCACGCCCATACTGCTTGTGCGCTCTTGATGCGTGAAATCTGGCAATCCCACATCAATACCACCTCAAAAACACTCATAGTGAAGGCGTCTTACCTGCGCTGCCTCGGCTGGATCGTCGTAGACTTTGATGTGGTCGACCTTTCCACCAGCAGCTTTGTACTGCTTGAACACGCCCATTGCTAGATCAGCTACTTCGGGTGTCATGGCTACATCGTACGTGTCTGCTACCGCCAGATCGCAGTCGACGTTCTCTTCTCTGACATACGCCACCAGCTTCTCCCACGTCTCCTGCTCATTGTCGAGTATCTGTATTGCCTTTTCGGCGCCGAACGCTTTCTCATATTTGGCGAAGCCGCGCCATTGGTCGGGTTTACAGTGCTGGTTGTGTCAGTCGATCACGTGCAAGACATCACCGCTCAATGGGTATACTTACGCCTGCATTTCTTCCAGTGGCACCACTGCAGAATTCTCGTGCCTCTAGTACCACGATGCTCTGGTCTGGAAACGCTTCGAGGTGCTGCTTTGCCACCAGTGTCCCGGTCATCTGTCACAAAAACTTAGCTATAGCTGCCGAGCTGCATCCTATCAAACTCACACCCGAGCCGATAATCACAGTATCGGCTTCATTTGGTAGCTCTTCTGTCGAGCGGTGATCGAGAAGCGGATCACAGCGCACACCTTGAAGCCAATAGCTGAGGCTCTGCCCGGAAGGTCTTGGGAAGCCAGTCCGCTTGCCCGCGTCACTTGCGGCGTATTCTTCTACATTGAGGGCGACTGAAGTGTCTGGTCTAGTTACAGCACCAATGGTGCCCACAGCTGGTGTATCTGCTTGATGCATGCTTGATGTTTAGGCGTGAAGCGTGCTGAAGAGTTTGTCGAATAGGAATGTGCTGTTAGGCCTTCCAGTTATAAGATAGGCAAGAGGCCGTCGTTTGTACCACAAGTGCGGGAGAAGCGATACACTGACCGAAGCTCTTTTAGGCAACTCAGAAGCAATACGCCGTGATCGCCATGCTAATCAGTGCTAATCAGTGTTGGTATCACAATGTCTTGGCGCAGCCGAATATCTTCCGGCGCTTATCTACACCAAATGAGGGGTGATATCTGTCTATCTTGCCTTCGGATTGGGCTTTTTCATCCGCGGATCACTAAGTGAGGGGTAACAGTGAAACACGATGCCGGTCTGTCGCGTTGACCTGGGCTCTTCTGCAAGCAATTGTGGTGCACTATCCGATTTGGGCCAGTGAGCAGACCGCAACAGGTATCCTGCTTATCTGCCTCTTGAATGGTCCGGCGATAGCCATACCATGCAGCCTTTGTTGAGGAGTTTCCCTAGCGCACTGCCTATCATGCCCATTCTGGATAAGGATTCAATCATGTCGGCCGACGCTAGGGTGAAGTGCACAATACTATCCCGCTATCGAAAGCACTTGTGACGCGTGGGGCTATTTAGGTCGGAGGTGCCCACGTCGCTGTACAGTACCCCTCTACTGACTATTTCGTCAATCATACTTCGAAACAACAGCTTCCTTAAGCAACATGGCCAAGGTGAAGGCTCAAGCTCCCCCTGCTAGTGGTGCTATGAGTGTCAAGGATGGCACTTACACAGACATCGTTGCCGCATCTTCACTCGATGAGACAACGAGCGTTTCTGCAATGACAGCTGAGGAGATTGCTGCCTTCGAGATCGACCCAGTCATTGAAGCTGAAGTGAGATGGGCGTATGATAAAGTAATTCGATTGGTTCACCTCTCTTCATCATCCTGCTGACCTCGCTCCAGCGTATCTTGCCAGCAGCCTTCTGCATGTACTTCTTCTCTGCCCTAGTATGTGCATGCTCAAACCCTTGAACTGACTTCCTACTTATACACGACGTAGGACAGAGGCAACCTTGGTAATGCCAAAACCGACGGCTATGACAAAGATATACATCTACATGGCAATCAATACAACGCCATCTTGACGACGCAATATGCAACCTTCGCCTTCTTTGCGCTCTTTGGTGGCTATCTTGTCCGACGTTTCAGTCCACCAAGGGTCATGCCGATTTTCATTTTCTGCTGGGGAATTTGCGCCCTTCTAAATGCCTGTGTCAAGGATTTCGCAGGTGCTGTTGCCGTGAGATTTTTCTTGGGCATGTTTGAGGGCTTGTACGGTACGTCTGAACAAAGGGCAATTGTCAAAGTGGACTTCATACTAATGATATTTGGCAGGCCCCTCTACTGCGATATACTTGTCCACGTTCTACAAGAGAGATGAGATGGGTAAGCGCATGGCGATATACTACTCATCTACTGCGCTTAGTGGAGCCTTCTCTGGTCTTCTCGCCTTCGGAATCTTTCACATCCACAATGGGCACTTGAAGGGATGGCAAATTTTGTTCCTTATCGAAGGTTAGTCGGCATCGCTGATTCCCGTTGTACGACGCACAGAACTGACACAAAACACACTTTGTAGGTGGACTCACCGTCATTGTCGCTTGTGCGGCCTTCTTTATCCTGCCTTCGTACCCTAATGAGGTCAGCTTCCTGACGCCAATGCAAAAGAAGGTTGCCATCATCAGACTGCTCAAAGATTCGTCTGCGGAGGTAAACAGTGAATTCAGCCGTAAAGAGTTCTTCCGGCCACTTCAGGAATGGCGAACCTATGCCCGTCAGTCAAGTTTCCCCATACCACGCTTCAAGCTCCATTACTAACCATTCCAGTCGCCATCTTCGCACTCACATACGGCACCGCGCAATCCACCGCAACGACCTTCCTCCCCCAAATCATCGGCCGCTTCGGCTACTCTAGCGTCAAAACGAACCTCCTCACAGTCCCCTGCTACCTAGTCGCCACACTCTGGCTATACCTCAACGCCTGGCTATCCGACCACTTCCGGCAACGCGCCTACTTCCTGACCGGCGCCCTCGGCACCACGCTAATCGGGTGCATAATCCTCGCCGCCACGTCAATCCACGACGTCAAACCCGGCTATTTTGCGTGTTTTTTGATCGAAATGGGCGCGTTTGTGCCCACGGCCATGTTCCACAGCTGGCACAACAACAACGATGCCGGTGAGAACTCGAGGGCGTTTAGGACCGGTGCATTGACGTTTATGGCGAATGCGGGTAGTTTGATCAGTTCGAATATCTTTCTGACGACGGATGCGCCGAAATATGAGAAGGCGCTTATTGTGTCGGCGTGCCTGCAGGTGTTGGGGATGAGTGTGGCGATGGGATTGAGGACGCAGATGAGTATGGAGAACAAGAGGAGGAACAAGGAGCAGGGTGTCAGCTTGACGAGCAAGGATGTGGCGACTGCGGATGCTTCGAACCCCAAGTCACCAAATTTCAGATTTTTCTTATAGTCTGATCTGCATGATTTCGGTGGTGGTGAGCTATGAGGTGGTTCTAGACCGACTAGACATGTAGCATCTACTACCTGTAGTTTACGACTCAAATGAGATGCGGTATTGATTGCATGTTGTTGATGACCTGAGCTGTAAGCGATTAGATTGTGGCCAATTGCAGAAGCTGCTTGTGCAATTATGCAGCAACTTATACCTATTTGGTTGGCTCATCTGTGGAAAGGCGTGGAAGAGCTATCTAATCCCTCCACAACCTCAGCACTTTTTACACGTATTTGAACATCTTCGTCCTTTGCGAACGAATCTTCAGCTCCTTTTGGTCCGTGTCAAGCAGGCAGCAGCATCATTGTCATCATTATGATTACAAACTGGATATCGTGGTCGCGACTTCAAGGCAACTCAATCTACCATCTATAGCGTTCGTGATCTTGCTATTACTACCTCATGTGCAGAATCTGACAAGCAAGGTGTTCAAAAGTCGGTCACGCTGGGCTTGGTTGATCGCACATTCTGGATTTTACTCCCGTGTCAGACAGTCTGATGATTACACAAGGCCTGTCAATCAGGTCGCTGACAGCAAATAACGAGAATATGCACAATATAAGCAAGGCTAGAGCGGCTCACTTCAAAGTGTCAGGTGGAGTAGCTTTCTTCTCGTCGATTGGATTGCCACCCAATATGTGAGGCTATCCTCTCACGAGTGAGGAGGCACGACAGGTATTCATGATCCAGCTAGCCTCGACCTTGGTGGTCAGTGTTTCGACTAGGGCCACTGGGGGCCCTTTTAACGGTAGGCTACTTAGGCTCAGGTTCGTATAATGGACCTGGAATTGTTACTGCTCCGCGCAGGTGATGCAGCACCATCATTGTAGGCTGATCTCGTTAGTAGCTTTGCCTGCCGTATGTATGCAGGCTGGTGAGACACTTTCCACTTAGTGTTGCGGTAGGAGCTGCGCACGATGGATAACGCTGTGTCTTCGCAAGGCATGAAGCAAAAATATAACCAAGTGCTTTCAATTTCACAACCTACAGCCGCGCTTGTAGCCTCATCCTAGAGCCTCGCTTTTGTGTCATGCTGTCCATCGATGACCGGATTTCGAAAGGGAAGAGCCCATAGGTAAGGGTGAGCCTATGAGTACTAGATCAGATCCTTCCTTTAGCACTGATTCTCTCATCTGACCAACAGACAACCTCGAGAATCACTTCCTCAATAAGACATACGGATCAAAGCTTTCATAGGCAATTCTTTCATCATGCTTCTCTCAGCTTCGCTCACCACGCTCCTTGCCCTTGGCACTATGGTGCAGGCTCAATCTGGTGGCTTCGGAGCAACTTGTCACGAAGCTAATATTGGATACGGTGGCACAGGAAAACTATCTGGTTACACCAAAGGTTATTGGCTTTTCGCAACATGTGGAAATGGGCATGGCGGATATAACTATGATGCGTCGCTCTTTCTGGGTGCCTGCGTCGACAACATCAATGGACAGCTAAAATTCCTGCCCAAGTAAGTCATTTGGTCTTAGTCCCGAGGAGTCCTGTAGTTTGACTTGCCCCAGTGGCGCCTTTGGGAACAGCTGCGTCCACGGAGAGCTCAGCGGAACAACTTTGTGGGCCTATTGTGGAGATGGCAAAGGTGGCTATGACGCTACCACTATTGATTTGAGTATGTAAAGGGAACGAACTTGGACTGCGTTCTCGTCGCTGACTACGAGTAGACACCATCGTTGGAAACATCAACGGGAATCTTATCTGTTGAACAAGCTGGCCAGCGGAGGCAGGCCAGAGAGAGGAAAGGAGAAGCCAGAGGAGTTGGTAATGCTTCCGGTGGTAATGGAAGCATTATGTATGGTAACTAGTGTGTAGTCAATGATGGAGATCCTAGAGTTTCGAGTGCCCTTGAACTGAGTGAAATCAACGCAAGACAATGTCCGTCCTTAATTTCCATTTTGTATGGCACCCAGCGATCAGCAATCCAGTAAAGCCGCATCAAATGAAAATAGAATAAAACAATTCATGCCTATACAACAACAAAAAACTCCATCTAATACCGACGCCAAATGCCACAACCTTAAACACCGAATTCTGTTCGCTCGGCAACTCTCCAAAATACATCGGTTCGTGAAACACCTTTTAGGTCATGATGTAGACTCAATGTCGACAGAAGCGTGCCATGACTTTTGCCGTGTCGTGTAGCAGAGGGAGGGAGGATGGGTGGATGTGTTTGTGCGTGTGAAGTTCATATGGTGTGAGTGATGTTCCTTTGGTGTGTACGAGAGTAATTGTGTGGCATTGAGTGTGGTAGGGGACGATGACGGTGTCGAAAATAGGAAATTGTGATTGAGATTGAGATTGGGGTCGCGATTGAGGATTGCTAGCGGGTTTGTAATTGTGAATCGCTATTGGGATTGTATGCTTTTGTTGATAGGAGATTGAGGAGGATGCGACTGAAGATATTGGCTGTCTTGATTGCAATCGTGTCTGTATGTGTTTGAGAGATGGGGTCGGAGTGTAGTTCGCTGATTTTATTTATTGATTGGTGAATTCTGTTTGTTGTCGGATTTAGAAATGTTTTTTTGTTTCGAGGATGGACTTGCTATTGCTTGGACATAATTTTTTAGTCGACCTCGAGTCTTGCTGATGTACCTCTTCCTTGGTGGCACAGGGGAATACGATGCTTTCACTCGTGGTATACTGGCCAGAAAAGAAACTGATATGCCATTATATGTGGGATTACTGTTTGTGTTTGGTGTGATCACTGACTCGAGGACCACAATAGCAAGCTTGACATGAGTGCCAAGTGAAGAGCGTAGAAAAGCGTAGACCGTGGGGCGGGTTGAGATAACATGATGTTCTTCATTTGCTTGCTTTCCTTGTTTTTGTTGTGCTTGTCTGTGTGACCTGGTGTGACCGAGTGAGATCAACCCTTCCTACAAGAGTCTCAGCTCTTTTAAACTCACCTCCACAATCCTCACACCGTCTTTTTACCAAACACGGTCCTGGAATCCTAGCTCTTCCTCTCCAATCGTCACTAACTGAGATTTGAAATCTGAATTAACCACTCACGAGATCAACTTCGCTCCAGCAACCTCCACACGACCTGCTCACCAAAATATAATCCTGATCCTAGCTCTTCCTCTCCGTTCATCACTAACTGAGATTTGAAATCTCAATCAACCACTCACCAGATCAACCTCACTCCAGCAACCTTCCCACGCCCTCTTCCATCATCCCAATCAACACATCCATACCACCAACACCCTCACGCAATGTTCAGCAACCGACCCCTCCCCCCACGCTCCTCGCCCCCACCAATCCCTGCCCACCCCTCCCTCCTAATCACAAACCTCTACGGCTTCGAAACCCTCGACTCAACCCTCTCCGACGCCTCTCGCTTCATCGCCAAAAACTACGGTCTCTGGTCTCAGAACCCACGCCTCCGTCGTCGAGGCCGGCCCATCCTTATGTCCCGCCGCCTAATCCAATCCGAGCTCTTCCCCCGGCACTTACGTACCCAAGCACAAATCGTGCGCGCGCTACGCCTCGAATCGCCAAATGCAGAGCGGTATTGCGGCCACGTTATCGCGGTCAACTGGGTGACGCCCGAGGGAGTGAAAGTGTGTTGGGTTACGCATATGGTTGTTAAGGAGGGGATGAGGGGGTTGGGGCTTGCGGAGGCGATGTTGATGGAGGTGAAGAAGAGCAGTGTGATGCAGTACGATGTGTTTGGGATTGTGAGCGCGCATCCGCATGCGATTATGGCGGTGTGTCGGGTTTTTGGCGGGTATGGGGTCGAAGAGCTGGATATGGAGTTTATGCGGGAGCGGGCGGCGACGTGTATGGAGTTTTGTCCGGTGAGGTATGTGAGGGAGGGGATTCTTAGGGGGACGCTTTGGGGATTGGAGGGGGGCAATGTTGCGTGAGTTACTTCTCTTTGCTTTTGCCTTCTTTTTTGTTTTTTCTCTTGGTTTGATGATTGTAATGTGCTTGGGAGTATGTACTGACGGTTGTGCGTGATACCTTAGGGTGGCGAGTTTGGATACGGAGTTCATGGTTGAAGAGGAACCGTTGAGGATGGCGATGAGGAGTTTGTTTGCGAGAGGTAGGATGTGGCCTTTGGGTGCCTTGCCTGAAGGACAGGAGTGGTTGTGTGTGGTCATGGCGGATTGGAGTGAACCTGAGCCTAAATCTGCACCTGGACCGGTAGCTGTTGCGGTTGGTGAAGAGGCGAACATTGATCCTCGACTTCTGGTGGCGGATAATACGATAGACCCTCGACTGCTATGATAGACCCTCGACCTTCTGTGGCCGATCCAGTGACCTCCTAATCGAAGCAGATGGATGAGGAAGCAGGGAGTAGTGAATGAACATGAGATTATGAATGTATGCTTTTCTGCTATTATCCTTCTTTCAATTACTGTTCAGATTGCTCAACCTCCAGATTACCTCTTTTGTACCTTTTTATTCTAGAAATACACCTCCTGCTGAGATTCTACTAGGTATTCTTTCCTCTTTATTCCTCCTGTTTGAAGCACATGATCCTCAGTCTTGTCTGTCGTCACAATCAAGAGCTATACAAACAGTATGCGCCCAAGCTCGACAACACGCTACCAACAATAGCATGAAACATATACTGCTGGTTTCCAGTCGCAACAGTATGATAGCCAGCTAGAAAGACACAGCACATATTAGCACTCAACGCCATTAAATCACACCCTTCCCGCATTTCACACCCATCTTTACACTGGCTTCACCCTCAGCATCATCTTCCCACACTCTCCTCCAAACTCACCTAACGCAGCAATACTCCCCAAATACCCACTCCCCACCACAATCGCCGCCGTCTTCGTACTCGTCGCCACAACACCCGACCCCAACACGCCCGCCGCACTACTAACACCGGTGTTCACGCCCAAGAAGCCCAAGCTATTCGTCATCACCAACGTAGCTGCAGCCAAGGACAAGCTAGTCAGGCCGGCGAAGCGGGCAAAGTACTTTTCGACGACTGTGGGCGTGGGACCGGTTTTTGATACGGGGACGGAGGAGGAGGGTTTGGGGGTTAGGTCGACGACGAGGCCGGAGGGGTTGAGGATTAGGGGGATGGATTGCAGGATCATGAAGCCCGAGGAGGCGTATTTGTAGATTGTGAAGGCCTGAGAGGGTGGGATGTGTTAGTAGGGGGAGGGGATGGAGGGGGGAAAGGTTACGTACGTCCATGTTGTTGGTGGTGTATGTGGTGATGTGTGTTGGTGGTGGTGTAGGAGATAAAGGTGAGGATTAGCAGATTACAGTCGGAAGCAGGCTGGAGACCCGCGAGGCTCCAATGGCAGTCGATCATGCGCAGGCTTGGCAGTCGTGGGGTGAAACGTCTTTTGGTGATGGCATTGTTGTACATGTATCTCGATTTCGTGGCGCGCGCGTTATAGCTGAAAGCAAGCGTAAAGTCCATACAAAAGGGATGGTGACGCTATCCAGACATGATGCTTGCTTTTAATTTGCTGGTGGTCACTTTCCGTCACTACTACTCCGACGTTATATCGACATTCGCAAGGTGCTGTTACGGTTACACATTCTCTGAGCTTCGCCACTTCCCGTGAGGAGCTTCGTTCCAGCTCAAGCTCCAGTATCACAGCATGATATGCTTAGATACGAAGAGACCAAATGCACTGCTATGAACTCAGGTCCCAGGCGTTGCCAGGTACCATCGTGAAGCAGTACCTGATGACGATTGCATAGTCGGAAGTCGATCCATCGCCTCCATCTCCATGATGACCCCTCGATCGGCCTATCAAGTCACGCCGTGCACCGTGATGTGACCTCTTTTTTTACCCCTCTCCCATGATGTAACACGTTCACAGCTGTATATAAGGCCTCGAATGTCCTTGTCTTGTCTCAGTAAACAAACCATCAAAAATCAATATCCAGCTTCACCAATATACATCAATAAAAAACATCCAAACAAAATGCAGTCTGCTCTTCGTCTCCGTGTCAATGGCGTTCGCGCTCTTGCCCCTGCTCGCCGCCAATTCACTCTGTCTTCTGCTCGTCTCGCAGACTCAATCCCACCCAAGTCTGGTAGCACCATGACGGACGGTAACAACACTATGGACAAGGGAGCCAATAACAACGTCACTGTAAGCACTTTCACGGAGATGTCATCGTACAATCAACTTTCGAGTTCGTAGAGTCAAAACTAACCACGGTATCTACCACTCTAGAGCGGTGACCAGTCGATTGGCAAGACTCACGCAAAGGATGGTGGTGAGGACTCTGTTGTGCCAAAGCCAATTCAAAGTAAGTCTCGACTTCCAATATATTCAATGAAGCGAGATGACTGACGCATGTTGCAGAGGCCGTGCCTGAGACGCTTGAGAGGGCTCTACCTGATGCTGTCCACAACACTGGTGACAGCAAGAAGAGGTGAAGCATGTACAGGTGGAGTGAACTATCACCAGAGCTGTGTCGATTCCACAAAATGCATAAATACCAAATAGCATAATATTATATAATGCATAATCATTCTCCCATCATTTCCTGACTTGCATCGTGTGCATATCCTACGTTCTTCAAGCGGCAGCAAGTAGCTCCAAGCTGTATGAAGTAGAATGTTGTGTCTTTTGCAAGTGTGGCAGTGTTGAATGCTCTCGGACGAATAAGGGAATCGGCGAGCTCGGCAGCGTGGAAACGGAAGGGCTTGGCTCTTCATTGCCACCTACGTTTTGAATCTCAATTTCTCCTTCCGACAAACAACAACAACACACAAAGTCATACCTTCCTTCTTCAATTCGCCTTCCTTCTCCAAGCCTCTGGTCCGCACTACTCTTTGCGCCATCCGCTCCTTATCGCATCCTGTATATTCACACCTAACGACTTTCAATATTGTACTTCCCCTTTCTCGTCGCCCAGAGCTTCCCGCGGGACAGCCGACTTCTGCCTAGAAAACGACCTCAAACTCGACCACGTTCTTCCTGTTACAGCATTCCCAGGCATATCCTTGATGGCGGCAACCATGATGAATGGAACCAAGATGGATCTACCATCTCTACCATCCTATACTCTCACACCACAACCCCCTCTCATCGCATTCATACCAGACAAATACCTCAGTCTCGCATTACCCATCATTGCTTACTGGGGACTGTCAATGATCTTTCACTACATCGACGAATTCGACTTATTTCCACACTACCGATTACATACCCCAGCAGAGGTTCTGAAGCGCAATCATGTTACGAGATGGCAGGTAGTACGAGATGTCGTCATCCAGCAGATTGTCCAAACGATTGTAGGCATTGGCCTTGCATTGGCTGAGCCCGATTATTTCGTTGGAAAGGAAGACTTTGATGTTGCTGTTTGGGCCCAGCGATTGCGATTAGCTCAACGATACATTCCAGCAGCACTCGCTGTGACCGGAATAGATGCGAAATCGTTGGCGTACAAGGCCTCTTCATACAGTCCATCACTAGCTGGCGCTCTGGCTGGCGGCAACTATGCGTCGCTCATATCAGAGGTCAATGGAGCTTCAGTTCCTGCTTTTGCCAGCTGGGAGATTCTTGTCGCAAAGACAATCTACTATGTCGCCATGCCAGCTCTACAGTTCTTCCTCGCGATCCTGATCGTCGACACATGGCAATACTTTCTTCATCGCGCAATGCACATGAACAAGTGGCTCTACAGTAAGCTGCAATTTTGTTGGCTTTCCCAGGACCGTACTAACATTCTGATAGCTACCTTTCACTCGCGTCATCACCGCCTATACGTTCCATATGCCTACGGAGCTCTCTACAACCATCCTTTTGAGGGCTTCCTTCTCGATACTTGCGGTGCAGGATTGGCATACTTAGTGACAGGACTTACTCCTCGTCAAGCAATCTGCTTCTTCACTGGTTCCACTATCAAGACGGTCGACGATCACTCAGGCTATGCTTTGCCATGGGACCCGCTACAACGTCTCACCTCGAACAATGCTGGTTACCACGATGTGCATCACCAAAGCTGGGGCATCAAGACGAACTTTTCACAACCATTCTTCACTTTCTGGGATCGTCTACTTGGTACACAATGGGCTGGAGGAGACGTTTCGGCACGCTACGAACGTGCCAGATTAGCTGCAGAGAGAAAGATGCAACAGAGCAATGTCAACTCGACATATACATCATCAATTACTGGGGAGATGAACAGCTCAAGAGAAAGCAAAGCACCTTACGAGCACGACATACCTACGGCTTCGGATCTAGCGCAAACTGCGCAAACAACAGTACACTCAATACCAGAAGGCAAAGCAGCAGCTCAGGCAGCCGGCTCAAGAGAAATGGTTCTAGCAGATCCAGATGGAGGCATGGATGTCCTGGCTGAAGAAGCTGCGGAGGAGCGAAAAGAGGTCTTCAAGATGCCGGAACCACAACCACTACGACGTAGTCCACGAAAGAAGACGATATCCTCGACGCCGGCTGCTCAAGCAGGTAGCATACTTCGAGAGCGAGTCGGCACGACTGCAAGCTGTCCTGCTGGGAGTAAAGGAGCCATGTTAAGCGCGCGATAAAAAGTTGTAATTATATGGGCATGGGATTTGGACATTCGGAGGTGCTCTTTCAATTCGATTCGCTTGCTTCATTGTCATTTTGTACTATTATAATAGTTTGATGCTACCTCTTTCGGAATAGCAGGACATCAATTACTTCACTTCTTCTACACTGTGTACCGTCGATAGGCCGCAAACGAGATCTGGAAGCATTAAGATGGCTTGTGCTCAGCAGACATGGGTTGCACTTCCGATGGCACAAAGCCTCGTGGGTCTTGTATGGATCATGAAACAGCGGTAATGCAGGAACATATGCAGTTTGCTGCAAGGTACAGCCAACTGGCACCTTGACACCACACTATCTAATACAAATCGCAGCTGTGCTATGTGCATTACGGATGGACTATTCACGTACACGTACAGAGGTCGGGAAGAAGAGGATGAAAAGTGGCTGAACACGAGCGTTTGGAACGCAACGCGGCTAGATTAAGCGAACGTGGCTGCCCCACCAGTAAAAAGTGGGGACCCTGGCCTCTTCCATTGACTTTTAGCCTTGAAGAAAGAAGAACTCTCTCTCACGCATTAGCAGACTGATTGCTAAACTCAAAAAGACTACAACATGTGTGGACATGTAGAGCTGTTGTGAAGGGGATGGGCAGCATGATGCTCGAGAGCGAGGCGAGCTCGTGCTGTGTTTCTGGGCAGGGCCTTTTCAATACGGCGCTCCCGGGCAAGAACGAGCTTAGGCGCACCAAGAACCAGGTTGGTGGTGCTTGCTATCCCTGCCACTATCTTGCCAAACCGGGGTCTTCTAGTGGAACACTCAATGAGATGTGGTCGAGACATTAACTCCTCGCTTTCTTTCTTGCTTGCTCTCTTTCTTGCTTCCTGTGGCTTTCTTTATTCCTCGTTCCGTTTCTTCTTCTTCTTCTTCTTGAACGATATCGCTTTTTGAGTGAAGTTAATTAGCGTCGTGTTGTCTAGCTTACTTTCTGTCTCTTTGATTGTGTTATTGAGTTTACGACTGCTTTGAGGAAAAAAAGACCTGGATTTGTTTCACTGGACTATTACTTCTAAGCTCTGAAGCCAAAGTCTCACTTTCAGACTTGGTGGTTGTTCTAGCTTCGATCAACGGGTTTGGAAGAGTCTATCTACCTTACTTGATTCACCACTTGTCCCAACTGGTGTCAACTGACTTTCAATTGCTACAAGTCGTTATTATCAGGAACAATTTGACGACCAACATCATCAGTCTTCACGTCGAAGCTCTCATTTGTTCAGCGTCTCTCGCTTGTTGGACGCTCATCAGTAGTCAACATTATTGAGCCTTCCAATACGAAACGTACCCATCACTTGAAGTCAGACATTACAAGATGTCCTCCTCCACAGCTCTATACACCTTCGTCCTCTACCTTCCCAACCGTCCCTACGCAGTCACTCTATACGGCTCTTGGGACAGCTTTCGAAACCCCTACCCTTTGAAGAAAGACACTCAGAAAGGTTCCGGTCACTGGACTGGCTGCCATGCATTCAACGACATTGTTTGCGACAACGAAGAAAACACTCACCCTGCGAATCGTCGCAACATTGGTTTGAAACAGGGCGGCACATATTACTACTACTTTGTCATCAATAACACCAGCAATTTCTATGATGTCAATACACCTTATACGAGCCTATGTCCAATGCTTCCTGGTCAGGCTGTGAACATTCTGGAGGTGCCGATTGAGCGACCAATGTCGAGCGGGTCGAGCTTGTTGTGTGATGTCGAGAGGAAGAGGTTGGAAAGCGTGAAGAGGGCAGAAGCATTAGTAGCGCAGGCGAAACAGAAGATGATGAGTCCGTTGTTGAGGAGGAAGAGGACAGGATCTGCTGGGACTACCATGGCAAAGGAGAGGAAAGAGAAGATGAGAAGTGAATGGTTAATGAAAGGGATAGAGAGACTGCAGGGTACGGCGAGCAGGATAGTATCATCAAGAGAAGGTCAGAAGAAGGAGAGCTCTGCAATTGAGCACGGCTGCCGCATGACGAACACCAAGGAAGACAAGATCCTCCGTAAGGCAATCTCTGCACCAGACGTGTTACCAACCGGAGCGATACTACCAACAGTAGCACTCATCGATGAAGTCGACCAAGCCCGCTCTTTTCGCGAGTCTTTCGGCACCATGTCTCTCAACTCAGAGTCAACATTATCTGCAGAAGCAGACCAGCTTCAGACTCCTCAGCTCTATCATAGCGCCACATCATCGGTGGAAGCAACACCAAAGACTCTGTTGGAAACTCCTCATATTGGTGGCCATACCCCCGGACGAGGCTTGCCACACATCGCCATCAACCATGAATGGCCACTGGCATCACCTGACATGCTACCAAACTATGCACAAGCAGCATATCAATCACAGCCACAAAAGATGCAAGCACAAACTCAATCATGGTCGACAAACCCTGCAGCATACTCACGCCACACACTTGCCGCACCCATTGAGCCATCAATGCATTATATTGAGATAGCGTCGCCAGCACCCTCAAACAACATCGTTCAGCACGACAACAGCACCACTACGACACTCCATCCCTTTTTCAAACAGGGCAATAGAACCAGCCTTAATGGGTTCACCTCGAATAATCCTGCTGTTCTTTCTAGGGCAGATACGGAGCGCGACGACGACGATCGCAACGACAATTTGTCGCTCGGACTAGGATTGACGCGACAAAAGATGGACGTACTACCAGTGCAAGTGCATGGCAATGGTGTGGACGGCTTGGGCCTGGGGTTAGGAATTGACCTCAATGCAGTGAATGCTCGATTGTCGGGTGAAACAGATGAGAGTGAGGCGAACAATAGAGAATTTGCGTATTTGGGGTCGGTCATCTATTGATCCTGAGAAGACGAGTAGCAGCTGGCAGGAATAGCTAGCTAGCATACTGGAGCTCAAGACGAAAGAAAGATGGCGAGTTATCAGCATACATATACAGGGCAATACGCGAGCACAGCATTATATATCCAGGTTACATCTACGTATATCTAATGAAAGCTTGCAAGCATCCAAAACAAGGCGGCGGCAAGCGGCAAATATCGTGTCTAGGATGATCATCTCGAGGCTTGACCAAGTCTACGTAACTGGACGTCTAGAAGCTGCCTACTTTTGGCTGAAACAGGCTGATGCTCGCCAAAACGTGGGGCTGACATGTGGCCAATGACGACTGCTCTTTCCCCTCTCTCTGAAGTCATGGCAACTCGTCTTTCATATAATACTTCATCCCGTCTCGGTCTCTTCCTTCTTTCCGCACACCCAATTCTGATTTCATATCAAGACCTACAATTTTATTCCTAATTCACGTCCTTGTACACTAAATCTACCTCAAATCAACAACAAGCCAACACATTCACAATGAACAAGATCAAGGAAGCTCTTCACTTGGGCCATGAGAAGAAGGAGGAGCACAAGGAGGCCCAGCATGACTACAACCCCGACGGCAGCTCAGTTGCTCACAGCAAGAAGACAGACACCGAGTTAGACTGGAAGCACGACCCGAAACACGGTCACCACACCACCGGTGTCGCAACAGGAGGAGAACGCGGTGACACTTACACCGGCGCTGGCCTAGCTGGTGGTGCTTTTGATGCACGCGACCCTGTGGACTCTGGACGTACTGTTGAGGGCACACAGTATAATGACCGTACTGGCCACACACATCCTACAACTGGCTCACATGTCCCTACATTCGAGCACGACCCTACATCTGCCTCCACAGGTAATATATCCCAACTACGACGACCCTCGATGGCTCCTGCAACTTCAAGCGCATTGTCTGTCAAGAGCGGCATCGTCGGACAGCCAGGCAAGCTATGAAGTACAGGATGCTACTCATAAAGATACATGCTAACATTCTTATTCAGGCGGTGTAGGTGCTTTGTCCAGTGGATTGCCGGATCGTTCTCTCGAGCATGGTCACGAACATCATGGACATGCTCACCAGACCTTTACTGCCAACATTTTGGATCCTGCGACTTACAAGGAGGAGGTCAACCCTACTTTTCACGAGGAGCGTGTTCATGGCAGCAGTGTGACACACGGCCACCCAGAGATCAGCACTGAGCAGTATGCTAAGGAGCACTACGACCCTAGAAAGGGTAAGTTAAGACCCTATACTTTCAATATACTACATTCTGATATCAAATAGGACCCGACTTCCTAGGTCGTGATGTCGCCTTGGGTGGTGCCGGTGTTGGCGCAGCAGGCCTGGCAGCTCACGAGCTTGGTGGTCACCACGGATCATCCACTTCTGGACTTGGCCAGCCTTCCACTTCAGAATATGCTGCCCCTACTGGTCTTCCCTCTGAATCTAGTCACCACACTGGACGTGATGCTGGTTTGGTTGCTGGAGGTCTCGGAGCTGGTGCGCTGGGTGCTTCAGCTTATGAGCACGAGCAAAGTGGACCTGCTCAGCGTTACAACCAGTCAACTTTCGGAGACTCTTCTTTGACTGGTCAATCAGGACAGTCTGTTCCCGGCCCTACTGGTAGCGGCCACAACATCCTCGGTAGCCAACACAACCAAGCGGATTACACTGGCCATGGCTACCAAGAACGACCCGACTTCGTTGGTGGTCTCAAGCAGGCTCCCGACCAAACTGGCGTTTACGATAAGGAACACTTCTCAGGTGGTCACTTTAACTCACGTGCCAATGAGGCTCGTGACCCCCACACTGGTGCTGCTGGAACTCTCGCTTCTGAAGGCTTGACTGCCCACGAAATCAAGGAGCACGAGAAGAACCAGGCCAAGCGCGATCATGGAAGCTCCAGCGGCGGCCTGATGAGCCACTTTGGCTCTCACAGCAAGCCTGCCGAGCACCACGACGACAAGATGAAGCACAAGAACATTCTCACTCCTTCTACTGCTGTCTCTCACGAGGGACAACATCACAGAGATGGTACCTATGCTGATACCTCCAAGTTGACTGAAAAGTACGAGCACCCTAGTGGTGTTGCTGGAGGCGATTACCCTTCGGGACACCGCATTGACGAAGGCCAACCTACTAGTCTCGGTGGTCACGCCTACCCATCATCCACCGCTGCCAATGTCCATCCCAACTTCGGCTCTGATCTTCCTACTCGTGAGCCCCACCATTACAACGACAACTCCTCCATTGGCACCAGCGACTACTCCAAGGATGGCAACTCTTCCTTCCGCCGTTCCGGCTACGGAAAGGGTGACGGATCCAGTTCTGCATCGTACAACCCAATGTCTGCAAACTACGGCTCATCTGCTGCCATCGGTTCTACTGATGGTTACGAGTCCCGCCAAGCAGCTGCACAGGGTCTTACGCACTCTGAGGACCCTACGACTGGTCTCGAGGGTACGACTGCACACAAGAGTATGTTGCACCGTGAACACCCTACGAAGCTTCACAAGGAGCCCAAGAATGGTTACTAATTATACCATAGGATACTAGATGAGCTGGTTGATTGGTAGAGAGTCGGAGGTGAATTTGTTTGGTCTGTTTTTATGACGATACCCAGTTTAATGTATTAGCATGTTTTATGAGCGACATAATATATTGAAGTAATACAACTGTTTACACTATCCAAGGATCTTCTCAATCAGCCGCCGGGTCAACGCAACTCAAGCAGAATCTGAAACAGCAACCACGTGCACTTAGAGTGAGCATGTTGCTGTTGCTGTTGCTGATCCTCAATGGTCTTATACAACCCATACAGTCACCAGTACGCGTACTCGAACAGCCAGATATTCAACAACCCAATCATGCATACGATGATCTCAAGCAATAGTAATGCAAGTTGGAAAATGTACTCTGCAATGCTACCGCTAGCGTCTAGGTTACATGTACCGAGACGAGGCGCTTCAGCCTCAGCCTCGCGCTTACAGCAATACCCAATAGTCAGCTTACCCACAATCGCAAGTTGGTTCCGTCACCCCTCGCATTTGCATTAACACGTGCTCCCCTCTTCCTCCTCTAGCTCTGCCTCTCTTAGAAGATTAACCTCTCCTTTCACTCGCTGCCGTGCAAGTCTAATCAGCATGACTGCCACCACTTCATCTTCATTAACACTTCAAAACACAAAAGCCGCTGCACAAATCCTCGCAATTACTACATCCGCCCTCTTTGCTGGCTACACCGCTTCGATGTCTTTGATTACTGTGCCAATGATGTTGGAGTGTTTTGGACGTTCTGAAACTTCGAAAGTAATAGTGAGGAGTGACGCGACTACTTCAACAACGACTAAGATTGATGATTCGGGAATTTCATCCCGCCATGTCGGGCACGATAAGGATCACGTCAGCGCGCCGATGAAGCTTGGAAGTGTCAGCAACAATCGCAAATTCTCCCCGCCCAACGAAACACTCCTCCTCTCCCAATGGCGCCAAATGTACGTCCATGGTGCAACGACTGCTAGACCTGCTACTGCTGTCCCAGTCATCTGCTACCTTTTCCTCCTCTACACTTGTTTTGCGGAGAGCAGGAGTGGAGATGTTAGGGACAAGGACGCCCGGGAGCAGGGAAGGCAGCTGGGATCTGTGGTGCTGTTGTACACGGTGGCGTTGATGGGACAGTGTGGCATTGTGCTTGCGTTGACGGTGTTGAGGAGGACGAACGGCGCGTTGGGGATCAGGTGTGCGGTGAGTTGGTTGCTGGCTTTAAGTTCTCCATTTTATGATTGTCATGCATGTTCGCGAGGTACTGTATGCTTTGTGCTTGTGCTTGAGGTGGGCTTCCGAGTGAGGAGTGTGCCGCACCTCGAGCTTTTGTGTATGGCTGTGCACGTTCGTTGGAGATTGAGCACCTGCTCCAAGGTGTTGATCAACAATCACACCAGCGAAATTGAGACATTCAGTACTCAGACCTATGTATCCACTAACATCCACTCCTCTCCATCCACTAATATTTATTCCTCTCACAGAAAGTCCTACCACCACCACCACCAGAACTACAGGACATATCACTACGCTACGCCAGCCACGAGGCCAGAAGCGTCGAACGAGAGGGCAACATCGCTTGGACTTCTGAGAGGCTGGTTAGGAGGTGGAAGTGGCATAATGATGTTAGGAGTGTGCTCTTGATTGGAGGAGTTGTTGCCGGTGTGTATGCGGTTGTGCTGGATGGCTGTGAGTAGTATGTATATTGGTATGGTATGGTATGGGATGGCGATGGGAGTGGAGGGGATGCATGATTGGTTGGTTGATCAAGACAAGAGGCAGCAACTGTCCACAAAATGATCACGTGACTACAAGAGCATATCGTTCGCAAATTTACCACGAGAGTTGCGAGCCATTGCAAGTCAAGACTACGGTATACGCCTACATTGCCTTTCTTACACTGCTAGACTGCTAGACTGCTTGTAGGTCAGTGTGTAACTGTAATCTGTAATATATAAATTGTGTTTGACGGTGATGATCAATGACGTGGTACAGCCACTTACCCGTCCTCTTCCTCTCACACCTGCACATCATCCAAGGTTCGTGTTTGTACATTGGGCTTCTTAGGCACTAAAGATCCCGTCTTACTTGCATTGTGGAGTCATCTTACCACTTCCTTCCATGTCGTCTCGTGTATCAGATAGGAGATGCACCTCAACTTCTCGATCTCTGACCCAATCAAGTTCTAGCGAGAACGTGCTACACTTGTGAGCTGATTCCTCTAATCCAGTGTAAACATGCTCTTCCTAAGAGCACTGGCGTTGTTCTGCATACAGGTTCAAGCTCTGGTCTATCCGACTGCATATCAGAATACCACTTGGGACGACGCCAACTGGTCTATAACCAGCCGAGTTCCTGACCCAGGACATTATCAATCCCGAGCACATCTCTCGAATGGATATATCGGCATTGGCCTTTCCTCCTTAGGTCCTTTCTTCGAGGTCGAAAGTTCTGCTGGTGGTGACAACATTTATGGCTGGCCACTATTCGACCGTCGACAGACCTTTTCCACAGTCGCAGGCTTCTACGGCTCAGTACCCGGCTTTACAGGCGGAATGACGAATTTCGAGTGGTTGAACGAACTCGGCAATGAAGATGTAATCAGTGGTATACCGCATTGGAGTGGTCTTGAGATCGAATACCAAGGACACTTCCTCAATGCGTCGACCAGTGTAAGCGAGATTGGCTGGTATGAATCAAATTGGAACTACCGGAATGCCACATTATCTTGGTCTTACATCTGGACGCCTCTTGAAGGAACTAGCTTCTTCATCGCGTACACCATGTTGGCACACAAGCTCTACGTCAATCAGGCTGCAGTCCAGTTGACTATTGAAACACGTGACGCAGCGAATGTGACTGTATACGACGTGCTGAATGGTGATGGAGCTGCTAGAGCAGAGTCTGTTGGTACAGGGTTTGATGCTGCGAATGGCACAATCTGGTCTGCCGTACATCCTGTCAATGTCTCTACTGATTCTGCATATATCTATGCTAAGACCTTGGTCAATGGAAGCATCGGGAACTACCCACGTACAATGACTACTGATGTGTCCATAGCAGGATCCAATGCTTCATCTATTGCCCAGAGCATCTCACTCAGCTTGCAATCGGGGACGATAACCACAGTTGGGAAGTTCGTTGGCATTGCTTCTGCCGATACTTTCCGTAGTCCTCAGGCTGTAGCCCGCACTGCGTCAATGGCGGCAGCGGCAGCAGGTTTTCAAAGCCTGTTGAATTCACATATCCAAGAATGGCAGTCCATCTTCACGCCCGACTCCGTCGATAGTTATCGCTACCCTAATGGCAGTCTGCCTAACGATCAGAACATTATCGATCAGCAGATCATGGCAGTTACCAATTCATACGGTATGGTCCAGAATACAGTTGGGTTGAATGCTACTGCTAGCGTCACAAGTCTATATGGCAACGTGTACAACAACAATCTAGCAAATAATAGCATTGCAGTCTGTGGTCTGGATTCCTCATGCTATGCTGGTCTCATCTTCTGGGATGCAGAAAACTGGATGTCACCAGGTCTGGTTGTTGCATACCCACAAGCTGCAAGACAAATAGCCAACTACAGAGTATCCAAGTTCAGTCAAGCCCAACTCAACATCAACGATGCGTTCCTATCCTCCCAAGCAAACACGAGCTTCGCTGCATCATCTGCCATCTTCCCTTGGACATCTGGCAGAAGCGGTAGATGTAGTGGTGTCGGTCCTTGTTTCGACTATGAATACCATATCAATGGTGATATTGGCCTTGAGCTGGAAAATCTCTACTATGTCACAGGAGATACGGATAGTTTCAGAAACAACTACTTCCCCATATATGATGCTGTGGCACAGGTATACTCTGATCTCCTCCAGTTCAACAGCTCCACTGGACAATACAGCTTTCTGAATGCTACAGATCCTGACGAATGGGCCAATCACATCAACAATCCCGGATATACCAACGTACTCATCAAAACTATACTCGAACGTGCAAACAGTTTTCGTAATCAATTCGGGCTGTCGACAAGTGCCACATGGGCTCGACAAGCAGCGAACATTGTGATCCCAACAGATCCCGAAATCGACATCAATTTGGAATACTCTGGCATGAACGGCAGTGTTTCCGTCAAGCAAGCCGATGTCGTTCTGATCGACGACTTCCTGGACTATCAAAATCCGTATACGCTATCTGACCTTGACTACTACGCTGGCAAACAATCGGCTAATGGTCCTGGAATGACCTATGGTGTGTTCAGTATAGTTGCTTCGGAAGAGTCACCATCGGGTTGCTCCGCATATACTTACGATCTATACGGCTCTATTCCTTATGCTCGAGGGCCTTGGTATCAGGTATACTATATTCTCCTCCTCCTACTCCATACTCCCTAGCTATCAAAGCTCTAATTTGTGAACCTGCGTGACTGATACAACGCCTAGTACTCCGAGCAACTAAACGACAACTACACTCTCAACGGCGGCACCCACCCAGCCTTCCCTTTCCTGACCGGCATGGGCGGCGCATCTCGCGTCTCCATCTTTGGGTACCTCGGTCTTCGCTTGCGTCAAACCGATCTTAACATCTCGCCCACCCTCCCTCCACAAATCCACTATCTAACCTACCGTACAATCTACTGGCAAGGCCACGCCATCTCTGCCACCGCCAACCGAACACATACCACACTTACCCGCCTCAATCGAACCACACCAGGTTACAATCCGCTTTACAGTTACTCCCCGAACACTAACACTGCCAACATAACCACGACCATCCCAATTCCGGTAACCCTCTCCTTCTCCCCCCAAATCCACAACCTAACCTTCCTCACCCCCCTGATCATTCCCAACCGCCGCCCCGATCTCAACCTCACAATCCCAAACAACCTAGCTCAATGCCGTCCCATCGTCACCTCAAGCGCCGCATACCTACCAGGCCGCTTCCCGCTGTCGGCAATCGACGGCGCGATTTCAACGGCTTGGCAGCCCGCTCTCAACACTTCCGCAAGCATCACCGTCGATTTGGGTCCTGAGAACTCAGGCGTGCCAATCGCTGGGTTCGCATTCGATTGGGCGCAAGCACCGGCATTGAGATATAGTATCTCCTTCTCCAACGTTTCTTCCACCTCTTCCTCCTCTTCTTCTGGAGATAATGAGAGTAGGATAGCAGCCTCAGGCAACGTAACAATCAGCGCGCCCTACGACGCGCTCAACGCAGCAGCGTTGGTGCAATATCAGAGTAATACGACGACAGTGGAGTTACCACAAGAGATTTGGGGAGGTAGGTATGCGACGCTGACGATTGAGGGGAGCTGGGCGGGTGATGGGGGTGGGGCTAGTGTGGCTGAGTGGGCTGTTATTGCTGGTGGTGGGGAAAGCGGGGAGGTGGGTGGGAGTGGGAGCGGAAGTGGAGGTATGAAGAAGAGAAAGGTTGAGATGAGGCGGTATTTCCAACAGGAGGAAGAGAACTAGTGGTAATGAGTAATGGATAATCTGGCGACATGAGATAGGGGAGGGCGATGAAGAATAGCGAAACGTGTCTGGAAAGATGATGATATATATCTGATAGCTATCTATCATTCAGTACACATTCGACTGTTATTTACGACCCGGACACCAGCGGCGATCTTGCACGGATATACTCTCCATCTCCTGCGTAAATAGTCAGGTGAGTGGCATAAGCTCACATTTTCAACTTGGTGTTCGAAACTCCTGTGATGAGTAGGGACGATGTGATCATTCTCGAGATCCGCTCATATGATGAGAAAAGTACTGTAGCCCATTCTTTTGTATATATACTATCAAACGCCATAACCAAGAGGACTAGTTGATGTCCCTTGTGCGTCCACTTGATCCGCGCTATGCACTGTTGAAACCTTTGCCTACCAGCCCCTAACCCCGATGCCTCAATATTACTTGAAACTATGTTGGCATTGGCGCCTGCTCCCCTGTCATACCTTGTTCCGTGGGACCACAAGAACAGAACAGGTTCATATCTCCATATGCTACAGACATGGTTAGTACGAATTCAAAGTTTCATCTCATCGCCGTTGACCTACCATCATCCAATCTCGTCACACTAGGCCAGAACTTCTTCTCCTTGAGGTACTCCAATGGATATGCAGCCTTCTCCCTGGAATAAGGTCTATCCCATTCACCGACCAAAAGGTCCTTCTGGGTATGCGGCGACATTTTGAGCACGTTACCTTCTTTCGGTTGTTTTCCATCTTCGACCTCTCTTATCTCATTCCTGATGGCGATGAGCGCGTCTGCGAATCTATCCAGCTCTTCTTTCGATTCGGACTCGGTCGGTTCAATCATCAATGTGTTCGCAACAGGCCATGACATTGTTGGTGCATGAAAGCCGTAGTCCTGAAGTCGTTTCGCGACGTCAATAGCTTCTATACCACAAGTATCCTTGAACTCTCGCACGTCGAGAATGAATTCGTGAGCGCAGCGGCCAGCTTTGTTGGTGTAGAGAATGTTGTAGTGAGGTTTGAGACGGGCAAGGATGTAGTTTGCATTGAGCAGTGCAATCTTGGTACCATAAGTAAGACCACGAGCGCCCATCATCTTGATATAGGACCAGCTGATCGGTAGGATACTCGCACTGCCCCATGGTGCAGCGCTGACAGGTGCGATACCTTTCTCACCACCTGTAGAGACGAGTGGATGGCCAGGGAGGTATTTTGCCAGATGAGACTTGACGCCAATTGGTCCTACACCAGGACCGCCGCCACCGTGGGGGATACAGAAGGTCTTGTGTAAGTTCAGATGGCAAGCATCAGCGCCAATCTCTCCTGGAGAGCAGAGGCCGATTTGGGCATTCATGTTGGCACCATCCATGTACACTTGTCCTCCATGCTCGTGGACAAGGTCGCACATCTCCTTCACTCTTGGCTCAAAAACACCAAACGTGCTGGGGTATGTGATCATGATTGCACCAAGCTCCGTGCTATGCTTCTCGCACTTTGCTTTCAGATCTTCCATATCAAGATCCCCGGTCTTCGAGTCACACTTGACAGTAACGACGCGCATACCACACATAGCTGCACTGGCTGGGTTTGTACCATGAGCAGAAGTAGGAATCAAACAAATGTCTCTCTTTTTCCCACTTTCACCTTGGTCTTCCAGATACTTCCTGATAACTCGCAAAGCGGTAAATTCTCCTTGTGCTCCGCTGTTTGGCTGGAGAGAGACTTTGGCGAATCCAGTAATTTCGGAGAGATCCTCCTCGAGCTCAGTGATCAGCTCACTGTAACCTGTGGCCTGGTCCTGTGGTACAAATGGATGTAATGAAGAGAATTCTGGCCATGAGACTGGAACCATCTCAGTCGTCGCATTGAGCTTCATTGTGCATGATCCTAGAGGAATCATGGAATGTGTCAAAGATATGTCCTTGGATTGCAGATGATGGATATAGCGCAGAAGTTCGGTTTCGAAGTGGTAAGAGTTGAACACAGGCAATGTCATGAAGTCCGACTTTCGCTGGAATTGCTCGGGCAGCTCGATCTGTGCTTGCTCAGTCAAAGACGCGATGTCCAGATTCGTCTCTTGTTTCGACGCAAAGTTTCTGAAGATTTCGATGACATCGACCAGATCTTTTTCTTCAGTTGTCTCATCCAGAGTTACTGCCACGCGTGACATGTCAAGCTTTCTTAAGTTGATCTGCTTGTGTTTCACCGCCCATTCAAGCACAGAATCTGCGTTGTTTGTGCCCACATCTATAGCGATAGTGTCGAACAACGTTGTACCATCCTTCTTTGAGGTGTTTGTCTCGAATCCAAGTGACTTGACCGCATTATCCAATATTTTCGCACTAGCCATAACCTGACGAGCAATATCTCTTAAACCATGAGGGCCGTGATAGATTCCATAAAATGCACTCATGTTAGCTAACAGAACTTGTGCCGTACATATGTTACTAGTAGCCTTCTCGCGTCTGATGTGCTGTTCGCGCGTCTGAAGAGCTAAACGGAAGGCACGATCTCCAAGCCTGTCCTTGGAGACACCAACCAATCGACCAGGAATCCTTCGCTTGTGCTTATCGCTAGTAGCAATGAAAGCTGCATGAGGTCCACCAAAACCAAACGGCACACCGAATCGTTGGGCGTTACCGAACGCAATGTCGGCACCAAACTCGCCAGGAGGAGTGAGCATCGTAAGTGCTAGGAGATCCGTAGCCACGCTGAAGGTTCCCTTTACACCGTGCACAGCTTCTGAGAGTCGGCGGAAATCCTCGACATTACCTTCAGTATCAGGGTATTGTGCTAGCACACCGATAAGGTCTTCGCCAATATCTTTCACAGCTTGACAGTCGTTCTCAAGAACGTCACCTATGACCAGCTTGATGCCGAACCCCTCCGCACGGGAACTCAACACAGCAATTGTTTGTGGGTGGCACAAATGTGAAACGAAGTAGACCTTGTTGCCACGCTTCTGTCTTGATGCTGGCAGAGCGTTCATCGACAACGTCATGGCTTCAGCGGCGGCCGTTGCTTCATCGAGCAGAGAAGCATTTGAGAATGCAAGGCCTGTCAGATCAGTGACGATGGTTTGGAAGTTCAGCAATGATTCAAGTCTTCCTTGACTGATTTCTGGCTGATAAGGAGTATATGCTGTGTACCATCCAGGACCTTCCAGCACGTTACGTTTGATGACTTCGGGTACTCGTGTTCCCGCATATCCACAGCCAATATAGCTACGATAGACTTTGTTCTTGGATGCAATCTTTTTCAGACGAGTTAGTAGTTGTGACTCTGTAAACCCTTCAAACTCGGAAGCCTCGGTTTTCTGGCTTCCTAATGCTTGCGGTGGCCCTGACACTCTTAGGTGTCTGTCAGACAGGATATCTTCAGGAACAACTTGATGAACAAACTCATCCAAGGAGTTTGCTTTGGGATCCAGAGCGTGCACCATCTGCTCTACCGCGCTCTGCTGAGGACCAATGTGCCTTCTAGCAAAAGTGTCTAGCGGGGAAAGGACAGACTTTTTCTGGTTGCTTGCAGTGTTGTCTACATGGTAAGTACGTGCTTGGGCATGAGTGACATATCGTGGTAGGTGAGATGCACAACGACGCCGCAGTTGAGGCTGTAAAGCGTGCACAGCGCTGTAGCGCTGAACCTGTCGGCTAAACCCCTTCATTGTGGTGTCGATTCAATATTGGCAGGCAAGAATTACAAGTGTCCACGCTGCTCCTCGGTCAGTGGCCGTGTGAGGGATCGAGCCGCTACACGTCTTGTTTCTCCTATCACGAGACTCTCGCTAGACACACAGAGCTCACCGGTGCACAGCACTTAACTTACTACCACGAGATACAGCAATGAACATGGACTCGAAAATGAAGGTGGATGAAGGAAGATGGCAAATAATTATAATTGATATCTGAGTTCGTCTTGGCGCCCGTTGAGATCCTGGAATGATGGGGAGACTTTGAGTGGAGTGGTTTAGATTAGGCAGGTGCGTTTTCGGAGAAGACCGCAAACACTCAGCAGCAGTC
>Ga0160429_1000376_pt1 | contig 46135 bp, 41 predicted proteins | sample SolpanmetagenomR_FD_108199 | JGI IMG/M metagenome (GOLD analysis project Ga0160429, IMG submission 108199) | Solar panel surface microbial communities from Lawrence Berkeley National Laboratory, California, USA - R | ecosystem: Engineered > Built environment > Solar panel > Unclassified ... | reverse complement strand
TCGAAATCCTCAAGCTTAAGCATGGGGTAGGGCATTTTCGCCTCAAAGCGCAACTTTACGCTGTAGGGCTAAAGGCCATGTATCAACAACTCGCGCAACTCACTGCGTAACAGCAGTTAGTAACTTACCTTAGGCACCGCTCATGGCTCCAAATTGCTGTCCGCTTTACGAAGTTGCGGGGGTACCGGAAGCCCCCATTCCGATCCTGAAGCTGCGCTAACTCTCCTCACCAATCTTTCCTCCTCACTCATGAAAATAACTACCCTTACCCTGCTGGCCGCCCTACCCGTGCTGGCCGCACGGGAAACCTACGGCTACGTTTACGCGCCCTTGGTGCCCGTCGCGGCCTGGGCGTCGGCCGCGGCCGACGCCCCCCTTCCCGACTACGGCGTGTACACGCTGGCTGGCGCGGCCGGTGGCAAGTTTATCGAAGTCAGCGGCGACCTGGTCCGAAACGAGAAGTACGCCGACGGCCGCCCGCTGGTGCAGTACGAGGCCTCGCTCAACGGCAGCGGCCAGCTCAACGGCTGGCAAAAGTGGTACGTGGTTTACCAGGCCACCTACAACGGCGCGCGCTACTACCAGCTACGCAACGCGTTCAGCGGCAAGCTGCTCACCGTGCCCGGCGGCACCGCCGCGCCCGGCACCCAGCTCCAGCAATACCAGGAAATGGCTCCGGCCAGTGGCCAGCAGCTCTGGCGCGTGGAGCAAACCGGCACGACCGGCCAGTACCGCCTCGTCAACCGTGGTAGCGGCCTGGCCCTGAGCAACGCCAGTGCCCCGACGAACAACGGGGGTACCATTACCCAGGAAGCCCTGGTGGACGGCGCCCCTACCCAGCAATGGGCCTTGGCTGCCCAGACTGCCAGCGCCTATCGCGACGACGCGGTGGTGCGCTTTTTTAATCGCAACGACCCCACCCAGGGCTCGGCGGCCTTCGACGAGGGTATGAGCATCCCGCTGCACTGGGGCGCCAACGCCGGCAAGGTGCTCTGGGTCACGCAGGACGCAGCCGACGGCGACCGCCTGCGGACCGACGGCAGCAACCTATTTAACTGTGGCAAGGATAGTAATGGCAAGGATATAATCAACATCAACTACAGCAACTCCCTGCTGTTGCAGCCTTCCCTTACCAACTGGGCCAGCACGGCTCCGAACGTCACTATCCCTGGGGGCAGCAACGGCCGGCCCCGGCAGGTGTTCGACCTCCTAACGAAGGCGCAGAACAACGACCTGGACGACTACCAGCATGCGTGGCCCGGGGCCGGCATCGAAATCGGCAACCACGTCTACATTCAGTGCGGCGAGGGGGGTACTCTCGACACGACGAAGCATATTGCCGGCTCACAGTCGCTCTACGATTTCACGGAAAGCGCCACCGGCACGCAGTGGACTACCAAGCGCACCATCCCGAATGGCCTGGGCAAAGGGGTGCCCATCAGCTACGCCGAAGGCATGATCCAGGCTGCCGATGGCTTCGTGTACGTGTTTGGCACGCACTACACTGGGTATACTTATTCCAACATTCACGTGGCCCGGTTTCCGGCCAGCAACCCCCAGGCCTGGACGTACTGGAATGGCTCAAGCTGGGGCAACGCCCCCGTAACGGGCGCGGCCGCCCGCATCGGCGAGGGCAAGGGCAGCAACAACGTGGGCTACGTCAACGGCCGGTACGTGCTCATGAGCCTGAGCCAGGGCTACAACTGCGGCGATTCACCGCGGGCCGTGTACGTGGCCACGGCCTCCAGCCCCACCGGGCCGTTTACGCCGTTCACCAAAGTCTATGACATTCAGGAATACTTTGGCGGTCAGAACGCCCGCTACTACACCCCCGGCGTGCACCCCGAGTTTGTGAACGGCCACGACGAGCTGCTGCTCACCTACAGCCTCAACTATTCGGCCTGCGGGCTCGACGCCTGCGTCAACGGCACCGTCGACCCGTACTTCTACCGGGTCAAAGGCATTCGGGTGCCGTACTCCCAGATTGGGGTGCCGCCCACCCCACCCAGCAGCGTGACCACGGTGTACAAGGACTGTAGCTATAAGGGCACGGCCACGAGCCTAACCATAGGCGACTATACCCTGGCCGCCCTGCAAAGTCTTGGCGTTCTAGACAATGACCTTTCCTCCTTGCGGGTCAGCAGTGGCTACCGGGTAGTGCTGTATACCGACGACAACTTTACCGGCTCGTCGCTCACGCTGCGGGCCGACAATAGCTGCCTGGTATTTAACGCCCTGGGCGGCGGTAGCTGGAACGACCAGGTAAGCTCCCTGCGGGTGCAAACCGACGCAGCCCCGTTCAGCCAGCAGTTGGAAGCCGAAGCTGCCGACAGCAATAACGGCATGTTCGCCGAGAACTGTTCGGAAGGCGGCCAGGACATGGGCTACGTAGACCCGGGCGACAACCTGATCTGGAACATCACCGTGCCTACCTCCGGCACTTACCTTATCGAGTACCGCGTGGCCAGCCCCAATGGTGGCACCCTCTCCGCGGACCTGAACGCGGGCAGCATCGCGCTAGGTACCACTGCCCTTCCGGCCACCAGCAACTACCAGAAGTGGGCCACTGCTTCGCAAACCGTCAGCCTGCCCGCCGGCATCTACAACTTCCGCGTCTTGGCCCAGACGGGCGGCTGGAACATCAACTGGGTGCGCATCAGTCAGGCCCAGGGCAGCGGCGCCCGCCTAGCCGCGCCCCTGGCTACTACCACCAGCACTCACGACGACGAGCAGCTCAGCCTCTACCCCAACCCGGTGGGCGACCAGCTGCGGCTGGCCACTGCGCCCCAGCTGGCGGGCAGTACCTACCGCGTGGTCAACACCCTGGGCCAGACCGTAGGCCACGGCACGCTAGGAAGCACCCTCAACGTGGCCTCGCTCCCAGTTGGCCTCTACCAGCTGGTAGTGACGACCACGGACCAGCAGACCCTTAGCCGCCGCTTCACCAAAGAATAACTGCCATTGTCTCTAGCCAAAAAAGGCTGTCCGATTGCCGGGCAGCCTTTTTTTGTGCGCTCGGCCGGGCCGGTTTGGGCGCATCTTTGCCGTCGTATTTCCCTTGATGTACTATGAAACACCGAGCTTTTGCGCGGGGCGCCGGCCTGCTGGCCGCTAGCCCCTGGCTGGGTTTTCCCGCCCTGGCCGCCACCCAGTCCACCTTGCCGGTGGTGCGGCCGGCGGCTAGCCAGCGCCGGTTTCGCAGCTCGGCAGTGGAAGCTGCCATCAGCGAGTTCAAGCAGCAAGTAAAAGACCCCGAGCTGGGCTGGCTATTTGAAAATTGCTTCGCAAATCCGCTCGATACGACCGTCACCGCCAGCCAGCGCCACGGCCGGCCCGATACGTACGTCAGGGTCGGCGATCTCGACGCCATGGGGCTGCGCGACTCTGCGGCCCAGGTCTGGCCCTACCTCCAGTTCGTCACCCAAGATGCGGCCCTGCGCCAGCTGGTAGCGGGCGTCATTTACCGCCAGGCGCGCTGCATCTTGCTCGACCCTTACGCCAACTCGTTTTATAACGACCCCGCCCAGGTGGGCGAGTGGCAGGCCGACCACACGGCCATGCGGACCGGCGTGCACGAACGCAAGTGGGAAATCGACTCGCTTTGCTACCCCATCCGGCTAGCCTACCACTACTGGAAAATCACCGGCGACGAGCAGCCCTTCGATGCCCAGTGGCGGCAAGCCATCGGCCTGGTCGGGCAAACCCTGCGCGAGCAGCAGCGCAAAACCAGCCTGGGCCCCTACCATTTTCAGCGCGCTACACTTACCGCCGCCAATACCCAGCCGCTGGCCGGCTACGGCTACCCTACCAAGCCCTGCGGGCTCATTGCCTCGGCTTTCCGGCCCAGCGACGATGCTACGCTCCTGCCCTTTTTGGTGCCCAGCAATTTCTTTGCCGTGGCTAGCCTGCGCCAGGCGGCCTTGATGCTCAACGACATTTACCACGACGGCGCGGCTTACCAGGAGCTCATGGCCCTGGCCGACGAAATTGCGGTGGCCTTGCGCCAGCACGCCATCGTCACGCACCCTACCCACGGCCCCGTGTATGCCTACGAAGTCGATGGCTACGGCGGCCACACCCTGCTCGACGAGGCCGCCGTACCCAGCTTGCTGGCTTTGCCCTACCTCGGCGCCGTGCCCCGCAACGAGCCCACGTACCAAAACACCCGCCGGCTGGCACTCTCCGCTGATAACCCCTTCTTTTACCAGGGCCAAGCCGCCGCCGGCATCGGCAGCCCGCGCGCGGGCCCGGACATGATTTGGCCCCTGGGCCTGGCCATGCGTGGCCTCACCAGCACCGACGATGCCGAAATCCGGGCCTGCGTGCAGACGCTCAGGGCTACCCACGCCGGCACCGGCTATATGCACGAATCTTTTTATAAAGACGACCCTACCCGGTACACCCGCGCCTGGTTTGCGGCAGCCAACGCGCTACTCGGGGAGTTTTTGTGGAAAGTTTACCAGAAGCGACCGGCGCTGCTGGGGTAGAGAACTTCCCAATACGGGAAAAACTCAGCTACCTTCGCGTAAGAAATGCGTATCATCAGCAAAGCTCCCCTGCGCGAATTTTGGGAACGCCATCCTTCGGCTGCGCTACCCTTGCAAGCTTGGTATAAAGAAACGATTGCCGCCGTTTGGCCAACGCCGAACGACGTAAAGGCTCAGTACCGCAACGCCAGTATCATTGCCAATAGCCGCTTGGTTTTCAATATCAAGGGCAATGACTTTAGGCTAATCGTAGCCGTTAACTATGCCGCAGGCATCGTGTACATTCGCTTTGTAGGCACCCACACCGAATACGATAAACTAGACGCCGCCACTATATGAACGCTATCAAACCCATTCGCACGGTAGCTGACTACCACGCGGCCCTGGCCCGTGCCGAAGCTATTTTTCAGGCCCAACCCGGCGAGCCGGAGTTTGACGAGCTGGATATTCTGACTACGCTCATCGAAGCCTACGAAGCGCGCCATCACCCCATTCCGGAGCCTGATCCCATCGAGTATATCAAGTATAAAATGGCCGAGCAGGGCCTACGCCAACGCGACCTGGCCGGGTGGCTGGGCGGCGAGAATCGAGTCAGCGAAATCCTGAACCGTAAGCGCAAGCTAACGGCGAAGATGATGAAAGCGCTCCACGATAACTTGGGGATTTCGGCCGAGGTATTATTGGCCGCTGCCTGATTAAAACTGTTTTTTCCTGGCTATAGATGACGGAAGTCTGGGTATTTCACGGTGCGGGAGGCCGGCTCACTAGTGGTGTTTTTGCTTCCCGGTTACAAGCTGAAGAATTTATAGAACTGTATCGCCTAACTGGTACGCTCACTAAATATCCCGTGGGAGTAAGTGCCTACGATTGGGCTATCCAGGAGAAATTGTTTGAGCCTAAAAAGCCCGAACATTACGAAGCTGGCTTCATCCAACGCTTTACGACCGCCAGTCAAGAGCATTATCACTACGAAGAAGGCCAACCTGCTTAGCCTCAAGCTGCATTTTACGCTACCTCAGCCACTCATTTCCCGTTTCCGTTGTTACCCCTCACAACGAAATCAACCCGCTTTCTTTTGTCGACTGAAATTACTCTCCCCCACGCCGAGCCCTACGCCATCGAGCAGGAGCTGCGCCGCGTGCAGGCCATGCTCAAGCTAGAGCAACAAGAAGATTTAGAGCAGTTTAAGCTTAAAAACGCCAAGGCGAGCATCCAGGAGCGCCAGCAGCGCGGGCTCACCTGGTACCCCGTCACGATTACCAAGGAAGACGTGGGCTTCGGCGGCAAAGTCGTGCTGGAGCTGGAGCGGCCGGCCGGGCAGCAGGGCCTGCACCTGTTTCAGGTGGGCAAAAATGCCGCCTTGTTTGGCAATATTCCGGGGCGCTCGGCCACCGACCGGCCCACGCTGAGCGGCGTCATTACCAGTGTACGGCGCAATAAGCTGCTGCTGGCCACCACCAAAGAGGACCTGCCCGACTGGGTGCACGAAGGCGGCAAGCTGGGCATCGACCTCACCTTCGACGAGGTGAGCTACCGGGAAATGGACTACGCGCTGGGCAAGGTAATGGGCGCCTACGGCGACCGCCTGGCCGACCTGCGCGACATCCTGCTCGGAGCCAAGCCCGCCCGCTTCCGCCAGGAGAAGGCCGACGACCTATTCTACCCCAGCCCGCTCAATGAGTCGCAGCAGGCGGCCGTGCGCCACGTGCAAGCCGCCCAGGATGTGGCCATTATCCACGGCCCACCCGGCACGGGCAAAACCACCACGCTGGTGCAGGCCATCCTGGAAACCATCCGGCGCGAGCGGCGGGTGCTGGTGTGCGCACCGAGCAACACGGCCGTTGATCTGCTTACCGAGAAGCTGGCCGAGCGCGGCGTCAACGTCATTCGGATGGGCAACCCCAGCCGGGTGTCGGACCTGCTGCTGGAGCACACGCTCGACGCGCAGGTGATGGCCCACAAGCGCTACGGCGAGCTGCGCTCGATGCGCCAGACCGCCGAGCAGTACCGCGAGGAAGCCAGCAAGCACACCCGCCACTTTGGCTGGGAAGAGCGCGAGCAGCGCCGCCTGCTGAAGGAGGAAGCGCGCGCGCTGCACCAGGAAGCCGACGGCCTGGAGCGCTACATTACCGAAGACTTACTCGAACAGGTTCAGGTGATTAGCTGCACGCTGGTGGGCGCGTCGAACCGCAATATTCGCCACCTCACCTACGAAACGGTGTTTATCGACGAGGCCGCCCAGGCGCTGGAGCCGGGCTGCTGGCTCCCCATTGCCAAGGCCCAGCGCGTGGTGCTGGCCGGCGACCACCAGCAGCTGCCGCCCACCGTGAAGAGCGAAAGAGCCGCCAAAGAAGGCCTGCGCGAAACGCTGTTTGAGAAGTGCATCAAGCGCCAGCCCGCGGCCAGCCGGATGCTTACCGTGCAGTACCGCATGCACGAGCAGATTATGGAATTCAGCTCGGAGCAGTTTTACGACGGCCGCCTTACGGCCGCGCCCACCGTGGCGCACGTGGGCCTCGAAGCCTACGACCTGCGCTTTGCGCCCGACTTGCCGGTGGAGTTTCTGGATACGGCAGGCTTTGGCTTTCAGGAGATTACCATTCCCGAAAGCCGCTCGACGGCTAACCCCGAAGAAGCCGACTTGCTACTCAAGCGGCTGGCCCAGCTGCTGGAGCCCTACGACGCGGCCGACCACGAAACCGACCCGCTCAGCATTGGCGTCATCGCACCGTACCGCGCCCAGATCAACTACCTCAAGGACGCCGTGGAGGAAAACGACGAGCTCGGCGGCCTGCTGCTGCACCGGCAGCTGAGCGTGGGCACCGTCGATTCGTTTCAGGGCCAGGAGCGCGACATTATTGCTATCTCGCTCACGCGCAGCAACTCGCACGGCGAAATCGGCTTCCTCTCCGACATTCGGCGGATGAACGTGGGCATGACGCGGGCCCGCAAAAAGCTGCTGCTCGTGGGCGACTCGTCGACGCTGGGCACGCACCCGTTTTACAAAGCTTTTCTGGAATACGTGGAGCGCGTGGGCGGCTACCGCACCGCCTGGGAGCTGCAAGATTAAGGGGCCGCCTGCCTACTCGCTAAGCCAAACTGCTACCTTTGCGCTACCACTAACCCACCTCTTTCGATGGCTACTATTGCCCAAGACTCCGTCGTAACCCTGACCTACGACCTTTCCGTGACCGACGAAAACCAGCAGAAAGTGTTGGTTGAGCAAGCTGAAGCCGACGAGCCCATGGTATTCCTGTTTGGGCACAGCGGCCTGCCCGAAGAGTTTGAGCGCCAGCTCGCTGGCAAGGCCGACGGGGATGCCTTCAGCTTCTCGCTCACCCCCGACCAGGCCTACGGCGACTACGACGACCAGGCCGTGGTGCAGATTCCGAAGCAAGTATTTGAAATCGACGGCCAGCTAGACGACCAGATGCTGCAAGCGGGCAACTACCTGCCCATGGCCGATAACGAAGGCAACCACATGCAGGCCAAAGTGGTGGAGATCGGCGACGAGCAGGTTACCATGGATTTTAACCACCCGCTGGCCGGCATGGTGATGCACTTCGACGGCAAAATCCAGAGCGTGCGCCCCGCCACGGCCGAGGAGCTCGCCCACGGCCACGCCCACGGCGACGGCGGCCATCAGCACTAGCCCGCCGATCCCCGGCAGACGTAAACCCCCTCGCTAAACGGAGCGGCTTGCCAGTGGCGGGCCGCTCTTGTTTTTTCCAGGCTGAGGCTAGCCCTGATTTTTAGAGCAGCTTGGGAGTTGAGGTATAAAGTTGTTTAGAAAGTCGTCTGGATTAACCAAAAACCGTCATGCTGAGATAATTTTTAGACTTCTTGAACAGCTTCACAATCTTCAAGATAATAGCAACAAGTCGTTTGTCATGGCGTTGCTCGCAATGACAACCAAGTTTTGCGTAAGTCCTAAATTAAAGAATTGTCAATTCAGCCCACGGGCCTCAGCAGCGTAGCCGCGTACGCTACCAATTGCGGAAAAAACTCTTGAAAATCGGCTTCGTAGGCGGCGTACTGGCGGCGCAGCTCCACGCCCGCCGTTTCCATATTGGAGCCGGGGCTGGCCCGGCGGCTAAGGCCGGTAAGCGCCTGGACAATACCGCTAATATCCGCGTAGTTACCGAGCCAGTCGTGCTGCACCAGGTACGGAAAGAAGCGCTGCACCGGCGCCGGAAACTCCGGCTCGCGGCTCGCCAGCTGGGCGTACACGCGCCGCGTGAAGCTAGCCAGCGGCTCGGGCGAAAACCGGGCGAAATCGCGGGCCAGGAAGTGGTCGAAGAACACGTCGGCCACCACGCCGGCGTACTTGCCGTAGCCCGCCGCCCGCAGGCGGGCCGTGGCGCGGCGCACCACGGAATGCTGGTCGGTGAAGGTATCGATGGCCCGGTGCGCTTTGATGCCGACTTGCACGGCCGGCGGGTAGCGCTCGAACTGGCGCCCGGGCACCGAGTCGGCAATAAACTGGCCGAGGAGCCAGTCGGCGTACTTAGAAGCATTGGGTGGGCCAGCCAGCAGCAGGTGAGCCAGGAAATTCATGCGGATAACGTACTGAAAGGGAACGCGTCTTCGCCGCCCGGCCCCGGCCCGGCAGGAACCCGCAGCCAGTTCGCTCGTAAGTACCCGTGGCGGCGGGCCGCGGCGCACTCTGCAAGCCGGCCCCGCCCCTTTTTGTTCTTTTTTAAATTTCCCTTCCCATGTCCGATACGAAGACGCCCGTCACGCACGACCTGAATAAGCTTTTCGAAAAAATTAAGGATGTTCGCATCGCTATGCTCTCGACTTTCGACGAGGAGCACGCCCTGCACAGCCGTCCTATGGCTACCATCAAGCCCGACACCAGTGGCGCGCTGTTTTTCCTGACCGATAAAGATTCGGCCAAAGTATACGAGGTGAAAAAAGACAACCAGGTGAACCTGAGCTACGCCAACCCCAGCGACAGCGTGTACGCTTCGGTGTCGGGCACGGCCAGCGCCTACCGCGACGAGGCTAAAATTGCCGAGCTGTGGAGCGAGGATATGAAAGCCTGGTTCCCCAAGGGCAAGGAAGATCCAAGCATCATGATCTTGAAGGTGCAAATCGAAAAAGGCGAGTACTGGGATACCCCCAGCGGCCTGCTGTCGCGCGCCTACGGCTACGTACGCGCCGTGGCTACCGGCGAGGCCAGCAAGGACGACGACGTGAACCAGCACGCCCAGGTGCAGATTTAAGCTCGGAGCCGTCAAGGTTGACTTAGCAGCTGGATAACCCGCTGGTTTACTTCAACCTCTGGAACACACCGCTTAAAAAGGCCGGAAGCACTTCCGGCCTTTTTTTGTGGGCTCCGCCGTAGCTTGCTCTCGCTTCTATTATGCTTACCACGCTCACCCTTTTTACCCTGGGGCCCGGCCAGCGCCGCTGGGGGCTAGCCCAGATGGGCACCTCGCCCGGCCCGCTCCGCCGGGTAGCGGGGCTCCGTTTTTTTCAGCTGTTGGGCAGTGGGGCGGCCAATGGCTTCGGCTTCTTGCCCAACCTCGACCGCTACGGCCTGCTAGCCGTGTGGGAGACGGCAGCCGCCGCCACTACTTTTTTTAGTGAGCACCCCTTGTGGGCCGGCTACCAACAGCGCTGCCGCGAAACCTGGACCGCCACGCTAGCTCCCCTACGGGCCCACGGCCTCTGGGACGGCGTCAACCCATTTGACTACCCAGCGCTGCCGGCCGAGGTGGGCCCGGTGGCGGTGCTCACCCGGGCGAGCATCCGGCTGCGGCGGGCCCCGCGATTTTGGCGCTACGTCGAGCCCACAAGCCGGGCTTTGGCCGGGGCGAGCGGCGTGCGGCTAGCCATCGGGCTGGGCGAGCTGCCGCTGGTGCGGCAGGCCACCTTCAGCGTTTGGGAATCGGCTGAGGCCATGCAACACTATGCCTACCGCGACGCCCGGCACCGCGAGGTTATCCAGCTTACGCGCCGCGAAAACTGGTACAGCGAGGAGCTGTTTGCCCGCTTTCAAGTGCTCAGCAGCGAGGGCACGATAGACGGCGTTAATCCACTCGCTGCAAGATAGTTGCTTAATATCACCTAAAGTATAGCCACAGCTCTACGGTCCCGAGCCTAAGCCTACTGCTGGGGCCCGGGGCGCTGGCCAAGCCCCAGGCGGTAGTAGCTACGTACCCACTCGGCGGCAGTGCCCAGGGCTGGCGGAGCCGGCCGCACCCGCACGCTGGCCGGCACCCGCACCAGGTCAATTGGGCTGGCATAGATTGTTAGGCCAGTCCCGTTGGCTGGCCGCCCATCTTCCTGCCAAAACTGATTGCGGCCGGCCCCGCCGTAGAGGTGCACCGCGAAGCCCGGGGCCAGCCGGCCGCGCAGCTCAAACTGGTCGTTGCCGCCCAGACCATAGATGCACAGCCGCACGGTGCGGCGCACGTCGTAGAGCTGCTGGCCCAGCAGGCTGTCGGGCCGGGCGGGGCGATGGGCCCACACTTGCACGCGCACCCGGCCGGGGCCCGCGGCGGCTAGTATATAATGCGCGGGGGCGTCGGTGCCCACCAGCACGGCGTCGGCTTGCAGCACCTGGTAGTAGCGGGCAGCAGCGGCGGGCAAGGTAGCTAGCCGGCTGCGCAGGGCCGGCAGCAACTGGCGGATCATGGCAGCGCGGGCTTCGGGGGGCACGGCTTGGAGGGCGTGGGCCAGCACAGTAGCGGGCAGGCGGCGCACCAGCGAGTCGGCCTCGGCCAGAAAGTCGGCTTCGGGCAGCAGGGCCAGCACCGTCTGGTCGAGGGGGCGGGCCGTGGTGGTGAGCGCGGGCACGTCGACCGGGGCCAGCACGGGGCTGTAGGTCTGGTAGCGCGGGCGCACCCAGGTGAGCGCTCGCGTCAGCCAGCCGTCGTCGAAGCGAAAAAACGCCTGGTCGCGGTCGCGCGGAATGGGCCGAAACTCCAAGCAGCCCGCGCCCGCAAAGCCCGCCCAGCGCCACTGATCGGCCCGGCGGCTCCAGTCGCCCAGCAGCATGTCGAGCAGCCGCGCCCGCAAGTACGCCCGGGCCGCCACGTGGGCGGTAGGCGCAGCCAGTACCAAACCCAGCATCTGCTCGGAGCCCGTAACCAGGCTAGCCCCGCCAAAGCTGGGCGCGTGGTGCTGTTCGGGCCGCTCCTCTAGCAAGTACAGCGCCGGCCGAAACTGCCGCCGAAACCGGCCCAGGGCCGAGTCGGGCAGCAGGTAAACCAGGCGCGGATTGGTGTGGTACACGCCCGCGGCGCGGGCCAGGGCGGCGGCCACGTAGGCGCCATAGGGCGGGGCGGCGCAGGTTTGGTCGCGTAGCAGCCCGGCCAGCACTCCCAATGGCACGCTAGTACTCAGGTTTTTATCTACCGAGCGCAGCACGAAGCTGCGACCATCGGGCGTGCGCAGGCGCAGCACGTTGGTTTGGAAGCTGCCGCCCACCTGCACGGGCTGCAAGCCGGCCACCCCCAGCCGCAGCACGGGGGCCGTCACGGGCAGCGCCCACAGCCGGCGGTAGTGCTCGCCCCACAGCCGCCGCCACCACCAGCCGCGGCGGTCGTACTGCGCGCCCGCCGGCACCTGCACCGAGGTAGAGTCGGCATTGAATAGTGGGCCGCGCTCGCCAGCGGCCGGGCCCGCTGGCTCGGCGCAGCCCACCAGGGCCAGCAACCCAGTGGCCAGGCCGGCTTTCCACCCTGAGCGCTTTGTAAAGTCAGACATAGTTTCTGGAACAACCAAAACCCACGGGGCGAGGTCGGCGGCTAGCGCGGGTAAGCCGGGGCTGGCCGGCTGGCTAGCGGTATAGCGCGGGAATGAGGCGCCTGGTTGCCCGGGGTGGGGCTTATCTTTTCTGGCTGGGCTACGTACGAGCGAAACTAGTGGCGACCGCCGCTATGAAGTTTCATTCTGGTATTGACTTGCATTCTGCTACTTTTTTACTACTCCGCGGCGGCTGGGCAGTGGGCGTAGGCCTGCTCGCCGGCAGCTGCGTCCGTCAGCATTTTTTTCAGCCCGACGCTCGCCTGCCGGCCGCGGTAGCCCCGGCGGGGCGGGCCACCACCCCCGATTCGGTGTGGGCCACGGCCGGCCGGCAATACCACCACCACGGGGGCTTGTATCGCATCTTTTTTGGGCCGCACCACCGCGCCGTGTGGGCTAGCCCGGTGCGGGTGCCGGTGTTTGACCTGGCCACCGTAGCGCCGGGCGTCGGGCGCCTCACGGCCACCAAGCTGGGCGGCGGCTTCCAAAGCACCAGCCTCACGCTGGAAGCGGCCGACAAGCGCCAGTTCGTCATTCGCTCGCTCGATAAGGATCCCGCCCGTATCCTGCCCAAATTCTACCAGAAACTCTTCATGGCCAATGCCCTGCGCGATGGCACAGCGGCGGGCAATCCGTACGCCGCCTTAGTGGTGCCCCCGCTGGCGCAGGCGCTGGGCGTGCCCCACACGCACCCGAAGATTTACTACGTGCCCCTCGACGAACAGACCCTGACCGTGGCCAATGCCAACGAGCGGCTGCGCGGCAAGCTGGTGCTGTTTGAAGAAAAATACACGGGTAAGCAGGTGCGCTCGGCGCTGCTGCCCCAGGCCCGCGAGTTTATCAATGACGAGGAGATGCGGAAGGCTCTCTACGCCAGCCCTGCCAACCGGCCCGACCAACCGGCCTTGCTGCGGGCGCGCCTGCTCGATGTGTTTATCGGCGACTGGGACCGCCACGCCGGCCAGTGGCAGTGGGCGGTCCAGCCCGACCCAGCCCATCCTGGCCGCCGCTTGTTTGCCCCCGTGCCCAAAGATCGCGACCAAGCCTTTTTCCGGGTATCGGATGGCCTGATACCGTGGCTGGGCACCCGCAAAGTTGTTGTCCGCCACCTGGTTACCTTTAAAAAGCGGATTCACGATGTGCAGGCCCTCACCGGCCAGGGCCGCTTCGTGGACCAGCGCGGCCTGCCCGAGCTCACCCGTCGCGACTTTGCCCAGGCCGCCGCCCTGATGCAGCAGCGCCTGCCCGACTCGACCCTGGCCCGCGCCCTGCACCGCCTCCCCCCGAGCGTGTATGCACTCGAAGGCCCGCGCCTGCTGCGCGACTTGCAGGCGCGGCGGGCGCAGCTGCCGGCCGTGGCAGAGCGCTATTACCTGCTCAAAGCCCGCCAGCCCATCCTGGCGGGTACCGACCAGCCCGATTTTTTCCAGGTGCAGCGCACACCCGATTCGACCACGGTCAGCATCTACAGCCGGACGCTGGGCGCCGATTCTTTATACTTCCGGCGCACGTTTTTTCGTAAGGAAACCCGTCGCCTCACGCTGGAAGGCCTCGGCAGCGCCGACGTATTTGAAGTAAGTGGCCAGGGCATGCGGCTGGTAGTGCACGGCGGTGCGGGCGCCGACGTGGTGCGCCCGGCTAACCCGGCGCGCATCAAGTTTGAGCAGGAAGCCAACGGCGACTTGCCCGTACCGGCGCCCCGCACCAAGAAAGAAGAGCTGGAAAACTATGACCGTCTGGAAGATGAGTAGGTAATGGTTAATAACGAATCACTGGTTGGTCTTACACAACACCGTCGGTCCTTGCGTAAGGCTTGCCTCAATCAGTAATCACTGACCATTAATCATTAAAAATTAAATCTCTGCTAGCATCTCCAGCACTAGGTGCTCGGTGGGCGACAGCTCATCTTTATCAGCCGGGTCGGCGTCGTGGCGGCGCAGATACTCAACGAGTTTGCCCGACTTAAAGAGCGCTACTACCTGCGGGTGGATGTAATATTTGGAACACACCGTGGGCGTGTTGCCCAGGTTGGCTGCCACTTCCTTCACCGCTTTTTTGATAACCTTTTCGGGAGCCAGCTCGGGCTCGGCGTGCAGCACGGCTTCGAGGCAGCCCACCATCTTCACGGTGCCGCCCCAGGTGCGAAAGTCCTTGGCCGACAGCGCCAGCCCGGTATGCTGGTGGAGGTAGTCGTTGACGTGGCCCGATTCGAGTGGGTGGCGGTGCCCATCGGCACTGTAAAACTGAAATAAGTGCTGACCCGGAATCTCCTTACACTTGCGCACCAGCCGGGCTAGCTTTTGGTCGTGCACCGTCACATCGTGCGGCACACCCTTCTTACCCACGAAGGAAAACCGCAGGTCAGCCCCCTGAATCTTGACGTGCTTATCGAGCAAAGTACTCAGGCCGTAGCTCTGGTTTTTCTTCGCATATTCCTCATTCCCAATGCGAATGAACGACTGGTCCATGAGCATGAGCACTAGCGCCACCACTTTATCGCGGTCGAGGCCGGGGCGGTCGAGGTCCTGGTGCAGCTGCCGCCGCAGCGGACCGAGCTTTTTGCCAAAGGCCAGCAGCCGCGAAAACTTGGTGAGCGAGCGGGCCGCGTCCCAGGCCGGGTGGTAGCGGTACTGCTTGCGGCCGGCCACGTCGTGGCCCGTCACCTGGAGGTGAAACGTGGGGTCGGGCGCAATCCACACGTCCGTCCACGCCGGCGGAATCACGAAGCCGTGGATGCGCGCCAGCGTCGTAGCATCTTGTATTTCAGCGCCTTTTGCCGTAAAGTAGCGAAACTCGCCCTGGCCGCTAGCCTCGCGGCGCAGGCCAGGGCCGTGGTCGGTAGTGTAGCGCAGGCCCGCCAGCTCGGCCTGGTGGGCGGAGTCTTTATACAGCTCGTGGGCGGCGAGGTCGGGCACGGGCGGCAGTTTTTTCTTGCGAGTTTTGGGGCGGGAAGCGGCGTGGGCAGTGGGCATGGCAGGGCGGGTTAAGGTCGATTCCTACGTAAATCGACTACAAATGATGGAGCTATTTTTCCAGCTCCGGCTGGGTTTCACTGCCCCGCCCGCCGTAGGTTTGCCGAATGGAGTTAGGTCAACGGTTAGCAGATGCCCTCGAATGGGCCGATGCGCTCATTACGCGCACGGCGGCCCGGCTGGGCCGCCTGCGGCCCCTGCATCTCGACGTGTACCGCAGCTACGGCACGCCGCACCGCTTCTACCTCAAAGGCCGCCTGCTGGCCGATCGCGGCCTCACTCCCCAGACGGAGGCCGACTCGCCCTGGCGCAATTTCCAGGCTATGTACCGGCGCTTCAACAGCCGCGAGATACCTGGTGCGCAGGTGCTCGTGACCATGCCCGGGGGCCTCGACTGCTACGTCACCACCGACCAGGCGGGCTACTTTACCCAGGCGCTCGACCCGCCCCAGCTGCCGGCGCCCCTCGACTACCTCTGGTACCCGGTGCCAGTGCAGCTAAGCCGGCTGCCGCACCGCTTTCGGGGGCTGCACGGCACGGTGCAAGCCACGGCGCGGGTGCTTATTCCGCCGGCCAGCGCCGAGTTTGGGGTGATTTCCGACCTCGACGATACCGTGATTGTTACCCGCGCTACGCACCTGCTGCGCATGCTGCGCACGGTACTTTTCAGCAATGCCTACTCGCACGAGCCCCTGGCGGGCGTGGCGGCGTTTTACCAGGCCTTGCAGCGGGGACTGAGCGGCCAGCCCGACAACCCGTTTTTCTACGTCAGCTCGTCGCCCTGGAATCTGTACGACGTGCTGGAGGAATTCCTGCGGCTGCGGGGCATTCCGCTGGGACCGCTTTTGCTGCGCGATTCGCTACTGGGCGGCCCGCGCCTGGCAGCCGATGAGGAGGCGCCTTCCTCGCTGCATCACGGCCACAAGCTGCGCGAAATCAACCAGTTGCTCGCCACTTATCCCGACCTGCCGTTCATTCTGCTGGGCGATAGCGGCCAGCACGATGCCGAAATTTACGCCGAGGTAGCGCGCCAGCACCCGGAGCGCATCCGCGTCATCTACATCCGCGACGTGGGCGTGCCCAACCGCCTCGCGCGCGTGACGCCGGTAGCGACGGCGCTGCTGGCCAAGTGCGGCGTCGAGCTGGTGGTGGTACCCGATTTTCTGGCCGCGGCTGCCCACGCCGCCCGCTTGGGCCTGCTCACAGCCGAGGGGCTCGCGCAGGTGCAGGTCGCCACGGCCCAGGATGCTGCCGCGGCCCAGCGCTTTTAGGAAATCTAAAAATCTGCTGGTCAAATTTTTAATTCTTCATTTTTTAATGAAGCTGACTAGCGCCGTAGCCCCGTAACTTGGTGGCTAACCCTGGCTTACCCGAACTTTGTGGCCTGCCGCCGCTTATTTCTACCGCTATTTTGGCCCAATCCATTCAACATCTTCTGCCTACCTGGCGCACGGTGCTGCGCGTGAGCTTGCAAGCCGTGGTGGCGCTGTTTCTGCTGTCGGTAGCCTGGGTGCTGGTGTACCGCTGGGTGCCACCGCCCGCTACGTGGCTCATGCTCGACCGCCGCGCCCACCCGCCCGTAGGCAAGGGCTACTACGGCATCCGGCCCGACCCGCGCTACGCCAGCTACCGCTTTGCTACCCTCGATGAGATAGCCCCGAGCGTGCCGCTGGCGGTGGTGGCCTCCGAAGACCAGCGCTTTTTGCTGCACCACGGCTTCGACCTCGACGGTATGTGGCGGGCGGCCCAGTACAATTGGCACCGTGCCGATGGCCAGCCGGTGCGCGGCGGCTCCACCATCTCGCAGCAAGTAGCTAAGAACGTCTTTCTCTGGCACGGTCGCTCCTACGTGCGCAAGGCCGCCGAGGCGTACTTCACCGTACTCATCGAGCTGCTCTGGAGCAAGCGCCGCATCATGGAAATGTATTTGAGCGTGGCCGAGATGGGCGACTGCACCTTTGGCGTAGAGGCGGCCAGCCAGCGCTACTTCCACAAGTCGGCCCGCAACCTCAATGCCCCCGAGGCTGCCCTACTGGCCGGCGTACTGCCCAATCCCTTGCGCTTTCGGGCTGGGCAGCCGGGCCCGCAGGCGCGCGCCAAGCAGCTGCGCGTGCTGCGCCACATGCGGGCGCTGGGTGGGGCTGCTTACATTGCTAGCTTGCTTCACGACTAGCTCAGGCACCGTCGATTAGCCTGCCCGGCGTCCATCCTCACCAGCTCCTTACCTTGCTCATGCCTAAGGCAGTACTGCTATTTATTATCAGCCTTGCTTTAAGCCTGGCTGGCTGCGCAAGCCCCCCTACGCCGCCCGACGTGGCCGCCGACCGCCGGGCCATCGCCCAAGGGCTCGCCATTCAGACTGCCGCCTGGAACCGGGGCGACATCTCCGCTTTTATGGCGGGCTACTGGCACTCCGACTCCCTGGTTTTCATTGGCAAGAAGGGCCCTACCTACGGCTGGCAGCCCACCCTCGACAACTACCGCCGCAGCTACGCCGGTGCCGCCCAAATGGGCCAGCTCAGCTTCAGCAGCCTGCGTATCAGCCCGCTCTCGGCCGACGTAGCGCAGGTGGTGGGCCACTGGCACTTGGCCCGCCCCAATGCCGCTGCCGGCGATTTACAAGGACAATTTCTGCTAATCTTTCGGCGCGTGGCGGGGCAGTGGGTGATTGTGGCCGATCATTCGAGCTAGCTGCTGGCTACTACCTGTAAAGGTGGCTGCCCTACCAAACTAGTCGGCACGCCTAACATTTTGCTACCTGTTGCGTATCTTTGTTCGCTCGTTAATCACATTAGCTCATCTACTTATGAAAAAGTCCTCCATACTCTCGTCGCTGCTGCTGCTGGGTGGCCTTGGTTCTTTGGGTTATCTCACGGTGCAGCTAACCAAGCTCAGCCTGACCTTCTACCTGCACGGGGAGGAAGACCATCATTATCTCTAGTAGTCAGCCACTTATTATTTATCGTATTGCAAAGCCCCGCCCTTGGCAGGGCTTTCTGCGTACGCAATGCCTGCTAGTGCCGACCTTTGCCGGCGCATTTTTTCATCAGCCAGGCCGGCTTTGCTGGCAGTGGCTACATTCGACTTCGCTTGTGACGCTCGACACCAATCAACAACAAGTAAGCTACATTATTGGCCGCGACCTGGCCCGCAACTTCGCCCAGCAGGGGCTGGAGCTGGATATTGCTACCCTGGCTGCTGCTCTTAAGGAAGGCCTTTCGGGTCAGCCCAGCCGCCTCACCCAAGAGCAAATGCAGGCTGCCATGCAGCAATTGCAGGAGCAACTTGGCGGGGGCGAAGAGGAGGAGGATGACACCCAAGAATCTAATACCATGAACAATAATAAAGCGGAAGGTGAAGCCTTCCTGGCCGAAAACGCCAAAAAGCCCGGCATTACTACCCTGCCCAGCGGCTTGCAGTACGAGATTATTACCGAAGGCACCGGCCCGAAGCCGACCCTACGCTCGTCGGTAACGACCCACTACCACGGCACCCTGACCAATGGCACCGTATTCGACAGCAGCTACCAGCGGGGCCAGCCGGCCACGTTCCCCGTCAATGGGGTAATCGCGGGCTGGACTGAAGCCCTCCAGCTGATGCCCGAAGGCTCGAAGTGGCGCCTTTACATTCCCTCGGACCTCGCCTACGGCAAGCGCGGCGCCGGCCGCGACATCGGCCCCGATTCGGCGCTGGTGTTTGACGTAGAGCTGCTGAAAGTAAACAACTGAGGGATGGAGCCCGTGGCTAGCCCGCTTATGGTGGCCGCGCGCACCTGGACGCAAACCAGCACGGCGGTGCGGCCCCAGCCCAAAGCACTCGTTTCGGAGGTGGTATCGCTAGGTTCCTCTACCCCTGCAATTACGCTGCCGGAAGCCGCCGTGCTTCCGGCAGTTTTGATTAAAAACGGTGACGCAACTACCGAGGTTAGCAGCGAGCCGCCGCTCACTTACCCCATAGCCCGTAGCCTTGATGGCCATTTCGTACTTACCGATACTACCCTCACCGTGCTTGGGCAGCGCTTTGGCCTGCGGGAGCTGGAGCGAGCCGAGGTGCACGCCGTGCGCTGGGTGCTGTGGGTGCTGCTGGGCGGCCTGGGGCTAGCTACCGTGCTGATTGCCTTTTTGCAAAATCGCTTGCATACGCTGCCCGCCGTGCTGGGCGTAGCTGCTACGGCGCTGCTGCTCGTGTACGGCTACCGGGGCACCAACCGGCTGCGGCTATGGCGCCTGGGCCGCGAGTCGGCGCACGTGGCGCTGCCCGGCGAGCTAGCCAGCTGGCAGCGCCTGGTGAGCGACCTGAACCGGCGCATTGGCCGGGCCCACGACCGGGCCGCGGCCGAAGCAGCGGCGCTCTTGGCAGCGGCTCAGCTGGCTGCCGCAGCTACTGACTTTGACCTTTCCCCACCCCCGCCGCCAGCGACCCGCGCCGCACCGACTGCGTAAGACGCCGCAAACTCGGCCGCCAGCTTTATTTTTGCTTATCCAGCTTGTAGCAACTGGGGATTTTCTCTCGCTTTTTGACTAGCCGAGCTATTTTTTATGAGTTCAAAATCTTCGCATACCGCCATATCCGGGGCCGGGCTGCTCATTGCGCTGGGCATTATTTACGGTGATATCGGGACTTCGCCGCTCTACGTCATGTCGTCCATCCTGAAGAGCGGGCAGACACCGGGGCTGATTGACCCGCTCCTAGTGCTCGGCGGCATCTCCTGCGTTATCTGGACGCTCACGCTGCAAACCACCATCAAGTACGTGCTCCTCACCCTCAATGCCGATAACAACGGCGAAGGTGGTATCTTCTCGCTCTACGCCCTGGTGCGGCGGCGCGGGGGCTGGCTGTCGGTGGTAGCCATTATCGGTGGGGCGTCGCTGCTGGCCGACGGGGTCATTACGCCGCCCATCTCGGTGTCGTCGGCCATCGAAGGGCTGAAGACCGTGTACCCGGCCCTGACGCAGAACTACGTGGTGGGCATCGTCATCGGCATTATCGCGGGGCTGTTTTTGCTGCAAAGCTTCGGCACGCAGATAGTGGGCAAGGCCTTCGGGCCGATCATGTTCCTGTGGTTTACGATGCTGGGCGTGCTGGGCGCCGTGTGGGTAGCGCACAACCCAGTGATTTTGAAGGCCCTGAACCCCTACTACGCCTACGAACTGCTTACCAAATACCCCAGCGGCTTCTGGCTGCTGGGCTCGGTATTCCTGTGCACTACCGGGGCCGAGGCTCTATATTCCGACCTGGGCCACTGCGGTAAGGGTAACATCCGCATTAGCTGGACCTTCGTAAAAACGGCGCTGCTGCTCAACTACCTAGGCCAGGGCGCCTGGCTACTGGCCCACCAAGGGGAGCAGATTGGCGATAAGAATCCTTTCTATGCCCTGATGCCCGCCTGGTTTTTGCTCTTCGGCATCGGGCTGGCCACGGTGGCGGCGGTTATTGCCTCGCAGGCGCTCATCACGGGCTCGTTTACGCTGGTGGCCGAGGCCATTCGCCTGAACATGTGGCCCAAGGTGCGTCTCAACTACCCTACCGACGTTAAGGGCCAGCTCTTCGTGCCGAGTATGAACCGGCTGCTGCTGCTGGGCTGCATCGGGGTGGTGCTTTACTTCCGCGAGTCGTCGGAAATGGAAGCGGCCTATGGCCTAGCCATCACGCTCACTATGCTCATGACGACTGTTTTGCTCACGGTGTGGCTCTGGAAAATCAAGCGCGTAGCGCTGCCGCTGGTAACATTGTTTGTGGTGGTGTACGGGATAATTGAGGGGTCGTTTCTAGTGGCCAACCTCATTAAGTTTCCGCACGGCGGCTTTGTGTCGCTGGCCATCGCGGCCGCGCTCATGGGGGTGATGTACGTGTGGCTGAAGTCGTACTACATCAAGCGCCGCCTCACCGACTTTGTGAAGATAGAGCCCTACATCGAGCCGCTCAAGCAGCTCAGCAATGATGAGTCTATCGGGAAGTACGCCACCCACCTCGTGTTCCTGACCTCGGCCGAGCGGCCGAGCGAGATTGAGCAGAAAATCATCTACTCCATCTTTCAGAAGCGCCCCAAGCGGGCCGATATCTACTGGTTTATTCACGTCGACACTACCGACGAGCCCTATACCATGGAGTATAAAGTGACCGAGCTGGCGCCCGACGACGTGTTCCGCATCAATTTCCGGTTGGGGTTCCGAGTGCAGCAACGCATTAACTTGTTCTTCCGCAAAGTGGTAGAGGACCTGGTGCGCAACAAGGAGGTGGATATTACCTCGCGCTACGCCTCGCTTAGTCAGCGGCACGTAGTGGGCGATTTCCGCTTTGTAGTGCTGGAGAAATACCTCTCGGTCGAAAACGACTTTCCCACGATGGAGAAGCTCGTAATGCAAGCTTACTTCTACCTCAAGCAGTTTATCTCGGGCGAGGCGCAGTACTTTGGGCTCGATACTTCGTCGGTAAAAGTTGAGAAGGTGCCGCTAGTCATCGCCCCCGTGCGCGAAGTAGCACTCACGCGGGTAATGTAACCAAGAAAGCCCAACTTTACCTACCTAAGCTTGTTCCGTAGCCTACCAAAGGGGCGGGTCAGAAGCGCCATTTGCGCCTCTGGCCCGCCCCTTTTCTATTCCTAGGCAAGTCCGTTGAAAACCGCACACCAACTCCAAAACTTCTTTAGAAACTGGGCTAGGATCTAGCGCTAATCAAGCAGTACCTTCTGCCCACCCGGTAAGCGGCGACCATCCTCAGCCTCAGCCACTAAATAGTAGAGGCCGGGCGGCAAAGCGCTAATCTCCAGCTGGGTTTGCTGCTGGCAGCGCTGCTGGCGCACCACCCGGCCCAGGCCATCGAACAAGCGCAGGGTTACTGCCTGGGCGGCCCCGCTTAGCTGAACTTGCACCACCGCGTGCGCCGGCTGCGGCGTTACGGGCAGCAGCGCGACCGCAGCCGCAGGCCGGGCGCCCAGAGCTACCACCGGCGAGTAAGTGGCAGTGCCATCCTGATTGAGCTGCCGCAGGCGGTAGTACCCGGCCCCGGCCGGGGCTAGCTCGTCCCGGAAGGCATAATTTGTCGGCTGGATGGCTTCGCCCTGGGCCGCTACCAGGCCAATTACGGCAAAGGAACCGCCCGTCTCACTCTGCCGCTGCACCTCAAAGCTTTGGCTGGCATGCTCCGAGGCCGTGCGCCAGTGCAGTAGCACCCCTTGCCCCTGGCGCTGGCCCGTGAAGGCTGTCAGTACTACGGGCAGGGGGGCAGCTGCGGCCGCTAGCCCGGCCGCGGGCAGCGTCACGCCGAAGGCAGACGCCGCTTGCAGCACCACTTGCAGCTGCTGGCGGCCGGCATCGTAGTAGTAGCTACGCACGCCGGCCCCGCTCACGCTGGCTGGGGCGCGGCCCAGGGCGAGCGTCAGCGTAGTAGGGCGGCTGGCGTAGCCGTCGTAGCGGGTGGCGCTGGTGCGCTGCCAGCTGATGGTGGCCCGGCGCGAGGCCCGCACTACGGTATCGGCGCCGGCCAGCAGCAGGGTTCCTTCCTGCAAGAAAAGCTGGGCGAAGTCGCCCGCAGACCGCGCCGAGTAGAAGTTTAGCCGGCCATCGGCACTCAGTGGCTGCGACAGTAGGCCGCTGGCGTCGGCGCGCAGCAGCGTATCGGCCTGGGCAAAGGCCACGTCGGCAAACTCGGCGGTAGTGGCGGCCAGCGCCGCGGTAGCGGCCTGGCTGGTAGTGGCGACGCGGGGCCGTGCGGTGGTGTACGGATACAGCGCCGCCAGAAACTGGGTTTGGGGCGTGCTGCCAGTGGCCACGAGCAGCGTCGTGTGGTTTTCGGCCGTGTTATAGGTGGTTTCGTGCACGTTGGTGGCCGTGGTGTAGCTCGCCGCGCCCCCGGTAGCCGTGACGTGCGCCAGCAAGCCCGCCCCGTTTTTTTGCCAGGTGGCTTCGTGGTTGGTGAGGCTGTCGAGAAAAATACCGGTAGTGGCCGTGCCCCCGTCGAGGCCATAGCCGTGCAGCTGCCAAGTGTAGGTATGGGCGGCGGCAGCGCTCACCGCATCGGCCAGCAAGTAGTACGCGCCGCGCACCAGCAGCGCCTTGCGCGTGATAGCAGCGCCTTGGTAGGCCGTCGCTACTTCGCCGTAGGTGAGCTGAGGAGTCGTAAAATCGGCGCCGATGGTGGCCGCTACCGTGCTAGCACCCCCGGCCGTACCGATAGCCGGCCCCGCGCCGTCTACCAGCACCAGGTTGTGATTAGCGGCCTGGCCTACTTCCGCGCGGCGGTCGTAGCTGAGGTAGCCGGGGTCGAGGGCCAGCAGCTGGCCATTGGCGTGCAGCAGGAAGCTGCTCACATCGCCCTGGCTGTGGCCGCCGCCCGCCGCCGCCGCCCGGCCGGCCAGGTGCAAGTAGCTAGCCAGCGAGTCGCTCCCCGAGCGCAGCACCAGGTTGCCGCTGGCGGGCAGCGCCGTGAGCACCGGCTGCTGCTGCGGCGTGGGCGCGACGGCTGCCGCCAGCCAGGCGGCGCGCATATCCACCGTTATGTCGCGCAGCTGCGCCACCGCCAAGGCCAGTGGCGTGCCCGAAAGCTTACTAAAATACATGGGCTTGACGTATTGCGCCTTGCCAGTGAGCGCGAGCTCGGGCATTCCCATATCCACGTACGAGTCGGCCAGGGCAGGCAGGCGGCCATCAGGCTGCATAATGGCCGTCAGCCAGCCGTAGAGCAGGTCGTACTTAGGGTCGAAGTACGGGTTGCGCAGGCTGCGCGTGGTGGCCCCGAAGGTGTACGACAGCCGGGCATCGGGCAGGAAATTACCCATCGCCCGAAAAAACGGCAAGCAGTTGAGCAGCGCGTACTTCAGGTAGTACGGCCCTTCGCCGTAGCCCGCTACTTGCGTGGAGTCGGACTGCCGCTGGGCATCGCGCCACAGCACGTTGTCGATGTGGTAGAGGCCGGCCCCGGCCCAGGTGCTGGGCTGCTGGCTGGCGGTAGTGCTGGTGGCATCGTTCAGCACGACGGCGGCCAGGCCCAGGGCGGCGGCCGTCATCAGGGTATGGTTGTTTTTGACGGTGCTATAAAAGCTGACGCCCAAAAATGGCGTGGTCGACTGCTTATATAAGTTGCCCGCAAACGTCTGCAACTGGGCCTGGCTGGCGGCCAAGGTAGCGGCGGTTTCGCCCGCGCCGCGCAGCAAGTCGTAGGCAATCAAGTAGTCAATCAGCTCTTTAGAACGCCACTGCCACTCGCCGTAGGTGGCCCCCGACCGCGTGGCAAAGGCTTCGACGTTGGGGTTGAGGCTTTCGAGCAAGCCACGCACTTTATCTACCAGCGCGCTGCGCTGCGCCGGCGTCAGCGCAGCCGAGTCGCCGCTGGTGGGCTGCCGGTCGAGCAGCACCACGAAAGCCGCGTTTTTGGCATACGCCGCGCGCAGCCGCCGCCCGCTGGTCGAGCTGTTATCGGTGGTCGGATCGCTCTGCCCATCGGCCCACAGCCCCTGGTAAATGGCTAGCCGCTCGGGGGTCGCCAGCGAAGCTCGCACGCCGCCGAGGGCCGCGGCTTTCAGCAACGTGCGCGGATACGACAGGTCGGCGCCCGGCGGCGTCCAACTGCCCGACTGCGCCCGCAGTTGCCCCGCACTCAGCCCCAGCAGCAGCCCTACCAGCAGGAGCGAGCGGCTTAGCGGCCGTGGCCCAAAGGCAAAACGCTGGCCGCGGCCTATAGAAAAAGCCGATTTTACTAATTGGATACAAATAAAATAAAACACAGTCATCAGCCACTTTGCCTAATACATTTCTAGCGGCTAAAATACTACTGAAAAAGCTCTAAACTTACCATTAAAGGCTAATTACGAATTAAAATACAATTTCTTATTATTAATTTTATCAATGAGAGAAATGAGCCTTTTCCAATTCCTTCAGCTTCCCATCCAGCTAGCATCTCACAGCCCTCAGTCAAAAAGAAAACCCCAGTCACTGCTGACCAGGGTTTTCCTTTTGACTGAGGGCTAAGCCCCAGCGCGGCGGGGCAGCTACCAGACTTGTTTCTAAACAAGAATTCTCGAAAAGTCTACCGACTCAGCCACTTGGCCAGCAGGCGCTGCTGGTCGGGAGTGGCATCGGTGGCGGGCTGAATCTGGTACGCCCGGTCGGGGTCGGGCTGCATGGTCAGGCTCAGCTCGTGGGTGAGGGCGCCGTGCTTCACTTGCAGCTTGAGCACCGTGCCGGGTACGGCAGCAAAGAGCGCCTGCTTCAGGGCTTCGTCGGTGGGAGCCGCGCCGTTGAGCTGCGTGATTTCATCGTTGGCATTCAGGCCGCCGTTCCAGGCCGTGCCGTCGCGCTTCACGTAGGCGACCACGAAGTGGCCGTTCCTGTTGGTGATCGTAGCGCCCAGGCTGCCGTTGGGGTTGGTGGTGCTGCTGAGCGTCAGGCCCACGTAGCCCAGGGCCGTGGCGTAGTCGAGGGTACGGGTGCCGTACACGCAGTTTTGGAAGAAGTCGTCGAAGCGCCGGCCGGCCACCTGGGCCACGGCATCCTGGTACTCCTGGTCGGTAAAACCGCGCTTCAAGCCCTTATAATATTTATCGTAGAGCAGCCGAAACACGTCGTCGAGGTGCTTCTGGCCGTTGCTGGCCTGCACGATCATCAGGTCGAGCACCAGGCCCACCATTTCGCCCTTGTCGTAGTAGCTGATTTCCGAATTTCTGGAATTCTCATCGGGCCGGTAAGCCCGAATCCAGGCGTCGAAACTGGACATGGCGACTGGCTGGAGCTTATTGCCGGGCTGGTTTTCGACGCCCGCCAGCACCGTGGCGAGCTGGTCGTAGTACTGCTGCGCCGTGTAGATGCCGGCCCGCTGGGTTATCTGGTTGGCCATGTACTCGGTCTGGCCCTCGCTCACCCACAGCATGTGCGTGTAGTTTTCGCGGTCGTAGTCAAACGGCCCCAGTGCGATGGGCCGGATGCGCTTCACGTTCCAGAGGTGGAAATACTCGTGGGCCACCAGCCGCAGGAAGTTCTTGTAGCTCACCTCGTTGCCGTAGGTGCCGGGCCGGGCGCCCAGCGTAGTCGAGTAGAGGTGCTCGAGGCCGCCACCGCCCGCCTCGGTGTTGTGCACAATGAAGAGGTAGTGGTCGAGCGGGTTCTGGCCCACTACGCGCTGGGCTTCCTCAGTCACCTTCTTCATATCGGCCAGCAGGCGCGGCTCGTCGGCGGTGAAGGGCCCGTACATCGCCAGTTGGTGCGGCGTGTTATTGGCCGTGAAATTGAGCACTTTTTGGGTACCGATCTCCATGGGTGAGTCGGCCAGCTCGTCGTAGCTAGCCGACTGGTACACAAACTTCTGCATACCCGCCGTGGGGCGCAGCGCCGTGCTCACGGTAGTCCAGCCGGTGGCGGGCTGCACCGTCACCTGGCTAGCCAGCTCTTTGTAGCCCGCCGGGTACATAAAGATGCTACTGCCCAGCGCAAAGCCGTGGTCGGCATCAATATAGCTCGTGCGCACGCTCAGCTCGTAGGCATACACCCCGTAGCTCACCTGAAAATTGGCCTGCTTGGGGTGGCGCACCCGCCAGGTATTCTTGTCGATTTTTTCGACGGCCAGCGCCTGCCCGCCCGCCGTGGCCTGGAAGCGCTCGACGTGCCGCCCAAACTCGCGCACTAAATACGAGCCGGGCGCCCACACGGGCATTTTTACGTCGGTGTAGTCCTGGCCAAAATCCCGCAGGTCCATCTTCACCTCGAAGTAGTGGGTTTGGGGCGCGGGCATGGCCAGTGTGTAGCGCAGGCTCGGCGTGCCCGCCGTAGCCGTCGGGGCCGAAGCCGCGGCACCGGAGGCCGATTTTACCTTGGTTTTAACCTTCGTTTGGGCCGCGGCCGGGGCGGCCGCCAGCAGGCCGGCCACCAACGCGGCGCGACTAAAAGCAGAAATTGTTTCGAGCATATGCACAAAGAAACAACCCGCGCCCCACCCTACCCAAGTGCGCGACGGGCGGTGGGCAACCGGCGCGGTGCCAACCCCGGTCCTACCTCCACCGTTAAGCCGCGCAGTTCTTACACTGGTTATTTTTTTGTATGCGGCTTATTTGGCTGATTTTTATAACCCTAGCCACGGCGATGCTGCTGGGCGGGTGGTTCTACCAGCGCTCGGCCGCATTACCGGCTCAATCGGCGCGGCCAGTCCCTATGTCCGTAGTGGCGGTGGTGAACCGGCAATCAGCTTTTCCTCCTTCAGCTACCCTGGCTGATAGCATTGTGCGGTTGGCGCTGGCCCAAGTAGGCACGCCCTATTGCTACGCCGGTAGCAGCCCCGCCACGGGGTTCGACTGCTCGGGTTTTGTGCGCTACGTGTTCGGGCGCTTTGCGCTGCCCATGCCTCACTCCACGGCGCTGCTCATTGGCGTAGGCCGGCCAGTGGCGCGCGCCCGCGCGCAGCCCGGCGACATCGTAGTATTTACGGGCACCGCCCCGGGCAGCACGGAGCCCGGCCACGCGGGTATCGTCATCTCCGCCCTGGGCGAAACGCCGCTTCGCTTCGTGCACTCATCATCGGCCAAGCGCGAGCCGGGCGTTAAAATCAGCCAGGTAGAAGGCAGCGGCTACGAGCAGCGGTTTATGCAGGTGCGGCGAGTGCTTTAAAGGCAATGAGCAATTAGTAGTGAACAATGAACAGCTTTTTGCTCACTGTTCATTGTTCACTACTAATTGCTCATTAAAAAACGATGCCCGGCTGGCCTTAGCCGCTCGCTTACGCGTGCTGCTGGGCCAACCGGGCATCTAATCCTTCAAATCTTACCGAGCGACAACGCTGGGGTACAGCGCCGACGTCTCACAGTAAGACCTGTCCAACGAAAGGGGGCCGCGATACCGCAGCGCCCTCCGCCGAGCTGTGTGTTTAGGCGAGTACGGCGGTGAGGCGTACTACATTGGACAGGCTCGGCAGGATTTGGTTGGGACTACTAGACATTTTGTACCTCCTTTCTTTACGTTCGACATAACCCCATCTTCGCTTCCCAGCACCTTAGGGCGGCTTGGGTGGGGCCGTAGCACTCGCTACTGGCAGGTAAAGTTAGTTGCCGAAGCTTAGGTTCAAAACTTCCATTGCTATTTCGGGGGCCTCAGGCCGGTATTCCTAGCATGGCGCTGACAATCAAGCGCATTATTTTGCCAAAATAAGTGCGTCAATTGCTCCTCAGAGCACCTTCGCCAGCGAGCCTGCCAGGCTAGCCGGCAACGGCGGCGAGGTTAAAATCTGGCTGTATAATTGTCTGGGGTAGCCTAAAGCCTGTTTTTCCCGTAGCTTTCCCCTCCGATACACCCCTCACTACTCTTCCATTCTCACGTGATGCACAACTCATTCTTTCTGCTACTGGCTTTGTGGCTGAGCGCCGCCGGCCTCACAGCGCAGGCCCAAACGCTGACGCCGCTCGGTATCTGGACCAACGCCGAGAAAAAAGCCACGTTTGAGATTTACAAGTGTGGCGATAAGCTGTGCGGCAAAATCGTGACCCTGACCGTGCCCAACGACCCGGCTACCGGCAAGCCCAAGCTCGACTCCCAAAACCCCGACCCTAAGCTGCGCCCCCGCCCCCGTCTAGGCCTGGTATTTATGCAAGGCTTTAGCTATGACGATGACAATAAGTGGGATAACGGCAAAATATATGATCCTGAGAGCGGCAAAACCTACTCGTGCTACATGAAAATGGAAAGCACCAACACGATGGAAGTGAAGGGTTACATCGGCTTTTCGCTCATCGGCAAGTCGCAAACCTGGACGCGGGTTAAGTAACGCAGCCCCTTCCGGCAGCTGACCTTGGCAGCGCCCTTCTCCTGGCGGGAAGGGCGTTTTTTTTTGGCAGCGGAGCCGGCGGAGCGCCGAAACTATTTGCCCGTGGCAGTGTTTTTGGGACGATCTAGCTTATTGCTTTTCTTCGGGTGCTTCACTTTCTCCAACAGCTTTTTCGGCGGCGCGACGACGCGGTGGCCACCTGGCAGCCGGCTGGCGCCCCTACGCCCGAGCAGACCCGGCAGCACCAGGCTTGGATAACGGAGTGCGTGTATCAAAACTGGCTGGGTCCCTACTATAAAGCCTACCACCTGCGCAAAGGTGGGGCCGGCGGCCAGCGCGGCCTGCGGGTGGAGCTACTGCGGGAAGAAGGCCGCCAAGGGGGCCTGTTCTTTTACGACGATAGCATCGGTCCGGGCAATTTTCAGCACCTGTTTCAGCTGCTGGGCGAGCGCATTACGGCGCTGGGCTACTACCGCGCCTGCCACGATCGCCGCCAGCGGAGCCACGAGCAGCACCAGGAAATTACGTTCAAGCAGCTTTTTAAGCCTAACCCCACCGACTGCACCGAGTGCGGCCGCTGCGATCAGCGCTACGGCCTCATCACCCTCGATCTGGTAGACATGAATGGCCAGCCGTTTTTTATCCGCCTCAGTACCAATCCGGTGCAGGAGCCTCATTTCACGGCTCCCAAGCCATTTGAGGTCCTACTGCGTGCGGTGTTTGACGAGCCAGCGGCCGACGCCGTTACCCGTAAAAAGGTAAAGGCTTACTACGCCAGCTAGCACCAAGCCGCTGGTCAGCCTACCATTTCGCAGATTTTCCTTCGTTGGAGCTAGCCAGACTGGCTGGACCAAGCCGGCGTAGCCATCGTGCGCAGAAACAGCTAGAGGTAACGTAGCTTTTCTAAGCAATACCAGGCCGGGTGGGTGCTGCGTTAGCCACTAGTGGGGTGGAGCTACTACCTAGTCACACCCTGCTTACCTTCGGGAATAAAACAAGCTTTAGTAGGACTATATGACGCTTTATTATCCGTCCTCTATCCCAGGCCGGCAGCGGCAATGTAGGTTTGCCGGTGGCTGGCTAGGGCTGCTGCTCGTGCTGCTGAGCACGTTGACCGCCCGGGCGACCCACATTGTGGGCGGTGAAATGGATTTGCAGTACGTGAGTGGCAATACCTACCAGCTCACCCTCAATCTGTATTTCGACGCTGTTAATGGGAGCCCCGGCGCGCTGGATACCGAGCTGACAGCCGGTATTTTTGATAAAGCCACCAACCGCCAGCTGACGTCGGTGCAGTTGCCCCTCATCAGCAACACCTTTGTCAACTACTCCAACCCGGCCTGCACGGTGGGCTCGCTGAGTACCCGGGCGCTGGTATACCGCAACACGGTGCAGCTAGCCCCCGGCACCTACAGCGGCGCGCAAGGCTACTACGCCGCCGTAGAGCGCTGCTGCCGCAACATTACCATCAGCAACATCATTGCCCCCGAAGCGGCGGCGCAGACGTTCTACCTGGAGTTTCCGGCCGTGGTGCGGGGCGGGCAGCCGTTTCGCGACTCGACGCCGCGCATCTTTCCGCCGCTGGCCGACTATGCCTGCCTGGGCGAGGTATTTTACTACGATTTTGCGGGCCAAGACCCCGACGGCGATTCGCTGGTCTACGACCTGGTGACGCCCCTCAACGGGCACGCCACGCCGGCCAACCCCAAGCCGGCTACCGCCACGGCGGCGCCCTACGCGCCCATTAGCTGGCGCCTGGGCCGTAGTGAAACCAACCAGATTCCGGGGTCGCCCACCCTCACGATTGGAGCTTTGTCGGGCCGCCTCACGGTGCGGCCCACCGCTACGGGGCTGTTTGTGTTTGGAGTGCGCTGCCGCGAATTTCGCAAGGGGGAGAAAATCGGCGAAACCCGCCGCGACTTTCAGCTCCAGGTACTGACGTGCCCGCGCAACCTGGCTCCTAGCCTGCTGCTATTGCCCGATGTGGTGGGCAAAACCGTTTACCGGTCGGGCCGCGACACGCTGCGCATTGTGCCGGGCGGGCCGCACTGCGTGCGCCTACGCTTCACCGACCCCGACAATAATTCGCAGCTCAGCCTCAGCCTGCGGCCGGTCAACTACTCGGGCCTGCTGCCCACTTTCACCACCACTACCAGCGGCACGGTGCACGTGGCCGGCCAGCCCGATACGCTCACCGCTACCCTCTGCTTTCCGGAATGCACCACTACGCAAGGCCAAGTGGGCCACCTCGACGTGATCGTGGCCGACAACGGCTGCTCGCTGCCCAAGCACGACACGGTGCACGTAGCCTTTATCGCCGCGCCGGCGCCCAATAGCCTGCCTACCCTCACGAGCACGGCCGGGCCCAGCCTGCCGCTGCACGTGCGGCCGGGCCAGACGCTGGCTTTCGACCTCGTGGCGACCGACCTCGACAGCGACCCGCTGCTGTTTACGATGAGCAGCAGCGTGGGCTTTGCGCCCGATGTGCTGGGGGCCGTGTTGGTGCCGCAAGCGCAGGTGGGCACGCAGCGCCGGGCGCACTTCACGTGGCCCGTCGATTGCCGGGCCCTTACCGACCCCGCGGGGCAGGTGCGGCAGCTCATTTTTAAGGCGACTTCCACCACGCCCTGCGGCGAAAAGCAGGAAACTCCGGCGTTGTCGGTACCCGTTATTGTCGATTATAGCAACGCGCCGCCGGTCCTGACTTCTACCCTCCCCGCAGCGCCGGCCGGGGCTAGCGAGCCGGTGCTCATCCGGCTGCCGCTGGGCCAGCCCTACACTGCCACTTTCACGGGCCGCGATACCGACCTCGACCGCCTGACCCTGACGGCCAGCGGCCAGGGCTTCGACCTGGCAGCGGTGGGCATGGGCTTTACGGCGCCGGCCGGGGCGGCGGGCCAGGCTAGCGGCACCTTTACCTGGCTGCCGGGCTGCGACGCTGCGAGCGTGGTGGGCAACAAGCCCCAGGCACTGACCGTCACGTTTCAGCTTCAGGAAAGCACCTGCCAGCCCCAGCCCCAGACGCGCACCGTGCGCTTTGAGGTCATCAACGCCGACACCACCGCCTTCATCCCGCCCAATCTGATTCTGCCCACCAGCGGCAACGTGGCCAACCGCACGTTTGTGCTCAGCAGCCTGCCCCCCGACTTTTGCGATACGCGCTTCGCCGGCATTAAAATCTTTTCGCGCTGGGGACGCCTCGTGTACGAGTCTGGCGACCGCAATTTTCGCTGGTCGGGCGAGGGGCAAGCCGGCGTTTACTACTACCTGCTCACCTATACATCGGGCCGGCGCTATAGAGGCTGGGTGGAAGTCATCCAATAAGACTACCGAATACCCAAATTTTTCGCTTGATTATCAGCACCTTTAGTCAGAGCAAGAAATACGGTTATACCAAAAAGGTCGCCCAACCGGGTGGCCTTTTTTAGTTTAGCTTGAAGACCGCGCTAGCCAGCCTACTATCAGCTACAAAATTCAGGCAAGCAGAGGGCTTAATAACTGATGTTACGCAGCACCTGAGCCAGCTTGCTGGAAACAGGCTTTTTCTGCTCTCCTGGAGGTCATTTCCAGCAAGCTGACGTGGGTAGTGCGTAACAGCAGTTAATAAAGCAGCAGGAAAATAGCGAACAGCACCACCCACAGCCCATCAACGAAGTGCCAGTAGGTACTTAGCACCTGAAGCTGGCGGCGATGGTACGGGTTGCGAATAAAGAGCAGCGTGCGCACCGCATCGCGCTCGGCGTGCAGCACGCGCACCAGTTGCACCAGCAGGAAAAGCAAACCTGCTACCACGTGCACCACGTGCAGGCCCGAAATAAAGTACACGTAGGTGCCGCTGGGCGCCCCGGCAAAGAGCACGCCGTGCTGCATCAGCTCGCGCCAGCCCAGCACTTGCAGGCCGCTGAAGATGCAACCCAGCAGCAGCGTGGCCCCCAGGCAGCGGGCCAGGTTGGGGAGATCGTCGGCCTTATAGAGGCGCGGCGCCTGCGCCAGGGTGTAGGACGACACTAATAATACAATGGTGCTCAGCGAGAAAGCCCGCGGAAATGCCTGCAAGCCCATGTGCCCCCCGCTGTGCAGGCGCGTAGCGCCGTACATCACTACCAGCACCGTAAACAGCATCGTGATGCCCGCGAGCCCAATGTACAGCAGCATCAGCAGCGGCGGCACCCGCTCGATGCGCCCAAAAGCAGAGCGGCTAGCCGGCCGACGGCCCGTACCTACGGGTTTTTGCGGGTCATTATCAGGCATTTTCAAGGGCAAAAGCCAACGCGCTGGGCCGGCGGCGACGTGCCACTAGCTCTGATGTCAGTCTCGCTTACGCAACACGCTAAATCGGCCCATTGTTCACCGCGAAACCCCGCAACGACTCGCATAATTCGGGCATTTTGGCGGCCGGGTTTTAGCCCCTGACGTGGCTCACCGCCGATATAGTAGCCTTGTTCCTAGAATCAGGAACAGGCTACTTACTTAAAAAACGACCCAATCTTGCCCAGTACGGCGCTCAGCGTGATTTTGGGGCTGTTGCGGTCGGGCAAGCCAAACAGCACGTACGTTTTGCCGGCCACGCGCAGATCGAGCACCAGCCCCAGCGTGCGGGCCAGGTCGTGGAGCTGCTGCAAGGGGTCGGGGCCGGGCGGCTTGGGCTTTTTGGGCGCGCCCGGGGGCTGGGGCGGGCCGCTGGTGATAAGGTCGAGCACTTGCTGGCTCGGCACGCTGAGGATGAGGTAGGTGCCGGCGGCGGCCAGCTGCACCGCGTGCCCGCCCGGCCAGGTGAGGTCTAGCCGCGCTTCTACTTCGAGGCCACTAGCCACGCGGATGGTTGGGGTCGGGCACCGGCGACACTACGGGCGCCGTGCTGGTAGTCAGGCTGATAGGCGCAGCCTCGCCTTTGGTACGAATGCGCAGCGAGCCGTTGAGCCGCCAGGTGGCCGGCACGCCCGTGGGGTTTTGCTGATTGGGTACTTGCAGCTCTACTTGGTCGAAAGCCAGGTTGAGCTCGACACCGCCCGAGAGCTTAGCCAGCAGCGAAGCCGCCGTTTCGGCCCAGGAAGAAGGTTGGTCAGGCATGAAAAGTAGAAAAAAGCGTGAAAGAACGAGCAAGGCCAAACCAAGTTTGGTGGCGCAAAGTAGCAGCCCCACGGCGATCCGCCGCGCAAATGCCGCGAACTTGTTAGGGTTGCCGGGCGTACTTTTACGGCGTCATTATCGGTTTTGCTTTCTTTTTACCATGAAATTCTTTACCTGGTTCGCCATCGCCACCATTGCCATCCTGCTCATCGCGCGCTTCAAGCCCCAAACGCCCGCCGAGCCCATCATCCCGACCGGGACGAAGGAAGCGCAGGGCAACCCCAACCGCGACGATAATGCCCCGCCTGCCCGCACGGAGGAGCAAGGCCGCCGCGATGCCGAAGCCAAGCAGGGCAGCACCACGTACGCAGCGCCCGGTTGCCGGTCCGTCGTAGCTTAAGCGCCTTATTGCCAGCAGCCAGAAATAACGAACGTCATGCGGAGCCCCGCGAAGCAGCTCGCCCGTACCGTTGAAAGCAACATTTCAATAGTGCCGGCGAGCTGCTTCGCGGGGCTCCGCATGGCGTTCTCTTTTAGTTGATTAGCGCGTACTCGTACGCAGCCCCACCCCTGCCCTATGGATCCGCAAGCCCGCATTCAGGAACTGACCCAGCGCCTGCACCACCTCAATACGCAGTACTACCAGCACGACATTTCGGAGGTGTCTGACCAGGAATTTGACGCTATGCTGGCCGAGGTCAACCAGCTCGAAAAGGCCCACCCGGCGCTGGCGCTGGCCAACTCGCCCACCCAGCGCGTGGGCGGCACCATTACCAAGCAGTTTGCCACGGCCCAGCACCGCTACCCCATGCTGAGCTTGGGCAACACGTACTCGGAAGACGACCTGCGCGAGTTTGACGAGCGCGTGCAGCGGGGCCTCGAAGGCGCGCCCTACAGCTACGTGTGCGAGCAAAAATTTGACGGCGTAGCCATGAGCCTGGCTTACGACAACGGCGAGCTCAGCCAGGGCGTAACGCGCGGCGACGGTACCCGCGGCGACGTGGTGACGGCCAACGTGCGCACCATCCGTACGCTGCCGCTGCACCTGCGCCCCGGCGCCCCGCCCGAGGCCGAGGTGCGTGGCGAGGTATTTATGCCCAACCAGGTTTTCAACGACCTCAACCAGGAGCGCGAGCAAAACGGCGAAGCCCTACTGGCCAACCCGCGCAATGCTGCGAGCGGCGCCCTCAAGCTGCAAGATTCGGCCCTGGTGGCGGCGCGGCGGCTGCGCTTCTACGCTTATTCGGTGCTCACGCCGGGCCGGCACTTTGCCAGCCACAGCGAGGCGCTGGAGGCGGCCACCGCCTGGGGCCTGCCGGTGTCGCCGACCTGGAAGCGCTGCGCCAACTTGCCGGAAGTGCTCGACTACATCCACGAGTGGGCGCAGAAGCGCTTTACGCTGCCCGTTAATACCGACGGCATCGTGATAAAAGTGGACGATCTGCGCCAGCAGGATCAGCTCGGCCTCACCGCCAAAAGCCCGCGCTGGGCCATTGCCTACAAGTACCCCACGGCGGCGGCCCGCACCCGACTGAACGAGATTATCTACAACGTGGGGCGCACCGGCGCCGTTACGCCCGTGGCCCTGCTCGACCCGGTGCCGCTCGCCGGCACCATCGTCAAGCGCGCCAGCGTGCACAATGCTAACCAGATAGCCCTACTCGACCTGCGCCTCGGCGATCTGGTTTTTGTGGAGAAAGGTGGCGAGATCATTCCTAAAATCACGGGCGTCGACCTGGCCGCCCGGCCCACCGGAGCCGAGCCGGTGCGCTTCCCTACCGAGTGCCCGGCCTGCGGCACGCCGCTGGTGCGCCCCGAGGGTGAGGCACACTATCGCTGCCCCAACGAGCGCGGCTGCCCGCCTCAGCTCAAGGCTCGCCTCGAACACTACGTGAGTCGCAAGGCGCTGAACATCGACGGCTTAGGAGCCGAGACGGTAGGCCGCTTCTTCGACCTCAACCTGGTAAAAACGCCCACCGACATCTACGACCTGCCCCAGCGCCGGGCCGAGCTGGTAACGCTGGAGCGCCTGGGCGAGAAGTCGATTGACAACCTCATTGCCGGCATTGAGAAAAGCAAAACGGTACCCTTCGAGCGGGTGCTGTTTGGGCTGGGCATTCGCTACGTGGGCGAAACAGTGGCCCAGAAGCTCGCCCAGCACTACCGCTCCATGGCGGCCATTATGGCGGCTTCGGCCGAGGAGCTAGCCGCCGTGCCCGAGGTTGGGGGCGTCATTGCCGACTCGCTGGCCTGGTGGAGCCAGCAGCCCGAAAACCAAGAATTGGTGCAGCGTCTTATGACCGCCGGCGTGCAGCTCGAAGCCAGCGGCGAGCCGCCCCGCGCCGTGAGCGACCGGCTGGCCGGCCTCACCTTCGTGCTCTCGGGGGTATTTGAGAACTACAGCCGCGAGCAGCTGCAAACCCTTATCCAGCAGCACGGCGGCAAAATAACGGGCGCCATTTCAAAAAAGCTGAGCTACCTCGTGGCCGGCGACAACATGGGGCCCGCCAAGCGCGAAAAAGCGACGACGTTCAAAGTGCCCATTATTTCGGAGAATGAGCTGCTGGCCCTGCTGCCCACCGCTACAGATGAACCCGATACACCAAGGCCGCAGACGAAAATGCTCTGAGGCCTGCCAACGAAAATTCAGTTCTACTCTTTCCCAACGGCGTATGCACTACAACTCGGCTTGGGCTTCCATGTCTAATAAGTGCTTTACCAACAAAAACACAGCGGTGCAGGATGCAGAAATATTGGGGATAAACTCCTGCGCGCCCTTATCCTCGAAGATGCGCTGTGCCCGCTGAATGGCCACGGCCTGTCGTTCTTGCAGCAAGGCAAAAAGCTGGGTAGTTACCAATTTGTCTCTCGTACCAGCATAGGTTGCATTCAGCGGCTTCAACCATCTTTCTAGAGCGGCGTCATACTGGCTACGATGCATATCTGCGCCATTGTGGTCGACGAGATGTAACAGTAGCCAGTATTCAAATGCTTCATTCGACCACGCCGCCCGCAGTCCATAATTTTGGGCTAGTTGAAGGGCTTTGGCAAAGCTGTCTGCTGGGACGTTAGCACCAGGGTCTTTATCGAACACACACCAAACTTCCGCATAATTTCCCTCTTGGCGTAAGGTCAGAGCACGTTCCACCAGCGATTCGCGATTGTAGCCTTCCCCGATTACCTTCAAACGCACCCGCGAAAATTGCGCCTGCAACTGTTCGAAGTAGGATGGTTCGGTATTACACCCCTCACAAACCAGCAAAATCTGAGGTTTGGCTAGCCGAAGCGGTCGGCTGGGTCGGCTTTGGGCGGCTTCTGCGGCGCGTTGGCGTTCGGTGCGCTTACTGGCCATCACTGCTTGGGCTTTTATCGGTTGTTGTGTCAGCATACCCAAACCGGCCCAAAAACGGTACCGCCCCGAAGCGGCCATTCAGATAGTCGCGTTCGAGGTGGTCGAACCGCACTGGCTGGCCAGGATGCATCGGTGTAGGTAGCTCAAAATCAGCCAACGAATACAGTTTAGCGCCTCCGAACCTGTCCTTTTCAGTAAACCAAATCTGGTCGCGCCGGAAGGGCGAATCAGCCGCTAGTAAGTTTGTGTCGTGGGTGTTGAACAGCAGTTGCGCCCCGCGCAGGTTGTAGATGGGCGAGTGAAACAGTGACACGATTTTGCGTACCAGTTGTGGATGCAGGGCCGTTTCCAGTTCATCAACAGCCAATACGCCACCCGTCTGGAGCGTATCCAGTATCAGAGCCATCAAGGTAAAAAACTGGAGGGTGCCGTGAGATTCTTCCTCCTTCAACCCGAACCAGATATGGCCCTGAGGACTCTGGTCATCGTCATAAATTAGGTGCTGGGTTCGCACGTCGCGCCATATCTGCGTCGGCTTGGTAGCCTCCGCTACTGCCGCTCGCATTCGCTGAGCTGCTTCGGCTGGAACATCGTCCGGCAAGTTGTCCATGTCCAATATATCCGGCTCGGCTGCCATGATACTCAGGTCGGCAGCCTGCACCAGCTCTAAAAGTACTGGTGCCCAGTTGGGGTCGTTGAGCAAGCCGATAAGCACGTGGCGGTGTTTGCGGGTGTCCAGAGCCACAATCAAGTTTAAGTTTTGGAACCATTCGTACACCTGTAAGGCCTCCGGACTGTTGTTGTCGGCAGCCCGTGGCAGTAATAATTCATTTTTACGCACCACGTCGGCATCGCGCAAGTAGCGCAATTGGGGGCCGCCGTCGGCGGGTAGTTCAATCGTTTGTTCGTTGCGGTAAAAAACTTCAGTCTCCGCTTCCTGCTCCGGTTGCTTGGTAAACAGCCATTCGGCTACTACGTGGGTAGCCTCCGCTTCGAAACCGTAGCGGTAGCGTATTCCGGCCGAGATAAAAATAATTTCCATTTCGCTCGGCTCGGCCGCCGCCGTGGGATTCAAGCGAAATGGCTCAACGGGAAATGCTTCATCGGGACTACTCTTTCGGAGTCCCCGCACCAAAGCTTTCATCAACCCTAGCACCTGCAAGAGTTTGGATTTCCCACTCGCGTTGGCCCCGTACACTGCCGCTGATTTCAACAGGCGCAGCCCAAAATCTGGCACGGCCGCCACGTTGTCTTCCTCAAACGTGGTATCATCCGTAGCCACCATGCTCCATTCCGCCCGTTCACGGAATGTTTTATAATTCGTCAGACTGAAGTTAATAAGCATAAAAAGGCGTTACCTGCGGTACCAGCCACAAATAACGCCTTTAGTTGGCAAACAGGGAGCTTGGCGGTCAATTTTCAAAATGACTGCGCTCGACTATTTTCGCTTTGCAAATAGTAGCCGCTAGCGCTGATGCGGCGGGTAATAAAGAGCGGGACCGCCGGCGTGCAGCTCGAAGCCAGCCCCGCGCCGTGAGCGACCGGCTGGCCGGCCTCACCTTCGTGCTCTCGGGGGTGTTTGAGAACTACAGCCGCGAGCAGCTGCAAACCCTTATCCAGCAGCACGGCGGCAAAATCACGGGCTCCATTTCAAAAAAGCTGAGCTACCTCGTGGCCGGCGACAACATGGGCCCCGCCAAGCGCGAAAAAGCGACGACGCTCAAGGTGCCTATTATCTCGGAAAATGAGCTGCTGGCCCTGCTGCCGGTGACTGACTAGCGCGTAAAGTCCGGCACTACTTCCACAAACATTGGCGAGGGCAGGCTCACCGATTTGCCCGTGGGCGTGAGCTTACCCGATTGCTTGTCAACCAGATACGTAAACACATTGTCGGATTGCTGGTTAGCCACCAGTAGCACCCGCCCGCTAGGGTCGAGGGCGAAGTTGCGTGGCCATTTGCCCTGCGTGCTTACGTGCTGCACCAGCGCGAGCCGCCCGCTAGCCTGGTCGATCGCGAAGACCGCCAGGCTGTTATCGCCCCGGTTGGAGGTGTAGAGAAACCGCCCATCGGGCGAAACGTGCACATCGGCGCCCCAGTTGATGCCCGTAAAGCCGGCCGGTACCTGCGTCTGGGTTTCGATTTCCTGGAACGTGCCGGCGGCGGCATTGTAGGCCAGCGCGATCACCGTCGAGTTCAGCTCATTTTCGAGGTAAGCCCAGCGGCCGTTGGGGTGAAACGTGAGGTGGCGCGGCCCCGTCCCGGGCTTGGCCGTGAAGGCCGGCGTGGGCTGCCCTTGCAGCTGGTGCTGGGCCGCGTCGAGCCGGTAGCTATACACTTTATCGGTGCCCAGGTCCACGGCAAAGGCGTAGCGATTATCAGGCGCCGTGATAAAGCAGTGCGCGTGCGGGTGGTCCTGGTTTTGGTGCGGGCCCGTGGGCGGCTGGTGCTGGTCGGTGGCCAGGGCCGGGCCGAGCTGGCCGTCGGGCCGCACCGCCAGCAGGGCCACGTTGCCGCCCGTGTAGTTGGCTACCAGTGCATTCTGCCCGGTGCGGTCGAGGCTGATGTAGCACGGTGAAGCGCCCGTGGAAGGCTGCTGATCGAGCATGGTGAGCATTGCCGTGTGCGGGTCAACGGCCAGCGCACTCACCCCGCCGCCCGGCGCCCCCAGAAAGGTTTGGGTTTCGCTCACGGCGTAGAGGTGGCGGTGCGCCGCATCCATCGTGAGGTAGCTGGGCTGGGCCCCGCCCTTCATGGCCCCCAGCGGCAGCAGCTCGCCAGTGGCCGGTTGCAAATGGTACAGGTAAATGGTATTCTGTTGCGGATCAGCCACATTAGTGCCGATGTATACCAGCTCATCGTGGTGGCCGGTACTCCCGGACAGGGAGCGCGTGCAGCCAACCAATGCGGCGCTAGCCAGCAACGCCCAAGCAGCTACCGAGCCGCGCAGAGGAATCATCATCACCATTCAGGAAAAAATTTGGGCTAAAGCTAACCCGTAGTTACTTCATTATCCGCACCAAGAGTACAGCGAGAATAATCAGGAGCCAAACTCCGCTCAAGCCGGCTAGCATGATGCTAGCGGCTACGCGGCGGCCCCGGCCGGCGAGCACGCGAGCACTCGTCACGACCGGCGCCAGCACCAGAAACAACAGCGTCACCAGGGCCCAAACTGGTAGCAAAACGTGGGTATTGTGCAGCTGAACGTCCAGCTTGCCCACGTACTTGCCCGTCAGTCGCCAAACCAGCCCAAACGAAAAAACCCAGCTACCGAGCAGCCAGGCTAGTTCAAGAAGAATGCTTTTTCGCTTGTCCGTAACAGCGTTCATGCGATTTGCTTAAAAACTCTGCACCAAGCTATTGTGCAGGGTACGCGGGCTCCAGTAGCCGCTGGCAATGATGCGCCGAATGGTGAAAAGCGGGTCGGCTGCGTCCCGCTTTTCCGCTAGCCCGAAGGCCGCCACGAAGCCGCGCTGCTTGAGCTCGGGGAAAGCCTGGGTATTCCAAAGCCCAAATGGATAAGCGAAGTACTTGATTTTCTTGCCGGTAAGCTCCTCCAACGTTTTGGTAGGCTTATCGATTTGGGTTACCCAGTCTGGGCCCTGGTATTTCTTTACGTTGTGGTGGTCCCAGGTGTGCGAGCCGATTTGGTTGCCCTCGGCGGCGAGTTGCCGCACCATGTCCTTGGTCATGTAGTGCGGGCGGCCGAGGCTCACGGTCATCACAAAATACACGCCTTTGTAGCCGTACTGCGCCAGCGTGGGCCGGGCAACGGTAAACTGGTCGAGGTCGGTATCATCGAAGGTCAGCATCACCGGCTTGCTGGGCAGCCGGGCGCCCGTGGTGAGGTACGCGTAGAGCTGGTCGGGCTGAATGGCATGGTAGCCCGAATCGGCGAGCAGCTTAATCTGCGCCTTGAAGGCGGCGATAGGAACGATGTAATCCTTAGCGCTTTTAGAGTCGCGGCTGGTCCAGTCCCGAATCTGGTGGTAGCACAAAATAGGCACCTGCGGCCGGGCATAGATGGCGGCCGCGTCGGCCACCTTAGCTGCCGAAATAGTGCTGGGGTCGGGCGCCGGCGCAGCGTTGGCCTCGTCGGCGGCAATGGCGGCCACCCCCGAGGTGGGAGCTGTGGCCGGGTCGCTGAGTACCGCCGCGGCTTCGGCAGTCGACGGCGTTTTGGCTTCGCCGGTGAAAGCAATCTGAGAGTCGCAGGCGGCTAGACTCGCAGCTGCTCCCAAGATAGTGACAAGAGAAAAAAAGGTTTTCAAGGAAACGAAAGGAGGCCGGCTGAATGCGACGGCGAGCAGAAGTTGTACTTTTGCACAAAGCTACTACCCACGCAGACTAAACGCATTAACAAAAGCTGGACTATTCAAAACACTTGAAAAGGTGATTTTGCTAAAATTATGGGCTGCCATAAAAAAAGCTTGCTGAAACAAAAAGTGGTTTTAGATATGGCTGAGACAGGCGAGCTTTTTCGAATGCGTTTAGGCTGAACAACCCCCATCGCGGATGAACACATTACACGGCACTGGCGTGGCCCTGGTAACGCCTTTTACTTCTAGCAGCGCGGTTGACTATGCCGCCTGGCGCCGGCTGCTCGACTTTACCATCGCGGGTGGCGTGGAGTATCTGGTAATCAATGGCACCACGGGCGAGTCGCCCACCGTTACCGCCACCGAAAAAGCTGATTTACTGGCTATTGCTCGCGAGCACGTGGCGGGCCGCGTGCCGCTGGTGTACGGCATTGGCGGCAACGATACGGCGGCCACCGAAGCGCTGCTGCGCAGCACCGACCTCGCCGGCATCACGGCCATCCTGTCGGCCAGCCCGGCTTACAATAAGCCCAGCCAAGCAGGATTAATAGCTCACTACCAGCGCTTAGCCGACGCCGCACCCTTGCCGCTGCTGCTCTACAACGTGCCCGGCCGCACGGGCTCCAACATCGCGGCGGCTACTACGCTGCGGCTCGCCGAGCATCCCAATATCATCGGCATCAAGGAAGCTAGCGGCAACATGGAGCAGTGCCTGGCCATCCTGGCCGGCAGGCCGGCCGACTTTCTCTTCCTGAGCGGCGACGACCTGCTCACGGTGCCGCTCATTGCCTGCGGCAGCCAGGGCATTATCTCGGTGATGGCCAATGCGCTACCGAAGGGTTTTTCCGAAATGACGCGCGCCGCGCTAGCCGGCGACTTTAGGCGGGCCAACGAACTGCTCCACGGCATCGTGCCCCTCAATCCGCTGCTGTATGAAGAAGGCAACCCCGTGGGCGTGAAGGCCGCCCTGGCCCTGCAAAGCATATGCGAAGCTGCCGTACGCCTCCCGCTGGTAGAAGCCAGCACTGGGCTGAAGGAGCGGATCAAGCAGCTGCTACCTGGTTGATAAGCTGCTGATCAGAAGCTTCCCTAAGAAATAAGTGAGCAATTGGGCAGTAGCTTGGACTGTGTAGTCCAAGCTACTGTTGACGTAAGCGAAAATAGGCTGAACAGCTTCCTTATTGGCCCCAATAAACCGCCAGTCGCCTTGCTAAAAGGTTACGACTGGCGGTTTCGCTTTTCCTTTTAGGAAGCCTCAAAAGCCATTCTCACCAGCCGCTGGCCAGCACGTCGGCGATATGCAAGGTCTTGATGGCGAGCCGCTCGCGCTTGATATACGCCTCCAGGTGCATCAGGCAGCTCACATCGGTGCTCACGATGAAGTCGGCCCCGGTGGCCAGGGCGTGCTCCACTTTTTGCTGGGCCATAGCCACCGAAATTGCCTCAAACTTGACCGCAAACGTGCCGCCGAAGCCGCAGCAGGTAGTGGTTTCGGTCATTTCGAGGCGCGAAAGGCCCGCTACGCCATTGAGCAGGCGGCGCGGGGCTTCGCGAATGCCGCACTCGCGCAGGGCCGAGCAGGAATCGTGGTACGTGTAGCGCCCGGCCAATTGGGCACCGGGAATAGTGCTGACGTTCAGCACGTCGGCCAGAAACTCGGTGAGCTCGTAGGTGCGCTGCTGCACGCCCTGGCAGCGCGCGGCTTCGGGCGAGCCAGCAAAAAGATGCGAGTAGGCATTGCGCACCATGCCCACGCACGAGGCCGACGGGCTCACCACGTAGCGCGGAGTGCCCGTTGGGGCTGGCGGAGCGGCAAAATCAGTCAGAAATTTTTCGGCAATGTCGCGGCTTTCGGCCCGGTAGCCCGCGTTGTAGGCGGGCTGGCCGCAGCAGGTTTGGGCGGGGTTGTAATGCACTTGGCAGCCCACTTTTTCCAGCACTTTCACCATGTTCAGGGCCGTGTGCGGATAAAGCTGATCGACGAAGCACGGAATAAAAATATCGACTTGCGGAGCCGTTTCAGTAATCATAAGTAGTTAGCAAGCAGCAAAATGAAAGAGGCTGGCCGCCTGCGCCTGCGCCGCGGCCCAGGCAGTTGGGTCGAGGGCCAGCGCTTCGCCCTGGGCCGCCAGGTAAGCCACCAGGTTTTCGGTGGCCAGGTTACCGGTCAGCTGGTCGGTGGCCATAGGGCAGCCGCCAATGCCGCCCAGCGCGCCATCGAAGCGGCGGCAGCCGGCCTGGTAGGCGGCGGCTACTTTTTCGAGCCAAGTGGTGGGCGTGGTATGCAGGTGCGCGCCAAACTCGACGTGCGGAAATGCGCAGATTAACTCGCTAAATAAAGGCGTGATAAGCGCCGGCGTGCTCGCCCCAATGGTATCGGACAAGGCCACGATGCGCACGCCCAGCGCGGCGAGCTTCTGGGTGAAGTCGGCCACTACGGTGGGGCTGTAGGGGTCGCCGTAGGGGTTGCCAAACCCCATCGACAGGTACACGACCAGGGTTTTGCCCCGGCGCTCGCACAGCGCGTGCATAGCAGCCACGTCGGCGAGCGCCTCGGCAATCGTTTGGTTGGTGTTGCGGCGCTGAAAGGTTTCGCTTACCGAGAGCGGAAAACCCAGGTAGGTAATTTCGGGACAGTTGGCGGCCTGCTGGGCCCCGCGCTGGTTGGCCACAATGGCAAGCAGCTTGGTGCGGGTGCCGCCGAGGTCGAGGCCAGCCAGCACTTCGGCCGTGTCGCGCAGCTGCGGGATGGCCTTGGGCGACACAAACGAGCCGAAGTCGAGCACCTCGAACCCCACGGCCAGTAGCTGCTGCAGATAAGCCGTTTTGGTAGCCGTCGGAATAAACTCGGGCAGGCCCTGCATGGCATCGCGCGGGCACTCGGTGAGGACGACGGGGCGGGTAGGCATGGGGCGAAGGTAGGAAAATGCCGCTCATCAAGCGCGCAGACCGCCGCCGAACTTGCGCACGCCGGCCAACGTTGGGCGGCTATGCATTTTCCGACGTTGCCCGCTCGCCGGGCCGGCCGCCGCGCCGGAAGCGGTGTTTTAGTTTTGTTAGTAGCCCTGCTAGCCAGCTGTAGCAAGCCCCAAACCCTGGCGGCGCTGTTTCAAAGAACCACCCCGCACGACGACTACGCCCGCGCCCTCGACCGGGCGGGCCTGCGTGAAGCGGCCCTGAGTCGGCAGTGGCAGCAAGCCGCCGCCCGCGCCCTGCACGATTCGCTGGTGGTGACGCTGCCGGTGCAGGAAACCGGTTATTTTCGGCCCGATCAGCCCGCGGCAGCCAGCTACCGCTACGCGGTGGAGGCCGGCGAGCAGCTACACGTGCGCCTCACCCTGCAAACCGGGCCAGTAGCGCCCCACGCGTTTGTCGACGCGTTTGCGCTCAGCCCGGGCCGAGCTCCCGAGCTGCTGAAGTGGACCAGCGCCGACACGACCACGGCGGGCACCCTCGACCTGCGCTACCGCGCCGAGGCTAGCGGGCAGCACCTGCTGCGCGTGCAGGCCGAGCTACTGGCAGCAGGCCGCTACACCCTGCGCCTGTGGCGCGAGCCGGGCCTGGGCGTGTTCCCGGTGGGCGGGCGCACCGACCGGGCGATAGGTAGCTTATGGGGAGCCGCCCGCGACGGCGGGGCGCGCCGCCACGAGGGGATCGATATTTTTGCGCCGCGGGGCACGCCGGCCGTCGCGGCGGGGCCAGGCGTCATTACGCGGGTGCAAGAGACGGCTATCGGCGGCCGGGTGGTGTGGCTGGCCGAAACCGGCACGGGCCGCCATCTCTACTACGCGCACCTCGACAAGCAGCTGGTGCGGGCCGGCCAAACCGTGCGGGCCGGCGATACGCTGGGCCTGGTGGGCAATACCGGCAACGCCCGCACAACGGTGCCGCACCTGCATTTTGGCATTTACGGCGGCCGCGGGGCCGTGAACCCCTGGCCCTTCGTACGCGGCGCCGATGCCATGCCCACGGTTTTGCTGGGCCCCGACCGCCGCGGTGAGTGGGTGCGCCCGGTGCATACCACCGCAGGCTTGAGCGCTACCACGCCGCTGTTGGTGCTGGGCCAGCAAGCCAGCCTACTGCGCGTCGAAACCCCCAACGGCCAGCGGCGCTACGTGGCCAGCCGCGCCGTGGCGCTAGCCAAGCCCCTGCGCCGCCTGGCGCTGCCCACCACGCAGGAAATCCAGCTACTGCCGCAGGCTAATGCGCCGGCCGTGGCGGCTTGGCCCGCGCGCACGCGCGTGGCGGTGCTGGGCGAGGCTAGCGGCGGCTACGCCCTACTGCGCGGCCCCGCCAACCAGCAGGGCTGGGCGCATTTATACACATCGCGAAGAGAATTGCGAAAATTAAGGTAAACTTGCCGCATGACGATTCAGCTTACCGAGCACGAGCGGCAAACGTTGCGGGAGGTGCAGTGCCGTGTGGCGGAGCGCAGCGTA
>Ga0160429_1000375_pt1 | contig 46159 bp, 57 predicted proteins | sample SolpanmetagenomR_FD_108199 | JGI IMG/M metagenome (GOLD analysis project Ga0160429, IMG submission 108199) | Solar panel surface microbial communities from Lawrence Berkeley National Laboratory, California, USA - R | ecosystem: Engineered > Built environment > Solar panel > Unclassified ... | reverse complement strand
CGAGCGCTCGAAATTGTTCATATCATACCCTCCAATGATACCACGTCGTTGGTGCAACTGAAGTAAACATTTTCTCAAATGCGGAGTCTCCACTCTTTTCAGTAACCCATTTAAGTCCTCGTGGTGAGAATATGGACACGCCAGAAGATGATCCAATATACCTGGTCTCCCCTTGGTCATTCGTAATCAGTGAATCCATCAATTCAGCAAGCTCCTCGTCGTCTTTCTTAGTCGTTGTATCCTCCTCTTCAACAGCCAAAGATGTTGGTCTTGGAGAGGACACAGTCGAAGTCCTAGGCGAAGGCGAATGCTCTCGTCCGAGCGGCGATGCGCCAGCACCAGAACCAGTACGACTTCCTCGACCTAAAGCGCGCCTGTGATCTGAAACAGGTGAGGCGCTGCCTCTTATACTGTTTGCTTTTTCTGATAATCGTTGCTCAAGTACGCCAAGATCTGTATTTCCTCCTTCATCTGCGCCTAGTATGCCTGTAAGTCTGAGAAGATGTTCCATTCGTCCTAGTCGATTCTCGAGAGATTCAATGTATTTTGCTCCTTTTGGCTGTGCTCGCTTCTTCTCGGTAAAGGTAAAGGCGCATTCTGTTTTATAGCTTTGGCAGTGTCCGCACGGTTGTTTGCCATCACATTTGATCTTCTTCTTTCGACACGTATCGCAAGCTCTTGCTATCCTCCTTCGCTTGGACTCTGCACTATCATGGTCGCCTTGATCTGGGTATTCATAATCACCAAAGCCATAGTCGAAATGTTCAGGTTGGAAGGTCGTATTGAAGGTTGCAGGCAGGAGCGTGCCATCTTGTGCATAGCTGCCAAAGATTCGTGGAGGAGGATTCGGAAGCGAGGTATTGGCTGGTATATAAGGCTCGGAGAAGTCATTGTAGGCATCATTGTTGTTGTTGAAAAATCCGTCCATGTTTCCGAGGTGTGGAAGATGGGTAATGCGGGATGCAAGATGTGGATTAGGTGAGACGACTGCTTGATGCGCGCATCACGCCGAACAAAGCGTGGTGATTGAAAGAAGGCAAGACGAGCTTCAGTAGAACATTAGGTGTCGCACAACAAGGGCAATATTATCCAATGTAAGATGAAGAGTCACAGTTTCATTAATATCGAGGCTTGGAATAGGTTATGGATTACGGCCTCGTCATTCGGTTGGAAGGTTCGTCGGCGGCTTTATCTTAGCTCCTTGCTACCGTAGATCCGAACGCAAAATCCGAGCTTAAGAGGATTCGAGCAACGGGAGTCCTCCGATGGCTTGACTGCATCCTCTCATTCTACCAACTTTCTCACCTTTGGCTTCCTCCTCCTTCCCGTAACCTCTCTACCCTCCTCAATCGCCAACAACGCCGCCCTCTTCTTTTCACCAACAGGCTTCAATGCATCCCTCACCACTCTAGTCTCCACATTGACCCCCTCTTCTTGCCATTCCACCATCTGCTTGCCTACCCTCTGCTCAATCGCCAACAGCAACTCGACATCTCTTTGACCTATAATGGTAATACTCTCTCCCTTTCGTCCTGCTCTTGCTGTCCTACCTACGCGATGAATATACGTGTCTGGATCGCTAGGCACATCGTAATTGATGACGAGATCGACCACAGGAATATCCAGACCACGAGCTGCGACGTCGGTGGCGACGAGGATACGTGCGGCACGAGCGCGAAAGCGAGCGAGATTAGATGTGCGCGTCGATTGTGATAGAGCTGAATGGAGCGAGGTGACGCGGTGCTCCAGCGATCGAAGTAGATGTTCAAGGAGACTAGCAGTAGATGTCCGATTGCAGAAGATAATGGTAGATCGAGGGAGATTGCGAGGTGTTTGGAGCAATATATGCAGGTAGGACTCGCGATGCGTTACTGGCGCTTTGAGATATGTCTGCTGGAGTGTCGATGGTACTGCGGGTGACTCAGTGTCGATTTCGCAGATATGGAGTGGCGGTTTTGATGCTGGTCGAGGCATATCTTTAAGTGCGCGGACTTCTGGTGTGACAGTAGCGGTGAAGAGGCATGTTTGTCGTGCATCGCCGGATGGTAAGATAGATAGACATTCCTCTACGTCTGGTAGCATACTACCATGCCCAGCTGCAAGCAGACGGTCTGCTTCATCGAGTACAACAAAGCGTACTCGACGAAGTCCAGCTGTCGTATCTTCACCTGATGTGCGGATGTGATCTGCAAGTCTGCCTGGTGTTGCAACTATAATGTGTGGTCGTTGAGATAATGCTATCGCCTGCGCTCGCATGTCAGCTCCTCCTGTCACCAGGACGACTTTGAGCGATTGTGCTGATGCTATTGCTCTGAATTGCTCAAAGATCTGTAAAGCAAGTTCTCTAGATGTTGTTAACACTGCACGTCGCTAACAATCATTGCTTGTCACGTACCTTGTTGGCGTCAGAATTACTGCAAATATACCAATAGGATCTTCAGCCCATTTCTGCAATATTGGCACTGCAAAAGCAACAGTCTTTCCTGAACCGGTTCGACTACCTCCGATACAATCTCGTCCTTTTAAGATTTCGGGAATACATCCTGTTTGAATACCGGTGGGCTGTCTGATAGCCATTCCAGATAGTGATGCTACCAGCCATGGTGCAACGTTCAAAGAGGCAAATGTGGTATTTACAGCCCTCTTGGATGGCTTGTCGATGTTCTGAACTTTTGTCATTTCCGCCTTTTTGGTGACATTGATCCTGGAGAGCTTTCCCGTAGGTGCTGGCAGGTTCTCGTGCGCATCTTCCTCATCGTCGCTGCCAGCAGTATTATCGTCTTTCGTAGGAGATAGCCTTCTCTTCTTTCGTGAGAATGTGCCGTCCATGAGCTCTTCTTCCCCATAAAAATCGTCGACAGACGCCACAGAGTCTTCGTCACTGACACTGCTACTAATCACACGAGATGGTGCCATGTTTTGCGAGTATCACTGTGATCGCTGTGTACTAACTACTTCCCTATATTTTCTCTCTCCTTCTCTTGAGATGTCAAATATTCTCGCTTGAAGCAGTAATTTTCTGGAAGCTTTGTCGATTCATCAACTCGGGCCGGACAGCAAATAGACGGGGCCTACTATCCACCTCGTACTTCATCATCACCTCGTCTTCTCGCCCTTTTCAACACCTTCAACCTCCCTTCTCAATTGTCTTCATTGTCGTTTACAGTTGCAGAGACTTTCTGCTGTCGTTCGTTGAAGAGTCTTTGTTAGATCAGCTCAAGTATCTACCACTGACTTCCCCTCTCACGCGCGCTGAAACTCTGTTTCCCCAACCGTCCTTCCGTCACTCGCTCCGCTGACTTTAAACATTGCCAAGGACCACGTCAGGTCTCAGCTTGAAGACACAGCTCGCCTTTGATTATTAGTTTCTCTTATTGTAGCTATATACGCCAACAACACAGTTCCCATCAAATCTGCCCGAGCAGAATCAGCCAAGCCTGATACCACCCAACTCGAGCTGACTTTTGGACTGCCAGCCGCAGAGGGTACATTCACTCACAAGATAACATTCAACAATCAATATCAATCCAACACCGACAATGTCATCAGACTCACCAGCTCCTCTCCTACGGCCGCCAATACCTGGAGCACGATCACACAGCCGCGGACGCATACCACTGGGTTTAGCAATCCGACCATCACCAAATCACAGACCAGTCACAGCACCTCCCAGTCATGTCCCGACTTTAGAAGAAATACCACAGCTTATGCCACCACCACTACGTCTATCAACACCAAAAGGCAGCAATATCACACCACTAGAAGGAGGACGCCAATCAGGCCTCCGTGGCCGTCTCCCACCTCTCCAGCTTCCCCAACTTACTACGGCGAACTCCAGCGACACATCTGCCTCTCACACCCGCTCTGGTAGCTGGGGTGACATGCCACCTACCAGCGCACAAAACAACACCGAACATCGCCCTATAATCAGACACTCCTCCGGCGAGCCCCTTTCCGCCGCAAGCTCCCTCTACTCCGCCGGCGCAATCGATATAAAGAAAGATCAGCAAGCAGATCTGAATGAAGCCTTTTCTCAAATTTCGCTAAATCTTGGTCGTCCCGCCGATGTCGATGACTTGGACGACGCAGGCTGGCTCGCCGCAAGCGAAAGCAACCAAATTATCGAAATTGGATCTCTCGGCGAAGGTGCAGGCGGCGCAGTCACAAAATGCAAACTCAAAGGCGGCAACACCATATTCGCGCTCAAGATAATCACAACAGATCCGAATCCCGACGTCAAGAAGCAAATCATGCGCGAGCTTACTTTCAACAAAGCCAGTCGTTCAAGCTATATCTGTCGTTACTATGGTGCTTTCATCAGCAGTACAACAAGCACTATCAGTATAGCCATGGAGTTTTGCGAAGGTGGTAGCTTGGACAGTGTATACCGCGAAGTCAAGCGTCTTGGTGGACGAACTGGCGAAAAGGTGCTTGGAAAAGTGGCGGAGAGTGTGCTGCATGGTCTGACATATCTCCACGAACACCGCATCATCCACCGCGATATCAAGCCATCTAACATCCTCCTCACCCGCTCCGGCGCAGTCAAACTATGTGATTTCGGCGTCTCTGGCGATGCTGGCACTGGCGGTGACGCAAACACTTTTATCGGTACGAGCTATTACATGGCGCCTGAGCGCATCACAGGACAATCGTATACCATCACTTCTGACGTCTGGTCTCTTGGCGTCACGCTACTGGAAGTGGCACAACATCGTTTCCCGTTTCCAGCGGACGAAGAAGGCAAGACGAGGGAGTTAGATGGTGAAGGCGAGGAAGTCAGTCATCCCAACTTGGGACCTCTTGATCTTCTCACGTACATTGTCAAAAGTCCGACGCCGAAGCTCAGGGACGAGAAGAGTAAAGGTGTGAGCTGGAGTAAAGATTTCAAGAACTTTATCGATTTTTGGTACGTTTTGGTTTTCCACTTGGTATTTCGGCATTTCATAAAAGAAAGAGTCTGCGTGGTATTGTAATACTTAAATTGAGACTAATATGTGTTTGTTGTTTCTTCTTAGTCTTGAGAAACAAGGAGATCGTCGCGCGACTCCCTGGCGTATGCTCGAACATCCATGGATGCTGGAGATGAAGATGAAGAAGCCGAATATGGCATTGTTTTTGCAGAAAGTGTGGCAGTGGCCTGATGAGAATACTGGAAATACTTCTTGAAGAATGAAAGAAGAGAAGCGAAGAATTAGAAAGAGATGGAAATGCAGGGATAGAACTATGACTAAGACTGCTATCCTGTGGCCAGCGTTCATGACTGCTGAAAGGACGGGAGGGCGCAAAACAAAATGGTTGACCAAAACCCACCCCGCATTTCCCTCGAACCGACATTCTAAACCTTAACATGCAGAACTGAACAGAGATCCCGAGCATCGATGCGTTGCTGTCTTTGCAGAAAGGGTGGCAGTGCCCTCCTGCAGTGGCCTAGTCAGAATACTGGACATACTTCTTGAAGAATCATAACGCAATGGGAATGCAGGGTCAGAATCATTTCTTAGAGTGTTAGGCCAAGAACGCGGTCGACGATAGGCCAGCCCTATGGCCAGACGTATCACTAAGAATGTCAGACCATGGACGCTGTCGAGCATAGGCCAACCTCATTACGAAGATTATCAGGCCCTGAGTGCTGTCCTGAGTGGACAAAACCTATTTTTAAGAATATTAAGCTACGGATGCTGTCAACGAAGGACCACAACTTATCCCAATACCGAAAGTGTCCAGTATGAATGCTGAACACGGGAGAGGAAACCTGGCACATATTGGAAGACTAGAACCCTTCCATCTCCCACTCGAACCAGCAATTACATTCTTAGCATGCAGCAACCGAACCCAACAAATATTTCAAGCACTGCGCACGATAAGTAAAGCGTTCGTTCTTTCGGTACAAGCTTGCACCGGACTTGGCTAATGGAAAACTACGGTCTCGAAATGGAAAAAACGTCAAGGCAAAAACCTGCCTTCCGTCGTGGGCACAAATTGCACAAAGGACAAAACTAACTGGAGCAAGACTTGAACCAGACGGAGATGGATGATGCAACCAAGAGAGAAAGGCAGCGAGGAGGACGAAAATAGAGGAGGACGAGGAATGAAAACGCTTGTGTCGAAAAGGACGATTGCACGAACGCGATTTCGCCGTGAGAATTTGATATCAGCACCTGACTGGATGCGTATTGTGATGCAGCACTCGAATGTACTTGTGATTCTTCAGATAGGAAAATGAAGGGGAACATCAATTGCTTAACATCCACTACCGGTTAAGCGACTGGAACTCTCCCTCATCCCACTTGAGCCAACATCTCACATCTTAAGCATTATTAGCATGCAACAACCAATCCACCATCAATCTCTCACATCGCGCACTCCAATCAAAGCCTTCATCCGCACTAGTCTTTCGTGATCGTGGAACAGGCACAAAGCACTCGAACGTCGCAAAAACAAATCCTCATTATCGTCCTGTTTTGGAAATCATCGACAAAAAGGCAGGTCTCGCCGAATGTCAAAGCCAGGTAAAATACCAAGTAGAAGTTGGTCCCTAAATACTCGTCAATGATGCTAGATGATAAGGAGGAGGAGAAGAAGACTAAGTGAGAGAGGGTAGAAGCTGAAGAAGCTATTGTTGTTAGTCGCCGGGACCAACGTAACTGACCTAAGATAATATAATTAATACCACTTCATACTGATGTTGATACTAAGCTACGGTATGCGGTACAAGCATTCATGTTATGGACCTTACCTTGGAATTTTTTAAACAGATGAATTTATTGCATGGGATTGTTCTGAGGTGTTATGGAGACGTTGAGCTGGTGGCTAATACACTTCTTGCAGATTTCCATGCACTTTTGCAGATTTAGATTGAGGATAGAGCCGACGCTGTGGATTGGTAGGGTGATTACTGCTCCTAGGGTTGTTTGGTGGAGCTGTATTCTGAGAGGGTGAAAGCACTTGCTGCTGTTGCAACACTCGCACCTGCAGTAATGGTTCATGGGAAGTCACGCTAGTTTACCACAGTTTCGTCCTAAGGTTCAAGTCAACCTTCCACCTAAAGTTTGTCACCTTTGATAACTCAAATACCACACCCACAACTACTTAATTCAGTCCTTCGACGGCCTCTTGTATTACCTCAGTCTCTTTATGCTACAATTCAAAGGCCTTCCTCCGCAAGCGCCGTTGATACAACCTGGCACAACGAACTTGAAGAATACGAGTGCAATCAACGACACTGCGAACACAACAACCCGTCAACGAATGGACACTCCCAACAATGTCAAAAAGATACCAAACGCTATCACCATTCCACTGCCAAACCCAGAACTCCTGGAGAGATTCGTCACAGTCCTTATGGTGGCTTTCTACACGATCGTGGTGATCACCATCTTGGCGATATTCGGCTTCATCCAGCATAATCAGTTCAACAAGCTTGTAGTACGCTGGGGAGTGCCAAATGGTCCCGATTGCGAATTGGCTCTGGCAATCGGAACCTTTGACCTTTTTAGGCTTGCGCTATTGATGTTTCTGGCTGTGGAAGACAAAGAACCTATCGTCATGCAATTGCATAATTTTAGCCAATTGCCACCTATCGTCTGGTTCATGGCAGGCCTGGCTGGTATCTTGGTAGCGCAGGCAATGCTCGAGGTGGCTGTCACGATTCTTGTGCGATATTGCATGTCTATATGGTCTGTCATGCGATGCTTGCTTCAAGAATGAAGTGGAACGTCTTTACAGCGGCTGCAAACCCCTTTCACTATGCTGGAGAATGGAAACATGACGGTACTCCCTTCAGCGGTTGTCTGGGAAATTCTGCAAATTCTACCTGGCTCTCGCTTCACTATGCTATACTAGAGGGTACAAATGACGGTACTCCTTTCAGCAGTTACTCGGTAATTCTGCAGGTCCTGTCTGGCTCTCTCGCTGTCGGTCGTTCGCACAGGCAGCACTAAAGTATACCACGATACGTTAAACGCCATTTCTAGTGACGAACTACATGAGAGACCGAGCAACAGCATCTGTACGCAGCATTACACCATTTCCCTGCGAGGTTGTGCCGGGGACCCTTCAAGGTCATCTTTCTGGGGCATTTATCGGCCGTATCAAACTCGTGTACAACTACGGTGACTGGCATCAGCTCCTTTATAGCACTTTACACTACATCCAAAAATGCATTGTCAAGCCATCATCATGACCAGATTCAATTTTGTTAGGAACGTTTCGTAGTGAAACTCAGTCTCGATTTTGTCAGAGTGCTCCACATATCACATCGTAGGGACTCCATACAGTGAGAGTTGCGTATCAATCAAATGAGACGCCTCAAGACAGATTGGATTGCTGTAGCTTGTTGTCGACTTACCACTGTTTCGTCTCGTTTCAAGATCTCTACCCATTTCGCCATACGGAATTTGCTATAGCTGCGAATCACCATTGTAAAAGCACTATCTTTCCCTAACATGCTGGCCGCTCAAGCCCTCCCTAGCGACATGAAGCTAGTAACTCGCAGGCGTGAAGTGGAAACGACTTCGCGCCTTACTTGCCTCTTATTTCAGAATGACCTCCCAATACCAGGGTTTCGTCACACGTTTCTCATATTTCTTCAAGCCTTGACGTACTCTTCCAGTCGAAGTTTGACCTCAACACCGCACTGATGCACTCAAACCACTCGAGTAGTTCAATTGAGGAGTATTATGAGAAGTGTAGCGGCCAGAAGCGAGCAGGATAGATCATGAGTGCCTGAAGTAGATTCGGCTCTGATCTCTCAACACTCCAAACTCATCTCAACTCATCTTCTAACTATCAGAAAACCTCCACTCACAAAACGCCAACGCAAATGAGATCTCGTGTCTCTTCAGATCTCGATGTGTATTGTCAGGGTGGATTCGGGATTCTTTTGAAAGAGGAAGAGGCAGAACAGGGACAAGAGGGAGATAAAAAGTCACACTTCCCATAGTTTTCATCGGGAAGGATAAATCGGCTGGCTAGAGTATATTCTACCATAATCAATGCCTGTTAAGGAATAGACTTGGATGTTCATGAGTTGAAAATACTGATGGGTTCTTGAGCTTTATAGCAACCTCAATCCAATCTTACGGTACCTATTTCCTTGGCTGGAGTGGTCTTGCTGCTCACAATCTTGCTTTTACTGGTGTTTCTTTGTCCTTCACCTCTACACAATGCCCAGCTCTAATTCCTGCTTTATCTTTCGTCCTCTTTCATCCTTGCTCATAAGTCATTCATCCTGGCGCGGAAGTCTTGAGTCGTTATTTGCCCTTCAGTTCTACTTCTTGACGACAGCGAGCAGACTTTTGACGGGGATATTAGATTGATTAGGGTTCTCTTTCAGGAACGGTTCTTCTTGAGTGAAATATTCGTCGTTCCAGGCGAGTTTGACGGATGGTCGGAAGATGAGACAGTGTGTGCTTCCTCCCTAAAGAAAAGAGGAGAGGCATGGTTAGTATAACAAACTGAATTAGACGGCGAGGAAAAACCCACGAAATGGAACATGCCTACACAAAACACGCAAACAAATTAGCCACCATTTCTCTGATCTCAACACCAGCATCCAGCAACGAGAAACTTACCCAATTCCTGACCCTTCTCAACCTTCTCGCCCTCCTTCACCGTCATATCACACGTCGACACCTCCGCCATTCCAATAGTAATCATGCACATGAGTCCAATATCCGGGTTATCCGCCTCAATAAACATGACGGCCCTCGTCGCCACAGCCGAGATATAACTCTGACTCAACGTCGGCGCACTAGGGTCCGGTCCGTCCGGATTCTCAAAGCCCCTCGACAACGGCTCACTAAAGTACGTGCCCGGAACCAGAAAACTCTTCACAATCTTACCGGCAACAGGAGCGTGCCATCGGTGATAGCTCAGCGCGGAGAGGAAAGCCTGGTAGATTGTGCCACCGACGAATTGGTTGGCTAAGTCGTCGCCGTTGAGCATATCAACAAGGGAGTACGGTTGGCCTTTCGCCCAGAACTTGTCGCGCGGCAAGATGTTGGTGGAAATTTTATAGGGACAGCTCTCTGCTGCGCTAACGATGATGCGGTCATCATCCGGGCCGGCGACGGGGCGAACACCGTCGCGGAATTGGCGGGTGAAGAAGTCGTCCCAGGATTTGTAGCCGTGGTGCGCGGCGGAGGGATCGCAGACGTAGTTTGCGGCGAAGGAAGTTGGTGAGTCGGAGTTATGGGAGGCGGCACTGACGAGCGCGGAGGTGCATTCGGAGCTAAACCAGCCTTCTGAGTCTGTGCCGAGACAGGAAAGAGAGGCAGGGGAGGAGAGGAAACGGCCCCATTCATCGAGGATGCGTTTGAGTGCGGCGTTGACTTTGTCGTCGATAAAGAAGGCGAAGCCTGAGGGCGTATTCATTGGCCTGGTGGAACATCAGTCGTCTTGTCTAATACATCTACTTGCCTCGTTGATTCCTCCGGCCGAGCTTAACAGAGGGGGGTGGGAGGAGTGCTGGACCAGTTTTTGCAGTGAGATAATTTTGCAGTGAGATAAATCCCCATCTTTTAAGCTCGGCGATGCATCCGGCCGAGCTTAACAGAGGGGGAGTGGGAGGAGTGCTGGACCAGTTTTTGCAGTCAGATAATTTTGCAGTGAGATAAATCCCAATCTGTTAAGCTCGGGAGGTTGGATATCTATATTACCGTACCAATCTAAAACCTGGGAATGTGTAAAGTTAATTCCGCAAAACTGCAGCGCTATGGGTTGCAATTAAACATACAGCATTAAACGGACACCCAATCAACCCAATATCCTCCGCCTTCTTGCTCCATCTGGGAGGCACAGTCAACAGCGTATTCATAAGCTGCAAACAATGCTCAAAATCACGGACTTGCTGTTCACCCTCCTGTATAACAAAAATATCTTAGTTTACCGTTGTAAGCAAAGGATATATCCTCCCACCGAGCTTAACAGAAGGGGGATGGGGAGTGCTGGACCAGTTTTTTGCAATGAGAATTGACACATGTAAATCACCCTCTGTTAAGCCCGGCCTGAGGATGAGCTATAAAATATTGTTACCGGATCTTCATTATAAGGTGGCTTGTTAGGGATTTCGTCAAACATGGCTGTTGCCAGCATGTAGAGTTTGCTGTCATCTTCTATCAAGTCTTGGAATGAGGAGAGCACTGGATGCAATGGCTTGCTTTCGTCGGTTTTGCGGATGAGATGACGCAGCCAGTGGCCAGTGTGTGCGCTGCTTTGAGGTAGCCAGTCACCTCCTCGTTGGTCAATCACGTTAGTGGACATTTTTTCTGGTGGGTATATAGAGGGATTAAATCAAAGCTGTTTTTGCTAGGGGGAGAGATGTGAATCGCTATTGATAGCTTATGCAGAAGGAACAATTATAGACGAGATTACAGTATAGGCTAGAGGCAAGAAGCAGGAGAGATAGAATGATGATACTTCAGGATGTTGTTGGTCTAATGTCGTCGTCGTTTCTTCTGACGGCTTCAACTCCGGTGGTGTGGAAACCACCCCGACTGTTTTTAGTAGACCTTTCCTCCTGTACAACCACCGCCATCCGATCACTCCCTTTGAAGGATATCTAGGAAGCTGGCAGCTGCGGTACTCACGAGCGAAAAAATGTGAATTGACACGAGAAGTGTTGTTCATTGACTGGAAGGACTATGTACTGGTAGCCGCCTCCAACATCAGCTCCAAGCAATTCAACGTAGCACCGATACACTCCATCTTCTCTCAGTCTCTCTACCTCCAACTTGCTCAAATGACACAAAGATTGCCTCTTAAACACCCATGATATCCACCGCAGTCCCAACAGAAAAAGGCAACAGAAAAAACAATGCTAAAAACTCCCAGATTTCCTCCTCCTCCACATGACTACCAAAGACAGGGGTATACTGGGTATATTTTCCAAACAACATTTCTCTTTCGTTGAATGGAGATTCGTGATTTTTAAAACAAACAAAAGCTATAAAGGAAATAGTGGGCATAATTTGAGGGTATCTTGATAATCTTGATATCGTTGTTGAAAATTTGTTGGAGAAAACAGAGATGAAAGCAGTGCCATACAATCTTGGAGTATTCGATTTCGTGTCATTGAGAGAAAAGTGCCCAGTAGAATCGACGGGTATCATTGTTGTGAAGTATTGTCGTTGTTATTGTTGTTGAAAGAAGTGTAAGAAATACTGTTAGCAGGACCGTTGTTCGCGGTGGAAGGTGGGCCAATAGGTCCTGGAGCGTGAGCAGAGGTGCCAGAGTTTGCAGTACTGGGACGTCCACTATCATGAGATGCGCGCATACCAGATCCTATCGTACCAGTATTATCATTTTTTGGCGTAGCGTCGCCAGGAAGGTAAAGTGGCGGTGCATTGGCCGAATGTGAAGAAGAAAGAGGAGGAGGTAAAGGAGTTGAGGTCAAGCTGAGCGACGATGCAGAAGCTCCCGGCAGGCCTCCTAATGCTGTTGGGGCCTTTTCTCCGCCAGGAGTGAAGCGGGCTGGCCAGCCATTGTTCTCGTCGTCGGACAGATTGATACCAGAGTCGTTCCATGGGTTTCGATGCCCGCTTTGTGCTGATTCAAGGCTGTTGAGAGATGCTTTCGAAGCGTTGGCAGAAGCATGAGTCATGAAGGAACTGGGGGTATTGGAACCGTTCTTACGACGGTCCAGGAAGGAAGAGATCGAGGATATGCTGCCAGGGCGACGGAGCTTGTCAAAGAAGGAGTGCCGACTACTGCCTTCGCTGATCGAAAGTCGTTTGGGAGATTCAGTGCTCGTCATTGGCTGAGCAGTATGCAAAATCTTGGATTCGAAGAATGGCAAACTATCCTCGAATGTGTCGGATTTGGGACGAGGAATGGCACCACGGACGGTTGCTTCGTCTAAGCCGCGAGGAGCCAGACAAGTAGTAAGAAAGTCGATAGCATCCTTGATACCACCAGCATTGTTGCGAGTGTAGGACAGTGTCAGTGTCTCGGTGCTGGTAGTAACTGATTCTTCTGCAGCAGAAGCCGAACTTAATCCGTTAACGTGAAGCTCAACTTCATACTGCGACTTGAGCTTATTCACCACTTCTTGCTGGAATTCTCTTGTAGTGAAGAATGAAGAAAGCTCTTCTGTTGTCGTTATAGTAATTTCACGACTCTCTGGCACCATTCCGAGTAGCTGATCAACAGCTTGAGGCACTTGATACTCTGGACCCATGATGGTAACCACATCGCTAGCCTGCTCAGTGCTTGGAAAGGTGATCTTGCAGTTCCACTTCTTTTCAAGCTCTTCGATCTCATTGAGACGATGAAGAAGCTCACGGTGATATAGTCGATTGATGATCACGTGTTCCGACACAAACTCGGCATCTACTTTTTCAACCATGTCCATGATTTCCTGCTTGACCAAGTCAAGGCTCTGAGCATTTCGAGCTGGAGTACGACAGATGACGTTGTCGACCTTGATATCATCGTCTTCTTTGGACGGTCCACCACGATCCATAGCATTACTAAACTTGACAAAGACAGAATACTTTTTCATGATACGCTGAATGTGTTGACCGCCGATCCCGATAATCCTTTTATGGTACTGGTCGGGAACATGAAAAGCAAGTGATGCCGGCATCTCTTGTTCAACTAGCTCAAGACCATTCTTGGTGGCTTCATAGCTCGGGCCACTAACATCAATGAAGAAGTTGTATTCGTTGAAAAGGTCAAAGTATACTTGAACATTGCTTTGGCTCATGATTTTGTTGATCTTGCCGTTCTTCTTACCACTGACGAACTCTTTGTGCTCGCTAGCAAGCTCGATCTTGACTTTGAGAAGAGATTGACTTTTCTTGACGAAAGGTAAGGTATTGATGATCCAGAGAGCAGCCTTGACAGCATCGTCGGAACCATAAATGTGGAAGGTCAACTTCTCGAATGCAATTTCGGCCCCAGAGCTGATACAGATGTCGGCGAGCATATTCTTGATGTCGGTAGCAGTAGGAGCACGTTGACCAGGGTCTCCCAGAGTGACCCACCAGGATGCTGAGTAGAACTGACCGGACTGTGATGATGTTAGCTAGGAACAAATGTTACGCAGCACGAAAAGCTTACCAATGACATGATCTCTCGGATGGTTCGCTCTACATGGAGCATATCCGTGCCTTGTACACGGACTATTCCACGTTGAACACCAAGTTGAGGGAAGAGAACATATGATCCGTTGTACTCGATGATCTTTCTGATCTTGTCTATCCTTTCAAGCAAGATGCTATCCACCTTGTCCGAAGATATGCGCACCTCTTTGACACAAGCTTGAGTAGATCGAACCAATTCATGAAGCTTAATTTTGGCCATGTGAATATCATGCTCGTTATCAGCAGTAATGAAGATCTCGTCGTCCCTTCGTCGATTGGCGCCGGGTGGTGTATAGCCATAAATTTGTGGGAACGGTGGGGGAAAGTAGATGGCACTATTTGTTGCAGATTCGATATGCTTGATATGCCTTCGCAGGCGACCACAGACCATTGTATGGAGGGATAGTTCGAGGTTGAAGACGTCTACCTTTCGGCGGAGCTGGGACTCGTGTTAGCAGGAGCTTCTAGCTTGGCTTTGACTGTACGATGCACTCACGATCTGATCGATCATGATCAAAATCCTAGTCTTGGCATGTTCCGAGCTTTCCATGTCACCATACACTGCAATTCGAAAGCGCTGGTCGAGACTGTTGTCAAAGGTTCCGTTAAAGCTTGCAGTCTCAATGTCCATCTGTTTAGGCTTCAGCAGAAACACATCCGTTCCAGTCCAACGTGCGACATAGTCCATATGCTCAAGCACACTTGCTCGGATAGCACCTGTGGCAGGGTCGCCGACAAGGTTTTGGTCGATATCAACAGCAGCACATTTCTACAATAGATGTCAGACGTCTTTCTTGAAGTTTCCCCATCAGTTGCAATATACCAAAGAAATAGGCGTGTCGTTCAATATCCTTGCCCGCATCCTCCTCACCAGCTCCGGCTCTCCTGACAGGCATACATTTGTCACCAATGACTTCATAGGACCTAGTTGTATTCCTGGAACCGGTCGTGGTTCGGCGGAGGTGACAGCAGCTTGTAATCGTCCCTCACTCTGCTCAGTCATCGTCTTGGTCATTGTTCTTAAAGCTTCCACATTCTGCGCGTGTATAGGTAGAGTATGGGTTGGTGCTCCCTCGGGTGTGTCTTCGGGTCGTATCCATCTCCTGAACGCACCAGGCGTAGCATGCAAGACATCCTCTGCCTCCGGGCCAGCCAGCGTGGAAGAGAAAGGAATGTTGAAGGCCAGACTCAAGGGAGTGCTTCGAGGTGTGGACTGCCTGGTCACAACAGCAACTTCAGGTCGGGTCTGAGTCTGTCTTGGTGGAGGTACTGGCATTCCAGGCATAGGAGGTCCAGCTTGCTCGTTCGGAGCAGGTCTCTGTGCTCCAAACCCCATGGAAGGTGTCATTCTATCCCAGCCATGGCGAGCGCTGCCGGTGAAGCTCGAAATCTTGTGCATTGCAGGAGTGGTTGGATTTCAGCCTCTAACGACGACGACTCGAGCAGACTAGGACAGGTAAGATGTAGAGAAGCCAGCTTGACTGTCGTGGATGAGCAGACGGCGAGAGGTGTTAGGGAGAAGATATATTGACGGCGAGGTGCTGAACATGGCAATTGGTCGATTCGACCGCCTGATACCGTCGTACGAATGTAGCAAAGGCCCCTTTTACGTGGACCAAGAGGAACCTGGAAGTTACGTGTGCATCAGCTGTGTGTAGTACACCTTCAGACTGCTGTGATGAGATCAGTCTCTCATCAGTGCAAACGCGTGGAACGATGACCATGGGATATACTATGTTGTTTATATGCTAGCTAGAAAGCTAAGTCTGTGCGAGTTATGCCAAGGTTTAAGCGGTCTAGTCAATCAGCCAAACCACGACCTCAACCACGACCCAAATCCAGCTACCGCGCTCCCATATTGACGAAACCAAAGGCTGAGTATACCAACGACAAGCGCCACCCCGAAGTAACGTCCTTGTCGCCTCATACCCCAGGCCTGTTTCCTGATAACCGCAAGTTGTTGAGCACGTCTGATCTGCGTTGCCTGCCTATCAAGCCACTTCTCGCCGTCTTTCAGGGTTTGTGCTTGTAACGCATGTGCATCTCGTGTGGTTTTCAGTACGCTATTGCTGGAGATCTGCTTCCAAGCGCGGTCCGGGAGTTTCTCTGGAGGATGTGCTCGGAAAAGAGCTAAAGCTGATTCGATAATGTGCTCGATGTCGAGTGGTTTGGGCAGTTTTGATAGAGTGAAATGTAACATCTCAGGTTCGTCCAAGGAGATCTCAAATAGTTCGTCTTTACGAGAGAATATGATCTGTAAATTGTCAGACAAACTAGTCATACACGAGGTCAATATCTTACAGCAGCATAGAGGTAGACAGTCATCGAAGCTTCCCAAGCCAGCAGGAAGTCGAAGAGTCTTGTGATATCCTTAAAGTCTTCAATGTCATGTGCATACATTGTGAGTGTGGCAGAGAGGGCGAAGAAAGGTTCTGTCGAGGCCAAGTGCTTTTGTAGCTCGGGGTCAGCGGCTTTGAGAATTGATGGAAGCAGGTTGAGATGAGGAGTTGTGCCAGAGAGAGTTGGTAACATGAAGTCGCGAGTTCGGAGGAGGGACAAGCGTGCAACTGGCTCTACTGCAGCCTCTGCTCCTAATACGAGCAAGAACAGCTGAACAATATCATGGTAGCCCTGAAAGTAGTTGAGAGAGGGATGTTCGCGCAGAGTTCTTGTGATAAGGTCATACAAATCGTCTCGTCGTCTCTTTGTGGCAGCCTCAGTGTCCTTGTCTGGGTAGTAGACGAAAGCCCTGTCAACATCCAGCTTGACTTGACCCTCGTCATGATGTCTTCGAAGTTCCTGCCAATCTTCTGCTCCGATCGCGCCAATACATCCTAGGATAATAGGCCAAGCTCTTCTTCGATAACCATCCTCAATCAAGCCATATCTGCTGGTCGCAAGGTGTATGAGAGACTCGATGTCCTTTTTCTCGCATGCTTGGACAATCTTCTCTGCTTTCAGCTCTTTGAGTACAGCCGCACCATACTCTTGTCTGCCTTCTTTTGTCGTCCGATCATACTTCTCGTCCATCAACTGGCCATGTGATTGAGGTTGAGATTGAATGTGGGAGCTCAAGCTCGATGTCAATACTTACTGTGGGGCATGATCACAAATCACAAATTCTGAAACACCAACACATCATCATGCAAGAGAGAGACGAAGAGGTTGAACATCAACGTGACTTTAGAGCAACAACACGCGTCTTTGGTTTAAACTCCCATCAAGCTGCTATGGCCGGGTATAAACCGAAGAGCACACCTGCGAGTTCAACAAGCTTATTTATAGGTCGACTGATAGCTTGTCAAAACACCTTAGCCACAAAATGTCGATGAATCACAATCCAATACACATTCTTGCAACACAGATTGTTCCTAGTTCCGAGATCTTGTTCATCGTTCCTGCCAGAATTAGGTCAAATCATCAAGATGATGTTGTTTTTGTTTACAGTACCTATATTGAACTTTACGAAGTCAACAATAAAGGAAAGCTTGAATTCATTGTCAAAAAGGACGATTTCAACTGCAATATTCTCGCAGCGAAGGTGCTTCAGATCAGTGATAGGCCGATCATAAAGCAGGAAGGAGGCCCAGCAGTTCAGGAGGATAGTGAGCTTCCTCCTCAACTGCTGGTGCTGAAGCTTTCAATACCCCAATTCACCATGTTACATGCTGAAAGTAGTGCTAAGATCGGGTCAACTAGGTGGGCTACTTGTACCGGAGTACACGTCCGAAAAAACTCACATCCCTACAGTAATATCGAATTTGTAACAATTTCATGGCCATTGCCAGTCGTGCGATCAGACGACAGGATATCAGGATGCACAGAGCTACTTGCCGTGAGCCCACATGGAGCAACGATAGCAATGGAGTTCAGCACCCAGGCTATCTGTGCTCACCAACTGCGACCTTCTCGCGGGATGACTAAACAGATGGTGTTTGCAGATTGCGTTGCAACCTTGCCTAAAATGATTATTAGCAAGATGGACTTCCTCACTCCTCCTGCAAGCGATCCTAATCGGCTTGATATGCTGCTTCTTGGTATACAGGATCGAAAATCGGTTGCCGTAGTGTTCCATTGGAAAGTTGAGAATGGGCTGGCCACCTTTGACTTAACCAAAAGCAAGCATACATTTGGAAAAGGTTAGTTCTGAAGATGAGTTACACGTCGTTGTCAGAATTCGCGGGCTAGGACTGCTGTGAGGGGTACCCTGACTTTCTTCAGGCTACTTACCTTATGTCCTTCTCTAATATCCTAGGCTCTGCCTCGGACGATATTCGTAAAATCTAGAAGGTCTATGGACACTCTTCTCAGCGCAACTTTTGCCCTGTCCCACGAACTCTGACGACGACTTGGCTGGTTGCCTGTTGTATTCTATCCAGGATGTGGCGTCGAATAAAACTCTAGTAATTTGCATATTCTAACATTCTTTTACACCAGAGCATTCTGGTGTCCCGCTTCTTCTTATACCACTCACCATTCCGGGCGCCGTTATGATAATTGATGAGCGTGTTCTTTCAATCTACCAATACGGTCATGATGGCTCGATGCAACAAACCTATTGTGAACCAATTGGAGATGGTGTTCCACCCAGTGCCACGTCCTTGAGACCTCCACTATGGACAGCATGGGCTAGACCAGCGAATATGGCTGCTAATGTCGATTCCGAGGATGCTATCTATCTGGCTCGGGAGGATGGGTTGATACGGTACCTCGAGATCGGCAAGGTGAGGGATAAGTTTGAGCTGTTTGTGGATCTGAGCTGCCACCTCGATATGAACATTGATGGTGCTTTTGCGGCAATCGCGTCGCTGAATCGCAAGTCAGATGTCCTGCTTATTGGAGGAAGTGGATGTGATGGTGGTGTCTTTCATGTAAATTGCTGACTCTAGGAGTCTTGTTCAAGAACTAATATGTTTATAGGTCGGGTTGGACGCCGAGGGCCTACAACTGAGACGAGACGATCAATTGTCGAATTGGGCACCATTCCGTGACGCCATCTGTGCACCACTAATGCAACATAATAATACAGAAACTGATACTGTAGCGACGATTGATGAAGCACTATTCATGACATCTGGTAATACAATGTCAGGACATGTATTGAGATACGAGCCTCACAAGTTGCTTGAGAGTTCATCCCAGGATATCGTACATGATGTTATTGGTGTCGATCGAATCTGGGTACTTGACACCGCCCAAGCCGATATGGTAGCCTTATGCTCAGCGCCCTGGGAAAGTACTCTCACGTTCAATAAACCAAATTCTCAGCAATGTCTCACAATTGTTAATGAACCGACTCTTGCTGCTGAAGCAACATTCACAAATTTTGCGGAAGACATACTGTTACACGTCACGCCTTCGCAGTACACAATATACAATCTCAGAGTACTGTATCATGACCCAGAATCGTCATCTGCCGTTCTCTGGCAAAGGCTACAGCGCACTATATTGGCCGCGATATCCTTACCATGGCTCGTCCTTATCAAAGTAGTAGAAGGCGGATGTCAGCTCGTGCTTATGCAATACACATGCAACGACGACGGCGACTTGAAAGATATGGATATCAAGCAAATTGGTGACGCAATAGACCTCCAGGATGAACCAACAGCATGTAATATGAAAAACTATCCTTCCAATGATCGTTCCGCCCCACATATACTCATCACGCTTGGATATCAGAATGGCAGAGCCGAGCTATATGTCGCAGATGCCGAAACTGGATCGATGCAGACAGATTCTGTTATGCTGAACTCTATTGGAGGAGTTGAGAGTATCGTCTGCATATCAGAACTGTGTCCACGAAAAGACGATAAACAGTGCCGGAAACACAACAAGCTCAACTGTACTTTTACGTCAATGCTCGTTCTTTGTGGTCTTCGAACTGGAGAAATCTGTCCAATCTCTATTCCTGCTAGAAACGATAATGATGTGCTTGAGGTTTCTCCAAATAAGATCCTTTCCAGTATTTATGTTGGTACTGATTCTGTCAAGCTAATCGCGGATAGCAATGAGGTACATCAGCATATGGCTTTCGTCCTTTGTGATGGCCTTTTACGTCGACTCGAATGGAAACACAGCACACACTTGGAAGACATCCAGTTACACAAACTGAGGTTGAAGCACTTCGAGGGTGAAGGTGTCACAACCAATCCCATTACCAGCGTCTATCCGTTGGCCAATTTCTCAGATAGAGCGGATGAAAGACTTGCAATCGCAACTGGAAACAATATCCACACAACGTCAATCGATTGTACGCAACGATACTTCTGGCACCCGCACACCCAGCCACAATCATCGTCAAGCCTGAGAGGCCGACCAAAACACCTCGCCTACTCCCATTATCTCCATGCCCTAATCACATCCTCCCTCAACTTCGAACTCGACCACTCCACCAAACACCAATTTGTGACATCAACCATCTCTATCCTTCCAGTCGACAGCTTCCAACCCTCAATCATCAAAGCCGAATACTCCAGTACGCCACAACCAACAACCACAGGTGTGAATGGTGGACAAAGCATCTGGACTTCTCTCCCTGGCGAAACACTCACCGACCTTATCGAGTGGAAATGGCCAAAAGCCCGCACCAGCACCTTGTTGATCGCCAGCTTCTCCTACATAGATAAAGACGGTACTCCACGAGGCCTGCTGAAATATCTCAAAGTGACAAAAAAACCCACATCCTCACAATATCACGTTGCACTATCACACCAAAGTCTCGAGTCAGCACCCGGCTACATCCTCGCCCAATTCCAGCAATCCACCCTCATCTACGCCAGCGGCAACACGCTCCGCCTTCGTCCTTTTGATTGGGCTGAAAAGAGATTCACCCGCGGCGACGAACTTAGATTGCCTAGCCCGCCTGTCTTTGTGTCGGTGGGAGAAAGGTACGTTTATGTGACAACGCACGCGCATGGTCTTGTTATACTCGCTGTGGTGGACAAGAAGTTGAAGGTCGTGAGTGGTGATGTTGTTGCGAGGGATGGGATCGCGCATTTAGCCCTGGAGGAGAGGGGCATTGTGCTTGTCACTACGAAGATGGGCGAGGTCGTTGCCGTGGGTCTTGATGTGGCGACGGGTCGGCTTGAAGAGGAATCTGCGAGGACGACCAAGCTTGTCATGCCATCTGCAATTACTCGTCTGGTCAGAGCGTCTATCCGACCGCCGTGGAAGCGTGTGAGTATTCCCGGGACATGCGACAGAGACACCTATGGTATAGCTGTCGATGGCTCGCTTTGGAATCTCAGCCTCCTCGAACCGGAAGCACATACTTTCCTGTGTCAGATCCAGAAGATTTTCGAAGCGCAACCGGAGCTCTTGGGTGCAGACGGCGAATGGCAAATGGCTGGCGAGGAACCGGAGATTGCCAGAAGCTGGGGCATGACAAACTCAACGCGAGACACTCACCTCCTCCCGACAGTTCACCCCACCACCATTGATGGCGAAATCCTCCAGCGTGTCATTCGAAGACCAGATGCTGCGAGCTTACTTGAAGGAAACGGGATTTGTAGGCAGATGTTCTCAAACAATACTGCGAAATCTTCCTTATTTTCCCCAGAGACGAGGGTTCGTAATCACTTCAATAGTGGCGGGGTAGAGGGAGAGGCGTCGGAAGTTGAGATGGTGATGTTGTGGTTGAGAGAATTGTTAGATATAGTCGCTTAGTGCTACGCTATTGTACTGGTGCTCACAAACCGTTGGTGTTTAGACTTCTGCGAAACAAAAAGATCAGGCAACTACGTCAAGATTTAAAGGTGCTCAGCTCCTGCCTCTTATGCAATTCAACGGTAATAAAGCGATTTCAATCTTTATTCGGTTCCTCCTTCTTTTTCTCTCTCTTCCATCATTATCATCAACATCAATATCAATATTCAATATCAATATCAAGAAGACGTGATCGTAAAGTCGTTTCTCCTTGTACTGTCGAGCAGCATTTACAGTCTTGACGAAGAATCTTTCGGACGAGGACGAGATATGAAGGGTTTCTCCCGCATGGTCCACCAAGCCGAGCTCTCCTAGGATAACATCGACAAATCAGTTGGCGCTGGTTTGTTGGTTGTGCCGTTGCTGATGACTATCTTAGCGACTGCGTTCATGCTGCCGGTACCTGTCTGTGCCAGATCCCGCAGTATGGCTGTTTTTCTGTCCTGCAGTGGACTACAGACAGCTGACGTCTATGGTGTGTGGCTAGTTGTTGCAGCGGCGCTAGGCTTGTGAAGACTACCAACGGCGATTTATATCGACCAGAAGCATGACGAGAGTTGTTTGAACTGTCACATTCGAGGGGATATTTCAATGAATACTGAAAAATCAGCAAGGTAATGTTGCATGTAACCAGCTTGTGAGGAGTGCGTCGCTCATCTATATCTTTCACAGTCACAGATCACAGTTTTTCCCGCGGAGGAAACTTATTGACACTCATAGCGCAATTGCTTGTTTGGAACCTTAAAGATTAGAGTTAAGGGTGTTACTTCGTCTGCCTCTACCACCAAGATCATGGTCAAGTCAGTGAAGTACTCAATTTACTCCGAGCAGATCTCAACCGCCAATTTACACTCACTTCGCACCCCTATAAAAATTATCAAAATGCACATCCGCCTCCTTCTCATCCAATCCATGAAACCACTTCACCCGATCACTAGCAAACTGCTCCACCTTCGGCTTCAATTGATTACTCTGAATGTCAAAATCATCCACCGTCCCAATCCTCGGAATCAACACTCCAGGATATCCCGAACTCACACGGTACATCAGGGTGCCACAGTTCGAGCAGAAATAATTGCTCATGGTGTTGCCCGTGTCGATGGTTTTGTTTTGCGTAAACTCCTTGAGCTTGTCCTTGCCGCGGACATGGGTAGTAGCGGATTCTTTGACGATGAAGTTGGAGGCGAAGGCCGAAGCGCTGATTTTGTGGCAGTCGGTGCAGTTGCAGACGAAGGTGCCGATCATGTCTGGGCCTTCTACTGGCTGGATGGGTGGTAAGCGAGGAGTGGACTAGTGGACTAGTTGTGATAGGACGAGAACGTACAAGGAGGAGTTGGACTTCCCCGCAAAAACAGGTTGCTGTAGCTCGGCCGTCGGACTGGACGCCTTTGGCTCCTTCTGAGGGGAGGCGAATGCTTGAGCTGTTCATTGTGATGAGATGGAGGGCTGTAGTATAGTGACAGACACGCTTATAGAAGAGGATGGGAATGAGGTAGGATTATATGCGTTCTCCTCGCTTACTCAAGCACAAATGACATCTATGTACCAGACCCGAGGGGTACTTTTGAGTTTCGGCCTGCACCTCGGCTTAAAGGAACATCCAAGAGCACAACAACAATCGTACAAAGAAGGAATAGGTCTTATCCTGGATTCTACGACCAATTTTAAGCTGACGGTGGTCGAGATTGGGTTCAGTGATCCGCCATATGGCTGGGGCGTATACTGAACAGAAGGTAACACCTCAAAACGTACAGTAGTCGAGACGTTCAACGCCGATACTCCTCAGCTGGCGAGGGTAATGCGAATGAATGTGCCAACTCCGCCGATGTCGAGGAGCTTGTCGTTAAAGCCCTTTGTGTAATATATTGTCTTACTCTACTATCTGATACTTTTCCGACCGCATCTCAAACCTTCAGCTCAGCATTTAGTAACCAAGTTCGGATAGCTTGGTTACGAGCTCTGGAGTGACTGTAGCTTCTTGGCGGATGCTGTCGTGGTGGCATGATCTATAGTTCTGGCCGATTGAATGTGTCTGTCTTCGTTGCGTTTGTGAGAAAGAATTGTGAATTCTGGTTGCGAAAGATATTAGATGAGCATGGGTACTTGTTGAAAGCTGATTGCATTACCTCGCTGATATCTCAGTATCCTTGAAAACTCGTGTCTCGAGGACCAACCCGAATTAGCGTAGCAAGATGAATGTTTTTGACGGTGACAATGAGATTCATTCAAACCTGTTACAATATATTGAGTTCGAGCATGTACATATCGAGGTGGAGAGCAATGAAGGTGATTGAAACTGAAGATGTATCACAAGCATCTGATGAGGAACAAGTTGAACGACATGACGAGGAGCTACCTTAGATCGTGTTACATCACCCACAGGTATAGTATAACGAACGCTACAATACTATTCCTAGAAACGGACATTCGGCCAGTCCCGACGAGATCCCAAGCAAGCACCACTCTTACTCCGGTCTAGGCATGCAGAAGACAAGCGATTGGGAAGGTAACATCTTCCTAGTCGACCCAAATCATCGTGGCCATAGAACTATAGGAACCTACTACACGTATCGCGGGCTTACATTGATCACTTACCGGCTCGCCCGTCCGCCCACCCACGAACAATAAGCACGATCTGCTTCGGGCACTATGCTTGGTTTAGAGAATGAGGAAATAGACAAGCGATTTACAAGGTGAGAACCTTAACATCTTCCCAGTCGACACAAATCACCGTGGCCACAGAACTACATAAAAATACTACACGTATCACCGGCTTGATCACTTACCCACCCGCTCGTCCTCCCACCCACACAGAGGTGGAATTGGCCAACTGTAGATTTTCATGCCAGTTCACGACCTTCATCTGGTGAAGAGAGTAGCGCACTAACATAATGAAACGAACACCAAAAGTTAGCGGTAATCATAGCCCGCTTACCTTTTCGTGGCTCTTTCTCACATGTCTTGAGAGGCCAGTTAGATTGAAGAAGCAGAAGACGTAATTAAGAGAACAAGGTTCGCAACATGCAAATCACATTCCATGACCTGCAACAACCATAAATCACAAATCACAACTCGATACGTGCAAAGGCCAAAGTGTTGATAATGAGACCTGTTATACCTTGCCATCTACAGTACTGAATCAAACAATACCATCACCCTTTCCCCCACTATCTCTTCCACTTCCAAAATCACTATCACTCGCCGTAGACACATCACTCATGTTGCTCACGCTGGCTTTCTGTCGTAATCTGGACGTTGGCGTTTTCTCAATCTTCTGCTTCGTCGTCGTCGTGGCTGCGTCAGAGTCTCTACTATGAGGACTTATTTCTCGATCTTTTTGCATTTTGGTCTGACCCTCTACTGCTCCACTCCCCTCCACTGTTCCTCTCCCCTCCTCTGCTGCTTCACTTCTCTCCACTGCTTCACTGCCCAACTCGTCCTCGTCGTCGCCTTCTTCAGTACTCGCACGAGCGGACCGGGTTTGTCTTGTGGTGGATGAAACGGTAGATACTCGTGATGAGGAAGCACGTTTGGCTCTTGTAGCACTACCAGCTCGAGGGCGGTTAGAATCTGTATCTGTGCTGCGGGAAGACGATCTCGAAGCGTTGTCTTCATGGATGATGCTCGCTGTTCGTGAAGTTTTTCGTGCAGGAACACTGCCGTCTCTTGTGGACGAGAGCGTAGTCGAGCCGCGACGACTCGAATTATGGCGTAGAGGTTTCTCTCTCGTCGTAGAAGAGACAGTCGGCGTTGCTGTTTCACCAAAGAATCGCGCCCAACCACGCCATCCTGTCCACCAAAACAGCCCTCCTTGTTCTTTCGCTTTTGCGGTTTCTTTCCTCTTCACGACTTTCCTCAAGTCAGATCTTCGCGCGTTCTCTTTGCCCCAGTAGTCGTCTCGCCATTTCTCCCATCCTTCTCTGAACTCCGCCGAGAACGCCTTCGGTAACAACATCAGTCTTAACACATCCCCACCCTCGGCAACATCCTCTTCTTTCACAACCTGTCCTTGCTGTCCCCGATCAACCCTGACACTTCCCTCACGATAAGCAAACTTGCCCCCATCAACCTTACTCTCCCTCTCCGGCCAAACCATCCACTGAAACGAGCCCACGCTCGCCGAACCAGGACGAAGCAGATATACCACCGCCAACAGCGGTCCCAATATCTGACTGATCCCCCGCCTCCACCAAGGCCCCTTGAGCACAACAACCTTGAGGTTCATCCCCCGTAACCCGCGATTCGTCACGCCCACCCATCGTCGCGGCCAGCGCATGCCGCGTTCCCACAGCCCCGTCGCCCATGTCAAGAGTGCTGTTAGTACCGCGCCGAGCCAGAAGAGTTTGATCAGCGTGTCCAGAACCCAGTACGGACTACCGCCCTGTCCGCGCCCGTCTTCGCGCCCACGGAAGAAGAGAAGGTGCGTGCTGTATGTGAGACAGGCGAGCAGGACAACGAGGAAGAACGTGTGGATCCGGCGTCTTGCCAGTAGCGACAGGTATTGGGCGCGCAGTGACGCTTCGAGGATTAGGAGGTTGAGGTAGATTTGCGGAGGGGAGGAAGGGAGAGTTGAAAGGAGCGGGTCGGTGGTGGTGGAGTGGCTGTTTTGGCGGGCTAGAGGGTGCGATGACGGAGTGTGGGAGTGGGAGTGGGCGTGGTTATGGGATAGGAGAGCTGTTGCTGCGTTGAGGGAGGGTGGGTTTGAGGCTGCTGCTGCTGCGACGCGGGAGTTGGTTGTGGAGGGGTCTGGCGCGCCCTTGACGATTTGGTCGAGGGACATCACGGCTATAGTAGTCGAGATGAATGGCGCGTGGGTGACATGTTGGAGGACGTGCTGGAGTGCGGCGTGGTTGTATCGTCTGTGGTGTTGACTTTACGCAGTTGGCTTGTTGTCATGTAAATGCCAAAACCAATGCCGAAGTAAGTCCGATGGAAGAGGCAGACATCGACGGCGAGGTAGAGATTCGGGAGATATACAAACAGACCTTATGCTGATCGTTTCTAAGAACAATACTACCTAATAAACACATCCTAGCCCATTTCCCTTCTTCAAACGGAACCGCCAACTTGCACTCTCAAGCCACCACCACTACCAGTAGCTTTTGCGAAGCTGCCCATCTCAATTTCTTCACCTCTCTCTCCACTATTCCTCAACCCAGCTCGACTCGCCGGTCTCGAAAGAGGCTCGACAACTCTTCTCCTCAACAATGAATTCCATCCCTTGAACACTGGCTCATTGAAAGCCCGGTGAACCTCTTCCAATGGCACCCCTTTCGTCTCAGGCATGTAGCATGCCATGACAGCAAGATTAAACAATGTAAGTCCGCCATAAAAAAAGTAGACACCGCTCCTCGAAGAAGCAAGGAATATCGGCGTCGTGAAAGCGACTACCCAGTTTGTGAACTATAATGATCAGCCTCATACGTTCGTCTCAATGCTGGTGGTAAAAGCACATACAAATCCCATTCCCTGCGCAATACTATTCGCACTCGCCCTCGTCTTTGCCGGCTGTATCTCGCTGGCGTAGATCTTCATCACAACTGCCCAAGTAAAGCAGTATGTCAACGCAAAGACGAAGATGGACGTCACAACAACCCATCTAGCTACACCATAGCCTTGATGCACGCTCGAGCTCGCATACAGTATACCCATCAGAAACATGCAGGCTGTGAGGATGAGTCCACCAGAGATGACAGAAGTGCGTCGGGGGATTTTGTCGGCGAGAAGAACGGCAGGGACGGTGATGGCCATCATCAAAATCGCTGAGACTCCTGAGGCTAGAAAACCGGCTGTTTGTTCGGGAAGACCTGCTTGTTCGAACAGCGTTGGTGCATACTATAATGGTATTAGCAGGGATCTTCTTACTGTATGATGTTAGACTCACATATAAAACTCCATCAATCCCACTCAACTGTGCTCCTCCCAACATCAACAACGCCAATCCCGTTCTCTTACGATATGTCTTCCTAAACAGCATGACCAGTCCATGCCAATACCCTCTCTCCAGTTGCTCATGTTCCACACCAGTTGGATTGAGAATATCTTTTTCAGCTTCTCGTTTATCAATCCCCAGTCTTTCCACAGCTTGTAATGCTTCGTCACGACGTCCATGCAAGACGAGCCACCTAGGAGATGAAGGTAAGAAATAGCAAGCGATGATTAGTGCTGTCGCCAATATGGCTTGTATGATGAAAGGAAGTCGCCATGAGAGGGAGGATGGCAATCGAACAGTGCCGTAACAGGTGAAATAACCGAGAGTGATGCCGAATGTCGTGTTTAGTTGGACGATTGACATGAACAGGCCACGATTAGTTGCGGGCGCAACTTCTGCTGCATACCTAGAACAGAGAAAGATATGAAATCAGTCCCTATCTATCTCTTGTCATCCTAGATTAGCACACTATTAAGCATGGCAGACTCACACCGTAACACAACCCAACCAGAACCCCTCACCAATACCAGCCAAGCTCCTACCCACCAAAAACATGGGCAATTTGCTCGCCGCACCTTCTAAGACTACTCCAACCAAGAATATAGAGGCGCCCAGTCCGGTAATGCTCAACCTGCCATATGTATCGCTGAGATAGCCAGCAAACAGACTTGGAGCTGTGCCCATGAGCAAGAGTAAGGAGACTGAGAAACCACGCATGAAGGGGCTAAGATCGCCGAAAGTGTTGAGGAATTGTGGCATGACTGTTATGGCGCCGATACTACCTGTGTCGTAGCTGTGGTCGGTATGTTAGCATGAGGGTATCACTTGCATTCATGGTCGTCACAAAGACAATAGCTAGCTGTACACGATGTCCTTCATGAAGATATGGAGGATACTGAGTAGAGTGCATTGGTTTTGCTTACAAGACGCGAGGGAAGCAGATTAGAGCTCGTGAGAACAGAAAAAGGGACATACCCATTCAGAAACCCACCGATCGAAACCGCACAAATAGCAAGGAAATAGCCCTTAGGCTTGAGCTTTTCTATGGCGAGCATAGCGGAGACACGCTGGGATCTTTCGGACAAGCAGTCACAGAGCTTTAGAGGGCTGTACAAAAACAGGTAAAAAGAGGAAGGAGGGGTGCCTTAGATGAGGTGCCTCAGGCAGCTGTTACTTATCGCATGTAGCTTTTGTATGACATCGTTGCTCAAGATCGGCGTCCAAGGTCGTGCGTTTGCCTTCCAGGTCCGACTCCGAAGTCCGAGATGAGGGCCCATCTGAGCAGGGTAACAAATCGATACCAGTTTCAGCATTGTATCAGCATTGTTTCAGATTTTTGGAATTAGGGCGGAAGGCTGCGTTATGATCATTATTTGATCGTTGTTAGATGTGACAGGTGTCTAGGCTTAGTCCCCACCACAATACCCCAACTAGAGCCGGGAAACGCGCTAATGCTATACATTACACAAAAGTCTATCATTAGTCCACAACGCTTATTACTCTATAACTTGCTCTCCCGCTGTCGCCTCTCCACATCCTTCATCTCATCCTCCATCATACCATTAAACTGTTCGTAACCATCCAAGTAAAGATGGTGCCCAGCTCCCTTCACAATCAATACCTTTGAATCACTCTGATCAGGCCTCTTGTTCGACCCTCGCTCACGTTGCGCCTCCTTCTTTGCCTCTGCCAATTTCTCCATACCATCCTTCCCTCCTTGTTTGTCCATCCAATCACCATCTCCATACATGAAGACGACAGGAACACCATTCTCCTTGACCTTTTCCAGCTTTTCTTCTGTCTTGGTAGCAAGTGACGCTTCTTGCGCGGCAACATTTGGTCCAATTTCAGAAGGTATGTATGACCCTCGACCGATTTGGCCGATTCTTCGTATCAATGGGCTTCGTGCATATGCACCTGGTGCGAGAACATAACTCAAAGCATACTCTCCTGATCCACGTTGGCGGAAGAGCGAATAGCTGTAGTCATGCAATGCTGATGCTTCTTCTTGTGGCATCTGACTGAATCTTCGTGATGTCCAGCCAGATACCAGACGTGGACCTAGCGGACCAGACCAGCGGACGAAAGAGAAGACGGAGACGTTCTGGTCCCATAACCAAGTGAACCACTTTGAGTATGGTCGTTTCGCAGGAGCGTTCGCGTTTGAATTGGCTGGTCCTTTCGATTTTGAGTTAAGAAAGTTGTTCCCATCCTTTCCATTCGACATTTCTTCCTGTGCCATATCGCCAACTCCATCTTCACCACCAGCATCCGGCATAGGTTCTTGCATCGCATACGGATCTTCGGGTATTCCCACCGGACTCGCCAGTATCAACTTATTCAGCCTTCCAGGATATTTCAGCGCATAACACACCGCCATATATCCACCCAAACTGTGTCCAAGCAATGTAAACCGCTCAATCTTCTTCTCCACACGCCATTCTTCTAGCGCATCGACAAACCAATTCTCAGCTTCCCTTATCTTGCCCTCCCGATCTTTCGAATGTATGCGGAAAGGCGGTCGCGATGATCTTCCCATACCTAGCATGTCCAGAGCGTACAATCGCCAGTGTTCTCGTCGGGACATGGGTTCGAAGTTTTTGTAGAAGAATCCTAGACCTGCGCCATAACCATGTAGCATGACAAAGTTGTTTTCGACATCTTCGCCTACCCGTTCGACACTGAATTCATTGATGGCGCGGTCTTTGCCTGGGAGTTTTACAAGAGTGCTGTGCCATTTTCGGGGACCATAGGGATCGTTCTTGGAATCAGCTGTGTGGCTGACAGTTTGAGAGACATCATCTGTATCATTCGCGCCAGCATTTGCACCCGCGGTAGGATTGATGGAGTCTGAGGCTTTTACGGCAGTGTTGCCAGTACTTCGTTGGGTGGGGGGTGTGCCGAGATAAGGAATGAAGGATAGCACTTTGTTCTCGGCGGCTGCAGGAGATATGCTTGCCCACCATTGTGAAAACCCGTCTTTATATGATAGAGGAAAGTAGCCTCGTTTGGCTGCTGCTTCTCCACGCTGTGAAGCAAGAACCTTTTGCTCGTTGTTGCTCATTCTGATCGACCTGGGGCGCCGCGCTATGCGGGCGTCATACACTGCTGAAGACGAGGAGCGTGCGATCTGAACGCCAGGGGGCTGTGATGTGTGGCGAAAGGGTTGTGTACGGAGTGCTCGAAGAGTTATCGTGATGTGTTTGGGACGCGTGGCGAATGTAGAGATTGAGTGGACGAGGATGAGGCAGAGGAAGATGAAGTAGTGTAGATATGTGATTAGACGAATTGTGAAACAAGATCGAAATAGTTGAAAGAGGCTATCAATGAATAATATAGTAAGAGTACGAATAGGATGTGAGATGGATATCGATGTTGTTGTTTAGGACGTCATTTTCGTCGGATGTGAATCACTCCGTAAGCCGAACTCTTATATCCTATTGCTATGTCCGTCCTACTCCCAGTTCAGATGTCGATGTCCGACGTCGATACTGCTCGCCTAAAGCCTAGTGCGAGGAGTGCTAGAGTATTTTAGCATTAGCTAGACCCCCTCCACCCTGCCACACTCCTAATGAGGTAGGGCCTAGGATGCGTGCCTATTAAAGTACGAATCTAGCTACATCCTAGGTTGTGAAGATGACTGCTAAACTATACTTGTAATCGACACTCGCTTTTGAAACGGGGTAGGGTGCTTCGAGACACTTGTGGAAATAGAGAGGATAACAAAATGCAGAGGTCCCATGAGATGAGTAGACCTCCGAGCCTGATGTCGCCTCAGCTTAGCTAGATGCCACGTTCCTACCCAAGCATGATATACAAAACCACCTCGTGAGTCGACTTGTGTACGACCATGAAATGCTCCCTTTTACTGTACAGGTCTACCCACTAATATAATGCCTTTTCAGCGTTTATTGTTTGCTCCCTTCCTCATCGATGTTGGAGTAATAACTTGTTGGTCACACTCTCTAGAGCCTATCATACTGTTAGCCTGAGAAGTGTTTAGCGCGTCATTGCATTGACATACGGCCGAGCTCAACGAGCCCCTATTTACCAACACTCTTGTCAGCCCTTTGACAACTTCCAATATCTCTTCATCTCCTAGGCCAATCATGGCCATTTCGATAACTCCGCCCACACTGGTCTTGTACTCCTTGATGAAGCTCTGATAGTACATGAACGTGAAAAAGCCCATGATAAATTGACAGTCCATTCTGTCAGTCATACCGCCGTGACCTGGGATCGAATCTCCAAAGTCCTTGATCTTGAACGTGCGCTTCAGACCAGAGGCAAAGAATCCTCCAAATGGAGCTATCAGAGATGCGAACGTCCCAAGAACGAGCACATGCAAGTGAATAGGGCGTAAGGTTACCGTCGCTGGGAGGACTGGTGGGTGAAGGTATGGATTACGTAGGTTGAAGGTGTGCGGGACGAAGACCGGGTTGGGTTGACAGTGTAAACCAGTGAACACATTAGCTCCCAGGTCCTGTACTCTTGATTAGCTCTGAATATGTATGGTAGTTCAATTCGCCTATACCGTGACGGGACAGATAAAGTAGCTGCTTCGAGATAATATGCTGGAAAAGAGGAAACCAAATAGGACTGTGAAAATCCATGCGCCAACAAATCCCTCTACAGTCTTCTTGGGGGATAGCTGAATGAGTGGAGTCCTTCCGAATGTCATTCCACAGATATAAGCGAAAATATCATTGACAATGACAAGCGCAGCTGGCATGAAGAACCAAATCATTCCCTCGAAGATGTTGTTCATGACGAAGTGAGCTTGTACGACGATCAAGTAGAGCGCCATATGAGTCCAGGCAAATTGAGTGAATTGGAACCTGTAATGACCTTTCTGCAAAGAGGTAACAAAGAACACGAAGCCTGGTCAAACTGTTAGTCGTCGCGCAATTGAGAACACACTGAGCTACCTACCAATAACATAAAGCATGAAGCTGATAAAACGATGATGTGTCGCAAATGGCAGTAACACCCGATCAATCAATATAATGTGCTTAAAGTAGTACACCACGCTCTCCCCATACAGGAAGTACATAGTTGTGCCCAGAAAGTACCAGTTCAATGATTTTGTAAATCTTAGACTTCTTGCTCTGCTAGGCACGTTGGCTATAGCAATTACCTCTTTGAATGAGATGATTTGAATAGCCGTAACGATCATGATAATGTAGATGTGTCCGGCGAACATTGAAATGAAGAATACCGCAATCATGATAAGAGTCCAAATAGTTCGTGTTATTATGGACTGCTTTTTCTTTTCATATTCGGCTTTCTCGTCCTGCTGATGTTGTCAGAGATGTACTTTCGATTACTTCGACCTTGTATACCTTTACATCCGCGGCGCCATCAATGGTTTGGTCCGGACTATCTATCCATGAATCTTGCGTTGTGACACCAGGTCTTTGGGGACTCTTGACACTGCCACCATTGGAAGAACCTGGCCGATGATTGAATCGGACAGCACCGCCTTTCTTCGACATAACAACGAGTAATTGAAGATGTCCGTGTAGACGTTGTCCGGCAGTCTTGATTGGCGCCTAGCAGTATGGGAAGGTCGAGCGTAGTATTCTTGCTTTCGGTCCAGAGCTGATACTCTTCGCGTGGTACGGGATTCTTGTGACGGGCGGCCTAAAGAGTCTTAACGTGATTTGAGACAATGAGTCCTACTTGGCAACAAAGCGCAAAGCCGGGAAAGCGGATTGAGATGGTGTTGACCAAAAGATGTCCGCCGGCGCAACAAGTTTTGGTACCTGGGTACTGACGTGACGCCAAGGCGAGCACATGCTTAACGGGGATATCGCCTTCTGAAACAACTGCAAAACAAAGACGAAGATCGATCACGTTGCGTCATTGAAGCAGATATCTTCTTCTAATGGATCTGGTCCTTCTTTGCATCAACTCATGGCATGGCAGACGAGTTCGACGATGATATCGAATTTGACGATGTCATTGATCTCGATGACCTTCCTGCCGACGCCCTTGATGCGATTGAAGAAAGGGCAATAGCTTCAACTCAGCAAAACAATACGCGTTATCTGGACGAGTTCGGTGGTGTAGAAAATGATGACGTTGTTGACTTGAACTATTATGGCCAACCACAAGTGCAACAGTCTGTACATCCACAACAATCATATCCACAGGACGAAGTGAGTGCGAGAGAACAATGGAGACAACAACGGCATGGCGGTGCTCCACAACAGAGGGTAAACGAGAGCTACGAAAGCTGGCATGATGTTACGTACTCTCAAATACCGCCGCATGCAGGACCTGGACATGCCACAGCTCAAGGTCAAGCTCAGCAACAAGAATCAGATCAGCAGAATCTGGTGGATGTCACGGCACTGCAAGCACGTATCGCTGAGTTGGAACGACGTCAAGCCGTGTTGCAAAAGACAGCCGAAGATGCAAGAGCGCAATATCTATCAAAAGCAGGAGAAATATCTATCGTGCGAGCCAATCATGACAAGGCCTCGAAGGAATATGAACGACGGTTGGCTGTTATGCAACAGTTACACTCGGAGGAGGTGACCAAGCAGAAAGCAGAACTGGACCGAACGAAGAGGGATAAGGACAAGGTTGAGACAGACAATCGGTTTTTACAACATGATTTGGCACAAGAGGCTGAGAAGGCAAAGAGCATGAAAAGGACTCTGGCTATCCGACCTGGCACTGTTTCAAGACCTGCTCAAGATACTACTCCTATATCAACACCAAAGAACGATAAGATGGTTGCAACTTTCCGAGATGGATTCGATGATGATGAGGTTCTGGTGGTTTCGCCAACCAAAACGAAGGAAAAGACGAAAGTCACGACGCCCAAGAGAGCAAAGAGGAAACGTACTGCAGTGCTTGAGCCTGATCACGGTTCTGGCATGCCTCTCCCTTTGGCAATGGATGATAGTCCTATGAGACCTGTGGAGCAGGAAGCCTTAACTCCACCGCGACCACCATCGAGCGTCCAGACTCAAAGCGCTGATGCTTCGACCAAGAAATTCGAGGTGAGTCATCTGGCCATGATTTTTAACTTGTGCTAACAGTCTGGAGACGATGCAAATGATCCTCAATCACCGAGCAGACGGTAAGGCGAAACGTACCATAGAGTTACTGGCCGAATTCTCTTTGCCGTCAGCTCGTGGCTTTTCTATCTCGACTTCAATCTATGACGATCTTGCTCGACTTCCGCTCAAGCAGAGTGACGACGAGTTCAGATATGCCTTTTGCATTGTTTTGTTCAACAGGTGGTCAGAATGCTTGGAGCAGGAATATGTCAGTATATTATATATTTAATGCGTTTGCCCATCATGCTAACCAAGTTCAGTATGAACCACTGAGTTGCCTTTCAAGTCTGCTCACATATGTCCTCCACGATTCTGAGGAGGTACTCTCGACAAGCTTGATCCCTCAGCTCATCCCTCTCTGCCTTAAAACCACGGATCTTATCTGCGTTCCTATCGCCAAGTTCAACGCCAGGAGTATTTCAGCAGAGCTTCTCCCGTCAGCGACTTTGAGACAGCTCATAAATCCAGACGATTATCTCCATCATCTTCATTTGGTAGCCTTTAATTCGTCCTCCAACGACGAAGACCTCGCAAGCTTCTGGTCATTGATGGACTATGATTGGATCCTGGTTCTACTGAACAAAGGACAGCCAATAGCTCGCATCATGCAGATGCTCCATCTTTTGTCTATGTCAATTTTGCCGACTACTTTCGGAGCCATTGCCGTGTCGAGTGAACAGTCATCTATCACAGTTTCCGAGAGGCAAGCCAGGAACGAATCTGCCACCATCCACAAACTGACCTTCCTCCTGTTCGAGCCTGCAACTGTGGAAGGACTGCAAGCCGCTACTACACATAGCCACCCAATACCTTCTGACTCGACTGCGTTACCGGGCATGCGGACTCAGGTGCTTACACTTCTTACTGAACTCGCTCATACACCGCATGGAGGTCAACTTGTCGCTACCCATGATGTAGCATTCGGCCGACTTGTACGTTTTCTGCACGACGCAATACTAAACTTGTACAACTATTGTCCCGAGCCTGAACTTTCGAACGACGTGCCAGCGTCAGCAATGCTGCGCACTCCTCATGACCACTACACCGCTCATATCAACCTGACAGTTCTCCTCCTGGCACATCTCACTGATGTACCTTTGTCTATACCCAACGCAACCACAACAAGCCGTATTGATGTCCGTCAGAAACTCGCTACAACACCTGGTGGACCAGAAAAGCATCTGGTCAGTTTGAGCCGTATTGCCTTTGCAGATGGCTTGACTTCGATTGAAAAGGGCATCTTACCGGAAGCTGCAGATGCTGCGCATCGTATGTTGGATGAGCTGTTGAGTCCGGAGGAAGGCGAGGCTGTGATGATGGTGTTTGGTGGTGGTGGAGGATAGATTTCGCTTCTGTTACCTTGAGATTTTGGAGCATTTATCATGGAGTCCCAATAATGAGTCAATGTCCCTTTAAACAGGTGCAGCAATCCCAAGTATCGTCAATCTCGCCGATCCAATAACCCCTAACACTTCATATCCATTCCCTCAAAAGCCCTGCTCTTGATTCAACAGCACTCACACTCCCACCCATCCCTCTCTGCTTCTGCACGAATCCCTGCCCTGCATCTGTTCGACTCACCACAGCTATTCTAGCCCTCCCATTCCCATCAAGCCTCTGCCTGCTTGATGGTGCAGATGGTGGAGTAGAAAAAGCAGATTGTAGTAGTGCAATTCCCATCTCGAGATAGACGAGTGAGACGCGAAGAGCAAGGGCGCTGAATGCGAGGACTGTAGTGAATGTTGCGAGAATGATGAGGGGAAGGGAGAAGATGATGAGGGAAATTATGGGGAGGAGGGGGAGGGTAGTGCGTGACATTTTTTGTGTGAACAGGAGGTTTTGTATGTAGAGGACTTGTAGTTGTCGAGCTGAAGGATGAGTATATCGGCAGATTCTCGGGAGATCATATAATCAGACAGCTGGACTGCACCCTCTCAATTCCTGTGCGACGTCACCCTTATATGTATACTGTATACTGCTTGAGCATTACTGGCAGATTAAGTGAGGATGTCGTCCCATTCTGACTTTCAGACTGAGGGCAGCGACGCCGACGAGTTCCCCTGGAGCGTCGGCGTTTTTGACGCCCAGTAAGTGCTCGGCTAACATCCCATCTTTCACTCCAAATTTCTACTGAATATGCACTCCTTTGTACCCTCCACACTCTTTCAGCTCATCGTTGCACGCAGCCATAGTCCTTACAAGCCACTAATGGGTATCGCAGCTGCCACCCCACGGATACAATGCAAAACACACCCTCAATAGCCAACATGAAAGCCAAAGCCATAGTAATAATGGCCACCCGTCGTCAAGACCAGGACTTAGTCACAGAAGTCGTTTCCAAGCACGGAGTTGATAAGCACTCCATAGTCACTTCAGCTACTGACGACAAGGATTGGCGCGGTGTTGTGCCGAGCTATGGTTGGCATCCATGGTTCTCTCACCAGATATACGATGATAGCGACGACATCTATCACAGCGCAGAAGGAGGAGCAGGCAAACTCACCAATGAACAGAAAATGGCACATTATACTTCTGTGCTAACGCCAGCACCAGAGGACAGGGAGTTCTTACTCGCTTTACCTGAAGCGCTACCACTGTCCAACTTACTATCAGATACGCGATCTCGCCTCGAGCAGCATCCGCTGGCTCTAGTAGGCGAAATTGGTCTCGATCGTGGCATGCGTATTCCCGAAGCTTGGCTACCAGGTCAAGCGAATTCTAGAGATAATACGTTGACGCCTGGAGGTAGGGAAGGCCGCAAGCTGAGTCCGTACAAAGTCAGTATGGAGCATCAGAAGACGATTTTGTTGGCGCAGTTGAGATTGGCTGGGGAGATGGGGAGAGCGACTAGTGTGCATGGCGTGCAGTGCCATGGGTTGTTGTACGAGACGTTGAGAGAGTGTTGGAAAGGGTATGAGCGACAGTCCATGAGCAAAAGGGAGAGGAAGAAGGTGCAGCAAGAGAGGAAGAAGGATGACACAGAGAACGCAGCAACAGCAGCTGCCGGCGACAAGATAAAGACAAAGACGAACCTACCATACCCACCACGCATCTGCCTGCACTCCTACTCGGGACCAGCAGAACAAGCCAAGCTCTACCTCGCATCCGAGGTCCCTGCTGAGATATTCTTCTCTTTCTCGCTTGCGATCAATTTCTCCACAAGCGCTAGGGATAAGACGGAAGAGGTTATCAAGTTGGTACCAGCCGAGCAGATCTTGATTGAGAGTGACTTGCATATTGCTGGAGACCGGATGGATGCTAATTTGAAAGGTATGGCGGAGAAGGTTTGTGAGTTGAAGGGGTGGAGTGTTGAGGAGGGAGTCAAGCAGTTGAGGGCGAATTGGATGAGGTTTGTGTTTGGCGGGAGTGGTGAGGATAGGAAGGCGTGACAAGTCGTGTTTGAGACGCGTTGGATGAGGGAATATGGGCTGGCTTGTCGTTGCCGCCTCTTCCATCATCGACTCGCGTGCATTCTCTTCTGTCTCTGAGCAAAAATGCTGGTCTCCTGGCATATTGTGGATGAAAGCCTGAAGAATCTTGAGGTCAGTGTAGTCGTGTGGTCTTTAAGGAAAGGTTATGGTGAAACAGCTACATTCAGAGGAGTTGGTGAACTAAGGGTAATACTCACACTGTCTGTCCAGACCAAGTCAGCACACCGATCATGGTATTGCTCGCAAGGCTACATTCTTGGCTTAGGATCGGGTTGAAGCGCAAGACAGTAGCGGTTCAGCAACTCCATCGTCTCCATTGCGAATACTCCAGGCTGATTAGTCGACCGAATCTTTGCGCTGTGGAGCTCCTCAAGCTAGTCAGTTCTGAGCTGAATCGCCTCCAGAACACCTGCGCCAGTGCTGTCATGCTCATCTCGCACTTCCATTGTCGCGAGGGCAGACTGAACCATGCTCGAAAACTGTAGCTAACGGCATGCATGAGTATGAGCATTCGGGCTGAAGGTGCCAGCACATCATCAAGGATGTTCGAAACGCAAACGAGCATGGCTATTGCTGCGGATGGTGTACTACGAGCGAGTACCCTTTGTTGTGATTGAAGTCTTTGTGATGATAGGCTCGTAGGTCCTTGTTATCGGCTGAAACAAAGGTTACCTGAGTACAAAGACCGACAACATCTTCTACAACACCTGTCAGCACTAGTCTCACTCTTCTGCAGTCTGGCATGAGAGCGAGGGTGTCGCTAGCGAGCCGTGTAGGATGTACAAATTGCACAATGCAGGGAGTGTTGCCGGCGGTCCATGGCGTCTATCGAGGAGAACAGAGTTGATGGAATTGTAGGAAGCCAATGCTTGCCGCCGACGATCTCGACCCGCTTACAGCCACAAGACAAGCTGTGAGTACAGTAGGTGTAAGTCATTTGTTCTTTGTGCGAAACAGAGTCTCAATATGACTGCTAGTCTACAGACAGAAAGTGTGAAGGAATCGGCTTTGTTGCTACAAAGAGTAGAACCACAATGACATCCTGGTAGGAATGCTGCTATCATATTCGTCGTGTATGACAAAGACGTTGTGCAATTGGCACTAATCAGCAGCACAATAGCAGCTGCTAAAGCTCCACTTGGGCGCCTAAGTACTGAAGTAGAGAGGTCGCCGACGGTGATGTAGTTCAGCGACAAGGGAACGTGGGGAGTGGAGCATAAGCACACGCTACTGTATAGCATGAAACACTTCTGCTTGCTCCAGTAGTGGTAGCTTTGTTTTCTGGGCCACAGCGTTGTTCTGACGAAAAAAATCCAGAAAGTCAGAATTGCCCTTGTTATCGGCAGCAGCATGGTCAATATTTCTTTGTGGCAGTAGTAGTGAGATTCCCTTTATGCAACACCTCGAAGGAGACGTGGACAATGGACGACCGTTGTAGCCCAGTGAGCTCTGATAGCTGATGATTCGCTGGCTTGGCTGTCTCCGTTGTGTGTAACCTCACAAATTTGCGCTGATGACAATCACGCGATGGCCGAGCTAGTCCATGGCACTGGCACTTCTTATTGTTGCCTCGAAGGAGCCGGAGGTGACATTGGAACGATCTTTAGCGTCTAGATGAAACAGGGACTAGACCTTGTTAACTACACTGCTTGGACCATATGGTGACGTTGCGGTGTAATACCCAATTGGAGCAGAATTAGTCTCAATTTGAACGCAGGCAGCGGCAGTCCTTCCGAGTCACCAGTAAAACAAGCAATGTCTCGTGTAATCAGCATCAAGCTGTTGTACAAGGACGTCTCAGTGTCCTTCAGTGTAGGGAGCCCTTTGTCAAATCTTTGACAATTGTAAATTGCGAAGATTCCGAACGCAACTCGGTTACGACAAAGGCTCCGGCTCATTGGGATTGCCACGTCAAAGACTGCATATCTCACCGTTTGAGATTACTGCTCTACCTGCACAATAGTCTCTGGATTGTTCAGCTCATCATCGGCTTGAAAGTGGAGCTAGTGGTGCTCGCTCGTGGCTGCTAACCTGTCATAGGGAGCTCCACCTCCCCGAGCTACATTGGGTACTGTCCGACCCTTGTCATTGTCTCCATTGTACACACTTGGTATGTTCACCGCCTCTGCACAACCTGTAACATCAGTTGCGTCAACTTGTGCCACGAAATGAGGTATCTTTGTCAATAGCTTGTGGCTTTCTCCGCGCGTAATACCCTGGAGCTATTGTTCCCTGCCCTTATCGTTCGTTGATGAGACAAGTTCGAGCGAGTTACCATTAATGGAGCACTCGCCGGCCATTGCTGATCGTCTGTGTGGTGGCTGATTGGTATTGCATTTGTCAATAGATGGTGTGACAATCACCAGAGCTTTCCTGGAGATCCTCATCGAGAGGGTGTTCCTGTGATACTTAAGTTCTCTCAAATTCCCACCCTCAAATCTTCTCATTCATCAGAACCAGTCTTCGCTCATTATTCTCTCAATCACACAGTGAAATATGTCTGACCATTCTATGTTGCGATGCCGTCGCATCGAGCAGGAGGCCGCGGAGCTGCTGTGGCAAGAGTTTGGTGAAGAATTCCCTTATGTGCCCTTTCCACTCGAGTACATCAACGTACAATGGGACCCTTCCATTCCAATACCAGACTACTATGAGCAGCCCATCACTCCGCCATCTAGTGCCACATCCCTGGTAAGTAAGCTCACCTTTCTATTCTGCCAGTCCCACTCGCTGTATTTTGTATGTCGTACAAAGGCGGACGAATTTGAACACCGAATGTGACACAAGAAAATTGTAAAAGAAACGAAATGTTTCTCTTTCTCACCTATCTTTTTTCTTCTTTTTCTTCTCGCATGGTGAAAACCCTTTGCCGAATGGTCCCACCTGGGCTGCTCTGGGATGGGGTTTCATTACCTTCTCGTTTTATATATACCTCACTCGATTGTCCACTGACAGTCGGCACAGTCAAATGCTGGACGACACAGCGTGGGGTTTCTCGGTTCACCATTGGGCTCAACCTCCGTGGTCATATCCGATTACTATGACCAGGCCGAGATCACTCCGCCACTGGTTAACCGAGAAACAGTCCATGTGTTTCCGTCCATCGGTCCTTGGAGTTTCGAACAACGCACAGTATGTTCAATCGAAGTAGGCTTACGATCCTGACATCTCACTGACACCAAGCTAGGCATCATTTGTGCTTCAAGAAGATGGAGGCAGTACCGCGAGGTCTCAGCATGCGTTGATGACGGAGCTTGCGTACAGTGGTGGCACGTTCGCTTCGGTATGTGCACCAACATCACACTTTTGCGACAACGGCTAATAACATGACAGCAGCGAACGCAGCGTCTTCAATCGGCTCCGGAGTCAGTGTCCACCACTGCTCCACCGTCGGTGTCCGTTTCACCTCAGCGAATGAGACGTAAACGCGGTGCGGACAGAGCGAGGAGAACACTTCCCGGACCAAGGAAGGAATCCCGCAAGGTCCAATGGCTGAGGGACTATCCGGGATGCCTTCCTGAGGGTCGTGTATTGCTGGTGCTGCTGGGCAAAGCAACTGCCATCAATGCAGAAGCACAACATGTGCGCCCGCGAGCCAGGGGTGCAATTGCGGATATGGTAACGAAGATGGTTGCATTCCATTATGGTGTTATAGCCGACCCGAGTAACAACGTCTCCAAGGCGAACAACATCTTGAAGACTGGACGTGAAAAGCATAGCATGCATGGAGACGATTGGTCGGAATTCAACCCTCGACTCCGGCTGTCCAAAGACGAGATTATTTCGCTAATCCGTTACGACGAGAATTGCAAGCTCTCAGTTAAACACACCATCGAGTATTGCAAGCGACTTCATGACTCGAGACGGTAACCTCGCCGAGTTCCTGAGGAGCTTTCGAGGTCATTCGAAGCCAACTTGTCTCGTCGGCGCATCTTTCTTACACGTCGACCTTCTCTGCGATTATTGATTCGCGGCACCTAGTACATCTTCTTGCGCTGTTTCAGTGGAATCCTCCTTGACAGGGAATTGTGGTCTTATACCGACTGCTAGTGGACCTTTTCTCAGGGCAAAACTATCAAAACATCTTTCCAATCTTATCAGGTATGTGCTCTGCAATGTTTCACACTGATAAAGATGACATAACTTACCGGAACCAACACAGACACGCATCAAAAGAGCAACTCCAACACCTCGGATGGAACGCTGAACGTGAGGTATGTTGGAATGGCGACCTAACGATGATGCGGTTGTCGTGTGCGCCTGTAACGGGCCGGACACCATCGCGGAATTGGCGGGCGAGAAAGTCGTCCCAGGACTCTTCCCAACACCATTGTTCCTACCAGCTCCCCCCACCCTGCTCAGGGTCCTTGGTCTAGTTCTTGTTCTTGACACCAAACCATCGCTTCTTCGCGAGGCAACCACCACGCCCCTTCGGGGCATCCGGGGTGTGAGCATTGCCGGCGTTACTGCATCACCGCGAGAGCCTTGAGTTGGGCGGGACCCGCGAACCAGGTCGTCTGAGATGCGGTAAGCGACCGACGCCTGGATGAGACCTTGTACGGGTTTTGAGGATTGCCGAGGGTGCTTGGGAGCCTGATTGAGTCTTTACAGCAAGTCGAGATCCCCGAGCCAGACCCTCCGAGAGACGTCAGGCAGCTGACGTCCTGACGAGGCATCCAGATGGGGATATATCGTATTCTGTGCCACAAGAACATTGGAGTCGGAGGCGCAAATCTGCCTCAACGAATCTACGAAGTGTAGATGGCATGTGATGGTTTCGCAGCCTGTTGTAGGTGCAGGAGATGTAGTATGTTTTTAACGAATGAATGAATTTTGACCATACTTTGACCGTTTCCATCTTGTCTTTCGTCCACAAGTTGATACTGGCGAGTCCGGTAGGCATACCCGAGAACCCGTATACGATGGAAGAACCTATGCCGGATTTGCGAGTCTCCCGAGTGGAGATGCCTTTATGGTGGTTGCGCAGCCTGTTATCGGTAGAGGCGATGTGCCATCTGTTCGATGAATGAACCTATTTTGACCATACTTTGATCCTCACTCACCTGAGACCGCTTCAATCCAGCTCGATTCACCACATTTGCTCCTCTTCCAAAAGGGTTTACAGCACACATAGGCAATTTTGCCGTCTTTCGTGCAGCACAAGCAGACTTCACATCAACCGCAGACAACGTCACCCAGCAGAAAATCGCGAGCTATCGAAATCTTTTTCCCAAAATCACTGATATTTTCGTCCGTAACCTTGACCGGTCTTTGACTCATCTTCATGAGGTTGTTCTTGCTGCTTTGTGTGTGCAGTTTGTCATGTCTTGCATGCATATATCCTCCTCGAACAGACTTGAATTGCCCCAGCTCGAGATAGGTGCATTCCAGGTGTTTGTGTTGCTCGTATGTCTGATGATCGTGGCGACGTGTCTTTTGAGATTGGTGGATATACTGTCGTCTTTCCGCGCGCAATCTTGGTGCCAAATCACATGAATTGTCTTGGTGTCAGTCGCGTGTCGGATTCCGTAACGGCTGCCCTCTGTTGTCATGTTCCCTTTTCTTGCTGACTTGCCATGCTAGCTATATATTGTCACTCCATCACGCTACCAGACCTATAATCTTCCCATACAACGTTTCACGGCCCTCAAGCCGCGTCGATTGTGCAAAGCGTCAGGCAAGGCAGACTTCACTGAACCACAACAAAACACATCACCTCAGTCGTCATGATCTTTTCTGCCGACATCAATCGCATCGTCAGCTGCGAGCACGACACAGCGGATGCATGTTCCCGACCTTGCCCACCTACCTTTCTTTGATGCTTGTGATATGTCCTTGTCGTTGCTGCATATTTGGTTCTCCCCGAAGAAGATTTCTCAATATTACTCCATCCTTAACTTCCTGTTTGTTCTGTTGGTGGCTGTACTCAAAAGCTATGTGTTGGTCGTTGGTCGTTGGTCGTTGCTCGCTGCTCGTTCTTTCCTCCTTTCCTCTTATCTTCCTCTTAGTGCGTACGACTTGATTGATGTGGGATTGGGGATATTGATGAATGTATACCGTCGTCTGTATACAGCCTGTCGTCAAGTCGTCCTCAAGTGTGGGAGTATGTAGACTGTGCAGTACATTCTTGTCGTTTGCTGGATGTCAGTGTCAGCCTGTCTCCATGCTCATTTTTCTCGTGTGCTGGGAGTGAATTGTCTTTCTTATGCTCTTGTCTTCTGGCGTTTGGTGTTTCGAGAATTGGTGGAGAGGACGCAGTGGTGACACGGATACTAAAGCTTTTGCAGCGAGCTTCCAGTCTGGACGCTGCAGGCCTTGTTCTCGTTGTCGAAGTTGAAAGAGTCATCTTGTAGTTGAGCATTGTACCATAATGATATTGTTGACGCCTATCAATTCTTCAAGTCAAGTAACCAGCACTACGATTTCTGAATCTGATCGTGACTCACGTAGGAGCGATTGGTGACGATCCAGCACGTAGTCATTCGTGACTATCCAGACGCCACGTCAGCTTTGATCGCTCGTTTGTCTTTCAATCTTTAGCATCTGGACTGACACGCTTGTACTCGATGGGCGTGATTTCATACCACTTTGCGATGTGGATCAAGAAAGCTACTATGATCAAGCAAAGGTATAACATAATATCGCGATACTGGCCAGCCAGCTTTAAGAGATCCCCATCCCATCCACGTCCCAGAGAGCAAGCTAAACCTGTCTAGCAACTCCTGTATAACACCACCATCTGTCCAAATCCAGGCACGCTCAACCAACCAATCAACCAGCTCTTCCCAATCTCCACCTCTTTCTCACCTGCCTTCTCCTAGCATTTCTAGCCTTACCTAGGGCGAGTTGTACCGCTCTGTGAGCTCTCTCTGTGGACGTATAAATCTGACAATTGCTAAAAGTGAAGCTCTGCCTTCACTAGGTCATCAGTGTCAGCCCCAATTTAGCTCTCACATCGCTTTCTCACCTGACATTAGTACGACCCAGCTCGTTTCGACTTAGCCGCGCCATGCTCGTCTACACCTACCCCAGCAAATCATTCACGGCGCGCACATCTCGCTTTCGAGAGCATTTCGATCTCGACTTCGGCTCCAACTTTGATGGCGAAGACGGTTTTGGTGTTAACATGCTTCAGACGCCATCGCGGTCGGGCATTGAAGTGGCTGCGTTGTTTCTGGAGTGTCTGTCTTTACAAGATGGTGGATATGCGGATGAAGGCATCGTACTTGAGGATGAGATTGGTGCGAGGATTGTGGAATTTGAGAGGGGATGTGTGTTGCGATATGGTGGAGGAGGCAGAGGAGAGTGTGACGGTAATGAAATTGGTGAGTTCTGTTTGCTTTATGGAAGGAGAGCTGGGAGCAGCAAGCTGGATGGGAATGGTTTTCATGCTGACACCAAGTGTTTCGCTCGCAGACGTCGACGCGGCACTCTATAGTACGACTCCAGCGATATTGTGCTCGTCGGCGAGTTCGATTACTTCAATCTCAAACCAAAGCTATTTCGTTGGAAACACTTACGACAGTCAAGAAGAGGATGATGATGATGATGATGAGAGAGGGAATACTACAGCTTACCTGGGATATCTCGACTCGCTTGGTCTGTTCACCTGGCATCCCAACGTACCTCATACTGCTTGCGACATCTTCCTTCTGGACGAATAAGAAGTAGGTCACTCAGGAATGGAGAGGTTGTTTTGGAGTGGTCATTATACAGGAGAGTACGGTGTTGAAAAACTTTTAATTTAGATGCTGCCAGAGAGCGCTGCGTGCTGAGGAAGTCGAAGACTTGGTTGCAACAAAGAATGTGGATAGAATATGATACCTCGATTCGTACACGAAGGCTGTCTGCACTATGCAATCAGTGAGTGTCAACGATCAATTGTACCGTCAGACAGATCTTCCAGAGGCAAAACTTCTACTCACCTCAATCACT
>Ga0160429_1000374_pt1 | contig 46587 bp, 25 predicted proteins | sample SolpanmetagenomR_FD_108199 | JGI IMG/M metagenome (GOLD analysis project Ga0160429, IMG submission 108199) | Solar panel surface microbial communities from Lawrence Berkeley National Laboratory, California, USA - R | ecosystem: Engineered > Built environment > Solar panel > Unclassified ... | reverse complement strand
GGGAAGAGATGGTGTGATATATTCTTGGAATGCGCCAGACGACATTGCGCCGCTGCCTTCATCCCCTTCCGCTCCTCCACGACCACTTCACAACTATCGCCAGCATGTCCAAGCCCATACGCACTGGATCAACGACATCGTCCTCGCGCATAACAACCAAGCACTGATCTCTGGCTCATCAGACAACTCTGTCAAGATATGGCGACCACATGCACGAGAGATTACGCCACCCCACATTATGGGCTCACATACTGATTACGTCAAGTGCTTAGCTTCTCCAGGACGGAGTGCTGAATGGGTAGCGTCTGGAGGACTAGACAAGAAGATCCATTTGTGGGACATATACCGAGGAGAGGAGAAATTGCAGATTCAGAACGTAACAGAAGACACAACAGTAGCAGATAAAGGCAGCATCTACGCACTATGCGCAAACGAGAAGCTAATCGCAAGTGGAGGTCCGGAGAGTGTAGTAAAAGTGTGGGATCCTCGGTCTGGCAAGCGCGTTACGAAGTTCTTGGGTCATACCGACAATATAAGGAGCGTGCTTATAAGTCAAGACAGCGAGACAATTATGACTGCTTCGTCGGATCAATCGATCAAGATATGGTCAATGGTCGCTGGTCGTTGTTTACACACTCTGACCATGCACAATGACAGTGTCTGGTGTCTCCATTCAGATCATCCACATCTATCGATTTTCTACTCTGGAGACCGTTCGGGGCTAGTAGCAAAGACTGACCTCAGAGGAGCTACAGATGTGGATGATGGTCTATCAGTAGCTTTCTTACAAGAACATGACGGCATCTGCAAAATTGCAAGCACGCGATCATCTCTGTGGACTGCTACAGCAGGATCAAGTATAAATAGGTGGGCAGACATCGATACATCCAGCGGCGTCCAACTACCAGATACGATGCGCAATTACAGATTCGGCAATACTGTAGCCAGAAATAGGACATCTGTATCGTCAGCAACAAGTTCTCAGAATGGTTCTAATAACCCCAGGATACCTCTTACATCGGTGTTGCGTGTGTCAAACACAGCAAAATTCCCACCAATTCCCCATCGAACCACCGATCGCGCTGTGTCGATAAGCAGCATGAGTACTAGGAAAATGTCCACATTCATTGAACCTGAAATCGCTCCAGTGACACCTCTGCGTCAACAGCCGATAGATACGATTGAAGGCCAAAACGGATTGATCAAGCATGTTCTCCTCAATGACAGGCGACGAGTCTTGACTGTAGACACTGCTGGAGAAGTGCTAATGTGGGATCTGATAAGAGTACGTAAGCACTTCCTCATTTGCTATATGGTGCTAACTTTTGCAGTGCCTGCCAATACACAGGTTCGGCAAGCGTCACATTGAAGACATTCTACCAGAAGTCAACACGCCAGAATCCGTCAATCATTGGTGTCAAGTCGATACGAGGACGGGGACTTTGACATGTGTGCTGCAAGACGACCATTGCTTCGACGCTGAAATGTATGCGGACGAGCTCAAAGACGTGGAAGATATCGAGTTCCGTGAAGACCAAAGAAGTACGTAAAGCTTTATGAAGCACGCTGCTGGCGAGTGGACTCAGGATGTAACACGCTTTACTAATGTCAATATAGTCAATCTTGGCAAATGGGTGCTACGGTATCTTTTTGCGAACCTGATTGATGAGGAGATTAAGCGAGATGAAATCTATCGTCGCACTTTCATAGAAAACAGGCATTCCGGAGGACTCAATCGACCTTCTGCGCCGAACTCGATAAAGTTGCCTCAACGCGAATTTGGTGCGGATGACCAAAGCACGCCTCATGCCAATGGCAGAATGTCCATGATGACACCAGGCATGAACATTGGACTGGCAACACCTGGTGCCGCACTTCTCAAGAAAAACTCCAACCAGAGTGCAATGTCACCAGGACCAGACATGAGGTCACCTGGTCTTACGACACCATTCAGTGCAGCATTCGACAAGTCCGCAGATTACTTCTCTGCGCAGCCACAATCGAGTGCAAATACACCCGGTCCAAACGCATTAAAACAGGCCTCAACGCCCTCAGAAGCAGGCGAGAAAGCTTCAACAGCCGAGACAGAAAAAGCAAAGGAAACTCCAGGACTCTTTGGAAAGAAGTTTAGAATGTCAATGGCGTTCACAGGAAAGCGCCTCGAAAAGAAAGCACCCGAGCCGGCAAAGCCTGTTGTGGAAGAGAAGTCCAAGGAAGAGAGCGACGCAGAGTTCAGACCATCAAATGCAAAGGAGGAGCCGGAGTTCGCAAACTCTTTGCTAGGAACTATACAACAAATCAGACACGAATATTCTCAGACGACTGACCAGAATGCCGTCTTTATCGAATCGCTAGTCACACCATGTCTACCGAATGAGACGCCGGTTTTAAAACCCCCGATGACGACAACTATCTTGATCCAAGAAGAATCACACAACTCCGCTGGAAACACAGATCTCTTCGAAGGAAGGCTCAGTGATTTGGCTCAGCATGTGGACTTGCTGGAGAAGGTGGCACCGCTATGGCTGGGCGACTTGTTGTTGAGAGTGAGCCAGACCGCTTCCATCAAGTCACTCCAAGACTAACAAGCATAGAACAAAACGCCTCAAAAGGAAATTCAGAAAGTATCCTTTACATTAGAGCCGTTCGATAAGCTACTGCCATATGTTACGAGCAATGAAGGGTATGAACTCCTATTTAGATACTGTTTGACCGCGGACTGACCTAATTCACTAGTACTGAACGTCTCAATGCGAACCGTATGCTGAGAGCACGAAAGATCCTGGGCTACATTGCTGAAAGGCTGGAGCCGGACATGGACAGAGACGCCAATGGTGCCCTTCGACCAGAAGACTATCTTGAGCTCTACTGTCAAGATAAGGTACGTCGCCCGTATTTTTGACAGGCTCTTTCCTGCTGACTTCTACTCAGCCGGTCCCCCCAAAAATGACCCTCGCCAGTATTCGAACTCAGCTGTGGCGTGGTAGCGGCGACGTCGCACTTGTGTACAGAGCAAACGGCCGTAGGCGTATCAGTGCGCATGTCAACCCGTTCGATGACGAATACGCGACAGAAACACCTGGCGCTACAGCGTAGATGCTCTCGACCGCGACAACCGACGTGATTTGATTGTGTTTGCCAGCTCGAAGTAAGGCTGGAGACTGAAGTCGAAGGTTGTGACACGACTTCCTGGGTTTTCGACTCACAGATCCTGCCGCTGGCTTACGTGCTCAACGTATGGCGGCAAGCTGGTTACTGGCAGCCTGGTATGCTCCCAAGAATATACCGCCTCCAGCCGAGATCCATCCGACACGAGGACCAATACCAGCAAAGAAAGCTTTCGGGCCCGATTCGCGCAGTATCTGCGATGCCAGAGAAGCAAGTGATTGTTTTTCTGTTGCAAGCATCATCCTCGTCTTCAGCACATCCAGAGGCGTCGTTGCACTCGCCGCGACCGCACCCGAAACACAACCGAACGCTGCACTCTCCGCTGCCGTCGCCTCCGTCCTGCCATGCCTCTGAGCCTGCCACTTCTTCAAGGCCTCCCATAGCGGAAATTGGATAACCGTGAAGGGAACTTCTCGTAAGATAGTAATACCCCAACCTCTATATAGTTCTTTCCATACACCTATTACTCCATGCGTTTTCCGCTTATTCAAGATCCCCTTTAACACTAACAAACTACTCGCTGCCTGTTTCGCTTGTGCTCTTTGTTTCACCACTTCTGTCGGCACGCGCACGACGCATGCGGCCACTTCACCTAGACTTGCTGCTACCATATGCGAGATTGAATCGCTCCATGCCTTGTGCTGTGCTCCATACCCCTTGCCATCCTGTTGGAGCTGGCTTTTGATGTGTTCGTATGTTACGAAGAAAAGTGCTGCGCCAGGTGCTGATCCGATTACGGCGGAACCTACGCCTCGATAGACGCCGGTGAAGCCGCCTGATGCCAGGAAACCTGAGGATGATTGGAGACGGGTCTTGAGTGTGTCGAGAGGAAAGAGAGAGAGGTCGACTGTTGTGCCTGCTATGCCGCCGGCCTGGATGAATGTGGGTTAGTAGGAAAGGTGTATGGGTAGTGGAACGGAAAAAGACCTGGTGGGCAGATTATGCGAGACCTGGGAAGGGCTATCCGCGCACATTATGCTTACAATGAGAGAGCGGGAGAACGGCGAGAACGCGGAACCGGTGGTGTCGAGGGTGGACATGTCAAAGCGAGGATGTCGAAGGGAGTTTGATGACCGAGAGAGTTTGATGACCAAGCGACGGGCAGAGAACGTCTGACTTATCGGGTTATTTAACAAGTGACGCTGTCAGAAACCTGGGCTAATCAAGGTCCTAAAGTAGATGCTAGAGGTCACTTGTGTAATTTTTGAGATTACCATTGGCGTTCATGATGTGCCGGAACCCTGCTTCTTGGCGTTTCGGAGCTGACCCCGTGATCTGTGTTTCAGTCGCGTTTCACACTCTGTTAAGCGCTTTTTCGACAGTCCCCGCGACTTCGAGACGTGATGACTATTATATTCACGCGACATGTTTGACGAGTCATATGGTGCTCCCTGTATCTCCACTATTGATGCAGGCTGGACCCGACAACAGTCATGGCGACTTTGATGAACGGCGACGGGGTCACGAATGGACAGCTCCATCATCCTCAGCAAGAGTCTCAAGTAGGAGTACTTTCAGGAAACGATGACATCGCTACATATCTTTCCGAGGCGCTGAAACTCACGCTTGGCGCGACACAAGACGAACTCGAAAGAGATGATGGACCACTGGCGCAGTCTCAAGCCGCCTCAACTATCGAAAGATTTCACACCTTCTTGGTTGGCTCTCGGACAGCGTTATATGCACAAAAGGCTGATAGCGCGTCTCGGCAAGATGGTAAGATGAGATTCGTCTGATCATCAGAGCCGAAGAATCCTCACTAACTTTTTGAACTAGCATTGCCCTTAAAGACGATTTTCTCATTCTCATTCAACCTCAACTTGACCGCTCAAAGCCTTTCTGCAGTAGCGTTCATTAAGAAACCCAGCCCTATCGATCCTTCCATTCCCATTGCACGACAACTACAGATCATCAACCTACCAGACCTAAGACGACTACGAAGTACAAGTGATAGATCACAAGATGACACCTCACATTATGGCGTTCTTCACTCGTTGGTCAGCTCCGCACTCATGCCTTATTTCGATGCAGTATCCCAAAATATCGAACAAGATGCCACTACGACCTCAAGAGGAGAAGGCGATCAAAGATCCAGTGCACCAGACACCAAAAAGAAGCTGGCCGAGCTAGAACACAGCCTCCTGCAGTTACAACAGAACGTCGAAATCCCCAAGGTCACGTTACCACTACACCCAGAAATACAGGCTGCGTTGCAAAAGGCTGCTGGCACTGGTACACCTGCTTCGTTCGACACTATTCCTCGCGAAGTTCGTGCAGACAGTGATTTCCTGAACAGTCTACAATCGATCGTCAACGGCTGGGCAAAGACGGTCAGGGAAATGGCAACCACATCTCGTGATGCTAGGAAAGGCAGTGCTGCACAAGAAATCAACTTCTGGCTCGATATGGAAGACGTTCTTAACGACATCGGTTCGAAGCTGCAGAGCGACGGAGTCCAGCTGACAGTGGAAGTCCTCCGAAAATCAGGTCGAGCAGTTGTTGCTGCTAGCATCGATCAAGACACCACGCTCAAGGACGCTTCAGCGCTTGTGCAAGAGTACAACCAGCTCATGCGTGGATTTCCGCTGCGCAATTTGCTATCTGCGGTCTCGCTCGAGAGTGTGGTCATTGGTTTGGATTCAATATTCGAGCATGTCAATAAAATCTTTCCACGAAATCCATATCCCATCAGGCGCGCTATATACCTGCTTGAAGCTATTTCCAGTGATCTTGACGATCGTGTTCGCAGTCTTCTCAAGGGTGGCACGCTTGTTCATATGGATACTGACACGTTCAACTTTATCATGACCTCTACCAAAGCAATCTGGACGAGTTGGGCAAAGAATGTGAGGAATTTCGACTTGGCAGGAAGATCTCATCGTGAAAAGTTCAAGGAAGAGGGAAACTTCTATCTGAAGATAGCTGCAAGGCACGTTCGCACTCGAGAACGACTTGATTATGTTGCGTCATTCAGGAATAATCATGAACAATTGGTGAAAACCATTGGGGAGGTGCTGGCTGGGTCTGGCGGGATTGACCAAACTCAGGGGTCCTCCGTCGTTGGTGAGCTCAGCAGCTTCGATGCTGTAAAGGATATCACCAACGCTTACGAGTCAATTGGTGAGATCGATGTGCTGGACGTCTCGGTGGAGGGTAATCGGGCATGGCAGGTTGCCGAAAATGAATACAACGAGCGTATTGCTAGAGTCGAAAATGCCATCATCGCAGTACTGCGGGACCGTCTGGACCTCGCCAGAAGCGCGGATGAGATGTTCCAGGTCTGTTCGAGATTCAATGCCCTCTTCATTCGACCCAAGATTCGAGGGGCTGTGACAGAGTATCAAACCCGACTGCTGGATCGTGTCAAGCAAGATATTCTGGTACTGGAGCATCGGTATAAGCAGCAGTATGGTCAGTCTCAGTCTTTCATCATGGCGCAGCTACATGATCTTCCTCCCGTATCGGGTGCAATCATCTGGGCTCGAACAATAGAACGTCAACTAGACAATTACCTTCGGAAGGTCGAGGACGTTCTCGGCTCTGACTGGGAAAAGCACATGAGTGGTAGGACCTTGCTAGAAGATACCGATCGGTTTCGTGCCCAGCTAGATATTAGGCCCGTGTTCAAAGCTTGGGAAGATGATATTCTACACAGAAACCTGTCAGTCACTGGCCGACTGTTCAGCATCACCAAAGTCCGTGGCACGGAAAGCGATCTTCAAGTTTCCGTAAATTTCGATCCACGCATCATCACGTTGTTCAAAGAGGTTCGCAATCTCAGATCGCTGGATTTCAATATTCACCACCAAATTGGCAAGGTCTCTGCGAATGCGCGCGAGGTCTACCCATATGCAGTGACACTTGTGGAGACGCTCCGAATATATGAACAAGTCAATTGGACCATTCAAAGCACGGAAGAATCTTCTATTCTGCTTGATGAGCATCACAATCAAGTCCTTTCATATTTGCAGGACGCCTTGCGATTGCGATGGACATCTTTCACTAATGCGGGTGGTCCTCGAACAACCAATGGTCAAGGCTTATTGCATGATAAGCTCATTCTAGGATTTTCGAAGGCCATTTTCACCTTGCAAAAGAAATCGGCAACTGTCAGGTCATGTCACGTTCTAATCAATGATGCACTCAAGCGACTTCGCACCTGCCCTTATAGTGCAGCATCGTTTCGGGAAGAAATTTCCACCATCCAAGCATGTGTCGACAATCTCGTTGCTGAAGGTCTTTCCGCTCTTACATTCTTCACGACTAAGCTCAATGCTGATATTCAGTCTATTCTGCTTGACCGTCTTCAACAAGCATTGAACCTCTGGTCTATCGCCTTCCAGGTCGGTTCCCTCCCTCGAATCGAAGACCTTCTGCAGGTGTCCCCAGTTCTCTTGGACCAGGCCGACGATGCGGCAACAATACCCATGACTAAGGCAATCCTCCATGAAATCAGACTGCAAAACCAACTCATCTATGTTGAACCACCACTCGTTACATCACGCATTACTTGGCTTGAGCATATGCAACAGGTGCTGGCTATTGTTTGCGGCTGTAATCTGATCCACACATCGCAGCAGGTGAGTACTAAGAATCACTCATCAGCTTCCACCACATTCAGACAAGCACTCGATCTTTGCTCTGCTCATTTACAATCACTATACAACCTGATCGACCAGAAGATGAAGGAAGTGCACGATTATGTCAGCACATGGCTGCGGTTTCAGTCACTCTGGGATCTGCAAACCGAGAACGTAGCAACTTCCATAGGAGATGACCTTCATAGGTGGCTACAGCTACTCCATGAAATGCGTACTGCTCGCAGTACCTTCGAAACGTCAGACTCTATGAAACACTTTGGCCTCATCTCTGTCAATTTCGAGCACGTTTCAAACAAGGTGAATGCACGATATGATGCTTTGCAGAATGACCTACTCAAGAGGTTTGTTGGCAAAGTTGGCACCCGTACCTCAGACGCTCTGAGTGCGATTGAACAAGCGCGGAAAGAACTCGAGGGATCGTCTCTTGACGTTGCATCGACCCTGCGTGCTGTGAAGTTTATCACTTTTGTCCAGATTGCTAAACAGCGAGCAGCGGCTTGGACCGAAGAAGTTGATATTCTACGGCAAGGCCATACCATGCTTTCCAGACAACGTTTTCCATTGAGCAAGCACTGGATACACATTGAACAGCTTGAACACGAATTCACAGCTTTTGTTGAACTTCTCGAGCGCCAGAGTCAGGCCGTTGGCAATCAGAGTGCTTCCCTGCGCACAAAGATTGAAGCAGAAGACCAAATCGTAGCACAGCGTACGCAAGAGCTTCTGGCTCAGTGGGTCAGTGACAAGCCGATAGCAGGCTCTATCGAGCCTGAACACGCTACGACGGTTTTGGGCAGCTTCGAAGCAAGAGCAAAGGCACTCGCCACCGACGCGGAGCTCCTTTCGAAAGCAAAGGAAGCCCTTGGTTTGGCTTCTCGAAAGATCTCAGACCTAAAAACACTACAGGAGGAGATTGTAGACCTTCAATCAGTATGGGCAGCATTATCGACTATATGGGCTGGACTCAACGATCTCAAAGAGACGTCATGGACAAATGTACAACCTAGGAAATTACGTCAAGGTCTCGAGCAACTACTTCAGATGGTAAAAGACATGCCAAGCAGGATGCGCCAGTATCAAGCATTCGATTACTTACAGAATCATATAAACTCACTACTCAAGGTCAACACTATTGTGGCTGACTTGCGTGGTGATGCTATCCGTGAACGACACTGGCAGAAGATATTTAAACAGCTGAAACCAAATCAGCGGTTTTCACCTCGTTCGATGACACTAGCCGATGTCTGGGATTTGCAGCTGACTGCGACCGAGAAGATTCTACGAGACATTATTGTTCAAGCACAAGGCGAAATGGGTTTGGAGGAGTTCTTGCGACAGATCAAGGAAACATGGCAGAACTACGCGCTGGATTTGGTTGTGTATCAAAGCAAGTGTCGCCTTATTCGCGGTTGGGATGATCTGCTATCAAAATGCAGTGACAATGTCAATGCTTTGCAGGCAATGCGACATTCACCATATTACAAGGAGTTCGAAGAAGACGCTTCTGCGTGGGAGGAAAGGTTAAATCGAATACATGTTCTTTTCGATATCTGGATAGAGGTACAAAGACATTGGGTCTATCTCGAAGCAGTCTTCAATGGCAATGCAGATATTGGATACCTCTTACCCGTCGAAAGCTCACGCTTCCAAAGTGTCAACGCGGAATTCTTTGGTCTCATGAAGAAGGTGCAACGTGCACCACTCGTCCTGGATGTGCTGAATATCGCAGGTGTTCAACAATCACTGGAGCGCCTTTCAGACCTTCTGGGCAAGATACAGAAAGCGCTCGGTGATTATCTTGAACGCGAAAGAGCATCCTTCCCTCGTTTCTACTTTATCGGTGACGAAGATCTATTGGAAATCATTGGAAACAGTAAAGTTATGACGCGAGTTGCAAAGCATCTTCGTAAAATGTTTCCAGGCATTTCTGATCTAATTACTGGCGAAGACAATGCTGTCGTCGGACTCAGGTCGCCTCAAGGTGAAGAAGTGATTCTCTCAAATCAAATTCTGGCTGGATCCGGCACAAGAGTCAATGAGTGGCTCAAGAACCTTGAAAAGAACATGCAAGAAACGCTCGCCAAGATCCTGGCCGATGCTGTAGGCGCCTTCGATGGCCTTGTCGAACAGCTGAAGAACCACGAAGGTGATATCACAGCCTTTCTTAACAAATACCCAGCACAAATAGCAGTACTAGCTGGGCAGATCTGGTGGACATCTTCAATCGAAGACGCTCTGAATCAGCTTGGACCGTCGCTTCAGGGCTTACATGAGATCCATATAAAAGCTCTGCGTCAGCTAGCGAGGCAACTTGGGGGCGAACTGGATTCGCTACTACGACGAAAGTGTGAGAACCTTATCACTGAATTCGCGCACCAGAGGGATGTGATAGAAAACCTTACAGCGCACAAGGTTTCCAATCCCGAGCATCATCTTTGGCTTTTGCAGATGCGGTATATCTATACACCGAGCGGCAACCACTCGGATCGACTACACATAGAAATGGCAAATGCAAGCTTCTCGTATGGATTTGAATATCTTGGGGTTACTGATCGTCTTGTGCGGACACCTTTGACAAACTCTTCCTTCCTCGCTTTGACCCAAGCACTCTCACAACGGATGGGAGGCTCTCCCTATGGACCTGCTGGTACAGGCAAGACGGAGACCGTTAAAGCTCTGGGTTTGCAGCTTGGGCGTTTCGTTCTAGTCTTCAACTGCGACGACACATTTAACTATCAGGCCATGGGCCGCATCTTCCTCGGCATCTGTCAAGTTGGTGCTTGGGGTTGTTTTGATGAGTTCAATCGCTTGCAGGAGTCGATCTTGTCCGCTGTATCTCAGCAAATACAGGATATTCAGCTCGGCCTGAAACAAGCATTGACAGATCCTCAGATACAAATCGAGCTTGCGGGCAGGCAGTTTAAAATTGATGCGAATACTGGGCTGTTTATCACGATGAACCCAGGCTATGCTGGACGATCGAATCTGCCAGACAACCTGAAGAAGCTCTTTCGCAGTGTGGCGATGTCCAAACCGGACAAAGAGCTCATCGCTGAAGTCACTTTGTACTCGCAGGGTTTCGATCAGGCCAGAACTCTATCGAAACAGATCGTTCCCTTCTTCGACGCATGTTCGAAACGTATGTCGAAGCAAGCTCATTATGACTTCGGCCTGCGTGCACTGAAGAGCGTCCTGGTCAGTTCTGGTGTATTGAAGAGAATGAGAGTTGCATCTGAGAATGTCTCGGAAGATCTTGAAGCTCGGCTCATACTGCAAAGTTTGCATGAAACTATCAGTCCTAAGCTTATCAAGGACGATGTGATTCAACTAATCAAAATCGAAGAAGAAGCATTCTCCCAAACTACATATGTACCGGCATCTTTGGACCAACTAAGACAGGCGCTAAAGCAAGAAGCTCAACAGCAAGGACTAGTTTCGCACGATGATTGGATTACTAAGGCTATACAACTCTATCAGACACAACACGTTAGCCATGGCATCATGGTAGTGGGCCAATGTGGATGTGGCAAATCTCGCATATGGAGATCGCTCCTTAAGGCTCTTCAAACAGTCGAAGGGATCGAAGGTGCCTACTACATCATCGAGCCCAAGGTCATGACGAAAGATGCTCTCTATGGCAGTCTAGACCCAACAACACGCGAGTGGACTGACGGCTTATTCACCAGCATCCTTCGAAAGATTCATGACAGCATGCGGGGAGAGAGCCATAAGCGCCATTGGATTGTGTTTGATGGCGACGTTGATCCAGAATGGGTCGAAAACCTAAACAGCGTGCTTGACGACAACAGACTCTTGACTTTGCCCAACGGAGAGAGACTGGTATTGCCCTCCAATGTCAGGCTCATCTTCGAGGTTGAAACTCTACGCTTTGCGACGCCGGCAACAGTCAGTCGTTGTGGCATGGTATGGTTTGACGATGACCTGGTCAGTACTAGCATGCTATTGAAGTTCAATGTAGGCAAGCTTCGTTCATTGACCTTTGACGAGATGGACGATGATTCTGGTTACGAGTCTGGAGAGAGTGGTGGTTACGTTGACTTACAGGCAGCGATTGCAGACGTTTTAGTGGCAAGACTAGACATGGTCGAGCATGCTATCAGTGCAGCTCGGAGTCTGGACCATATTATGTCCTTTACCACTCAGCGCGCAATAAGCTCACTCTTTGCTCTTCTGATCAAGTCTTGCCGCGATCTCGCACGATACAGAGCAAATAATTCAGACTTTGCCCTACTTTCGACTCAGATTGAGGCTTTTATCACGAAGAAACTACTCATCGCTGTAACGTGGGCGTTTGCTGGTGACTGTCCGTTGCTGCAGCGTCAGTCATTTGGGAACAGCGTGGCTAGTCTCACCGCAGTTGATTTACCTGTCATGGGTACTGAAGGGTCAATCATCGACTACGATGTAACACTACCTGATGGCAACTGGAGGGCATGGCAGACCCAGGTTCCATCGATTGACATCGATACTCAAGCGATCACGCAAACTGATGTCGTTGTACCTACGCTGGATACTGTGCGACACGAAGCCCTTCTTTACTCGTGGTTAGCAGAGCACAAACCTCTCGTTCTCTGCGGTCCTCCCGGCTCTGGAAAGACCATGACTCTGTTTAATGCCCTCCGTAAGCTTCCTAACATGGAAGTTGTAGGGCTGAACTTTTCAAGCGCAACATCACCGGAACTGATGCTCAAATCATTGGAGCAGCATTGCGAGTACCGCAAAACTCTGAATGGCATTATCATGGCTCCAAGACAAATTGGACAGTGGCTCGTTATGTTCTGTGACGAAATCAACCTGCCCGCACCAGATAAGTACGGCACTCAACATGTTATTGCATTCTTACGCCAGCTTGTTGAGCACAATGGTTTCTGGAGAACTTCAGACAAAGCTTGGATTACGCTCGAGCGTGTTCAGTTCGTTGGCGCATGCAACCCACCCACAGATATTGGAAGACATCCTCTCAGCCTAAGGTTCATGAGACATGCACCATTGGTGATGGTGGATTATCCTGGACGGGTCTCTTTACGCCAGATCTATGGCACGTTCAATAACGCAGCTCTCAAGGTGGTACCAACTGTACGCGGATATGCCAATGCTATCACAGAAGCCATGATCGACCTATATCTGGAGTCTCAAAGTCGCTTCACCGCTGCAATCCAACCTCACTACATCTATTCCCCACGTGAGCTCACTAGATGGATTAAGGGAATTTACGAAACTATCAAGAATCTCGAATATATTGAGCTCGATGGTCTGGTCAGAGTCTGGGCGCATGAAGCTCTGCGACTGTTTCAAGATCGTTTAGTCAGTGAGGAAGAACAATCTTGGACTCTCTCCACAATCAAACGCATTGCCATCACTCATTTCCCGAACGTTGACCTTGATAAGAGCCTGGGAGGTCCCATCCTATTCTCGAACTGGCTTTCCAAAAACTATGTCCCAGTCGACCGTTCTCAACTCAAGGAATTTGTCAAAGCAAGACTCAGAACTTTCTGCGAAGAAGAAGTCGACGTCAGGCTCATACTTTACAACGATGCTCTGGATCACATCCTGCGCATCGACCGTGTGTTCCGCCAGCCTCAAGGACATGTCATCCTGATCGGAGTTAGTGGTAGTGGAAAGACCACGCTATCGCGGTTCGTAGCGTGGATGAATGGACTCAAGACCTTTCAGTTGAAAGTGCATCGCAAATACACCGCTGAAGACTTTGATGATGATCTTCGAGGTGTGCTCCGCCGTTGTGGCACCAAGGGCGAAAAGATTTGCTTCATCATGGACGAGTCCAACGTTCTTGACTCTGCATTTCTTGAGAGGATGAATACACTCTTAGCCAACGCAGAAGTGCCTGGGCTCTTTGAAGGTGACGAATTTGCGGCTTTGATGACCGCCTGCAGGGAAGGGGCGCAACGACAAGGACTCTTGCTCGATTCACAGGAAGAGCTCTATCGATGGTTTACCCAGCAGATTGTGAAGAACCTCCATGTCGTGTACACAATGAACCCTCCAGAAGGCGGACTCGCTAGTCGTGCTGCAACTAGTCCGGCACTGTTCAACAGATGTGTGCTCAACTGGTTCGGCGATTGGACGATCGAATCTCTTTTCCAGGTTGGTTCTGAACTCACACAGTCTATGGATTTGGACCGTAGTGACTATATGCCTCCAGAGTTCGTGCCGATTGTGTATCAGGATTTGTCTATTCCGCCAAATCACAGAGAAGTTGTGGTGAACGCCATGGTTCATGTGCATCAGTCAGTCTACAATGTTAATGACAGACTTTTGAGACAGCAAGGCCGCAGGGCATATGTTACTCCACGACATTTCTTGGACTTTGTTGCACAATATATCAAGCTTTATGACCAAAAGCGAGAAGATCTGGAAGAAGAACAGAGACATCTCAATGTTGGCCTGGACAAGTTGAAGGAGACTGTCGCCGAAGTACGAGATCTCAGACGAACGTTGTCGGCAAGCAAAGCACAACTGGAAGCTAAAGATGCGCAAGCCAATGATAAACTTCAAAAAATGATCGTCGACCAGCGCAAGGCCGAGTCTACCAAGAGCACTGCACTCGAAATTGCAAAAGCGTTGGCCAAGCAGAATGAAGAGATTCAGGAACGTAGCAGAGTCGTCCAAGCTGATCTCGCTCGTGCGGAGCCGGCTGTGCTTGAGGCTCAAAAGAGTGTGCAAAACATTAAGAAACAGCACTTGACCGAGCTTCGCTCCATGCCCACGCCACCTGGACCAGTCAAGCTTGCTCTCGAAGCTGTTTGTACATTGCTAGGTCATAAAGTCGACAATTGGAAAGCTATTCAGGGTATCATTCGTCGCGATGATTTCATCGCCAGTATCGTCATGTACGACAATGAAGCAAAGATGACACCGTCTCATAGAGCTAAGATGAGGAACGACTACTTGTCTCTCGAGGACTTTACCTACGAACGCGTCAACCGAGCGAGTAAAGCTTGTGGGCCATTGGTGCAATGGGTAGAAGCACAAGTAGAATATTCAGAGATTCTCACAAGTGTCGAACCACTTCGTGCGGCTGTGCGTCAACTCGAGGACCAAAAGCTGGACACAGAGGCTCAAAATATCGCCATTAGTCGCAAAGTCATTCAACTAGAAGAGAGTATTACCGCATACAAAAACGAATATGCCCTTCTCGTCAGCGAAACACAAAACATCAAAAGTGAGATGACGAGGCTGCAGCGCAAAGTGGATCGAAGTCTGCAACTGCTAGAAAGTCTTAGCTCAGAGAGAAGGAGATGGGAAGAAGGAAGCAAGGGTTTCGAAGCCCAGATTGAGACACTGGTTGGTGATACTCTAGTGGCAGCAGCCTTCTTGGCATATGGAGGACTTTATGACCAGCAATACCGCAAGTCTATGCTCGATGACTGGACGCAACACTTATCGGCTGCCAACATCAAGCAGAAAGCATACACTGCCATTCCGGAATATCTTTCTACGCCTGACGAAAGAGTTCAATGGCAGCAACACAGCTTACCAGTCGACGACCTTTGCACAGAGAACGCAATCATACTCAAGGACTCAAATCGCTATCCCTTGATCATTGACCCCACTGGACGAATCGTCGACTACCTGCAGCAAGAGCATAGGGGTAGACAATTCACCATTACGAGCTTTCTCGACGAGAACTTCAGCAAGCAGCTTGAAAGTGCTCTCCGGTTTGGTGGTGCTATACTCATACAAGATGCCGAACATCTCGATCCAATCCTCAACCCTGTTCTCAATCGTGAATATCAAAAGACTGGAGGCCGGGTCCTGATCCAGCTGGGAAAGCAGGAAATTGACTTTTCAGGCAACTTCAAGCTATACCTTTCGACGAGGGATGCTTCCGTAAACTTTTCGCCAGATATCTGCAGTCGTACCAATTTTGTCAATTTCACAGTCACACAAAGCAGCTTGCAATCACAAACTCTGGACGCAACACTCAAGTCCGAGAAAGCCGATGTTTATGAACGGCGTACCAATCTTGTCAAGATGCAAGGGGAATTTGCAGTACAAGTTAGACGTCTTGAGAAGCGTTTGTTGGATGCACTAAATGCGACACAAGGGAACATACTCGACAACGATGCTCTGGTCGACACACTCGAGACTGTTAAGCTCGAGGTCGGCAATATTACAGCCAAAGCAGCAGAGACGGAAGGCGTCATGAATGAAGTAGAGCAGATCATGTCGCAGTATCAGGTCATTGCCAAGACTTGCTCGGCCATCTTTGCTGTGCTCGAGCATCTGAAATATGTCAACCACTTCTACCAGTACTCTTTCAAGTACTTTCTCGACATCTTTGAGGGCGTGCTGCACGACATTCGTGGCGGTGCAGGAACTTCGCTTAGCGGCGTGTCAAGGATCAATAGTATCGTGAACTCCATATTCGTTGCTACTTTCCACCGAACGTCGATCGGTATGTTGCAGGACGACAAGATTACTCTAGCAGTTCTGCTTGCGCAAGCTGCTCCACACGGTTTTGACAGGGACCTATTTGATGCTCTACTGGATGAGGACATACCTATGCAAGACGGGACCTCGTCAGACCCAATTGCACAGAGGAACATGGTCGAGGATACATTGGCTCGTCCAATCTTCAGAGGCTCGAAGCAAGAGCTTTCTGTATCTGGTGTACTAGAGGAGTTTTTCAGCAATGATGACTCAAAAGGTAGCTTGGCGCCTGCCGAGAACAGCTCAAGTTTGCAGTCAGTCGTGCTTGCCAAAACAGTTAGAGCAGACAAACTCGTGCCTACCGCAGAAGCCTTCGTCACCACTCTTTTTGGTGCAACCTTTTTCGAGACAACACTCGACCTAGCCCAGCTAGTAGCCGCCGTCTCGCCTACGACGCCAATAGCCCTCTGCTGCAGCCCCGCCTTTGACGCCAGCTTTCGCGTGGACAATCTAGTCGCGGGCCGCTCCATTCGTTGTCATTCAATCGCCATGGGCAGTCCCGAAGCCCTGACTTCCGCCTCAAGGTTCATAACATCTGCTGCACTCTCCGGCGACTGGGTATTCCTCAAGAACGTTCATCTCACCATACCCCACCTGCAAGGCCTAGAGAAGCGCCTGCTAACCTTAAAACCACATCCTGATTTCCGTCTTTGGCTGAGCATGGAGATCACTCCCACCATCCCAGTGAACCTCCTTCGCATCTCGGCTGTAGTCATGTGCGAGCAGCCAGCAGGTGTCCGCGCCAGCATGAAAGACTCCCTATCCACCTGCTCTGAGCGCGCACAAACTCCACCAATAGAACGAGCAAGACTCTACCTCCTTCTCGCATTCACGCACGCTTTCATTTCCGAACGTCTCCGCTACGCCCTCAACCTTGGCTGGAAGAAGAAATGGGAGTTCAGCAATGCTGACTTTGTGTTTGCGGCGAATGTGGTGGATATCTGGGTTGCGCGGTGTGTTGGCAAGAGTGGAAGAACGAATGTTGATCCTTCTGTCTTGCCTTGGGATATGTTGAGGAAGCTTGTCGTGAATACGTATAGTGGCAAGATTGATGACGAGGATGATCTGAGAAGGCTGGAGAGGTTGGTCGACGCTGTGGTGAGGGTGGAGACGTATGAGGTTGGATTCGATGTTGTGGGCGCTGTTGCTCGTGTCGATGGTGGGATCGGGGATGTAAGAGGACATGAATTGCTGTTACCAGAGGCGCCTGGCTTCTCGGCTCTCGTGGCATGGATTGATACGCTACCTGAGAGGGAAAGTCCGGAGGTGTTGGGACTGAAGGTGGATGCGGAGAAGGTGCTTTTGATCGAGTCTGCAAGGAGAATGTTGAGGAATGTCAAGATTGTGGTGGACAAGTTGGAGGAAGGGGAGATGTTGACGTTGTGAATCTGAAAATCTGTGTTTCTACGGCGTTTGAGGCATGGTATAGCATTGCGAGGAGTTTCAAGGAAAAAGCGGCTTCGATTGTCTTCTATACAGAGGAGTGTTAGATACCTTGATCAGAAGCAGAAGGTACTGTGTAAAGTTCGACAGACAAACCAAATGTACGAATATCTTCCTCTTGTCTCCCTACTTCATGATCTCCTTGTTTCTGCCTCTCTTGCTACTATGCTCCATTGCACGTCTACCAGATCAACCGTCCGCGTCGTGAAGAGCACGTTGTGAATCCACGCGGTCACGCTTACGCATACATCTACTTCACGGCAAATGATCGGGTCCTTTTTGGTATCTGCTGACCAAAGCTAGAAGTTTCATATGCACCATCCACTCATTCTCTCAAGCTATGGAGGGTTGGTCGTATATGCATTCAATCAATATACGAGTGGACAGCTGCATAGCTAATTAGCAAGTAATCAAGTCCAAATAAGCATAAAGATTTTCCTTTTCAAGAAATGTAAGGGATATCGTACTGTAGGCTCACGACCTATCCTTCAAATATGGAGATTGCTGACTATAGATGAGAAAGTGTCAATACATGTACCACCGTCTATGTCATCCGCCCAGCAACACAAGCCACTTCAACACGGTCCAAACACGCAATGGTTCAAGGTCAATCTTCCAGATCGTCTTCTCCGGTCCGCTTAAAGTGCTAGACAACAGTGAGCACTGTCTTAGCTACCTTGCATTAGCAGAACACACAAGGTTATTCCATATCAGCGTTTGCTCATGACTGACAACCCTGAAGAAAACTTTCCTCAGTGTACTACACAATATTGTACGATGCCAGCGGCCTCTTCGAAGGTAAAAATGTACATGATTCAACCGAGCGTAGCATTCCAAGACTGTGTTTTGTCATGAATGGCTATGCGTCTCTCTCTTTCTCTCTCCCACTTTCTCTGTTCATCATAAAACTTTGTTACAGTCAAGAAGAGACAATTTACACGGCTCTCTTTCTCCTTTCTCAACTCATATCGCACGATATCACAAAGAATCACTACTTCGGTTTTGTCGCAACAAGATCTGCAGCACACGGCATAGCCTTGTCATCGTCACCTGAACCTCTCCAAATCAGGCACCTTCGAGTCAAGCGGGTAAACAAGCTCAAGTCCACGCTGGCGATCTAGCCGCTAGATAGAGCTGGACTCCAGATCGCGAGGCGAGGCGAATCCCACAACATGGCTCATGTAGGCAAGTCGGCAGTCGTTTGTCTAGAAGTGGAGGACTGGAGTAGATTAGCCGCCATCTATGAGGGTATGAAGCATAGTAGTCACCGCCAGTGGACTTGATCCAGCACCGGTCAGAGGTCATTATCAAGTTCAACACTCATCATGGTTCACGAGGAGGAGGTCCAATGGTGTTTCGAGATGGAGCATCAGCATCCACCAACCGCCCTGATTGTGAAACCAAGTCAAAGCTGACGTGAATCATGACATATTATCCAATCCAGCTCGCAGATAAGACGGTAAGGTCGTGCCCTGTGCCTGGCCGACTAATCAGCGATGAAACATGAACAAAACGTGAAGATAAGGCCCGTGGTCGGGAGAATCGGCAACGTGGACGGCGAGATCCGACGATGACAGAGTTGATGGATTGGAGAGTCCAGGCCGGTCGAATCGCCGAAGCCATTCAACAATCGAGGAGGAATAGAATGAGATAGGAAAGCTGGGTGAGGAGGTTTCGTTAAGAGGAGATATATGCAAGGGGCAAGGAAGTGATAGGAAGTATTTCAAGAGCGTGAAGAAGAACGTGCGTGGCAAGGTACGCGCCTGATGATGTGACGCGCAGATTGTGGAGGGGTCTCGCCACCGATCAGGGTCAAGAGAAACAGAACACGGCGTAGGGAGTCAAGGTTGGTCATAATTCGCCGAACGACTTGACATTTTGGTCTTGGTAATTTTTATTTCTCCGAATTGAGCCCTCAAACGCCGTTTTTTGGTATCATAATTGTTTCGACTCACAAAGCTCGCGTGAGGCTGTTCCATGCTTCATGTCTGTGCTCGACCGAGGGTGTAGTGTCGTTCGCTGTGTGTTAAGCGAGGCTCATAACGTGAAGTCTGTTGACCTGGCTAGCGTGATCATCAGGAGACGTCGAGCATAGCCGATTGAGCGCGCAGGCTCAAAACTGAGTGAGAATGCTTGAGACGAGCTGATGTTTCTGCTGCTAGAGATGCGACTGCCTTCAGACGTTTCTTCATTCAGTGATGTGAAGCACCTCATTCTTTCATGTCTGTATCCTCCTGTTTTAGGTCGTTCTCATTCGCAGCAGAGATCCACAGGACGTTGTTGCACCTACGACACGATAGGTGTTAGTTGTCTTCGTTGTCCTTCAATATGTCTCTGGCTGTAAGCGCTTTCCTCCACAAATCTTAATCGTATACATTCAGATTCGTTCCATTTCAACGTAGATGAATATCGTTGCACTCCCTTCAGGCCTTCGTACTGACCACGAACATGTCTTCTTACCTTATCAATACCATGCCTAGAGTGCCTGAGTTCTTGCCCTCCAAGTATTCTTCGGTGTTCGATAGTTGTATGTTCATATAGCTGTCGACTGAGACCAGACGGCCTTTGTACTCTGTCTGTCCCCACTTTAGGCGTACTGTAACAGGTTGGTTGATCCTGCGTAGAAAACCTCAATCAGCATGATCCTCAGCGGTTTATAGGCTCTTTGAAACAGCGGTCTATAGGCTCTTTGAAGAAGTAAATTCCTGGGCATGTGGTAAAGAATCGGGAAGGTGGTTTGCGATGACAGATGACTGCGTCGGCACAAAAGTATTGGGCGGTGCTGCCAGTGTAGCAAGAACGAATGCTTTGCTCTGGGTGAATGTGAAAGAGAAGACGTACAGCTGTTGCAGCATAGGCCGGGGGTTGAGAGGAACGAACTGTCGCAAACATAGTCAGCATTGCCTTGTTCATCTCACGCGCAATCACTCACACTCATGTTGATGATGCGACAACGATATTGCGAGTGTTGTCGATGGTTAGATGTTGCTGTCGTCGCTATATTTTCCAGGTCGGCAACCAGAAGCTGCAGCCCAGGTCTTGGCGGCCTAATCGAGGAATCTGCGATGAACGGCTTGGTATATTCTTTAGACGAATATTATATTACTTTCTTCTTCATCAAATACAAAACGACATACCAATGTCACTGCTCATTGACTGCCCTTGCTTGCCTACCCATGCGTGATTTTCTTTGTGAGCAATGTGTGCTAAGCTAATCTTGAAGTCCAACCGTAGTGGTTTCAATCGAATTTCTTCTCGGTGGGGGGTTAGTGGCTACCTGTGGTCACATCGACAACCCTCGCTCCCTCACGAACATGGTGCGAAATGCTCGTATTGCCATTGAAGGGTGCGGCCATGGCACGTTGAAAGCAATCTATACTTCAGTAGCGACAGCATGTCAGGCAAAAGGGTGGAATGGTATTGATCTTCTGATCATTGGTGGTGACTTTCAGGTATGACAGCAGCGGTTCTTGTGTGTGTTGATTGACGCTTACTGTTCCTCCAGGCTGTGCGGAGCCCCCTCGACCTGAATTGCATGGCCGTACCCGCCAAGTTCAGAGAACTAGGTGATTTCCACCTCTACTATTCAGGTGTGGAGAAAGCACCATACGTGACAATATTTGTTGGTGGCAATCACGAAGCGAGTAACCATCTGTTCGAGCTGTACTATGGTGGTTGGGTGGCACCTAACATTTATTATATGGGCGCCGCGAACGTGTTGAGGTTAGGATCGCTTCGCATTGCAGGATTGTCTGGTATCTGGAAAGGATACAATTACAGAAAGCCTCATTACGAACGTTTACCATACAACGGCGACGATGTTCGAAGCATATACCACGTCCGCGAATTTGATACCAGGAAGTTGTTGCAATTGAGCACACAAATTGATGTTGGTATCAGTCATGACTGGCCTAGTGGTGTGGAATGGATGGGCGACTACAAGTGGCTGTTCAAGAAGAAAGACTTATTTGAGGCTGATGCTAGGAGCGGTAAACTGGGCAGTGTTGCTGCCAAGATGGTTCTTCAGCGACTACGACCACCATATTGGTTCAGTGCTCATCTTCACATCAAGTACGCTGCAGTAGTTGATCACAACAAACCTTGGCCTGAGAATGCTCCTTTGGACGAGTCACTACAAATCAACCGTCAAGCAGCACAGAACAAAACGGCAAGCCACAGCATCGGTCTTGACGCAAGTAATGACGCATTATCAGAGACCTCTGTTCAAAACGTAGATGAAATCGATCTTGACATAGACGATGATACACCTGCACCTGCATTGAACGGGGAAGCCCTACCACTACCCACAACGAACACAGCTGAGATTGACCTCGATCTGGACGACGACGACAACAACGAACCGTCAACGGCACAGGCAGCACCACCTATAAACATCATCCCAGAAGACATACGCGCACAACTGCCAGCAGCATTCGCAAAAGCACCACCTCGAACCCAAGATCCAGACCCACCTACCACAATAACCAACACAACGACTCACTTCCTCGCCCTAGACAAGTGTCTTCCCCGTCGCGACTTCCTCCAACTGCTGGAAATTCCCGCTCACGATAGCTCAAGCACTACAGAAACCGACACTTTCCAGCTCTTCTACGACCCAGAATGGCTCGCCATAACCCGAGTCTTCGCCTCCATTGTCCCCGTCCTACCATCATCCAGCGCACCCGTAGACCGTGACCTCGGCCGCGCCCACTACGCCCCTCTCATCGCTACCGAATTAGACTGGGTGAACACAAACATTGTCGCGCAAGACAAATTAGTCATACCACACAACTTCGTCCACACCGCTCTACCACATACCGCACCTACCTCCGGGCCACAGCCTCTTCCGCATCCACACGAAATGCCTAGAGAGTACAATAATCCGCAAATCCAAGCGTACTGTGCACTCTTGCAGATACCGAACCCTGTTGCAGCGAGCGAGGAGGAGATTATGGCAAGGATAGAGAAAGGACCGAGACCGAACGAGGAACGACAGGGTGGTGGTGGGAGAGGTGGTGGAAGAGGTGGATTTGTGGGTGGACGAGGTGGTACAGGAGGTGGTGGTGGGCGTGGAAGAGGAGGATTTGGGAGAGGTGGTGGTGGTGGAAGAGGTAGAGGTAGGGGCCGAGGGTCATGGTGAATGAACCGGCGCCGAAGGCGATGCAAGTTGGGCCTCAACCTAGTCAATCAACTCCCAGGCGGTGCGGAGACGGGCACCACAGACGCGACCAAGATGATGTCGTGTATGGCAATACAAGGATAGCTACCATGAGCTTAGCACTACGTCGCGAAAAAGGGGCTAAGACGACAAGAGCCATGAAACGAACAGAAAACAGAAGAGAAGCGAAGCGAACACCAATGAGCCACACGGCGATACCAAGGACAAAAGTGACAATAGATGGAAGGCAAGCAAAGGCTCCTCCATTGCACCTTGCTCACAATCGGCTTAAGGATGCGGAGCCTGCAGGTATCCACCACAGACAGGCAGTCTTGCAATAAAATTGAAGCCGAAAGAAACGAACAGTTGCTAGAAACAGAATGATAGACGACATCATAACCCTTCTTCCCACATAGCCTCCTCGCACATCAGCCTGCGTGCGTGCGTACGTGCGTGCCTGTCTGCCAACCAAGCCATTGACTTACCGAGATCAAGCATAGCAATAAACAACGAACGTATAGTATTCAAGCTCTTCCCTCTACATGTAGTACTGGTGAAGAAAGACACATGGAGGCCCTTGCTTTGCCGTAAGATCCTTTTCTTACAAACTTTTTGTCACCAGGCAGGGTATATCATGATATGTATGTACAGATAATGCTGAAATCTATCTATGCCCTGATGCTATATCGTTTGAACCTGAGGATGGCATGGCATAGCGTGTTAGACGTTAGTCCGGTGAGGTGCGTACGATACAATAGTAGCCGTAGCGAATGAAAGAAGAAAGAGGGCGGGTGGTAGCAGACTGTACAGTACAGTACAGTACAACGAGTCGTGGTAAAGTGTACTGGTTCCCTATTAATGCTTGTAGAGTTCGTGCTTTGTTGTAGTAGTATCACATCAGACTCGCGCATCATGAGGTGACTGACTACGACTGGTTGATATGCTACTTGCTAAGAGACATCAGGATGTTTTTCAGGTGGATGTCCTGGTAAAGTGATGGTGAGACTTCGCCAAGCAGTTTCATAGAGGAATATGCGGATGGGAGAATAATCACACAAAGCAGACGAGCAGCTAAAGCCGATGTAGGCCTGGGACACGGCTCTGTGTTAGTTGTAGACGTGAGATCAACGCGACCTGCTGCCTGGCCTACTCCTGTTCGTCTTGTGTCTTGTGTGCTCTTTGCCAGCTATGGTAGATCTTACGAGGTCTCAACATAAACTCTCGTTGTAGATCCTGACGAAGGTCCTTGTGCCCGCGTCCGGCAAGCTGTTGCCAATGTCAATAACTCAGTGCATTATTCACCTTCACTAAAAGTATCAAAACTCGCGTACGGAAGGAACAGCTCATTGCTATTTTCCTCTCACAGATTATGTTGTGCTTCTCAACAAAGCAAGCGATTTCGTCAGCCAACTCTGTCAAATCACCTCGGTATGACTATCCTCGGCATGAAGTAACACCACATACAGGCTACTGTGCGGCGTATGCACAGCAACATCAATGGCGTCAAGTACAGAAGGTCTACAGAAGATACTTCTAGGCATGTGTACTGTATATCTAGCCTTAGTAGACCGGATCAAATCCTCTGGCGAGTTCTTGCCGAGCGAGCAATGGCGCGCATGTCCGTGCCGTGTAGCCTGCAGAAGATTCCAGCCGGCATTATTAGCGTTATACGACCTGTATATTTTCAGCTCGGCAGATCATGGAGATCAGGGCGTAAGGATGAGGCAGCAAAAATTGTCTTAGTCTTGGTGTCCTCATTTCTCAACAGAATACGGACAGCATGATTTGAAATAAAAGGATGCAGCCTGATGTCAGTGGGAGTAATCAAATATGAGGACATAGATGGCCGATCTCAAGGAGGAAAGGAGGCGATCGTGTATCAGGGATTATGAATCCCAGTATTATGGTATGGCCCTAATCAAGCGGATGAGTACAGTCCATGCAGACTAGTGACTGAGACTGCTGCATTGAAGATCTGGCTGAATTGAAGGATCAATGATCCTCGTCAATGTGGCTTCACCAGAGAGTCTAGCTTACTATACTAGTCGACAGTTAATGACACTCGACGCAAAGTGGATTCGTCGGGCAGCACGCTAGAGCAAGAGACTTGCGACCATTTAGAGAAGGTGAGGTGTGAAGAGTGAGGATCCCCAATAAGGCGTTGGCGATGAGAAGGTCAACGGCGATCTATGCAGGTCACTGCACGTTGTGGAACCTTGCAGGTGTATCCTCGTAGCCGAGGGGTACAAGCAGTATGAGGGGTTCAATGAGAGGCCTTGATGTGGGAGACCGGATAGGCTTATCCAAGCTAAGTTTCTTGGCCCACGGATCTTGAACCCCTCTGCTGGCATCAGTCCCGTCAATCGCAACAGCATGCAGAGGAGAGCACCTAGAAGAGGGGCGCTGGGCAGAACGACTAGCTTTGTTAGCCGCTCATCATTGAGGTAACCACAGAGCTGTAGTTTGCTTGGCTGCGTAACAAGTGGAGTGAAAGGCTTCTGCTCCGAAGTCTGAGACCTTACGGTGGCATCTAGCCCGGAATAGTTGCTGCCGCAAGAGAGTGCTATCTGATTGTGTGTTGCTGAGATAATCGATCAAATTCAACGACGTGCAACCTGTAGTCTGTAGAGTGTCTATAGGTCAGTATACCGCGAACTCAAGCACAATAACGGACACTTCCGCTGAGAGGAGGTAGTGCTTCTAGACTGATGGAAGGACAAGAATCAGACCTTGGAAAAGTTGGACCCAGGCGGAAGATGGCGCAATTTACAACTTAATCTGTTCGGAATAATGCGGCCAGCGGACAACAGTTTGACTGACGCGAGCATGTCGCAACCGGTGTCGCAACCGCAAGCCTGTTCTAACAGTAATCAGGGTCGAGAACAAGCTGTTTAGTAATCTTGACATAATAATAATGATGTAGTCCAGCAGCTCCATACACGTGCATTTGGAGAACGCCACGAGTCCCACGGAGTCGGAATCAGGATCACCTCCTCGGATCGAGGCACGCTCGCTATCATAGTCCTCGCGTCAGCACTAGGAAGCATACAGTCGCGTCGTGATAACGTTGAGCATATAACAGAGTAAGATGAGGGGGAGGATAAAACCACTCCCCGTTTGGCGTATTACCACCTGCACGTCGTCGGAGTTGCCCTAGGACACATCCTTTGCTTCTATCACCTTAACAGTATCACCTTACAGTAGCTGTAACATAACTAATAAGTATCTAAATTAATCAAACTCGGTGACAAATCGACTAAGGTAGCTATGCGCTTTCATTTGCCGTATTCACCGCTTTTCTACGACTATTCTACGTCGTGCTACCGTCCTGTCGTCTCACACATCACGATATAAAGTAGACAATCAAGCTAACGTATGGTTTTAGGGTGTTTTGACATGAAATTTGGTTGCAGCCATATATAATGAACGATTTGCAAGCGATCTAACGACTTAGAATATGATATTTAGTGTTCTACAAGGTGCTGTAGCTGTTAGTAGTTGATGTAATTATATAAATTGTCGTGAGGAGTGCCCCGGGACAACTCCGATGACGTGTCCCTTTCGCGAGGAAGTGGTAGTACGCAGATCGGGGAGTGGTTTTATCCTTCCCCGTAAGATGACAAAGACGGCACGGCAGCCACGAATAGACTTGCGTTAAGCGATCCCGTCTTAGAACTAGCGGCAGACCTAAACCTCTACGCGGATCTCTCGGCCTTTGGAGGCAGCATTAAGCGCTGGAGCAACGAGGATTGTCGGATTGTGTTGGGGCCTTAGTGGTGTGTTGAAGACGACAACGTGGGCACGCAACAAGCTGAGCGATAAGACCACATGGCCACCGAGTATGCTATGTAGTTCTGCGCACGGAAGACGTCACGTTGCTCCATGTCTGTGCTCTACGCTTTGACCTTCTTACCAAGCGATCACCATGTAATGCATGGTTGATCTACGAGGCGTCACAAGGTCCTGTGCGACATCAGCGATTGAGGTACAGGGGACACAAATTGCTGTGAAGCACTTACTCTTCTCCCTTGTCATCTCCCAGCTTACGTAGCGCGGCAGTGCAGGGTATCTCCGAAGTAATTTGCATGGTCGCCAGCTGAAGCAGGGATGTGAAGTTGAGATCAGAAAGATCGAGGCTGAGTAGAGACCGCCAGTGGATGGATAGTGGATAGATGAAGAGTTCCCGTGCACATCGCACCCTCCTCTTGCTGGTTCACCTTCTGCTTGAGCAACACCCTCATGTTCCCACGCTTGTGTCACCAACACAGGTCATAGGTGTCGATGCATGATTTGAATCGCCCCAATATAATACAAACATAAAACATGATAGTCGTCACAACTCACAGACTCACAATTTGGCTTTCTTGCTTATGCAGTTGCTCAGATGGCTACCCCGCCTCAGTGCTCGGAAGTCCAGCGAGCAAAAGAGATGAAACTTTTCGGCAAATCACACTGCCAATACCTCTCATCACGCACTGCAGTAGCCTCCCAGCCACATCCTTATCACCATCGCCATCGCCAGCGATTAGTACAGTAATCGTGCGGAATTGAGTAGACAGCAAGCACATTTCATTACTTCCATTATCATGACTTGGCTGAAGCTTTTGCCGATCACCCTCTTCGCAGACAAGACACGGATTAGAAGTATTTGGAATTGTTTGTAGTAGCCATCACCTAATCACCTTGTTAAAACTCTCACCCCCACCCTTATATGTTTACAGTTCAGTATGACCTTTCCGCAGTACAGTGGCTCCCTCCTCAGTTCGCTGGAGACAGCGCCTCGATATGCTTTCGCACGTCTTTCCACGCGGAGAGGCCAGCGGTGGTCTGTAGCGCTTTTTGTTATGTAAAGATGGCGCAAAGATAAGTAAAGTAAGCTCTCGCAGTTTTGCCGCTTGGCCGCAGAAGCCAAATGGCGACACTCGAGTCGGTGCTATCACTTGCCCCTCAGCGTAAGTGGTGCTTTGAGTTTGGAATCGGGACTCTCTCGGCCTTGTCTCTCCTTAGCCCACGTTTGCACCCTGTATTCTCTTACAACTGCGCATGACTTAGGAAACACAAACTAGTCAGTGAGGTCGCTTGCTGGCGACCCGTTCTCCCGAGTAGGCTTTGAGTACTCAGACGAGCCTAATTGACGCAATCGCAAACGACACCCCCATTCGCTTGAACCCTTTGACAATCGGGACAACGTCAGCGTAAGAAATAATCATTCGTCCCCATCTCAGACATTGTCACGCTCAGCCTATGCTTCAATAGGTGATTGCGACAGCTGTCTGTAATCCCGACGTCCCTCGGCGATAGGAAAAATAGCTCACGTCTAGACCTCACTCCAAACGGGCTGCTGGGAAAGGCTGCTCTCCATTCTCACGTTGCCTCGGTGGTAATTATACTGGCGACTAACTGCAAAAACACAACGCATGCTAGTGTCGAGAGACCACGACTCACTCACCGCACCACTTTATCTTGACTCTTTGACTCTGACGCCCTGGCCCACAATCACCTCTCATACGTCTTAGCCGCCCCGCTACTTGGCCAACTCTTGACTCTCGCAATCACACTACTGCCAGTCTTTTTTTTCAGGGTCGAATCCCAAGTCAAGATAGGTCAAAGTGGGGGTTATACCTGCCTGTCTCCATCCATGACCCGGTGAACGCATCGAGTATCGAGTACAGTAGATACCTCTCTCTTGCGTAAGATGCTATCCGCACGTTTCCTAGCCTATTTCTCAAGCTAAGCAGGATTAGCCTCGCCGTCGTCATTCAGTCATCTGGCCTTTAATTGCTCGCAAGTCCCCATCGCAACCACCGGAAAAAGCCAATTGAGGCCTGTCGCTCTAAACGTATAACACAACTCTCTCTTCTCCTGCATGCAGCACAAAAAGAAAAGCACCGTAAGCTGCAGCACAACACAAGTTTAATCAGGTCGCGCTCGAATCATTACGTACATCGTCTCGATTGCCACCACGTCTTCGCATCAGACGATCTAGGCTTGCTCTCACAGTACGAGCCTTCCTATTGTGGACACCGTTCGTCTTTCGCAATCCCACTCCACTCGACGACTTCGTACCCAGGGCCCGGCAGATGCCAAAACGCTACGAGGGTTCGGCGAATATCCAAACTCTTTGTCACCATCACCTCCGCTCAAGGCTTTGGGGCTTGCATCTCTAATCTGCGGCTGTGAACACGGGCACTCCCTCGTACCGTCTTGGACCAGTCCTGCCAGATCTGTGCCATTATCATCACCACTCCACGACTCAAGCATACTCTCCTTGTCCTGCGTCGGGGGCATCGTACATATACAACTGTCCCTGCTTTAATACTCCCGACAGAACCTCTATTTTCTTCCTTCTCAATACGACACAGCCCTTTCGGAGACTCTTTCAATTATCTTCCTCATCCTTCTCTACCACACTTCTTACTTCGTGTTCTCCAACATACTCGACGTGTTACACCGCGTCTTGACACTGTCGAAGCACTTTGTTGCCACGCACACCAGCTGCTCGAGGTAGAGAACGTTCGTGAGAGCCTCTTTCAGCACCATTCGGACTCTTTGTAGTGCTCGAGCTTAGCAGATCAAACCCCGGGACCTTTCGTCGACATCTTTCTCAAATAATACGACATCGCCGAATTGTATTCTGATGTTGTCCTTACTTCATCCATCACCATACGCAAACGACTCCTCTTACCCAACACAGTCGTCGTACGGAGCATCAGAGGAGCTTAACGCGGACTCGTGGCCCGGATCCGAGGCGGTATATCCTTCCCCTCCAATGTCTTCTTCACCAACCAGCGCCTTTGCTGGTCAGCGGGGTTTCGACCCGTATACTGGTCGGTATGTTCACCAACCTGTAAATGCCCAAAGCACACAGCAATGGGGACATCCAGTCCAATATCAGGGAGGTTATCCTCAACAGCAACAACAACAACAACAATTACATCATCACCACCAGCACCCTCACCCACATCAACATCAGGTGGGACCAACACCGAGGTCTCCCAGAGCTCAGCATGGCCTCTCATATGTCATCCCACAACAACAAGTTGGCCAAGCCAACTATGCTTATGCAGGTCAACCGCAGATAATTAGGGGATATCCTACGCCGGAGAGGGCCTACGAAAACCTAGGACAGCCGGCGCAGCCTACCACAGTACTTGGCTCATCAGCACCAGCTTCAAAGCAACCTAAGCAACAGCGAAGGACCAAGCAACATGTCGTCACTGCATGCTACAACTGCAAGAAGGCCCATCTAAGCTGCGAGGAGCAAAGGCCTTGCCAAAGGTGCAAGTCTTCTGGCAAGACTGTATGTGATCACATCTCTTATCACTATCCAGTTCACAGACTAACATAGCCTCATAGGATTCCTGTTTCAACGTTGCTCACAAGAGAAGAGGAAGACCACGGATACGGGACAACAACGCTGCAGCCAAGAACACAAAGCAAAATGGTCAGGGAGGACCTACAATCAATACCACTTCACGACCAGCCCAAGTCAAGTCGAATATTGATCTCGGTCCGGATAGCGCGGTTTCATTCAACGGAGCACACTTTGATGCTAGGTCTGCAGAACCACCAAGAGCTTTCCTAAATTCCGATTTTACAATCTTGAAGGTTAATCAGGCATTCAAAGGTCATTTTGACTATGAGCATGACCCAGTGGGACGAGGTCTTGAAAACCTCATCGACTCAAGTGACAAGAACACGATGACTCTATTGCGTGATTCACTCAGAGAGGAAAGAGACGTCAGGAAGGTGTCTGCATACTTTTGCGCATTAAAGCTTGAGGGAGGTCATGATGTCAATGAAGTTCCGGCTGTCGAGACTCTGGATTACACCACTGTTGCTCTTCAGAGCTTCACCTTGAGAGATTCCAATCTTCGATTCCGCTTCCGCAGTAACAATGTCCAGAATCTCACGGTCACCCTCCAGCTGGCTAAGGCGGATCAGTTCTTTGTCATCCTGACGTTACCGATACTGCAAGAGAATGCTCCTGCAACTACTAGCTTACCTCCTACAGGCACTTTCCACCAACCTCGATCCATGCCTCAGGTCAACACATCTAGCTATCCATTGGCTTCCAGCAGTTTCGGTGCATCTCCATTGGTCTACTCTGCCCAGAGTGATACAATGACCCAACATCGTCTACCAATGTCGGCACAATCAGCACCAGGCTCACCTTACTACACTCTCGCCACCGTACCTGGTCCAGTATCCGCCACAGCTGAACCAATGACACCTAGTCGTTCTTTCGACCAAGGATACTACTACGCCGGTCCTGCATATAACTACATCACTCAAGCCGGTCCTCCGGATCAGGCAATGGCTGCAGCTGCCGAACCTCGCCACTTCCCAGCTTACGCTCATGATTCAGCACAGATGCAGGTGCAGTTCCCTGCTGGTCAGCAGATGCTTCCTACTACTTTCCAGCTCCCACCTATCTATCAACAGCAGCATCTGGTCGAGCGTCCTCGATCTGTGTATGGTCCCCAGATTGCTTACATTCCTCGTGAGCAGCCTCAGGTGTATCAGGGCCAGCTACCTGTCATGCGTCCTATGCATCATACTGCTCCAGTGCCTAGCTCTCAAGGATCTAGTCAAGGATCTAGGAAGCTCGGTGTCCAGGAGTTGGTGCAGTAGATGTCGAGTCACATCAACTACCTCAACACAATCAATTGCATACACAAACACATACATTAGCATTTGCATACAACACATCAACGCACATTGCATCACGACAAACGGATTTCATATACACCTCTTGCATTTTTCTTTTAACGAAGAGACGGATCAAACGTGGGTGGGATCTAAGGTATACATACGACTGGAGGGAAGAGGTAGATAGCATTTACTGTTCAGAACAAATCACAATGTCAATACATTCAATATATCATTACATCAAAACACCTTGTCCCTCAAAACGTGCAATAAAATCCTCATATACCAGTTTCTTCCACCTCTTCTCAGAAAGAAAACCTCCGAGCCTCGGCTCGTCTTCGCATTCGCCAGTCCACGTCGCTAACAAACACCAACAACAAGTATGATTAACAACACTATAACCAAAAGAGTAACACCACTTGGACAATCATTAACTAATACCAAGCTAACAAAACGCACGTGGATTCCCAATCCCCAGGCGCGTCTTTTCACCTTGGTCGTTAAATACCAATTGTTAGGCTCGCTTCGCCTGACTTACCGACTCACTCTGCGACGTTATGATTTTCCAATATAACGACTGTTGCAATAATTGTCTGCTATCGTCGATATACACGTTGTATTAGTTTCGCTTGTGCCTTGGAAAATATGGAAGATGCCGGAGTTGTGCTTCGTTGTTGGATAGCGTCGTTATGGGCTGATTTGCATCGACGATGAGGATGGATGGAGTGATGGTCAAGGCGAAGGACTACTGAGCTCGATACGAGATGCCTTGTTCTTTGCGATCGAGAGCACGAGATTCAAGATTAAATAGGAGGTGAGGAGTTGCTGTTGCTCCTTCTCTTTTCATGTTGCTTCTGCTACTGACCTCGTTCCTAGTGCATCAGTTCTTCCTCTCTATGTCGTTTCTGGTTTACTTGGAGAATCTCGTGACTTGCTAGAACCAAGGCTGCAAGGTCTGGATGCCACGAACTGCACAATGCTAAGACATGAAGCACTAGAAGCCACGATAATAAATGAAGTGCCAGGAGAGAGGTTTGTCACGTGACCAAGTCCGGCGCATCCCCTCTCATCTCATTATCTCACCCTCACACAATACAACAATGCCTGTAGCAAATCTCAAACATTGCAAGACGCAACATCTCTTTCTCCTCCCCTCCTCGCCCCAGGCCACCCATCACTCCTCATCACTCCAACAATCACCACAATCCGAAAAAGGCAAAGCTTTCTGCATCCTTCACTTCGCCGAGCCGGACCGAGAAAACTCTAAGAATAGTATCGTCACGCTGCTGTGACGAACTTGTGACTTCTCTCTAGTTTCCGCATTCTATCACATCACAATCACAATATCACATCACATTACAGACCATGAGTTCATCGTCCCTGAGCCTATCAACTTCAAACCATTTTCCAATGGACTTGAATCATCCTTCTCCTCATCTTGCCGCGACGGCGACGGCGGTACAAAATTCCATACCTTCAGGGATATCGTGATCACAAAAGTGTGTGCCGTCCTGGGGCCATTTTGGAAAAAGTTCAGCGGCAGATGTGTGTCACCACGGACCATGAGTTCTTGGTGATTGTGATTTGTGAGATGAATAAGGGTTTCTCCCGTCTTTGGCCAAGCAAGATCGCATTGACCATTCGATTTGATGCTTACAGGTACTGTATTGCTTGGTCGGATTCGAACCTCTTGCAGAAGATCTATGACGAGTATCCATTTCGAGTGGAACAACAGATGCTGGGCAAGCATCATCCATTTCACTCTAGTTTTGACTACCGTACTATATCTTTTATTTGCTTACAGCACTACCAAGACAGAGCGATGCCGTAGCCTAGGGCATGACATATCCAGCATTACGTCGTGGGGACATGCATCCTCGTCTCGAGGTGTCTGTATCGCATAAATTTGAACCCTTTTTGCCGTCGTACACCGAGCTATCACCATCCACCATGGACCCTCGTCACCATCACACGCACGAGTATTAGAGTAGCTCAGGTTTTGACCTCGCTTACCCTGTGTGTTCACAGCGAAACATGAATAGCACAACGCGGCTGAACAGGTCCCTTCCGCTTTGATTAGTACTGGAAATTAGTCGAGACTGAGGCCTCGGATAACGTAGTGCATGCCCGATGCGGTTGTCGTCCCTTTCGTCGTCCACATCAAACGTCAAGACGAGTCGTGTGTCTAGGTTTTGTTCACAAAGCAACACGGCTCGCTAAAACTAGATACGTCTGCTACGTGGCTCGTATGTACGACCAGCCTATACTGTACCCACGACTGCTTGTTTGTGGCGGCAAATGTCGACTGTGGGTTTCAGATGGGCTCGGCGATGGACTGTTCGTTCGCGATGCCGCGGATTTGGCCACTCGTCATGAATACGGCTTATTACACTTCGGTCGGGGCTGTCTCTCTGTCATGGACGTGTTGTCATTTGCACGCATTCTAATGATATGAAGTGATATTGGTTTGTGGCATGTAGATCGCTCATAGTCTCTGTCTCACAGAGAGAAATTCACTTGGGCTCGCCAGCTTTCAATGCTTGAGAAGAACCAAAGGTCACCCCGAGAGTCACGCAGTGCATGTCCGATACGGACGTCGTTTCTTTCAGCTTCCACATCGAATCGAGTCGTGTGTTGACAAAACACCACGGCTCGTTAAATGGAGGTACGTGTGCTATGTGGCTTGTATGTATGACCGGCTTATACTTTAGACACGACGACTTACCTGTGACGGTAAATGTCGATGGTAGTAGGTTCTCGATGGCCTCGACAATAAATTGTTCGTGGCTTCTTTGGTATCCCTTGTATGCCACGGCATGGGCTACTCGTCCCCACTTTGGCTTATGGACGGCAGCATGAGTATGACATGAAGTGAACTGAGACACTGTGTTTGGACTGTCTCTGACATGGACGTGTCGTCATCTTGTGGATTATGATGATCTGAAGTGGTTGATTGTTGGATTATGAGTTACCGTTGCTCTCTGATGCAGGAGGAGAAATATGATTGGACTCGTCACCTTTACTATACCGTTTCGCCATGCCTCCAGAGCCACGACGACGAGAAAGAAAGAAAGAAAGAAAGAAAGAAAGAAAGAGCATACGTTGTAGGACGATAAGGCGCAGCAAAAATGAGTGATAGAGGCAAGGCAAGTTGTATGAGTTCATCTAGAGAAGGAGCAAAACTTATAGTAAACCAAGACTTACTAAGAAGAAGAAACTAAGCACAGCCACTACTGTTCGTTGGATAGGTGTCTGGCTTCCAGCTTATTCATCGACGCTGTGTTGAGCGTGGTGGTTAAGTTCAGCAAAAGCTCGCACAACGGCAGTGCCGTCCACCCTCCACGACCTCTTATGACAGCAAAAGTACAGAAGAAGATCCAAAAAACAGACGTACAACAACTGAAATTCGCATGTGGTCACCCACCATACAGGTCCATACTACGCAGTCGATCTGTGGCTTAAATAGGGCAGAGCGAACGGGATGCCTTGTTCTCCACAGTCTATGGTCGTACGTGAGAGAAAGATGACTTCTTAACAATATGAAGCCTTTGACCAGAAAGTCATAACCGCGGTATTTCAAATCGAGTCGAGAGTCTTTGACATGACAGAATTTCCTACTTAGCAATTGATTCGGAAACAACACGACGAAGACGAGCTATTTCTAGCTGAACAAAGCAGGAATATTACCGTCCTCGAAAAGGGAGTCACTTGGTAGCTGATAGTGGTCTCGTTAACCAAGGAGATGAAGGTCTTGTGTGACCAGCGTTATCGCTTCGGACACGTCACTCATGCTGCGAAGACAACGCGTCACTACAGGTCATTGGGTTGCCCAAAATATCCCCCCGCCACGTTCACACAACAAGATAATCGGCACAATCTACTGCTCAGTACGCCCATGATTGGACAACAGTATGCATTCTGCACGGAGCAGCGCTGTGACTACCTAGGCTGTCGCATCGAGTCTTGCGCCTTCTCGAGCTGCTTTGCTTTGTAGAGAACCTTACGTTTTGGCTTGTGTTGGTGAAAGACTAGGAGTAAGAACTTGACGCTGGATACAAAGTGAACATGCAAAGAATGATCAGAAGATGCTTATTACATCAAACCATAAAATTTCCAACAATCATTAAGACGCTCATATAAACACTTCTTATCGTCAAAACCGGATAACAAGTTTCTTCCCTGAGACACCCTTCAGACTCGTCTTCAATCCGCCCACAATAGCCTCCAATCCAGTGCCTACAATCTCAATATCAAGAGGCACCTTATACACGCCCTCCTCAACCGCCTCCTTCAGATTCCGCATCGTGTGCGCTGCCAGACCCTTCATCATGATCTGTCCCATCGTCGTCATATTGAACGTCACATCCTCTGGTACATGTTCCTTGTTAATTTCCGGTCCCGTAGTCAACATGGCAAACATCTTGTGCTCCGCGGGACCAAAGAGCTTCATATACTCTGCAGTGTTTGTAGCCGAAGTGCCAATGACGTCCACAATGCCATTGACTCCTGTAGGAACGACTTTGGCGATGTCGGAGAAAATGCTGGACGCGTTGTAGTCGAAGACTTGGTCGGCACCGAGGGATTTGACGTGGTCGAAGTGCTTGGGAGAGCAGGTCGTAAGGATGTTGGTCGAGGGAGCGAAGCGGCGGAGGAGCTGGATAGCTGCTGTACCTACGGCTGAAGCGCCGCCGAGGATGAGAACGGTTTGCATGTCTTTATTGGTGGGAGCAGAGGCACTGGCCAGGAAGGGCATGGGTGTGCCGATGCCGAAGTGTAGGGTTGCTGCGGCTGCGAAATAGCCGATACTGGATAATGAAAGGATTAATTGATTGTACAACTGTCTGGGCTAGGATGAATACTCACGGAAGTGAAGCAGCCTCTTGAGCACTCAATTTCTTGGGCTTCGGGACGACACCACCACCAGGTACCAGAGTGTATTCCTGGAAGCCGAAAGTAGGATTAAAGGTAGGTCCAACAACAGCGAAGACTTCTTCACCCTCCTTGACATGTGTGACACCAGCACCGACAGCATCAACGATGCCGGAGACTTCGAAACCACCGCCAACAGGCCAGTTGTCAATCATGAGGTCGTGAGCGATACGCTTCGCGTCGAGTGGATTGATCGAGACCGCCTTATTCTTGATCAGAACCTCTCCATCCTTGGGAGTCGGCTTGGGGGGGTGGATTATCTCGTGCTGGAAGTCGGGACCAGGGGCGGTGAATTGGAAGCTGGAGAATGTGGTGGAAGACATTGTGCTTGATGTGGTGGTGTTTGGGAGAAGATTTGGGAGATGATGAATGAGGTAGGAGAGATTGATGTGGTGATTGGTCTTTGGGTTCACTTTTGACTTTGTACTGAGGATGAGAGAATAGATGGAATCATTGTGGATGGCACGGTGGCTCTTTATACAACTTCAAGGCCATGTATGTTACGCCGTCAGCCAACATAATCAGAACACACGATTACTACGCAGTGCGTACGACGCCGCCTCTGAGTGCTTACATGTAGATTTCCCAAGCAAGGTAAATTCACATCTAGATCGTTGTTTCAGGTTTGTTTCGCTTACGTCCACGCTTTGAAAGCTGGGGTACTTGGCGTTTGTCATCCACGGCTTTGTTTCCGCGGCATCTTGGCGCTGTTCTGGACCTTACAAATTAACTTAACATCGCTAAATCGTGACGCGCGCAGTATTCCGTGTGCTGACCGAGCCTGGAGATTGTTCAGCAACATTGTCGTAGCGGTAGCTGCTGTTGAACTCACATATGGCGGACACCTAAGAGGTAGGTGACCCTGTGGGAGGCACGCCAGCGCCAGTCTTATGACACTGGCTACGAGTGCTTAAAAGAGTGTTCAATATGGTTCATGGCAGACTATCCGGAGTGCTCTGGAAATCTGTCAGTCTAAGCGGCCTTGCTGTGCTCTGTTAACCTACACCAAGAAGATCCTGCTTGGTCCAGAGTAATGTTCGTAAATAGAGGACGAGGCGAATTGCTGCTCAGTAATGTGGTATTGTGCCAATGGCTGTTCCCAAGTTCCCTAGTGGGCGGGCAAAGATGGAGGTGGTGGCATAGTCGGTGATTGGATCTTGGTCACCGCTTTGAGGGGTGCCGGTTTCTGGTATGGTTTGTTACAATCATGCTGACGGCGTAGAAGTGTCTTGCTATGGATGTGTTTTTCTTTCGAATAGACCTTTTATGATGGCCAAATAGGTCGTGTTTGCTGTTCTGTCTTTGTCTGTCATTGCTCGTGAATAATTTACTGTACCGACAATTTAGCGACGGGAAAGAGAGACAAGAAGACATTTCTGAAATATATTCATGGGAAATCTGCGAAATTGCACAATTGCCAGTTTCTTGATACAAGGTCACAAGCAGATTTTAGGAAAATTCTACTCTACAAACGACGATTAGCATCGCATAAGAACGGAGACGAACCAAGAACGATGCATCAACCAAAACCAGCAGTATGATTCCTCAAAAGATTCAAGATTCTTGGCATACACCACAAGAAACCTTCACAATCTATCAGAACCATTGCAAGGCACTATCAACCCCTACCCCTCCGCGCAGGACGAGCATTCTTATCCCGCCTTTGCTGCTTCTGTGCCCTTTCTCTCCTCACATCGTCCACACCTCTCAACTCGCTCTTGGGCTTACCACCAGGTCTTCCACCACCACGAGGTCCACCTCCAAACCCACCTCTACCACCCCTACCTCCTCTAGCATCACCTCCTCGTCCACTACCACCAGCACCATCATCCCCACCGCCCATAGCAGCCGCCCTCTTCTCATCAAACTTCCTCTTCTTGACCTCATAATCATCTCTATACTTATCCGGCATCTTGGCCTCTCTCTCCTTATAATGCATAAACCTCCCCGCGCCCCTCCCACCCCTCCCACTCCCCCCAATGCCACCCCTTCCCGTCACCATCTCCTTCTCCCCCACCCTTGGCATCCTCTCAACGCGATTCTTCCTCTTCCAATCCTCAAAAATGCCGCTCCTCAAACTCGCGGGAATCTTGACGCCGCTCTCCCCGCGCACCATCTTCCCGCCTTTGCCTTTACTACCGTCGGCGTCGTTGGCACGACTCACGTACTTCTTGCCTTTCTTGTCCCAGCGCATTTGTGAGGATTTTGAGGCTAGTAGCATGCCGGAGGACTCGTCTTGGTCTAGGTCCATTGTTGCGCCGGAGGCGGCGGAGGCGAAGTTGGACGCGGATTGGTCGGTGAGCGAGTAGCCACGGTCTTCGTGCAGGTTATGCGTGCGTGGAGTGTACGTGAGGAAGACGTCGGGGTCGGCCCAGGTGGAGGGTGTGGAGGCGGAAGGGTGGGAGTGTTGGTGTTTTTTGGAGGCGGGGAAGGAGACTTCGAGGTTGTCGTTGTCGTCGTTGCGGTAGGCGTCGATTGTGGGTGCTGGATCGTCGTCATCGTCTTCGGAGGAGAAATGTGCTGTGTCGTCGTTTATGGTAAAGTCGTGGTCGTCAATGTCATCGGTTTCTGTAATCTTGGGCACGGCGGCAGCTTTGGCGGCTTCTTTGATCCGCATTTTCTCGCGACGCTTTCGAACGACTTCGCCTACTTCCGTCGTTTCGTCTTTCTTCCTCATTTCAAAGACCGTTTCCTGGGGCCGGAAGCCAGCGATACGCTTGAGCATGTCTTCTTTCGCCGTTTCGGAATTGGTGTTTTCATCGTCATACATCATGTTTGGCGTGCTATATTCTGCAGTCGATGCTACTATCTTCGCTCGTTTTGCGCTCTCTGCCGAGGCAGAGTTGCGTGTGCGTTGGTAGAGCTTCTCACCCTTGCCGGCCACGTCGCGGAGATTAAGCAAATCGTCGTCAGCGCTGAGGTAGCGAATTACTGTCTCGTTGCACCGTTCGAGGCGGGAACGGGGAATACCACCCAGGACTAGATCCTCGCCAAAGTTTGGTTTGATATTGGTTTGCCTGCCTACAATCAAAGACTTTCCCATGAAAAGCTGTAGGTCGAGTAGATACGGTAAATCGCTATCTTGGAGAAAGTTGTAACTCCATCCCTTGCGGCCGGCACGAGCTGTGCGACCAACACGGTGGACGAAGATCTTAGGTTGAGATGGAAAATCATAGTTGATGACATTTGCGAGGAGGGGAATATCAATACCACGAGCCGCGACATCAGTAACCACGAGAATATTGGTTGTGCCGGAGCGGAAAGAGTCGACTTGCTGACGACGAGCTGTTTGATCGAGTGTACCATAGACGTAAGAGACTGCGAAGTTGGCGGCACGGAGAAGTGTGGACAAGTATTCGACGTGATGTTTTGTGGCTGCAAAGATGATTGTAGAATGTTGCGTTGGTGTGTCAGTATTGGCATTAGTAGTAGAAGACTGGCTGCGCTTGCGCTTCTTGGGATTGCTTGCGGCGTCAGCTGATGCCTTTGCTTGTAGTTCTTGCTCGAGGGGAATCTTGATGACATCTTGCAGGATGTGGAGAAGCGCGCCCTCTTTATCCGAGCTTTTCATTGCTAAAAAGGCACTTTCAAGATCTGGTGAAATCTTGCTTTCTGCGTCTAAACGAACCAAGCTCGGCTCCTGCAAACCTGCTTTGGCGAATTCAACGAGTGTTTTGGGTAGAGTGGCAGAGAATAGTAATGTCTGTCTGGATGCAGGCAGCTTGTGTAGAATCTCGGTCAACTGAACAGCAAAACCTTGCTCGAATAGGCGATCTGCCTCGTCGAAGACAAGATATCTGATCGAAGATAGATCGAGATTCATCTCAACTTGTAGATGCAGGAAACGGCCAGGGGTTGCGATGATGATATCGGGATTGGAAGTCATCTGGGAGAACTGCTCCTCAAAACTCTCTCCACCAACAAGTAAAACAGTCCTCAGGTCCGTTCCCTTGCCAAACTCTTTGATGGCTTTCAGAGTCTGCAGTGCAAGTTCTCTCGATGGAGACATGACGATCGCTCGAGCACCAACTTGTACACTATGCGTCTTAAGTTTCTCGATCATTGGAATCACGAAAGCTGCAGTCTTTCCAGATCCAGTTCTCGCCATACCTACAACATCTTGGCCGTCCAGTATAATAGGGATAGTCTTACGTTGGATAGGCGTTGGTACTGAAAAGCCTTTTCGTGTAATGGCTTTAAGTAGAGCTGGATTCAAGCCCATAGACTGAAAAGCGCCCGTCTTCTTTGCTGACTTGCTAGTCTTTGCTGCTGCTTTGTTTGCCACCACTTGTTTTGCGGCGATGAATGCTGCGTCGTCATCGTCGTCTGACAGTATGCTCTTTAGAGCATCTGCTGGCGATGGTACAGTCACGTGAGTTTGGAAGTCAGAACCAGCATCGCTAGCAGCATCAGGAATCAGAGCACTGGTCAGATCAAAGCCAGACTCTGATAGAGTAGGCGACACTTCGCGGGGTGGCATTTTTCGTGCTTTCAAAATCCTCGAGCACTGCCTGGTATTGCCTCACTTGGATTGACCAAGACTGGACTCAGAAAAAGTTCATCGGAGTTAATTCCAAAACTATGCACGTGACAAACACGTCGCGTAAAGAAGGCGCGACCTTCAAAGTTCGACAAAAGCGCAACAATACAACACGCCACAACAACCATTGCAGCAATCACAAATACTTGGCAGACCTTTCTATGACACTACTACTCCAGCTGAGACCCTAGATCCACGAATATAAACTGTAGAAAATCACGATGAGTAAGTGAATAAGGCTTCATCTGATTTCACATTCCAAAACTAAACGCCGCCCAAAGGTTACGGCGGTGGCTACTCAACGACAACATATGGAGCGACAGGTGGTGCTGGTGGAGGAGGCTTCATGAACACAGGAAGTCAACAAGAAGGAGGAGGAAACAAGGTCGGCACATGGAAATAAGCTACAAGATTCGAAGCAAGCTCACACTTGGCCAGGGCTACGGCAAAGACACTCTACGACCACTTACCATCAAGCAACTCAACGAAGCAGACTTGCCACATCCAGATGCAGACTTCAAGGTGGATGGAGCAGAAGTCACACAGGTATGTCAAGCAATAATCCTGCCTTTTCGAACCCAATCCAACCCTTCTTCCAGGTCACCTTTGTTGGCCAAATCCGCAACATCTCCACACAGGCAACGAATCACACATACAGATTAGACGACGGCACTGGTACAATCGAAGTCAAACAATGGATCGATCCAGACACTGCAAGCAACGAAACACCAGGAGATGCCTCGAAGCCAAAGCTGGTTGAGAATGGATACGCTCGTGTTTGGGGAAGACTGAAAGCTTTCAACAACAAGCGCCACGTCGGCGCTCATGTTATACGACCTGTTACAGATTACAACGAGGTGCAATATGCGCTACTCGAGGCTACAGCAGTACATCTCTACTACACAAAAGGACCTCTTGGAGCACCACAGGCGAATGGAGCGAACGGCAATGGTCAACAAGATTACGGTCAAGCAAATGGTGCAGCAAATGGAAATGGAGGCAAGCCGTTGCCAGCTGGTCTTTCAGCAAATTCAAGACGAGTGCACGAGTGCCTACGAACTTCACCACAGACGAATGAAGGCTTGCACATGCAGGACATTGCTGTGAGGCTGAATATGGATATGGCAGATGTTGGGAGAGCAGGAGATGAATTGCAGCACAATGGACTGATTTACACAACGGTAGATGATCATACTTGGGCTCTGTTGGAGGAGTTCTGAGGAGGGAAAGAGTGGGATTGTCAACAGTAGCAGCTGTTGTACCAATCGTTCAGCGCAGGACTTCAGCTTGAGTTGACATGAGGGAGAAAGGCAATCTTATTCGACAAGTTTTCTTTAGCTTCGTCAAGATACATTGAAGCTGATTCAAAGCTGTACTATATAATGTAATCACCAATGGATCAGCCGATGACGCCATCCCAGGGTCTTGTTTCATCTTCGTCTCAGATATCACACCTTCTATACACCACACATCTGAGCAATGTAGTCCACCAATGGCCAGCGATGTTGAGCCTCGCTCAGCTCTCACGCCAATTCCAATCCGTCCAGCAGTCATTAAGCAGTAAAACAACCCCCTACCTCGAATCTACCGTACAACCAGCAGCTTCCTAACACATCACGATCATCGCAGACGCAACGACTCCGCCTACCATCCGTTCCTAGCCCGTCCACTCCTCGGTGCTCTCCTATTCACAAACGAAACCTCAGATGCCCGCGACCATTGCGCCAGTTCGTCCCCGTTCCATCCCATCCACCGCTTATATCCCGGCCCCTCACTAACCACCCCTCCCCATCCCTGCAGACGAACGCACATTCCTCTCCTACCTTCGCCTCTCCATCTACCTCGCCATCGTCGGCATCGCCATAATCCTCTCCTTCCACCTCAAAAACAAACCCACAGCGCTCGAACTCCGCGTCGCTTTCCCACTCGGTATCCTCTTTTGGATTTTGAGTTTACTGTTGTTGGGCGTTGGTGTGAGTAATTATATCATTACGGTGACGCGGTATGGGCAGAGGAGAGCGTTGGTGCAGACGGGGTGGAAGACGCAGGGGGTGCTTGCGGTTGTGAGTTGTGCTATTGTGGGTTGTTGTGGGTTGTTTTTGGGTGTTGAGAGGGGTGGGCGGACGAGGTGATTGGGGGATGGGGCGGGGATTGTGGTGCAGGTTTCGATGTCGAATTTGGGGTAAAGATGGATGATTTGCATTGCTTTGAGGGATGGTAAGTGCAATCTGGACTACACTGGATTGTCAAGACAGTGAGCATCAACAGAGTCCTGCCAGAAAGAAGGAGAGACGGGCTTCCAGCGAGTTTGTCAACAGTTCACGAAAATCGAGAACCCCGCTTGCATCTCAATCTTTCAAGCCTCGAGATGATGAATCACATTGCGCGTCAAGCGAGATGCAAACTCCCCCGGCACCATTCACAACTTGCAACCTTGAGCTACGAATAATATTTTCTGGAATTTGACATGCCAAGTCTTTAGGATGTGATTGAACATTGACGTGAAAACGAAACATCGTTGTGATCACTGGACTATCGAGTCTGGTTATGAATTCAAGTACTAAAGGATGCCCCCGTCTGTTCGGATTCGCTTAGGCATCGAATACGGTGACATTATTAAAGGCTCTCGAGCATGGTCGCCCACGAAGAAGGTGTTCAAAGTGGAGTAAATCAAAAATAAAGCAAACCAAACCAAAACAAATGTGAAGCAAACAAAACAAAACACATCCGACGAGCGGGTCCATTGTCCCTCTTTGAACAATACATTCGCACTCGTAGGAGTTATACGTCCTTGATTTCGTCTACTCGTCTAAAGTCAAGCACAACCAGCTGCACCAACCGCAATATGATCCATCGAGATGGGATATTCACATCTATCATGCCCTTTCCAGAAGGAATGCCCTCCCCCGTAGCTGAGTGGTATGTGTACCAGGGAAGTCAGTGATTAGACTACTTGTCTAGAAACGTATGAGCATGTACACCGTCTCTCCGCCATGATTATTGGCACAATCATCCTGCCCTCCCTCACGCTAGGTGTCTTCCGAAGCACCTGGACAGCCATATTGCTTACGAAGAGTACCTGTCAACGAAACAAACCATTGGAAGAACTCACAGTAGCATCTTCTGCTTTCACTTTACTCAGGTCTCAGGGTATCGATTCCTCTTCAAGATCCACGACGGCGACTTGTAACGTGTTTCGTAGCATGGCGGCCACAAACTCGGAGCTTCGTTGTAGACTTCTGGTTATTAGATAAACAACACGTATAATGGACATATGCATCCCGATAAGACTTCTCTGAACCATTGTGTGACGAGCAGGTTTTGGATCTGCAAACTCAAAGATCATGGCGTCGTGGTCATCATGATTGTGATTATGCTTCTGTTGTGTTGTATCATAAAGTTCTTGAGATGGTCTGGCATCGGCGACATGTTTGATGATATGTTAAGAGGCTGTGGGTGTGGCTTTGACGGTGCAAGTCTGTAGTTATAAAAGCATTTGAATGGGAGAAATGAAGGCGTGAAGAGGAGGTACATGCGCGACCAATATAAAGCAAGCATAATCACGTCAGCAAGGAATCAGCGCAAATCAGGAAGCAGAACTTAGTGATGCCATGCTATCGCATCATTTCGCTACTCTAGTCGAATAGCTCCATCCTGTGTATTCACGCTATTCGTGCGTGGAATACCTTTCTTTGGTCATGATTACACCGCTATTGCCATGGTATTTGTCGCGAACACCTTGTCATATCATCCACAAGGCTCATTCTTCATGGAATCATCACTTCATATACTGCTGGTATTGCTGTGGTTGCTGCACACCCCTAGGCTGATGATTGCCAGGGTACACATCGATACCTCCGTTCACGTCGAAACCAGGCTGCATAGACCCCATAGACGGGTGTCGACGTCTCTGCTGTGACTGAGGCATCCCTGGTGGCGGACCTTGCATGAATCCAGGCGGAAGACCAGGCATACCGGCGTTTGGTGGCATTGCTTGAGGATAGTAGCCTGGAGGACCTGGTTGTCCTGGCATCATACCACGCGATTGGTAGAAACCTGGAGGCATTTGTGGAGGTGGAGGACCACGACCTTGAGATGCAAAGCCTGGTGGAGGGGAAACACCGTCAGGCATCATGGGACGAGACAAGTGCTGGCGAGGGTCGAAGCCTGGTGGTGGTTGTGGCTGGAATCGTTGTTCATCTTGTGGTGGCATTGGGCGACCTTGCATACCAGTTGCTCTATCGTCCATGTGCATTTGTGGAGGCTGCTTGGAGCGACTTTGCATTTGCTGATATTGAGTATAACCACCACGATCGTCAAGCTGCATACCAGGAGGAGGTCCTAGTACTTGGCCACGCTGCCCGACATTCAAGTTGCCCAATAACGATGCAATCTCCGCAGGGTCTTTTCGACTGTTGTATCCTTGACCGTAGATCTGGCCTTCGGCAAATGGCACACGTGGTTGTTGCATGAGCTTGAGTAGAAATTCGCTGTCGCGATTCACAGGAGGTGCTGGACGTTGAGGGTCAGGATGTGTTGGTTGTAGTATTTGCTTCGATGGAATTTGGGGATTGGTGCTTTGGGTAGTTTGAGTACTTTGTTTCGATAGCGGCTGTTGGGTTGGATGAGGCTTAGCTGAGGTTACGACGTGCTGTCTTTGTGGTTGTGGCTGCTGCTGTTGCTGCTGTGGTTGAACACCATCAACGCTCGTCTGCCGTCTTGAAGATGTCTCTTGTGTAGGTACAGCTTGCGAAGCAGGAGGAGGACCGCCAAATGGCAAAATACCAGTATTTTGAGCAGAGCCATTTCCTAATCTTAGCATTTGCATTACTTTCTGAAAGCCTTCCTGATCTTCGTCCCTTGGTCTGTTACCTCCAAAGTCGAGGGGGGCTGCTTGTGATGAAATGGGTGCTGGCACATGGGGCGGCGGTGTTGGTGATGGTGCTCTTGCAGGTTCTTGCATCTGTTGTTGCTGCGGCTCTGGCGCTGTCGGACCAAAGAATCCTGCAAACCTAGACGACTTTGGCTTTGATGTTGTCTTCGGCGTGGAGACGGATGTCTCACGTTCCTCTCGTTTCGGTTCTGACCATAGGTTGAAAGTCAGATCATTGGCGCTGCTCGGTTCTGTGGTTGGTTGTGTTGGCTTCCTTGCTAGGCCTGCAGCAAGCGATGATTCTGCAGCTATCATGTCCTCTTCATCTTTCGCATTGTTTCCCTTCATTGCCTGCTTCCAAGCTTCAAAATCTGCTTCTGTCTTGAGAGTGATATCTGCCTCGATCGGTCCTTCTTTCATCCATTGGGGATCCTGTTCCACTCTGCCTCCGCTTTGCCAGTTTCGTTGTTCACCTCGCTCACCGCGGCGATCTCGCTCACGATCTCGCCAGCCTCCTCTTTCGACACTAGGCTCAATAGAATCTTCCAGTCCACCACCCTCAACTTTGCTTCCACGGAACCATGGCTGATCAAGCTTAGCACGTCGTCTTGATTCTGCTTCCTCAGCGGCAACAGCTTCTTCATCCTCTTCCCCTGTTTTGTCGTTCGTCTTCCTGAGCCCACCATAGCCTCGACCCTCGTTTGTGGTCTGTCCATCACTATTACCATTCGCCCGCTCGTGTCGTGCT
>Ga0160429_1000373_pt1 | contig 46714 bp, 33 predicted proteins | sample SolpanmetagenomR_FD_108199 | JGI IMG/M metagenome (GOLD analysis project Ga0160429, IMG submission 108199) | Solar panel surface microbial communities from Lawrence Berkeley National Laboratory, California, USA - R | ecosystem: Engineered > Built environment > Solar panel > Unclassified ... | reverse complement strand
CAATGCCGAAGGCCAGGAGCGCCGCGCCAGCTTTCCCAAGTTTGCTGCCGGTGACACCATCAACGTGCACGTAAAAATCCGCGAGGGCAACAAGGAGCGCATTCAGCAGTTCCAAGGCGTGGTTCTTCAGCGTCGCAACCCCAGCAGCAACGGTGAAACCTTCACCGTACGTAAGATTTCCAACCAGATTGGTACCGAGCGGATTTTCCCACTGCTGTCGCCTAACATCGACAAGATCGAAGTTATCCGCCGTGGTAAAGTACGTCGCGCTCGTCTGTTCTACCTGCGTGGCCTCTCGGGCAAAGCTGCTCGTATCAAAGAGCGTCGCCGCGACGTGGTAAAGGAAGTAGCTGCTTAAGCTACATCTCTTGGCAAAGCTTAGGGCCGGTCTTCTCTTCGCGAGGAGGCCGGTTTTTTGTTGCCCGCGTGGGCGGCTACCCCTAGCGCAACACTCCTGGGGCAAGCTAGCCCAGAGCCAAATTCCGGGTGCTGATGCAACAATTGGTATCTTTGGCTGGTCTTTGCTTCTCTCTACCCCTACCTCCTACCCATGCTTATCTCCCGGCTGGCCGACCAACTAAGCGGCTCCGAAATCATTAGAATTGGTAACGCCGTCAGCGAACAGATTCGCCAGGGCGAAACGATTTGCAACCTTACCATCGGGGACTTCGATCCTCAGCTTTTTCCCATTCCCGATGGTCTGCGCGAAGGCGTAATGGCGGCTTACGCAGCCGGCCACACCAACTACCCGCCGGCCGCCGGCACCGCCGACCTGCGCCAGGCGGCGGCCAACTTTCTCCAGGATCGCCTGGGCCTGACGTATTCGCCCAATGACGAGCTGTTGGTGGCTGGGGGCTCGCGCCCCCTCATTTACGCCGCCTACTTGGCTTTGGTAGACCCCGGCGACCGCGTAGTGTACCCCGCACCGTCGTGGAATAACAACCACTATTGCCACCTCTCGGGGGCCAGCCAGGTGGTAGTGCCTACCCAAGCTGAACACGATTTTATGCCTACCGCCGCCGAGGTGGCGCCGCACTTGGCCGGCGCTACGCTACTGGCGCTGTGCTCGCCGCTCAACCCCACCGGCACGGTATTTACGAAGGAAGTACTGGAAGAAATCTGCGACTTAGTGCTGGCTGAAAACCAGCGCCGTGGCCCCGACGAAAAGCCGCTCTACATTCTCTACGACCAGATTTACTGGCTGCTGACTTTTGGTGAAACCCAGCACTTCGACCCGGTGAGCTTGCGCCCCGCCCTGCGCGACTACGTGGTGTATATCGACGGTATCTCGAAGTGCTTTGCGGCGACCGGCGTGCGGGTGGGCTATTCGTTTGGCCCTAAGCTAGTGATCGACAAGATGAAATCCTTACTGGGCCACATTGGGGCCTGGGCACCCAAGGCCGAGCAGGTGGCTACTGCGGCCCTGCTACCAAAAAAGGCAGAAGTGGATGATTTCCTCACCGATCTCAAGGCCAAACTGCAAGCCAGCCTCGACGCCGCTTATCACGGCTTGAAAAAGCTGCGCGAGCAAGGCTACTCCGTGGATGCCATCGCGCCGGCTGGCGCCATCTATCTCACCGCCAAAATTGACATCATTGGCCGCACTACGGCGGCCGGCGAAGTGCTAGCCAGCACCAAGGAAATTACGTCGTACCTACTCACCGAAGCGCAGCTGGCGGTGGTGCCCTTCAGTGCATTCGGCGCTTCGGCGGCCGAGCCGTGGTTTCGGCTTTCAATGGGGGCCGAGTCGCTAGCTTCTATCCAAGCGGCGCTGCCGCGCCTGCAAGCGGCGCTGGATAAGCTGAAGTAATCGCTTTCAGCAGCCAAATAAAAAACGGGGCTAGCGGCAAAGTGATGCCGCTAGCCCCGTTTTTTATTGCTCTTCCACAATTTTTACGCCCCACCCAGCTAGCGGCAGTGCCTGGTTCTGGGCTACGTTTTCGCCCGACAGCAGCTCGCGCCCGCGGCCGTGAGGATACGTGACGGTAGCCGGCGTGGCCGCGTAGTTGAAGTAGTAATGCACCGCACGCTTCTTCTGGTTGATGCCCGACCGCGTAATGAGCGGGAAGGCCAATGCCTGGTCGGCCCCCCAGAGGCCAGCTTTCTTAACGGCGTCGGCTAGCACCTTGTCCAGCACCGGTTGGCTGGTACGGCAGCCGATGTACGTGGCCAGCCCCTGGCCGTATTGATTCTCGGTGATGGCCGCGTACTTGCCCCACACTGGGTGGTCGTAAGTAGCTAGTACCTTGGCCGTAGTAGGCGTTAGGAGTTCCATCCAGGTGGTTACCTGGTTGTTGGCGGCACCCACTTGGTAGGGATCACCTTTCAGCGTCACTTTGTCGGGCAGCGTAAACTGCGAGTACGTGACGCCGCAGGCCGCGCTGATGATGCCGGGCTGCGCGGTGGTACGCACCTTTACGTTCTCGTCCGAAAAGCCGCTTTTGTAGGTGTACACGATGTGGCCGCCGTGCTGCACGTAGCGATTGAGCCGCTCAAGCAGGCTAGTGGGGGCAGCATACAAGGCTGGTACTACCAGCAATTTATACTGCTCCAGATTGGTGCTAGAAGGGTCCACGAAGTCGCAGCCCACGTTTTGGCGATAGAGGGCGTCGTAGAGCGGGCGCAGCACGTCGTTGTACGTTTCCTTGGTGCCCCAGCCGAAGCCAAACCATTTGAAGGCGGTCAGGGCCTCGTTGCTGAAAAGGATGGCCACTTGATTGGTTTTACGCAGGTTGACGAGCTGCGGACTCAGCCGTTGGAAGTCGCGGCCAATAGTGCCGGCCTCATCGTAAGTCGGGTTGGGGGCAAAATCGTGGCTGAGCAGACCTTTCCAATACGTTTCGGCCGAGTTGTGGATGGAATGCCAATGCCAGTATTCCAGCATGTTAGCGCCCGAGGCCAGGTGGCTAAAGGCTTGCTGCCTCAGCTGCCCCGGGTAAGGTACCCACTGCGGAAAGCCCTGGGCTTCGGTTTCGATAACGAGGTAGTTCTGGCCGCCCTTCATGGAGCGGGCCAAGTCGCCGCCGAGCGCGATTTCGGTGCCCGTGAGCTGGTCCTGGCTGGGATGGTAAATGTCGATACCCGCCACGTCGAGCGCTTTAGCGGCCGCAAATTGGTCAACATCAGGCTGAATGCCGTAGGAGTAACCGCGCCAATCCAGGTCAAAGTTTTGAGTTACGAATTGCCCCGGGCGCTTGTACTCGTTCACGATGCCCGTTTGCCAGGCCAGGTAATCGGTCACGAGCTGGCGCTGAAACTTGCTGAACTCACTACCCAAACTCGCGTTGATGGTGCCCACCGTAGACGGAAAATCGTCCCAATTATTGATGCGGTTGCTCCAGTAGTCAAGCCCGAAGGCGGCGTTCAACCCGTCGAGCGACGGGTATTTCTGGCGCATGTACTGCGCAAACTGCGCCTGCACCGCCGGGCCCGCCGTGTTGTAGGCTTTCGTCTCGTTATCAACCTGGTAGCCAATAATAGCCGGGTGGTTTTTGACGTGCGCCAGGAGCGCACGAATAACCCACTCCGCATGCTGCCGGAAATCGGGGTTGGTAATGTCCATATTCTGGCGCACCCCATACTGATTTTGCCCGGCCGGCGTAATAGCCAGCACACCCGGATATTTGCGAACCAGCCAAGTGGGCACGGCGTAGGTCGGCGTGCCAATTATCACCTGAATACCAGCTTTGTGCATGGCATTCAGCACCCGGTCGACGTGCGAAAAATCGAACACGCCTTCCTGAGGCTCCAGGGTGCTCCAGGTCGATTCGGCAATGCGCACCACGTTGATGCCGGTGGCCTTCATCATAGCCACGTCCTTATCGAGGCGCTCGTAGGGCATGTACTCGTCGTAGTAGGCCACTCCGAAGAGCAGCTTGCTTTGCTTGATAGGCTGCGCCGGCACGGCGCTGCTCAACGACAAAAACCCGAGTAGAAGAAGCAGTCGGTTCATAAGTTGAGTAGGTTGCTACTGCTAACAAAATAGGGGCGACCAGTGGCTGCCCCTATGCTAGGAATTTAATTTCTTTACAGCGTCACGCTGCCAGTTTGGCGAATGTCACGCGAGGAGCTGCCGACCAGCAAATCGAACTGGCCGGGCTCCAGCACCCATTGCTTCCTGGCTTCGTCGTAGTACTGGAACGACTCGGCGGGCAGCTGCAAGGTCACGGTCTTGGATTCGCCCGGCTTCAGGAAAACCTTCTCGAAGGCTTTGAGCTCCTTCTCGGGACGCTTAACGGCTGATTTCACGTCTTTTACGTAGAGCTGCACTACTTCGGCGCCGGCCGTGGGGCCGCTGTTGCGCACGGTGAGCGTAACGGTGGCCCGCTGCGCGCCGGGCGTCACGGCGAGCTTGCCGTACTCAAACGTGGTGTAGCTCAGGCCGTAGCCGAAGGCGAACTGCGGCTTTACGTTGTAGGTGTCGTAGTAGCGATAGCCCACGTAGATGTCGTCCTTGTAGGTTTCCTTCAGCGGGTTGCCAGGAGTGCTGGGGTATTCGCCCAGCTTCATGGCGGGCGAGTCGGCAAGCTTCACGGGGAAAGTGAAGGGCAATTTACCCGAAGGGTTCACATCACCGAACAGGATGTGGGCCAAGGCGTTGCCACCTTCCATACCGGGGTACCACGCTTCTACGATGCCCTTAGCCTGGCCAGCCCAGGCCGACACGTCGATGGGGCCACCGCCCAGCAGCACCACGGCGGTGCGAGGGTTGGCGGCCAGCACGGCCTGCACCAGCTCATCCTGGCCGAAGGGCAGGTTCATATCGGGCTTGTCGGTGCCTTCGGCGTCGTAGGCATTGTCGCTCCACTTGGTGTAATCATAGCCGTGAATAGAGCCGCCCACGTAAATAACCAGGTCGGCGGCCTTGGCCGCCGCCACCGCCTGCTGCATAAGCTGCGGGTCGGCTTTCTGATCGCGGGCAATGGTATAGCCCGGGGCGTAGGTAACCGTCACGCCGCTACCCAGCTCATTCTTAATCCCTTGCAGCGGTGTAATCTCGTACTTCGCCTTGATTTGCCCGCTGCCGCCACCCATGGAATTTGCGCGGTCGGCGTTGGCGCCAATAACGGCCACCGTTTTTATCGACTTCTTGAAAGGCAACAGGTTGTCCTCATTTTTGAGGAGTACGATTCCTTCTTCGGCCACTTTTAGGGCGGTAGCCTGGTGCTCCTGGGTGTTGTAGGCGCCGGGCTGGCGCTTGGCGGTACCGAGCTGGTGGGTGGCGTACATCACGCGCAAGATGCGGCGCACTTTGTCGTTAAGCAGCGGCAGCAGCGTCGGGTCTTTCTTGATAGCATCCAGCGCCGGGTCGGCCAGGAAGAAGCGGTCGTAATAGCTGCGAACGGGCGCGGTAGTGGCCGCGCTAGCGCCAGCAGTGGCGGCGCTTTGGTCAACGCTGCTGTACATCAAGGCCAGGTCGGTACCCATTTCGAGGTCCGTACCGTTGCGCAGGGCTTCCTGGGTATTATGCACCGAACCCCAATCGCTCATTACCAACCCTTTGAAGCCCCACTCCCCTTTCAGGATGGTGTTCATCAGGTAGGCATTTTCGGTGGCGTAGGTACCCCGAAACTTATTGTACGAACCCATGAGCGAGTACACGCCCGCTTGCTGCACGGCGGCTTTGAAGCCCGGCAGGTAGATCTCGCGCAACGCCCGCTCGCTCATGTCCACGTCGATATCGTCGCGGTGGGTTTCCTGGTTGTTGGCCGCAAAGTGCTTCACGCAGGCCGACACGCCCTGGCTTTGCACGCCCTTGATATAGCCCACCACCATCTTCGACACCAAAAAGGGGTCTTCACTGAGGTACTCGAAGTTGCGGCCGTTGAGGGGCGCGCGCACGATGTTGATGCCGGGCCCGAGGATAATATCCTTGCCGCGGGCGTTGGCCTCGCTGCCCAGCACGGTACCGTAGGCGTAGCCCAGGGCGGGGTTCCAGGTCGAGGCCAGCGTGTTGTTGGTGGGCAGGTAGGTACCGGCGTCGTTGGCACCCACGGGCGGCTTCCAGTTGCGGCCCTGCTCGGGGCGCACGCCGTGCGGGCCATCGGAAGTCATGACTTCGGGAATACCCAGGCGCGGCACCCCACCGGCGGCGAAGGCCGAGTTTGCGTGAATCAGGTGCACTTTCTCTTCCAGCGTCAGCTTGCCGAGCAGGGCTGTGATTTCGGCCTCGTGGCCGAGCAGGGCCTGCTGCGCATTGGTGCTAGCCCCGGTTTTGGCAGCGGTGGGGCGGGCCGTGGTGGCAGCACGGCCGGGCTTGGGGCTTTGAGCGTGGGCCGCGCCGATGGCACCGCAAAACAGCGCCGCTGCTAGTAGCGCGCGCGTGCGAATGGTCGTAAGATACATGAGAGGCAATCGGGAGGTGGGTGGGAAATGCAGAGAACTACTTGCGCTTGACGGTCAAAGCAGCGCCGGTATAAGACATGGTTTGCGCCGCGGCCGCGGCAGGCTGCCAGCCGGCGGGCTGGTCTTTGCTCACCCACACCACCCGGAAGGTGCGCTGGGCCAGCATGCCGGGGAAGCTTCCCTTGCGCTCGCCGATAGTCAGGGTCTTAGTGCTTTCGTCGTAGCTCAGCGGAATGGTGGCAAACGCGCCCTTCTCGTAGTTGTAGTTCACGTTCTCATCCTCGTACAGCGAGAAGCTCGCGTTCCGGCCCGTATACACGTAGAGCGTGATGGGGTCGGCGGCCTTTTCGGTAGTATACTGCATGGCCGGGCCGAAAGGCAAAATCGAACCTTCCCGCACGTAGAGCGGCATTTTTTCGAGCGGCGCGGTGGCCGTGATAGTCTGCCCACCCGCCTGGTACTGGCCCGAGTAGAAGTCAAACCAGCCCGTAGTAGCCGGCAGGTACAGCTTGCGGCTGCGGGCCTTGTAGTCGGTTACGGGGTTTACGAGCAGGCTCGGGCCAAACATGAACTGGTCAGCCACGTTGTGCACGGCCGGATCGGCGTTGAAATCGAATACCAACCCGCGCATGATGGTCGAGTTTTGGTGGTGCGCCTGGCCGGCCAGCGAGTAGATGTACGGCATCAGGCGGTAGCGCAGTTGGTCGTAGTAGAGCATGCTCGCATAGGCCGGGTGGCCAGCGGGTGCCACGTTATAAATCTCGCGGTACGGAAACTGCCCGTGCACCCGAAATAGCGGGCAAAAGGCGCCGTACTGGTACCAACGTGCCTGGAGCTCGCGCCACTCTTCTTGGTCCTGGGCGTTGGGATGCTCGTAGCGGCGCTCTACGGCAAAGCCACCGATGTCGGAAGTCCAGTACGGCAGGCCCGAAAGCGAGAAGTTGAGCCCCGCCGGAATCTGGTTCTTAAAGTCTTCCCAGCGCGCCCCAATGTCGCCGCTCCAAATGGCCGCCGCGTAGCGCTGCGAGCCCGCGTAGCCCGAGCGCGTAAGCAAAAACACCCGCTGGTCGGGTGCCGTCGAGCGCTGGCCTTCGTAAATACCCTTGGCGTTTTGTAGCGGGAACGCGTTGAAATACTGCGTACTAGAGCCCAGGAAGGTGGGCGTCATCAGCGACTTGCGCGTCGCCACGGTCGTATTAGAATAAATATCGGGCTCCGAGGCATCCATCCACCAGGCGTCGATGCCTTTGTTGAAGAGCTTGGTATTGAGCAGGTTCCAGAACGCCGTGCGGGCCTGGGGGTTGAAGGCGTCGTAGAACGTAGAGGTGTAGCCCGGCGCAATCCAGTCTTTGGTACGGTCGGCGATGTTGCGCTTAAAGAGGTAGCCCTTGTCGTTGAAGGCCTTAAAGGTTGACGCGCCCTCGTAAAACTTCGGCCACACCGAAATCATAAAGTGCAGATGGTCGCGCTCGTGCAGCGTTTTTATCAGTCCGTCGGGGTCGGGAAAGCGGCTGGGGTCAAACTCCTGGCTGCCCCAGGCGTCGGGCTTCCAGTACGACCAGTCGAGCACAATATTATCAATCGGCACCTGACGCTTGCGAAACTCGGCGGCCACGTCCAGCATTTCCTGCTGCGTCTTGTAGCGCTCGCGACTTTGCCAGAAGCCCAGCGCCCACTTGGGCATCACCGGGGCCGGGCCCGTGATGGTACGGTAGCCGCTAATCACCTCGTCGGGAGTGCCTTGCACAAAGTAATAATTGATGTCGCGGCCGGCTTCGGAGCGGAAAGCATACTCATTTTTGGCCGCGCCCACCAGCGGGCTCAGCCACTGCAAGCCCAGGTACGACTCGCCGCCGTCGGGGTTCCACTCCAGCTTAATGGTGTATTTCTGGCCTTTCACCATGTCGAGCGGTACGAGCGCCGGACCGGGGTTCCAGGCCTGGCGCCACTTCTCTACCACCAGCTTGCCGTCGATATAAAGCTTGGCGTAGCCGGCATTGCGCAACAAGAAATGGTGCTGCCCCGTGGTGCCCGACTCGATGGCGCCCTCCCAGGTGGCGAGCGTTTCGCTGAGCTTGAGGCCGACCGGAAAATTCTTCTGGTCTTCCAAAAAGTCATACTGAATAGTTGACTCGGGCCGCCGAAAAAATACCTGGCTAGGGTTATTTTTATTGACGTACGTGGCCGTGAGCCAGCCCTCGTTGCCTTCTTTCGAGTACAGCTTGAGGGTATTCAGCGGCTGGTAGTCGCGGTCGTCGCTGGCCTTGGTAATGGAGTAATTATCCCACAGAATGCCGTAGTTGCGGCTCGACAGCAGGAAGGGCACGGCCACGTCGGTGTTGTTCTGGGTGAGGTCTACCTGCTGGCCCTTGTAGTTCATCACCCCAGCCTGGTGCTGGCCCAGGCCGTAGAGCGCCTCATCGGCAGGCGAGCTAAAGGCCTGGCGCACCTCGTAAAAAGGCTGCCCATCAGCCTGCACCGGCCGGAAGCTTTTGCCGCCGCCCGCAGGCTCAGCCAGGATGATTTTGCCCTGCTTGTCGGCAAACGTGACCGCACCCGTGGTGAGCGACACCGTGGCCGTAAGCGCCGCAGTACTCAGCGTAGCCTCGCCTTTCTTCTGCTTGAGTTGCCAAGCTGGCAGGGGGCCGCTGGGCGCCACCGCCATTAGGCTAGCCACCGTCGATACCGAGTCGAGCGGGCTAGCCCGCACGTGCACGATACTTGGGGTTACTACTTGCAGCCGTACGGTGCGCACGGCACCATCTTGGGTGGGGGAGAGATGGATGACTACGCCGTCGGCTTGGCGCTGCACCAGTGGCGACTGCGCTACCGCCGGCAGTGCCAGCAAGCAACCCAGCCCGAGCCGGAGCCCGAGTGAAAAAGTAAGCATATTCCCGCAATCATTTGTGTTTCGCAAATAACGCACCAGCCAGCCTTATTTAACTACGGTGCCCGGTTGGCCAGCGCCAGCTAGTTGCTGGCTAGACCTGGCGGGCTGGAGCTAGCCAGCAACTAGCTGGCGCGCCATCAGGCCAAATAACTTAGGACTTACGCACCTTTCGTTACTTTGGGCAAAATGCCACTTCTATGTTGACGCAAAAGAGTTACATCGACATATTTGCTGAGTACGCCCCGCAACTACACCTGTACGCATCTGGCGGCGCATTTGCCCGACGTGAGTCACGACTAAGTGAACCGGTTTCTGCACACCAGGCGCTTGCCAACCACTCAGTTGCGCGACCTGGTAGAGCCCCTGCTGCGTGATTCACCCGAAGCCTTCCTGCTGGTGGACGACAGCGTGCAAGACAAAAAATACAGCCGCTTCATCGAGGTGGCCAAGCACCAGTATTCGGGCAACGCGCACAGTATGCTCACCGGCATCGGCCTGGTGAACCTGGTGCACAGCAGCGGCGAGGCGGGCGATTTCCTGCCCCTCTACTACCGCGTGGACGCGCCCGAGCAGGACGGCAAGACCAAAAACGACCATTTTCTCGACCTGTTCCGGCAGGTGGAACAGGAAGGCAAGTTGCGGGCTCGTACTGTGTTGTTCGATGCCTGGTACGCGGGCAGCACCAATTTAAAGTACCTTCACCGCGCGGGTTGGTCGTTTTTCACGACCCTTCAACGCAACCGGCAGGTGAGCCTGAGCAAGGAATCCGGCTACCAGTCCCTGGATGCACTCGGCCCTCCTCCCACGGGCTGGAGCCGGGGGGGGGGGGAAGTGCGGGTCAAAGAAGTGCCATTTGGGCTGAAGCTCTTCAAGGTAGTGGCCACGAACGGCGACCTTGAATGGGTTCATCACCAACCACTTGGCCGCTCACCTGACCCGGGAAATGGTGATTGACGCCGTGGAAGTGCGTTGGCAAATCGAGGAATTTCACCGCAGCTTCAAGCAGCTCACCGGGGCCGAAAAATGCCAGTGCCGCAAAGCGCAGGCCCAACGCAACCATCTCACCTGCTGTTACTTGGCATGGGTTTCGTTGCGCCAGTATGCCCGGCATGTCGGGCAGACCATGTACCAGGCCCACCAACACCAGTGGGCCCCTTATCTGCAGCAACTGCTCCAAAACCCACTCATTCCTGCACTCGTTTAGACCAGTGCGTAAGTCCTATAACTTATTCACCAACAGCACCTAACTGTGGAGCTAACTTGTATATTTCGCCGCCGCCTCGACGCCGGCTAGCTGCTTTATATGGCTTGCAGCGGGCGGATGAGGCATTATTTTTTAGTATAGAGCTCTTGTTGCTTTAACGCTAGCAATTTGTACATTTACCCCGTTCTGCTCTAGTCTTTTCCCACCCATCTTTTTTTGCACTGTGTCCTCCTTATCCTTGCGGGTCTATGCTTCCTGGACCGATGAGCGCTTGCTTGAGGCTTTGCTAGCCGACGACCGAACCGCTTTTGCCGAGTTGTACGAGCGGTACTGGTACCGGGTATTTGCCCTTGCCTATCGCAAACTCAAATCGCGCGAGACGGCCGAAGAGCTTGTGCAAGACCTCTTTGCCTGCCTCTGGCACAAGCGGGCGCAGCACGCCATTCAGCACCTGGAGCACTACTTGCTCACTGCGATCAACCGGCGGGTTATCGGCTACTTGCGCGCCCACCAAGTGCGCCTGGCCTACACCGACTACGTGCGTCATTCTCAGCAAGAAGCCACGCAAGAAACTGAGCACAGCCTAGCAGCTACCGACCTCTCCGAAGCCTTTGCCCGCGCCATGCGGCATCTGCCCGAGCAGTCGCGCAAGATATTCCGCCTGAGCCGCCTGGAGCACTGCACCGTACCGGAAATAGCGCTCCAAGTGAATTTATCGGCCAAAGCCGTCGAGTATCATCTCACTAAGTCGCTCAAGCTACTGCGTAGCTACCTACGCGATTTTGTCTTGGTAACAGGAGCGTTTATTTTCCTTAAGTGGCCCCTCTACGCTTTAGCAAGCATTTCACAGTCAATGCTATAAACGTTGACCTTACTTACTAACACTCGCTACGAACAGGTAAGCTGACGTTTTTACAGAAAAAAAGTTGCGGTTATTTTAGGGATAGCGGCTCGCTACGCGTCTCTCTTTTTACAAGCCCCTCTCTCCCACCCACCACCGATGACCCAAGACGAATTCAACGCCTTGCTTCAACGCTATCTCGACGGCCAATGTGGGCCCGCCGAGCAGCGGCTGGTGGAGAAGTGGAGCGCGCAGCTAGGGCAAACCGAGAACCGGATGCTGCCCCGCGACTTATACCCTGTAGTGCGGGAAGCCATGTGGCAGCGCATCAGCCAGCTCACTGGCGATGAAGGAGCTCCGGCCCAGCCTCGCCTTCGGCAGCTTCAACCAACCACGACTTTTGGGCGCCCGGCGCGCCGCTGGGCCGCCGCGGCCTTGTTGGCGCTGGGCCTGGGCGTATGCTGGTGGCTGCCGCACCGCCTGCCGGGGCCAGCCACCGAGCAAGCCACCGCGTGGGTGCTACGCACCAACTCCAGCCAGCACGCCCAAGACCTACGGCTACCCGATGGCAGCTCCGTGACCCTGGCCGTCGGCAGCACACTGCGGTACTGCCCAGAGCTAGCCGGCCCGCGCCGCGAAGTGTATCTCGCTGGCCGGGCCTTCTTTAACGTAACTAAAAACCGGGCGCGCCCCTTCTTGGTGCTCACCGATAAGGTGGTAGCTACAGTATTGGGCACGAGCTTCTTGGTGACTGCTTACCCCGGCCAGGAAGCCAAAGTGGCCGTGCACGAAGGCCGCGTAGCGGTGCAGGTTCGCCAGGGCGCGGTGCTGACGGCTACCCCCACCCGGCCAGCCACTGCCGGCCTGGTTGTATTGCCCAATCAGCAGATAACTTACTCAGCAGCTACGCGCCAGCTCAATAAAACCCTGGTCGACAACCCCATGGTACTAGTGCGCCAGGGCCTGGCCTTCAAAAAGCAGCCGGTAGCCGACGTGCTAGCGGCGCTGAGCAAAGCCTACGGCGTCAATATAGTGTATGACCCGGTGAAGCTTCACAACTGTACCGTGACTATCACCCTGGGTGATGAACCCCTTTTCGAGCAATTAGGTCTTTTATGTAAGGTACTAGACGCTAGCTACAAACTAGCCAATAATGCCCAGATTATTTTTGACGGCAGTAGGTGTCGGTATCGTTAGGCCTTGATTTGCCCCAAGGCCCGACGCTCAGGCCGCCTACTACACATTTTTTCTTTATTTGCACCAAGTGCCAACAGCAGCCCTTTGCCGCTGGGTACCACTTATGGCGCGCTGTTACTCAGCGTGATAACTAGCTCTTTTTTTCATTCCCACCACCCACGATTTCGGCTTATGCAAAGTAGCCTACTACTATCGCAACGCTTCCGGCACCCTGCTGGCATCCTTGCGCTTCACTTATTTCTGGCAGCCCCCGTGGCTAGCATGGCGACGGCCCATGCCACACGGGTGCAAATTGTGCTGGAACGCAAAACCTCTATCAAGGTAGAGTCGCAAACTATCGAATCGGTGCTAGACCAGCTGGAAAAGCAACTGAATATCAAGTTTGTATACAGCCCCTCGCTCATCGGAGCCGACCGGCGCGTGACACTCCAGCTCGCCGACAAGCCCCTGACGCAGGTGCTGAACGAGCTGCTGGCTCCCCGCAAAATTCAATACGAGGTCCGCAACAATAGCATAGTTCTGAGCCAGGCAAAGTCAGCGGCCGCCGTGCCCGTGTCGGGCCGCGTGACCCAGGCTAACGGCGAAGGAATACCCGGAGTAACAGTCGTAGTAAAAGGTACCAACCAAGGCACCAATACCGACGCAGACGGGCGATTCACCATCAATGTGCCGGAGGGCAGCACGCTGGTATTCAGCAACGTGGGCTACGCCAAGCAGGAAGTGGCCATTACGGGGGCTACCAGTACCCTTGCCGTATCGCTGCGCGAAGACCAGCAGGCTCTGACCGAGGTAGTAGTAGTAGGCTACGGCACCCAGGAGCGCCAGAACGTGACGGGCGCCGTGGCGTCGGTATCGGGCCGGGCCATTGCGGCGCAGCCAGTAACCGACGGCGCCCAGGCCTTGCAGGGCCGCGCCGCGGGCGTAACCGTAACCCAAAACTCGGGGGCGCCGGGCGGTTCGGGTGGTACGACCATCCGGGTGCGCGGCATCACTTCTTCGGGCAATAACAGCCCGCTCTACGTAGTCGACGGCTTCCCGCTACCCGCTTCTGCCAACGGCGACGGCACCGAGATCAACACGATCAACCCCAATGACATTGAGACGATTGACGTGCTGAAAGATGCCTCGTCGACCGCTATTTACGGCCTGCGGGCGGCCAATGGGGTAGTGATCATTACTACCAAGCGCGGCAAAGCCGGCACTGCTAACCTCTCCTTTGACGGCTACGTGGGCCAGCAGCGCGTGTGGCGCGAAATCCCGCTGCTTAACGCTCAGCAGTTTGCGACCCTCAATAATGATGCTCGCACGGCGGGCGGCCTGGCGCTCATTCCGAAGTACGCCAACCCGGCTTCGCTAGAGACGGGTACCAACTGGCTGGACGCCATCTTCCGCCCGGCGCGTATTCAGAACTACGCCGTATCGGCTACCGGCGGCAGCGAAAAGGCCCGCTACGCCATCAGCGGCGGCTTTTTCCAGCAAGACGGCACCATCATCAACAGCGACTTCAAGCGCTTTACGATCCGGGCTAATGGCGACGTTAACCTGAGCAAGAAATTCCGCATTGGCAACACGCTGGCCTTAACGCACCAGGAAGACCACCCGCTCAACAACAACAACAACGAGTTTAGCGGCATCATCCAGCTCGCCTTGCAAGCCCCGCCCACGGCACCCGTGTACAACGCCGATGGCAGCTTCTACGAGTTTTCGGCAGCCGATAACTACGGCGAAGAAAACCCCGTGACGGGTGCGCTACGCCCCATCTTGAAAACCAATACCAACCGCGTTACGACCACGTTCTTTGCTGAGGTAGAGCCAGTGCAGGGCCTGCGCATCCGCAGCAACGTGGGCGCTGACTTAATCTTTACGCAGTACGACAACTTCTTCCCGTCGATTGTAGGCTCGTCGAAGTATCCGGCCTCACAGGCTAGCCTGAGTACCGGCTCGGGCTACAATCCCAGCTACCTCATCGAGAATACGGCGACCTACAATAAGCTATTTGCCGAAAAGCACAACCTGACGGTGCTGGTGGGGCAGTCGGCCCAGCAGTTTAACTACAGCTACGTGGGCGCCGGCCGGGTAGGCTACTCGCGTAATGACTTGCAGGTGCTTAACCAAGGGCCGGTTAACTCCCTGATTAATAACAACGGCAGCAACGGCTACTCGCGCTTGCTCAGCTACTTCGCTCGCGTCAACTACGAGTTTGCTGGCAAGTACCTGTTCTCGGCCATTGGGCGTTTTGATGGCTCGTCGGCTTTCGCGCAGGAAAACGCCATTGGCTTTTTCCCCGGCGTATCGGCCGGCTGGCGCATTTCGGAAGAAGATTTCCTGAAAGACAACACCACCGTCAGCAACCTGAAGCTGCGCGCTGGCTACGGCAAAGTAGGCAACCCGCTCAACGCCGGCACTTTTCAGTTCCTGTCTACCATCAACTCGACCAACCTCAACACCAATGGCGTGCCCGGCACGGCCTACGTATTTGGCACCGGCACCCAGAACCTAAATACCGGCGCAGCTCCTACTCGCCTGAATAGCAGCAGATTGGTATGGGAAAACAACATTCAGTACAACGTGGGCGTAGACCTGGGCTTGTTCCACGACCGGGTGCAGGCTACCGTGGACGTGTACACCCGCAAGTCGCCAAACCTGATTGCCTCGGTGCCGGTGAGCACCGTGTCGGGCACCTTCGAGAACATCAACCAGAACGCCGCTTCATCGGTGAACCGGGGCGTGGACCTGGCCATCACGACCAATAACTTCGTGAGCAGCGGCAACGGCTTTACCTGGTCAACGACGCTCAACTTCTCGCTTTACCGCAACAAGCTGGAGTCGCTGGGCAACGGCACTCCTTACTTCGGCCAGAGCAGCCGTGGTGGTAACCTGGTGCGCTACGCCCCCGACACTCCCTTCGGCTCGTTCTACGGCTACGTGGCCGATGGCCTCTTTCAGACGGCCGACGAGCTAGCCCGCCTTAATGCTGCTTCGCCCACGGGTAGCTACCAGACCTCGGGCACGGCTCCTGGCGACATCAAGTTCCGGGATTTGAACGGTGACGGCGTTATCAATGCCAGCGACCAGGCCTACATCGGTAATCCTAACCCCAGCTTCACGTACGGCCTGAACAACACGTTCAGCTTCAAAGGCATCGACCTGAACGTGTTTCTGCAAGGCTCACAGGGCAACGACGTGTACAACCTGAACCGCTACTACACCGAGGGCGGCCTCTACGGCGCTTCCAACGCCAGCACGCTGACCCTCGATCGCTGGACCGGCCCCAACACCAGCAACTTCGTGCCCCGCGCTGTATCTGGCGACCCCAACCAGAACCTGCGCATTTCGAGCCACTACGTGGAAAACGGCTCCTACATGCGCATCAAGCTGGTGACGCTGGGCTACAACCTGCCCAAGGACTGGTTTAGCAAGCTTGCCGCAGTAGAGCGGATTCGGGTGTATGTGAGCGCCCAGAACCTGGTGACCTTCACCAAATACAAGGGCTTTGACCCCGAGCTGGGCAACCAGGGCGGCAGCTTCGGCGTCGACCGCGGCATTTATCCGCAGTCGCGCACCCTGCTGGCTGGTGTCAACCTAGGCTTCTAAGCCTAACAGCCGCGCATTCATTTCCCATTGATTTTCTGATTACTATATCATGGCAACTATTAAACACCTGGGGGCTTCGCTGCTCACGCTGGGTTTGCTGGTGGGCACGAGCTGCACCAAAGAATACCTCGACGTAAAGCCTACCGATACCGTCACGGCGGAGAACTTTTATAAAACCCAAACCGACGCTATTCAGGCTACTAATGCGGCATATTCGCAGCTCCAGCAGAATGGCATGTTCAACTACTCGCTCTGGGGAATTGGTGACGTGATGTCGGACAACTCTTTTCTTGGTGGCGGCGGGGCGGCCGACGGCATCGAGTTTCAGCAGCTCGACAGCTACACCATCCCCACTACTAACCCGCTCACTACCAGCCACTGGCAACGGGCGTATTTGGGCATTGGCGAGGCTAACCAAGTGCTGCTGCACGTGCCCGACATTACGATGGATGCCACCATCAAAAACCGTTGCCTCGGCGAGGCCGAGTTCTTGCGGGCGCTCTACTACTTCTACCTCGTGCGGGGGTTTGGTGATGTGCCGCTGGTACTCACTCCGGCCCAGACGGCCGCCGAAGCGGCCAGCGTGACGCGCACCCCCACCGCGCAGGTGTACGCCCAAATCGTGAAGGACCTCACCGATGCCATCACCAAGCTACCCACCTCGTACTCGGGCGATGACGTAGGACGGGCCACTAAGTGGTCGGCTACGGCGCTGCTCGCCAAGGTGTACCTCACCCAAGGTGACCTGCCCAATGCGGCTACCCAGGCCCGCGCCGTCATTGCTAGCTCGGGCAAAAGCATGTGGCCCAACTTTGCCGATAACTTCAAAGTAGAAACCGAAAACGGCCAGGAGTCACTGTTCGAAGTGCAGTTTAAGAGCGGCCTCAGCAGCTACTCGACCGACGGGCCCGGCAGCGTGATGAACGAATTTTGGGGGGCGCGCTTCTACGGTAGCCCCTACGTAGTCTCATCGGGCGGCTACGGCTTCAACATACCTGAAAAGGACTTAGTAGCAGGTTACGGGGTGGGCGATACTCGCCGGGCCGCGACCGTTTTCGCCCCCGGCGATAAGTACCCCGATGGGCAGGTGCAGCCATCTTCCCCAACAGCCCTGCCCGGCGACCCGCTCTGCTACAACGTTCGCAAGCAGTACGTAGGCACCGTGAGCGTAAACAACTGGGATTCGCCACTCAATTTTCCGGTGTTGCGCCTTTCGGAGATGTATTTGATTCTGGCTGAGGCAGCTGGCCCTACGGGCGAAGGCGTTGAAGCCATCAATAAGGTACGCCGCCGCGCCTATGGCCTCGCCATCAACACGCCGGCGCCAGCCGTTGACCTGACCGCTGCTACTTCCAATTTCAAAGCGGCCGTTGTTCAGGAGCGCCGCCTAGAACTTGCCTTTGAGGACGACCGCTGGTATGATCTTAAGCGTACTGGTACGCTGGTCGCTACGATGACCGCGCAGGGCAAGTCCATTAAGGATTTCAACAACCTGCTGCCCATTCCGCAGAGCGAAATCAACGTGAATCCCAACCTGACTCAGAACCCGGGGTACTAACCTGCCCTGCCCTACCGAACGGCCGCTAGACATAGCGGCCGTTTGTTTTTCTGGCTGGCCTTACGCCTTGTATTATGTTGAATAAATCTCTTCTCTTAAGCTTTCTACTGGTAGCTCCTGGGCTAGCACTAGCCCAAACGGGTGCGGAATGGGTAACGACCACTGCCGCCGCGCCCTGGCGCCCCCAGCTGGCGCTGCGCCCGGCAACGACCACCACGAAAGCTGATGTAGAAATCAGTCTGGCTCAGCCGGCCCAAACCATCACTGGCTTCGGCGCCTGCTTTAATGAGCTGGGCTGGACGTCGCTGGCTTTGCTCAAACCCGCCGACCGCGAAACCGTGTTTCGGGAGCTGTTTGCGCCGTGCGTGGGGGCCAATTTCACCATCTGCCGGATGCCGATTGGGGCCAATGACTTCTCGCGCGATTGGTACTCGTACGACGAAACGCCCGGCGACTTTGCGATGCGCAACTTCAGCATTGCCAACGACCGCGAAACGCTCATTCCCTTCATCAAGCAGGCCCAGCGGCAGTACCCGGCCCTGCGTCTGTGGGCCTCGCCCTGGAGCCCGCCCACTTGGATGAAGTACAACCAACACTACGCCGCGGCGGCCGTGCTGCCCGAATACCGCAAGGTATTCCCGACCCTGGCCGACAACGGCCTGCCCGTCGACCGCCAGGGCAAAGAAGGCCATAACCTGTTCATTCAGGAGGATAAGTATTTCACGGCCTACGCGTTGTACTTCAGCAAATTTTTGGCAGCCTACCGCCAGGAAGGCATCAACATCGGCATGGTAATGCCCCAAAACGAGTTCAACTCGGCGCAGGTATTCCCCAGCTGCCCCTGGACGGCCACCGGGCTGGCCCGTTTTATCGGCTACCTGGGGCCGCAGCTCAAATCCTCCCATACGGAGCTGTTCTTCGGCACCATGGAGCGGCCCACCGAAGCGCTGGTCGATACCGTGCTCACTGACCCGCGCAGTGCGCCCTACGTGCGCGGCGTGGGCTTTCAGTGGGCCGGCAAGGGAGCCATTGCGGGCATTCACCGGCGCTACCCGGCGCTGGCGCTCTACCAGAGCGAGCAAGAGTGCGGCGATGGCAAAAACGACTGGAAGTACTGCGTCTATACCTGGGGGCTGCTGAAGCACTACCTCACCAGCGGCGCCAATGCCTATCTGTACTGGAACATCGCCCTCAAGCAAGGCGGTCTGAGCCGCTGGGGCTGGAGCCAAAACTCGCTGGTGACCGTGGATGAAGCCACGCACAGCTACCAGTGGACGCACGAATACTACCTTCTCAAACACTTGAGCCACTACGTATTGCCGGGCGCCAAGCGGCTAGCCACCAGCGGCGCCTTCGACAATGTGCTGGCTTTCCAAAACCCTGACAAAAGCGTGGTTGTGGTGGCGCAGAACGCCGACGCCGCGGCCCGTACCGTCACCATTCGGCTGGGCCAGCGCGTGTTCACGCCGCAGCTGCCCGCCGATTCCTTTAGCACCCTCGTGCTGCGCTAGCATTTCTCTTCATTTCCACTCCGTACTACTATGGTATTCCCCTTACCGAAACGCATACTTCGCCCCGGTTTTGCTGGGTCGGCATCCTTGCGCTGGCTAGCTCTGGCCGCCCTACTCGGTAGCACCGCCCCAGCCCTGGCCCAAACCAAGAGCGCTCCCCAGTTTGGCAAAGCCACCATGAAGGAAGTGCTGGCCGCCCTCACTACCGAGGAAAAAGTGCAGCTGGTGGTCGGCATGGGCTTTTATCCCGCGGGCTTTCCGGAAGGCCTGCTGCCCCCCGGCAACCCCGGCGACCGGGAAGTGCCCGAAAAAGTACCCGGCGCGGCCGGCCGTACCCACGCCATTGCCCGCCTCGGTATTCCATCGCTCACGCTCTCCGACGGCCCGGCCGGCGTGCGCATCGACGCCGTTCGGGGGAAAGACAGCACCAGGACGTACTACGCCACGGCCTTTCCGGTAGCCACGCTGCTGGCCTCGACCTGGGATACGGCTATGGTGCACCGCGTGGGCGTGGCTTTTGGCAGCGAAGTGCGCGACTTTGGCATCGACGTGCTGCTGGCCCCGGGCATGAACATCCACCGTAACCCGCTGGGTGGCCGCAACTTCGAGTATTACTCCGAAGACCCGGTGGTGGCCGGCAACATGGCCGCGGCCTTCGTCAACGGCATCGAGTCGAACGGCGTGGGCACGTCCATCAAGCACTTTGCGCTCAACAACCAGGAGTTTAATCGCATGCAGCTCAACTCGCAGATCAACGAGCGGGCCCTGCGCGAAATCTACTTAAAAGGCTTCCAGATTGCCGTTAAAAAGTCGCAGCCCTGGACGGTTATGTCGTCGTACAACAAAATCAACGGCACGTATACTTCCGAAAGCCCCGACCTACTGACCAGCCTGCTGCGCCAGGAGTGGGGTTTTAAAGGGCTGGTAATGACCGACTGGTACGGTGGCAAAAACGCGGTAGCCCAGCTCAAAGCCGGCAACGACCTGCTGGAGCCCGGCACCGCCGCCCAAACGCAGGCCATCTTGGCGGGGCTCAAAAACGGCCAGCTTACGCCCGCCCAGCTCGATGCGAACGTGACCCGCGTGCTGGAGCTAGTGCTAAAGTCGCCCACTTTCAAAGGCTATAAGTACAGCAGCCAGCCCGCCCTCAAGGCCAACGCCGCCGTGGCCCGCCAGGCCGCCGCCGAGGGGATGGTGCTGCTGCGCAACGAGGCCAAAACCCTGCCACTAGCCCCCGGGCGCAAAGTGGCGATGTTTGGCAACACCGCGTACGAACTTATCGCGGGCGGTACGGGCAGCGGCAACGTCAACCGCGCCTACACCATCTCGCCCGCCCAGGGCCTAAGCAGCGCAGGCTACGCCGTCGATGCTGCCCTGAGCCAGGCTTATGCGCAGCACCTGCGCGCCGAAAAAGCCAAGCTGCCCAAAACCCGCGGCTTGCTCGACCCCGCCCCCGTACTAGCCGAAATGACGGCCGCCGCAGCGCTCATGCAGCAGCAAGCCCAACAGGCCGACGTGGCCCTCGTGACACTGGGCCGCAGTGCCGGCGAAGGTGGCGACCGCCAGGAAGCTGATGACTTCACGCTCAGCGCGGCCGAGCAAGCCCTGCTCAAGCAGGTGGCTACGGCCTTCCACGCACAGGGCAAGAAAGTAGTGGTCGTCCTCAACACCGGCGGCGTGGTAGAAGTAGCGAGCTGGCGCGGCCAGGCCGACGCCATCTTGCTGGCCTGGCAGCCCGGCCAGGAAGGCGGCAATGCCATCGCCGATGTGCTCAGCGGCAAAGTAAACCCGTCGGGTAAGCTCGCCACTACCTTTCCAATGGCTTATAAGGATGTGCCGTACAGCAGCGAGTTTCCGGGCAAAGCGCTGGCTAGCACCGGCGCTGACAATGAGCTAATGGGCCGACCTTCGGAGAATTCTTACCAGGAAGGCATCTACGTAGGCTACCGCTACTACAACACCTTCAAGGTGAAGCCGGCCTACGAGTTTGGCTACGGCCTGAGCTACACCACCTTCACCTACAGCCCACTAAAGCTGAGCGCGCCCTCGCTCACGGGCAGCATCACGGCTAGCCTCAGCGTTACCAACAGCGGCCCCGTGGCGGGCAAAGAGGTGGCGCAGCTCTACGTGCACGCCCCGGCCGGCGCGCTAGCCAAGCCCGAGAGCGAGCTCAAAGCCTTCGCCAAAACCCAGCTGCTAGCCCCCGGCCAGTCCCAAACCCTCACGTTCACCCTCACCGCCGCCGACCTGGCCTCGTACCACACCGCTACCGAAGCGTGGATTACTGACGCGGGCACTTACTCGGTCCGTATCGGCGCCTCAGCGCTCGCCATCAAGCAAGCCGCCACCTTCCAAGTCCCCAAGCAAGTGCTGGTGCAGCAGAGCCGCAAGCTGCTAGCGCCGCAGCAAGCCGTGCCTGAGCTAAGCGTGAAATAGAACATAAACCCGGTAAAAAAGAACGTCATGCCGAGCTTTAGCAAAGCACCTCTACTGGCTAGTAACCCTAGCGGCTACGGTAGAGATGCTTCGCTAAGGCTCAGCATGACGTTCTCTTATCTTTCTATTAAAGGTCAGCTGCTGCTAGCATCTAGAGCAGTTTCACAATCGGTGTACGTGCTAGTTGCACCGTGGACTCTAAAAACTGCTCTAGTTGTCCGTAACGGGCACGCGGGGCTCGTTCGGGTTTGGCTGGGGCACGCCGGCATCTTGTAGTTTCTTCCGGCTGGCAATGAGGCCGATGGTCGCCGCTAGGCCAGTCGCTACGACTACGCCGGCCACCACCGGGTGAATGCTGGCGCGGGTGTAGAGGCTGGTTTTCATGACGTGGCCGGGGTTGTTGCCGTGCACCTTGGCGTGCGGGCCATTGGGGCGGCGTAGCGAGCCGGCGGGGTCCACGGCCTTGGTGCCTTCCTGCTTTTGCTGGGCCACGCCGGTTTTGGCGTTCATCCAGTCGAGCGCGCCGGGAGCAAATTTGTTGATAGTGCTGAGCAGTTTTCCGCCGCCACCGACATAGATGTCGCGTACTTGGTGCGTGGCCGCGTGCAAAATGGCTTTGGCAACTTCCTCCGGCGCATACACGGGCTGGGGCAGCTTGGGCTTCTCGGCCAGGTAGTTGCGGGCGTGCTCGGGGAAGGGCGTGTTGATGGCCGACGGCTTGATGAGCGTCACCGACACGGGCGCTTTCTCGGCGGCTAGCTCCATGCGCAGCGCATCGGTGAATCCCTTCACGGCGTGCTTGCTCGACGCGTACATCCCCTCGATGGGCATCGACACGTCCGACGCCTCGCTACCGAGGTTGATGAGCGCGCCACCGTGCTTTTTGAGGTGCTTAATGGCTTCGAGCGAGCCATTGACGATGCCCCAGAAATTGGTATCGTAGAGGCGCTTGAAGTCTTCCAGGTTGCCCTGCTCCAGCTTGCCCCACATGCCTACCCCGGCATTATTCACCCAGGTATCGAAGCCGCCAAAGTTGGCGTGGGCGGCCTCATGAATGCGGTGCACCGCGGCCGGGTCGGCCACATCGGCGGCTACGGTGACCACGCGGCCGCCCAGCTGCCGGGCTACGGTGTCGAGGTCGGCCTGCGAGCGGGCGGCGAGCACCAGGCGGGCGCCGGCTTTGGCGGCCGCCTGGGCCGTGGCGAGGCCGATGCCGCTGGTGGCCCCGGTAATAACGATAATCTGTTGGTCGAGCGGTTTGAGCTTAACGGACATGGGCAAGAGAAGTAAGGATGGAAAAGCGGGGCCGAGTGGCGGCCTACCGCTTTCCTGTACGGCCCACCGCGCGAAATGGATAAGGCCGCGGTTAGCAGCCGGCGAGGCCAGCCCTACCTTTGGGGCTCTATTCCCAACCCTGGCTAATGGCGGATTCCTTTTCTCAACCAACTGCTCCCAAAAACCTGGCCCTGCTGGGCTCCACGGGCTCGATCGGCACGCAGGCGCTCGACGTGGTGCGCGAGCAGCGCGGGCGCTTCCGGGTGGTGGTGCTCACGGCCGGGCAGCAGTGGCAGCTACTGGTGCAGCAGGCCCAGGAGTTTCGGCCGGCAGCCGTGGTTATCGCCGACGAATTTTACCAAGCAGTAAAAGCCGCCCTGGCTGGCCAGCCCGAGACCCAGGTGCTGGCCGGCCCTGCCGCGCTGGCCGAAGTAGTGCAGCGCGCCGACGTGGAGGTGGTGCTCACGGCCCTGGTGGGCTACGCCGGCCTGGTGCCCACGGTGGCGGCCATCCGGGCGGGCAAAGACATTGCGCTCGCCAACAAGGAAACGCTGGTAGTAGCCGGCGAGCTGGTAACCAGCCTGGTGCAGCAGCACGGCGTAAAATTACTACCCGTCGATTCGGAGCACTCAGCTATTTTTCAGTGCCTGGTGGGCGAAGAGCTGAACCCACTGGAGAAAGTAATTCTCACCGCCTCGGGTGGCCCTTTTCGAGGGCGCGGGGTGGCTGAGTTGGTTCACATCACCAAGGCCCAGGCCCTCAAGCATCCCAACTGGACGATGGGCGCCAAAATCACGATCGATTCGGCCACGCTCATGAACAAGGGCCTGGAAGTAATTGAAGCTAAGTGGCTTTTTAACCTGCGCAACGACCAGATCGACGTGGTAGTGCACCCGCAGAGCATTGTGCATTCGCTGGTCCAGTTTGCCGACAGCTCGCTCAAAGCTCAGCTCGGGCTGCCCGACATGAAGCTGCCCATCCAGTATGCGCTGGGCTACCCGGCCCGGCTGCGGAATGCTTTCCCCCGGTTTTCGTTTCTGGACTATCCTACGCTCACTTTCGAGGCGCCCGACCTGGCTACCTTTCGCCACCTGCCGCTCGCCTACGCGGCCATGCAGCGCGGCGGCACGGCGGCCTGCACCCTCAACGCGGCCAACGAGGTAGCAGTGGCCGCATTTTTGCAAGATCGGGTGAGCTTTTTGGGCATGGCCGACCTGGTGGGCGAGTGCCTGGAAAGGGTGCCGTATCTTGCGGCCCCAACCTTGGCCGACTACGCCGCCACCGACGTTGAAGCGCGGCGGGTAGCGGTTGGGTTAATTAAAAATTGAGAAGTAAAAATTAAATGCTTCGGGGCAACTCGCAGTGAATCAATTTTTAGTGACGATTTTTTAATTTTTCAATTCTAAATTTTTAATTCTTTTCCCTCCTTTGGAAATTCTGATTATGATTGGCCAGCTGGTGCTGGGCCTTTCGCTGCTAGTAGGCTTGCACGAGTTTGGGCACTTTGCCTTCGCCAAGCTATTTAAGATTAAAGTCACCAAGTTTTACATCTTTTTCGACTTCCTCTTTCCGCTTCCCAACGTCCTCAATTTCAGCTTACTGAAAAAGAAAGTTGGCGAAACGGAGTACGGCATTGGCTGGTTTCCGCTGGGCGGCTACGTGGCCATCCATGGCATGGTCGACGAAACGCAGGATGCCGACGCGCTCGCCGGCCCGCCGCAGCCCGACGAGTTTCGGGCCAAACCCGCCTGGCAGCGCCTGCTGGTGATGCTGGGCGGCATCATCATGAACGTGATTACGGGCATTGTCATTTTTACGGCCCTCACTTATAAGCTGGGTGAAAGCTACCTGCCCGCCACCGAGGCCCGCTACGGCGTGACCACGACCAAGCTGGGCCGCGACATCGGCTTTCGCACCGGCGACCAGATCGTAAAAATCAACGGCCGGCCGTTTACCGAGTTCAACGACGTGTATAGCCCCGACGTGCTGCTCAACAACGAGAGCTACTATACCGTGGAGCGCAATGGCCAGCTCATCGACCTGCCCAAGCTGCCCAAGAGCTTTTTTGCCAGCCTCAACAAGCAGGGCGACAGCGCGTTCTTCGTGGAGCCGCGCACGCCCTTCACCCTGGCCGAAGTGCCCGCTGGCCTGCCCGCCGCCAAGGCCGGCCTGAAAGTGGGCGACCGCATCACCCAGATTGGCAGCACGCCCATCCGCTACTATGACGAGCTGCTGCACACCCTGCCCCACTACAAAGGCCAAACGGTGCCCGTGAAGGTGGAACGCGGCGGCGCGGCGCTCACGCTGCCCGTAGCCGTGAGTGCCGCCGGCAAAATCGGCATTCGCCAAAAGCCGGAGCTCAACTTTAGCACCCGCTACTACAATTTGGGCCAGTCGGTGCCGCAGGGTACCAAGCAGGCTTTCGGCGTTATCATGCTGCAAGCCAAGGCTATCGGTAAGATTTTGAAGCGCGAAGTATCGGCCTCCGAGAGCCTGGGCGGCCCCGTCGAAATCGCCCAGCAGTTTGGCGGCGTCTGGAACTGGCCCCACTTCTGGAGCCTGGTGGGTACGCTGAGCATGGTGCTGGCTTTCATGAACCTGCTGCCCATTCCGGCCCTCGATGGCGGCCACGTGCTGTTTTTACTCTACGAGATGATTCTGCGCCGCAAGCCGTCAGACAAATTCCTCGAAAACGCTCAGCGCGTAGGCACCGTGTTGATTTTGGCGCTGATGTTCTACGTCATCGTCGTCAAGCAAGTAGCCAAGTTTTTTTAAGCCGCTGGCTAGCGGTCTTTTGCTCGCCCACCATGATGCCTCGCTTTGCGCTCGTGCTGCTGTTGCTGGGCCTGCCTGCGTTGGCAGGCAGCCGCCACGCCTACCACTCCAGCATCCTGGAGCTCAAGCTAAACCCGGAAAAGCAGCAAGTTGAGCTGGCGCTCAAGGTTTTTACCGACGACTTTGAGCGGGCGCTGTCGCAGGGCCGGCCCAAGTCCGTGAACCTGCGCGACGCAAGCACCCTGCCCCTGGCCGAGGTATATCTGCACCAGCACCTCAAGCTAAGCCTGCCCGCCGCGCCGCGCCAACCCCGCCGGCCACTCGACGTGCAGTTTCTGGGGTTGCAGCCCGAAAAGGATGCCTACTGGCTCTACGCCAAAGTGCCCCTGCCCCACCCTACCAAGGAGCTGCTGCTAAACCAAAGCATGCTGCTAGACCTGTTTTCGGACCAGATGAACATCGTGAATGCCGAAGGCAACGGCAAGAAAACCAGCGCCCTGCTGCGTAGCGGCCACGAAGAGGAAGTACTGAATTTTTAGAGCTGGCCAGGAAGGAGTAGCTCGCTAAAAAACCCGCTGGTTATCCTTTGCAAGCTTAGGATGGCCAGCGGGTTTCTCATTGCAAGAAGTGCAGCTACCCCGCGCTCGCCTCTTTCAGCCACTCGCAAAACGGCCCCAGCGCCCGCAACGCCGCCAGCACGTGCGCCCGAAACTCCCCTGGCTTGAGGCGATGCGCCTCGACATCGGGCACCGAGTGGCTGAGCAAGAAGCTCTTGTGGTGCAGCCACGCCGCGTCGGGGTGGCTGGCCTCGTAGCCAGGTGGCATTTTCTTGAGCTGCTCGCCCGCCAGGCCCTGCGGAAAATACTGCTGGGCGGCGGGCGTAGCGAGCAGGCGGTGCAAGTCGGCGGCTTGGTAGTCGATTTCCTGGCGCACGGCGGCGAGCTGCTCCTTGGTGGGTTCGTAGAGGCCACCGGCCACTAGGGTTTGGCCACTGGGGCCCACTTGCACGTAGCGGCCGGGCGCGTCGCCATGCTTGCCACCAGCGGCGAAATAGGCCGAGAAATGAGTTTTGTACGGCACTTTCACTTTGGAGAAACGCACGTCGCGGTAGATGCGGAAGGTGCACTTTTTGGGGTCGAGGCCGGCCAGCGCGGGCTCCTCCTGCGCCAGCTCGGCTAGCCAGTGCGCCACATCCTGCTCAAAATCGGTGCGCAGCTGGTCGTAAGTTGCCTTGTGCGCCTGAAACCAGTCGCGCTCATTGTGCTGAGCCAGGTCTTGGAGAAAATCGAGGAGGGCGGCAGGGTTCATATGGGCAAAGATGCGGCTGGCAGCCGGAAGGCTCTGGCAGGATTACTCCGCTAGGCCTCCACTACGCCACCCACCTCGTGGCGGCGGGTTGGGCCGAGCGGCATCCGCAGTTGCAGGCGGCCCGGGGCGGACGCGCGGCCGCCCAAGCCGGCCCCGGCGTGGTAGCACTGGCCGGGCAGCTAGCCACCCGGCACGGTTTTTTCGTTTGGGCAAGCAGTACCATTTCTTGCTTTGCTGATGCGCCGGCTTTTGTTTTTGCTGAACTGCCTCTTTTTATCATCCCAACTGGCTAGCGCTCAGCGGCCTACTGATTTATGGTATTTTGGGCGCCAGGCGGGGCTGAGCTTTGCTAGCGGCACGCCCACTCCGCTGCTCGATGGGGCCATGACGACCTACGAGGGCTGCGCCGTAGCCACTACCAAGCGCGGCGAGCTGCTTTTTTACACCGACGGCCAAACCGTGTGGAACCGCCAGCACCAGCCCATGCCCGGGGGGCGCCGTCTCATGGGCTCGGGCAGCAGCGCGCAGTCGGCGCTCATCGTGCCCGACCCTGGCTCGGGCAATATTTTTTACACCTTCACGGTGGCGCCCCAGGGCGGGCCCGACGGCCTGCGCTACTCGGTGGTAGACATGACGCGTGCCAACGGCCTGGGCGACGTACCGCGCATCAACCTGCTTCTACTCACGCCCGTAGCCGAGAAGCTGGCCGCCGTGCGCCACGCCAATGGCCGCGACGTGTGGGTGGTGGCCCACCGCTGGAACTCCAACGCCTTCCTTAGCTACCTCGTCACGGCCGATGGCGTGCGCACGGGCAAGCCCGTCTTCAGCAACGTGGGTAGCATGAACGCCGGCCCCGGCCGCAATGCTATCGGCACGCTCAAGTTTTCGCCCGATGGTACCAAGCTGGCGACGGCCATCTGGCGCGAAAGCAACAAGTTTGAGGTCTATAACTTCGACCGTACTACCGGCCAGGTGAGCAACCCGCGCAGCTTTGGGCCCTACCTGGAAGCCTACGGCGTCGAGTTTTCGCCCGATGGCACCAAGCTCTACGGCACCTGCAACGGCAACAGCAATGCCACCAGCACCAGCGGCACCAGCAGCGAAACCCAGGTGTGGCAGTTCGACTTGGCTACCAAGGCCGCCGTGCAGGTGGGCCACTCGGCCAACCACAAAATCGGGGCCTTGCAGCGCGGGCCCGACGGCAAGATCTACGTGGCTCGTGAGGATAATTCCTTTCTCGGCGTCATCGAAAAGCCGAATGCCAGCGGCAAGGCGTGCAACTACGTCGATGATGGCCTGAAACTGGGCGGGCGCCGGAGCAAGCTTGGGCTGCCCGGCTTCATCACCGAGCCATAGAATGAGTGGTTAGTTTGGGTAAGTTTTCGGGGGCGTGCGGCGGAACCAACGGCCGAGCAAGGTTATTTTGCACAAAAAACTGCGTATGAACTTATTCTTTTCGAAAAAACTGCGCCGCATGCCCGCGGCCCTGTTGGGCATGTTAGCGGCAGGCCTGCTCACCACGGCTTGCATGAAGGACAGTGCCACGGCAACCCCCGACTACAGCGCGACCGATGACGCAACCATCACCAAGTACCTAGCCAGCAACTCGATAACCACTGCTCAGAAGCAGACCTCGGGGCTGTACTACGTGCCGCTGGTGACGAATACGGCCGCTACGCAGCCCGTGGCCGGCAATACCGTATCGGTGCTTTACACGGGCCGGCTGCTGGACGGCACCATTTTCGATGCCACATCACAACACGGCAACGTACCCTTTAGCTTCCAGCTAGGGGCTGGGCAGCTTATTACAGGCTTCGACGAAGGCACCTCGCTGATGCACGTCGGCGACTCAGCGGTGTTCCTTATTCCGTCGGGGCTGGCTTACGGCCCAAATAGTAGCGCGACGATCCCGGCCAACTCGATATTACGCTTCAACACCAAGCTGGTAGACGTGAATTTCGTCCTCACCGACGATAAGCTCATCAAAAATTACCTGGCCCTCAACTCCATCACGACTGCCCAGAAGCAGGCCTCAGGGTTGTATTTCGTGCCGGGCGTCACCAATCCTGCCGCGGCCACCACGCCGGGCAAAACGGTGTCGGTGCTATACACCGGCAAGCTGCTCGACGGTACGATATTCGATGCTTCGTCGCAACATGGCAATGCGCCGCTCACCTTTGTCGTAAATGCCACTCCCAAGCAAGTTATCTCGGGTTTCGACGAGGGTATTGGCCTCATGCACAAGGGCGACAAGGCTACGCTGCTCATCCCTTCCAACCTGGCCTACGGCTTTGCGGGTAAGGGTACTGCTATTCCGGCCAATACTGTCCTGCGCTTCGATGTGGAGGTGACTGACGTGCAGTAAGCTGCATCATACTGGCAATAAGGATATAAGCTCGTTTGGCAGTCGCCAAACGAGCTTATTTTTGCAGGGCTAATCCAGCTCTAGCTTTTCCCGCCACTCTTCCACCGCAGCCCGCCTCACTGGCTAGCTTCCTCTGCACCCAGCCATCGGCTAGTCCGTTGGTAAAGGTGAAGCGTGGGTAGTGGTTGTATTTTGCGGCCGTGCCTGCTCCTACTCTTTCCGCCACCGACTACGCCCAGGGCCTGCTAGCCGGGCAGCGCGGCACCCTGGCTCGCGCCATCACGCTGGTCGAAAGCACGTTGGCCGAGCACCAAGCCTTGGCGCAGGCGGTGCTGCAAGCGGTGCTGCCGCACACTGGCGGCGCGCTGCGGCTGGGCATTACGGGCGTGCCGGGCGTGGGCAAAAGCACTTTTATTGAAGCCTTGGGGCTGTATTTGGTCGAAAAGCTGGGCAAGAAGCTGGCGGTGCTAGCCGTGGACCCCAGCTCGCCGCGGGGCGGGGGCAGCATTTTGGGCGACAAGACCCGGATGCCGCAGCTCACGCTGCACCCGCGGGCGTTCATCCGGCCCTCGCCGGCCAGCGGCAGCCTGGGCGGCGTGGGCCGCGCCACCCGCGAGGCCCTGCTGCTGTGCGAAGCCGCCGGCTACGACGTTATTTTCGTCGAGACCGTGGGCGTGGGCCAGAGCGAAGTGGCCGTGCACGGCATGGTCGATTTTTTCCTGTTGCTGATGCTGGCCGGCGCCGGCGACGAGCTGCAAGGCGTAAAGCGCGGCATCATGGAAATGGCCGATGCGCTGCTCATTACCAAAGCCGACCAGGGCAACGAGGTGGCGGCCCGCCGTGCCGCCCGCGACTACGAGGGCGCCTTGCACCTGTTTCCGCCCGCGGCGTCGGGCTGGGCGGTGCCCGTGCGTACGTGTTCGGCCGTCAGCGGCGAGGGCCTGCCCGAAGCCTGGCAGCTTGTTGAGGATTACGCCGCCCAAACCCAGGCCAGCGGCTACTGGCAGCAGCGCCGCGCCCAGCAGCAATTGCAGTGGCTAGCCGAGGCCGTGCGCCAGGCGTTGGAGGCGCAGTTTTACGGGCGGGCGGGCGTGCAGAGCACCTTACCGGGGGTGCAGGCGGCCGTGGCTGATGGGCAGCTTACGCCGTGGGCCGCGGCTAGCCAGCTGCTGGGCGAGCTATGAAGTAGCGAGCAAGCGCGTCAGCCGCTCTTGCCAGGATCTTGATAGAAAAGGAGTTGCCAGCAAGGCGTGCACTTTGGCCAGGTCGGGCGGGCCGGGCGCCAGGCAATCGACCATATCCTGAATAGTGGCTTCGTGCGCTGATGCCTGCACGAGCGTAATGGCGTCCCCAGCCTGGATGATACCCGGCTGCTGCACCCGAAAGTAAATGCCGCTTCGACGCGCCAGCTCAAACTCGCGCACGATGCTCGGCCGCGCCAACCGCAGACCGAGCTTCACGCAGGGCCGCCGCGGCTGCACGGCCATCAGCACGGCCGTACCCAGCTGAAAGCAGTCGCCGACCCGCACGGCGGGCTCTAGCAAGCCCACTGTGGTCAGGTTTTCGCCAAAGGCCCCCGGTACGAGCTGGGCGGCCGGCAGGTAGTGCTGCCAGTAGGCCCAGTGCTCCTGCGGGTAGGCATACACGGCCTTATCGCGCCCGCCGTGCACGCGCAGGTCGGCCTGGCCGTCGCCCGCCAAGAGCTCGGCGTGCACCGCCACCGGCCCGGCTACGGGCTGCTTAAAAATGCTCGTACGCACGGTTTTACCCTGCCAAAGCAGGTCCTGCGGCAGCGCAGTGTTTACGGAGACTAGTTGCATCGTGCGAAGTAAGGCCAGCGCAGAGAGAATACGACTTGCCTTGGGTTTCAGCTCAAGTAGCTAGCGCTTTTTCGCGCTGGTTTTGGGTAAGTTTACTTGCTGTTACTGTCACTTATTAGCGCCAGTGTTCGTTAGCTGCGCACACCTTAGCCCGCACCCATGCCCGTTCGCCAATACCCTACCCTGCACGCTTATCTGGAAGGCAACCGCCGCCTCACGCCCGAGTACGACGACGTGGTGCTGGAAGTAGTGGAAGGCCACTTGCCACCCGACCTGGTCGGCACCCTGCTGCGCAATGGCAACGGCCACTTTGAGCAACACGGGGTACTTTACGAGCACCTGTTCGACGGCGACGGCATGGTGGCGCGCTTCCGGTTTGATGGGCAGCGGGTGATGTACCGCAACCGCTACGTGCGCACCGACGAGTTTGTGGCCGAGGAGGCCGCCGGGCGCATGCTCTACCGCAGCTTTGGCACCAACCTGCCCGGTGGGCTGCTCGCCAATTTTGGCAAAACCCAGTTTAAGAACACCGCCAATACCAGCCTGGTGGAGCACGGCGGCCACCTACTCGCCCTGTGGGAAGGCGGCCTGCCCCACGCCCTCGACCCCGAAACCCTCGCCACGCTCGGCCGCTTCGACTACGGCGGGATGCTGCGCAACCAGTTTGGGTGGCTCGACCGGCACATCACGCCCGAAATGCCATTTTCGGCCCACCCCAAAGTGCATCCCACCACCGGGGTGCTGCACAATTTTGGCACCGTGGCGGGCACCAAGCACCGGCTGGTGCTGTACGAGGTGAGCCCGGCCGGAGAGGCCCGAATAGCCCACGTGCTTCCTATGCCCGAGGCCACGTTTGCCCACGATTTTGTGCTGACCCAGAGCGGGCACCAGGTATTTTTTCTGGTGCCGGTGGCCTTTGATATTTTTCGGGCGCTGGCGGGTTTTGCGTCGCCGGCCGCCTCCATGCTGGTCGATTCGAGCCAGCAAACGCAGATTGTGGTAGTAGATCCGGCTGGCACCGTGCAACGGCTGCAAACCGATTTCGGCTTTGTTTTCCACTTCGTGAATGGCTACCAGGACGCCGATGGTACGCTGGTGGTCGACGCGCTGATGCTCGACAACTACCCCGACTCGGCGGGCGCCAAGGCCTACCTGGCCGGCTATATGCCCGACGACCAGCCCCAGGCGAAGTTCGTGCGCTTCCGGCTCGACCTGGCGGCCGGCACCGTGGCCCGGCAATCGCTCACCGACTGCGAGGGTGAGCTACCCGAAATCAACCCCGACCGGGTGGGCCAGCCTTACCGCTACACCTGGACTATTGGCCGGCCCCTCGACTCCCCCATCCCCATGTTTGACCACCTGCTCAAGGTCGACGTGCAAACCGGCGAAGTGCGCTATGCCCACGCACCCGCTACCATGTGCAGCGAGCCCGTGGTGGTGCCCCGCCGCGCGGGCGATGACCAGCCCGGCGCCCGCGAAGACGACGGCTACCTCGTCTACCTGCGCTTCGAGGCGGCCACCAACACCACCGACCTGCTCGTAGCCGACGCCGCTGATCTGCGCACACTGGCCCGCTTGCGGCTGCCGCACAACATTCCGATGGGCTTCCACGGGATGTGGCAGGAGGGCTAGCCGCGCCGGGGCCGCAGCGTGAGGTAGTCGAGGTAATATAAGACCTTGACCGACACGTTATTATTATGCGGCGTGTTCACAGTATTGGTTAGGTTGTCGAAGTAGAGCGGCGTCGCCTCATTGCCTTCCAGGAAGGTGGCCTGGGCGTTTTTCCACACCACGCTCACCTGCGAGCCGGGCGCAAACCACCACACCAGGGCGGCGTCGATGTTGAAGGCGTTGTAGCTGTTGTCGTGGTTGCGCTGGTAGCCGGGCAGGCTTTCTTCGGTGCCGCCGGGGCGCAGGCGGGCAAAGTCGTAGTAGTGCACTGTGCTCACGTAGTGCCGGGTGCGCATGGTGAAGGACAACCGGTTGGTGAACGTGTAGTTGAGCGCCAGCGTATTGGTGAGCGTCAGCACGTTGCGGCGGCCCAGCAGCACGTCGCCCGCCAGCGCGTCGCGGTAGAGCACATCCTGCGGATAGGCGTCGCTGAAGCCATCGTTCACGTAACCTATCTGATTCACTTTCAAGGAGTAGTCGAATGTGTAGCGCACATTCAGCTTGTCGTTGACGCGGTAGCGCGGGCTGAGGGTGAGGCCGTAGCCCTGGCGGCTCGGGCGGTCGGCCAGCCGGCCATCCAAGGCGTAGGCCCGCACGCCCACATTCACATCGTAGGCCAGCTTCTTGCGGTAGTCCGACGAGGCGTAGGCGCCCAGGTTGGCACTGCCCGGCACCAGCACGTAGTAGTCGCCCAACGGGTAGGTGCGCGGCTCGTAAAAGTCGCGCTTGGTGGGGTCAACGTTCAGGTTGAAGCCAACCGAGAGAAAGCTCTTGGTAAACGTGGTGTTGGCGCTGCCGTAGAAGCCGTAGTTCTGGTACAGCAACGGCCGGAACAGCAGCGAGTGGTAGATACCGGCCGAGGTGTAGAGGTTGTTGACTTTCCAAAACGGCTGGTACTTATTGTAGTTCACGTTCACCGACTGGCTCACGTTGTTGTTGCCAAACAGAATGCCGAGGTCGTTGGGATTATAGCTATTCGACTCGATGCCGTGGTCCACGTTCCAAGTGAAATTGCCCGAGATCTTGCCGTAGTTCAGGTAGTATTTGTAGCCGTTGCGGTCGTCGATCGGGGCAGCCGAGTTCAGCACCTGCCCGCGCCGCTGCGAGTAGTTGAGCTGGCCGGTGAGGGCGTACTGGTTCTTCTTATCGACAAAGCGAAACAAGCCGGCCGTCACGTTGGCGTCGTAGGTGCTGCCGGCGCGCGTCACGTTGGTGTTGATGAGCGATACGTACGAGTTGTGCGGCAGGCTCTGGTCGAGCACCACGATGTTGTAGTTGGTCAGCGGCTGGGTGAGCACGTTGCGCTCGCGGCCGCTGGCCGAGTCCTGCACCGTGGCGTAGCTAGCCGCCGCCACGGCATTGAACACCCCGATACCCAGGCCTTTACTGGTGCGCCCCGATACCTTGGTGGCGTTGAGCAGGCGCGTCACGCCGGGGTTTTGGTACACAAACTCGCCCTTGGCCAGCTGCCCGCTCACGTCATCGAAGCCCAGCGGCTGCGCCCCCACCCGCCGCGAATAAAACAGCCCGCCCTTGTTGAAGAGCTCGGTGCCTTCGGTGAAAAACGCCCGGTTTTCCTGGTACTGCACCTCAAAGGGCGAAAGGTTAAGCACTTGGTTATCACTGATCGTCTGGCCAAAGTCGGGGATCAGCGTGGCGTCGAGCGTAAAGCTCTCGTTGATGCCCCATTTCACGTCGGCCCCACCGTTGAAGCTGGTGCTCATGTTGCGCTTGCCCTGCTCGTTGTAGGGGTAGTGGTTGGCGTAGGTGCTCACGTAGGGCGTAAGCGAGAGGCGCAGCGGCGGGTGCAGCTTTTCCAGATTGGTCAGCTCGCCCCACTGGTTTACGAAGCCATCGACGCTGGGCTTCACTTCGCTCCAGAAAAATTGCTGGTTGTCTTTCTTGCGCTGGCGCATAAAGTTGACGCCCCAGTTCTGCACGTCGGCCGCCGCAAAGCGAATGGCCGAGTACGGAATGCGCAGCTCTACGCTCCAGCCCTTGCCATCGGGCAGCGGGGCTACGTGGCTGTCCCACACGGCGTTCCAGGCGCCGTCTTCACCGTTGGCGGGCGAGTAGCGGGTGTCCATCTGCACGCCCGTGCTCATCACAAAGAAGCCGTAGCCGTTGAGGTGATCGCGGTACGGGTCGAGAAAAATGGCGAAGAAGTCGGTGTTGCCCACATCATCGCGCTGGGTCAGCTCGCGCTTGATGCTATCGGGGCTGGCCTCGAGAAGCTTCGCCCCCACGTAGAGGGCCACGTCGTCGTAGAGCACGCGCACCTCGGTGGGCAGGCGCTCGGGCCGGCCGGGCCGCGGCCGCCGCTCGATAAGCTGGCTGGCCACCGGGGCGCTGGCCCAGGCGGCCTCATCGAGCAAGCCGTCGAGCGTGAGCGGGCTAGCCGTGCGCTGGGCGGCCAGCTGGCGGCGCGGCCCGCTGGCCGCCGGACCAGGCGTAGCGGCCTGCTGCGCGCTCGCCGGCCCCGACCAGCTCAGACACAGAAAGCTCAGCACCAAGCATATCGGCCAGCGTAGGGCAGCAAGGCAAAACATGAAGAATGGGTAAGTAGCATTTTTCGTGCGCCAAGGACGCGCCCGAACCCACGGCGTTGTCTGCGAAGAGCTATTTTTCGAAAACTTTAGGAGCAAGCTCACTTCTGCACGTTCTGGGGCCGCGCCGCCGTTTGTACTCGCACTGGCTAACCGGCTGGCCTTCATGGCTAGGGCTGCTGGCGAAAAAACACGTCGCCGCTCACCGATTCCAGCTTCACGAGGGGGCCGCTGGCGGGGCCATAGCTGCCGTGCAGCTGGTAGCCCACGTAGCTCTTGGTCTTGAGATTGCTGAAGGTCACGGCCGGGTCGGCGTACACCTCGCCGGTGATGGTTTTCAGGCTAAGCTCGGCACCTTTGGCGGGGGGCCAGCTCAGGTCCACGTCGCCGCTCACGGAAGTGGCCTCAATGGGACTGCCGCTTAAGTTATTGAGCTTGAGGTCGCCGCTCACGCTGCGTACGGTTACGGCGCCGGTGAGGCCGCTAAGCAGGACATCGCCGCTCACCGTTTTGGCCGTCACGGCGCCTTGGAGGCCGCTCAGGTCGAGGTCGCCGCTGAGGGTGTTGAGGCGCAGGGCCGCGCCAGCGGGCAAGGTCACGTCGTAGTCTACTTTAATGCAGTAACTGTACTGGCCTTGGTGGTGGCTGACGGTGGGCCGCAGCCCGCCCGTTTTGGCCGAGCGGGTGTAGCCCACCTGCACGCCGCCCGCCGAATTCGTGCGGCTGCCCTCGCAGTCGCTGGTGAAGTTGGTTTCGCGCAGCCTGTCCTCATCCAGCACTTCCACCACGGCCAGCTCGGAGGCCGATGCCTGGAGAGTAAGGCTATATAAGTCATTGTGCTCATTATTGTTAATACTCACGTGGGCATCTACCCGCAGCGCCGCGCCGGGTCGCACCCGAATGGTGTGCGCATATTTCAAATCCAGAAACACGCCCTGCCCCGCGGCCAGGCTAGCGGTTTGGGATACGAGGCGCTGGGCCAGGGCCGGGGCTAAGCTGCCAAATAGCAGCAGGGCGGCAAGTAAAAGGCGTTTCATGAGCTGAAAAGGAAGAGGTGAGCAAGTGAAATCGATTGGGTTGGCAGGGGCAAGCCTGCGGCTGGCATCCCCTTGCGGAGCGGCTGCTCTTGCCTTACCCATCGTTCTGGCAAAAACCTGAACTCAAGGCACCAACCTTATATATCAGGCAATTACCTGGATTTCCGCACAAAAATGTCGCCACTGATTGTCTTGAGCGAAAGGGAGGCACCGCCGCCGTTGGCGCGGCCCTCCACCGTTTGGCCGCCCACATGTTGCAGGCCGTTGCCACCAAGCAGGGTAAGGTCAAAATCGGTGTAGATCTCCCCCGAAATCGAGCGCATCGACAGGCTGATTTTGCCCGAGGCCGGCAGGCTCACGTCCACGTCGCCGCTCACCGACGAGATGGCGCTGGGCTGCGTGGGCGTGGCGCTGAATTGCACTTTGATGTCGCCGCTGATGGTGTTGGCCACCACTGGGCCGCTCACGTTCAGCAGCCGCAGGTCACCCGATTTGAGGCTGACCTCGATACGGCCAGCCAAGTCGCGTAGCGTCAGATCGTCGGAGCCGCCCCAGGTGGCCTGCTCAAACGACACGCTGGTTTGGCGCGGCAGCCGCACCGTATAGCGGTCGTCGCCGTGCGTCATCCCCGTAATACGGATGGTATTATCCCCAGCGGCCGTCACGGCTAGTCCCAGGCGGGTGTTATCGGCCGCGCCCCCGCTGTAGATGGGCCGCAGCCCACTGGCCAGGGCGGGCGGCGCCTCGTAGTGGCCCGAGCCGCGAATGAGCAGCTCGTCACCGTCGTAGCCCTCCACCGTCACGTTGCTGCCGCGCATGTCGAGCACCACTTTGCGATTTTGGGAGCTGGCAAATTTCTGTTTGTATTCCTGGGCCCGCAAGTGGGCCGGCCAAGCCAGCACAAGGGCAAATAGCGGAAATAAAGCGTAATTTTTCATGAGAGTTAAAGGCAAGGAAGAAAAGGCAGTCACTTGACAAAGCGCAGTGACACTGCGCCTTGGCCATTAGCTACTGGCCTTTGCGGCCAGGGCCTGCGCGAAGTGCCACTACGTGCGGGCGCTGAGTAGTGCTGCTAAGTATGCAGAATTGCTAATTGTTAATTGTTAATTAAATCAACTGGCCCAGGCCGCTTTCGGCCTGCTGGCGCACGGCGGGCAGCGCGCCGGGTTTTTGGGCGAGCTGCTCAAGCTGCGGCACGGCGCGCTTCTCGCGCAACGTCACCAGTACTTCGATAAGGGTAATTTGCACGTTGGGGTCGGTTTGCAGGGGCAACGCCTCCACCAGCGCCGGGCCCACGCGGGGGTCGGCCCGCAGGCGAAACAGCGCCTCGCAGGCGGCTAGCCGCACGTTGGGGTTGGGATCGGTGTCGAGGGTATGAATAAGCGTGAGCACGGCCGGGTCGTTGGGCTCGACGACCGCCGCCGGGGCCTGGCTCACCAGCTGCAAGCGTTGGCTGGCCGAAGCCGGCTGCTGCCGCGCCGCCGCCAGGCGAGCCGATAGCGTGAGCGGTTGCGGCCGGTCGTTTTGAGTTAGCAGCTGAGCAGTGGGCTGGCGCAACAGCAGGCCCAGCACCGCGCCAATAGCCACCAGCGCCACGCTGGCTGCCATACGCAGCCACTGCTGGGTGCTTAGGTGCGGCTGGCTAGCCACGGGCGCAGCCACTACCGGAGCCAGCGGCTGGCCACCGCGGCCAGCAGTCAGCCCAGTAGGCGAAGCTGACGCCAGCTTCGCCTTTTCCTCCTCCAGCATGATCAGAAAGTTGTCGCGTAGCTCTAGCGGCGGTACTTCGGCCGGCAGGGCATCAAGGTCGTTGAAGAGCTGGCGCAGCTCGGCCAGCTCGGCCTGGCAGGCCGGGCAAGCGGTCAAGTGGGCCGCCAGGTGGGCCGCTTCGGGCGGCAGCGGCCGGCCATCGGCCAGCTCGGGCAGCCAAGGCTGAAGGGCGGCGCAGGCCGGATCGGCGAGAGAGTGATTACTAGCCACTTGAGTTACTTATGAATTGTTAGTTATGAATTATAGATTATTATCCAGTAGATTTTTAGCTCAAATAAATCTTGCGTAGCGCATCGAGCGCCCGGTGGGCTTTCACCCTGGCCGCGCCCGCAGTGCAGCCGAGCTGCTCGCCAATTTCGGCGTAGTCGAAGCCCTGAAAGCGGTGCAGCAGCAGCACTTCGCGCTGCGCGGCGGGCAGCAATGCTAGCGCCTCGTGCAAGGCTTGGTGCTGGTCGGTGGCGGCGCGCTGGGCCTGGGCCGCGCGGCCGTGAGCGGGTGTTTTTTCTACTTCTTCCAAGTCGGCGCTGGGTCGCTGGCGCTGGTAGTGGTCGGCCCACACGTGGCGGGCCATTTGGTAGACCCAGGCCCGAAATGCCTGGCCCGGCTGGTAGCTGGCGCGGTAGCGCAGCACCCGCACAAATACGTTTTGGGTAAGGTCCTGGGCCAGGTCGCGGTCGCCGTTGGCCAGCCTGGCCAGGAAGCCAAACAACGGTCCCTGGTAGCGCTCAAACAGCCCGGTTAGCTGGTCGAGGTCGCCGGCTTGCACCTGAGTCATCAGGGCTTCATCGCTGAGCGCAAGTGCGGAGGCAGACGGCATACGGGCGGCTGAAAGGTGATCGGTACTAGTGGGGTTGGAGGGAGTACCGTCGGAGTAGCCATTCGTTACAAGAAGCGCTGAAAAAGTGATGAAAAGAAATAGTGAGCGCCAGCGCCGAACATAAAAAACGGGTTGGCCATCTGTACTTCAGACAACCAACCCCCTATCCAATAACCTTACTATCAATGCTTAATGTACATCAACCGATATTCCAAAGCTTGAGTCCACCTTGCTGCCAGACTTATTGAGCAGCTTGCGGTACTTGGCAACTTGAGCAGGCGTAAGCGCCCGGCCATCGGCCATTCCGCCGCGGTCATTCAACTCCAATGAGTAGTACTTTTTGTTTTTAATCAGCCCATCGCGCAGCAGCTCGCTACCCAGCTGGTCGGTATTGGGCGCCGGTGGGGGTGGTGGAAGCGTGGGGCCTTGCGGCGCCGAGGGAGGTAGCGGCGCACGGGGCAGCCGCGGGGCGGAGGTGCCCCGACCAGCGGAGCGGTCCAGGGCGTGCAGCTCGGCCTGGGCAGCAGCTATGCGGGCGCGCAACTCAGCGCGCCGCGCCTCCGCTTCAGAGCGGTCGGCGGCTTCTGGGCGCACAGCGTCATGGTCAGCCTGCTCGGCGTCACGGTCAGCCTGCTCGGCGTCACGGTCGGCCTGCTCGGCGTCGCGATCGGCCTGCCGAGCGGCCGCGGCGCTACTTTGGTAGCGGCCCTGCTTGTCAAACTTTAGGCGAACGTATCCGCGCTTATTGCGCTCCAGGTGATAGGTTGGGGACGGTGGGCGATTGGCTGCTACCCCATCTAGGTCGAGCTGGAAGTCGCCAACCACCAGCTTGTTACGCAGCCGGGTAGTTTTAAGCCCTTCCCGGTCAAGATCTTGCAGCTCCTTTTCCATTTCCTGGCGCTGCTCGGCGTTCAGGTTGGGGCTGCGGAGCGCTTCGGCCAGCCCCTGGCGGGCAGCTTGGCGCGCCCGGCTATCAATATCACCCGCCGAAAAGTCAAAGCTAACCGACTGCCAATCGGGTCTTTCCGAGCGCTCCCTACGGAAGAAGTCATCCGCTTGGCCGGGCACCTGCACTACTTCCACGGTGCGCACGGGCTTGCTGCGCTTGGCTTTTTTGCCGGCGCTCGTTTCAATCGGCTGGCCATCGACGGTCAGGTTCACAACGCGGCCTTTTTTATCTTTCTCGATGACAACCGTACTGGCTGGGCCGCGGCGCGACGGCCCCGGCCGCCACGGACGTACCCGCACTTGGGGCACCTCATCGGCTATTTCCACGCGTTTATTTCTCTGCTGGCCAGCTTTTACCTCCACGGCGACTGGTAGCGGAGCAGTAGCAGCCCGGTGGCGGCTGATATCGGCTGGGGTAGCCGGTACTGTGGGGGCTTGGCGCGGCGCGGCCGCGGGCGCGGGGCTAGCGGCTAGCACGACGCCGGTGCTCAGGCCCAGCAGGCCCAGTAGCGTTAGCGACCCGGCCAGCAGGCCCTCGCTCAGCGTGGGGGCCTGAGGCCGGCCCAAAGCTAGCCGGCGCACCCGGGCCAGTAGCGAGCCGCGCCCACCAGCCCCGGCAGCAGCAAGCGCCAAACGGGGCATGGGCCGGGCCGCGGCTTCTAGTTCGGCGAGGGCGGCCAGGGCACGGGCCACCCGCAGGCGGTCGCCGCCGCAGAGGGCCGCCGCCTGGTCGTCGCAGCAGTTTTCGCGCTCGGCACGCAGGCAGCTGGCCATAAACCACACGGCCGGGTGGTAAAAAAACACTGCTTCAGCCACGGCCAAACCCAGGTTGAGCAAATAATCGCGGCGCACAACGTGGGCCAGCTCGTGGGCCAGCAACGCTTCTACTAAGGCCGGGCTCAAGGCCGCCACGGTACCCAGGGGCAGCAGGATCACCGGCCGCAGGTGGCCCAGCACCAGTGGCCCGGCCACCCGCGCCGACTCTAGCAGCGCCACGGGCCGGCGCACGCCGGCGCGGCGCACCAGGGCCGCCAGGCGCTGCTGCCACTCGGCGCCCAGCGCCTGGGCACCCGCCCGCCGCAGCCGACTCGCATAGAGCAGCCCACCGGCTAGCCGGCCGCTCATCAGCAATAAGCCTAGCAGCCAGGCCACTACCACGAGTGGCAGGTACGCTTCGAGCGCTTGGCTAGTTGCTTGCCGCCACGCCCACGGGGCAGCTGGTGCTACGGGCAGCGGGGCGGCAGCCACTACCGGCGCGATTTGCGGAGCCGCCGCTAGGTAGCCTACCGTCGGGCTGGGCAGATAAGCGCCCCTAGCAGCGGGAGCTTGCTGGTAATAAAACCCAAACGTGAGGCTCACTGCCAGCACCAGGCTCGCCAGTGCGCCAGTGGCCGCGGCGTAGCGCAGCTCGGCCCGCTGGCGGCGCAGCAGCGGCAGCGCACCGGCCAGCAGCAGCGCCAGCACCCCACCCTGCCACAGCGAGTGCAGCAGCGCGTACCCTACGCCCCGCACCAGCGCGGGCGAGCCTAGTTCCTTAAGCAGTGGGAGCGTCGTCATGGGTAGGAGGAGCTGAATGGTTAGCGTTTTGAATCTCAATATCATTGAGCAGGCGCCGAATCTGGGCTAGCTCGTCGGGCGAAGTGCGGCGGTGGCCTAGTGCCTGCATCACCAGCTTGAGGGCCGAGCCGCCGAAGGTGGCTTCCACAAAACGGTCGAGCAGCAGGCCCTGGGTATCCTGCTCGCGCACGGCCGCCCGGTAAATGTGGCTGCGGCCCTCATCGTCGCGCTGCACGAGGCCCTTTTCCAGCATCAGCTGCATGATTTTCAGAGTGGTAGTGTAGCCCACTTCGCGGCGCTCGCTCAGCTGCTCGTTCACGGTGCGCACCGTGGCGGGACCAAGCTGCCACAATACTTGCAAGATTTCCAACTCCGAATCGGTAGGTTTGGGGGGTGCTTTAGCCATAGATCGACTGAAAAAAGTTTCGTACGAAATATTTCGTATAACAAAGATTGTACGATAAGCTTCGTAGTTTCAAAAGCAATGTACGAATAAATTCGTATTTTAGGTCAAAACCCTGATATACAAGGCCATTATTTTTATAAAGGCCTTCTTATCCAACGGAACATCCAGCACGTTAAGCAAAATGGCTCCCCGGGTAGGAACGGGTAGGCTACTGCGGCCCGAAAACTTCGGGCACTACTAGCGAAGGGTAGTTTCTCCCGCGAGCCTGCTTCTCTTTTGAGCTTTGATTGCCGGATGGGTTTGTTGAACTGTTTTATTGATTTTACCGCAAGTATCAGCTGGCGGAAGGATGCTGGATAACTTGTCTCATCCGGCCATTTCACTGCGTAATAACCAGCTCGTAATGGGCGAACGACTAAGGCTTAACGTACTATATTTGCCGTTTTCCAAGCTACCTGCCATAGATAGGGGGATTCTTCGTACATACTACCCAACCTGCCTATTATTCTTTATGAGACCTCTCTTACGTCAATTGCTGCTGCCGCTGCTGCTTGGCAGTAACGCCATGGGGACCACTAGCAAGCTTTCAAGCTTCAATGATAGGGGCATGGCCCGCATGTTGCCCACGACGCCCCCTGCCAACGGTGCCGTGATGAACAGGCAGCCCCAGACGGCCAGGGGCGCGGCTGGCAACGGCAACGGTGCCCCCGCTCAGCCCTTCAGTACCTATGCAGTTCCCACCATCAATTCCGTAGCTCCCAACCCCGGCGGACTGGGCCAGAGCATTACCATAGCCGGTAACAACCTGGGTACCTCCACCACGAGCACAGTTACAATCAACGGGATTAATGCGCCGGTCATCAGCAACTCGGGCACCAGCCTAGTAGTGCGTGTGCCCACTACTGCCACCGCCGGCAGCAACCCAATAATAGTCAAGGCAGGTAACGGCAATAACAACACCAGTACCCCCTACTCCAACTTCACTGTAATGGCTGCTTCCGGCAACGTCCTGGCCTTTGATGGGACGGACGACTACCTGTCGCTGCCCACCTCCACGGCCGTGCCGATAAACAATAGCCCCTATACCCTAGAGGCTTGGATTAAGCCTACGAGCATGAATGTTAATGGAATCATTGGCTGGGGTAACTACGGCACTACCAACCAGGTAAATGCACTGCGCCTAACCTCTACCGGCCTGGTCAATTATTGGTGGAATAATGACCTGGATGTCACCACCAGCAACCTGGTCGATGGGCATTGGCACCACGTGGCCGCGACCTTTAACGGCACCACGCGTATCCTATACGTCGACGGGGCCCTTGTGGGACAGGACCAGCCCACCGGCCACGCCGTGCCCGATGCCAGTAACCTGGCCATTGGCGTGACCGACAATAGTGCTGCCGGTAACGGCTTCGAGTACTACCAGGGCAGCATAGACCAAGTACGCGTGTACTCCGTGGCCCTAACCCTTGCCCAGCTGCAAGCCGACATGGTAAGCACCACGGCCGCCGTGCCGGCCAGCCTGGTGCTCTACTATAACTTCGACCAGGGCACGCCCGCCACGACCAGCACCGGCGCAAACACCGGCCTAACTACGCTCTACGATCTGGCGAACGCCACCCCTGCCACCTTGAATAACTTCGCACTGGCCAGCGGCACTACCACCAGCAACTACGTGGCAAGCTACGCGATGGTGGTGCCCGCCGCCACGGCCACCACCAGCCAGACCACTACCTCCTTCGTAGCCAACTGGACGGCCCCGGCCGTGGGCGCGGTGACCAGCTACGTGCTGGACGTAGCGACCACGGCCAGCTTCGCTAATCCCGTCACGGGCTCGCCCTTCAGCGTAGCATCCTCAGCTACTAGCAAGGCCGTGACCGGTCTGAACAACAACAGCACGTACTACTACCGCGTGCGCGCCCTCAACAGCGCCCTGGCTCAACCTGACCAGGGGGCCTACTCCAACACCACCGTCGTGAGTGCTCCCTTGCCCGTCGAGCTATCTGCCTTCACGGCCACGGCCACGGGTCCCGCCGCCGTGCGCCTGGCTTGGCGTACAGCCTCGGAAAAGAACAGCGACCGCTTCGAGGTAGAACGCAGCCAGGACGGCCAGACGTTTGCTGTCATTGGCAGGGTAGCCGCGGCCGGCACCAGCCTGCTGCTACACACTTATGAGCTACTCGACGGCAAGCTCCCACCTGCCACCACGCTCTACTACCGGTTGCGGCAGGTAGATGCGGATGGTACGGCCAGCTACTCGCCCGTGCGCGCCGTGCGCTTGAACGATAAGCCCACGGCGGGCCTGACCCTGGCCCCCAATCCTGCCCACGTCACCACCCTCACCGGCGCCGAGACGGGTGCCCCTGTGGAGGTGTATGATGCCCGGGGCCGGCTCGTACACACCACCACGGCTGATGCCGCTGGTACGGCGGCACTGGTGTTACCCACTGGGCTGGCCAGCGGCGTGTATGTGGTGCGTAGCGGCAGCCAATCCGTACGCCTCGTCATCGAATAAGCACCCTGGGGTCGCGGCTAAAAGTTTGTCCGGAAGTTAAGTGAGTTACTTCCAATCACGGTATTTACACGGCAATATGCTGGGTCCAGCGATCAGCTGGGCGGGTTTATTCAGCTAGACGACCGTTTTCCTATACGAGTCAGCTGGGCCTCGGCCATTCATCGCTACAAGCGGTAAAAACCCCAAAATGGTTAAGCAAACTTGTTCACCAATTAAAGTATAAACACTCTACTTTCGGGATGAGACACCTGTACTTGACCCATGAGAATCAGCTACGCCTGTGTCTCGACTTAGGCTGCCCGCACTCCAGTACCTCGCCAGCGCAACGTACCTCCCAAGAATAGCAGCAGCTTACTCAGCCCCCGCGCCGTCCTTCCGGCGCTTGCGCACCAACGTCACCCGCGCCCGGCGGCAGATACCTCCCAGCGGCGGATTAAACTTGGACACGCTCACTTGCCCGCGCCGCACCTGCGGAAATTCGCCCATCACGCGGTCGAGAATGCGGTGGGCCAGGTGCTCGAGCAGGCGAGCAGGCTGCTGCATTTCGGCTAGCACCAGCCGGTAGAGGACTTCGTAATTCACCGTTTCGGCCAGCTTATCGGAAGCCCCGGCCGCGTGCAGGTCGGTTTTGAGGTGCAGGTCGATGCCGTACTTATTGCCAATGCGCTGCTCCTCATCGTAGTAGCCGTGAAAAGCAAAAAATTCTAGTCCTTCGAGTGCAATCTGGCCCATGGGTCAAAGAGTGAATTGGTGAATGGCGCCCAGGTAAAATTGCCCAGCCGCTAGCTTCTGTCGGCAAAAGTGGGGCGCAAATGGCGGGCTCCGTTGCCGTCGGCACGGCTAACTTGGCCCACTCAACCCACTTCCTTCTCATGGAACCCACTCCCCAAGTCACGCACCACCGCTGGAACGACATGCCGGTCGACCAGCTTTCCGATGCCATCGGCCGCCGCCTCATCACGGGCCAGGACATGATGCTAGCGCACGTTTACCTCAAAAAAGGCGCCATCGTGCCACGCCACTTCCACGTCAACGAGCAGATTACCTACATCTTGGAAGGTGCCCTGCGCTTCCACGTGGGAGAAGGCGAAAGCGAGGAAATTATCGTGCGGGCCGGCGAAGTGCTGTGCATCCCCTCTAACGTGCCGCACCAGGCCGAGGCGCTCGAAGACACGCTCGACGTGGACGTGTTCAGCCCGCCCCGCCAAGACTGGCTCGATGGCAGCGACGCCTACCTCCGTCAAAAATAAGCCCCGCCGCACGTTATGGACTTTGGAATAAAAGGCAAAATTGCGCTGGTGGCCGCCGCCAGCAAGGGCCTGGGCCGCGCCGTAGCCGAGGAGCTGGCCGCCGAGGGCGCGGCGTTGGTCCTCTGCGCCCGCGGCGATGAGGAGCTCCAAAAAACCTGCGCCGCCATTGCGGCGGCTAGCGGCGTGCCGGTGCTGGGCGTGGCCGCCGACCTAGCCACGCCGGCCGGCGTGGCGCGGGTTACGGAGGCCGCGCTGGCCCGCTTTGGCCAGGTAGATATCCTGGTCACGAATGCGGGGGGGCCGCCCGCCGGCACTTTCGAGCAGCACAGCGCCGAGGCTTGGGAGCAGGCCAGCCGGCTGCTGCTCAGCAGCGTAGTAGAGCTGACCCGCGCCGTACTGCCCGGCATGAAGGAGCGCGGCTGGGGTCGCATTCTCAACATCACTTCCATCGCGGCCAAGCAGCCCGTGGCCGGCCTTATGCTATCGAATAGCCTACGGGCGGCCGTCACGGGCTTCGCCCGCACGCTAGCCACGGAAGTAGCGCCGTTTGGCATCACGGTCAACAACATTTTGCCCGGCTACACCCGCACCGAGCGGGTCGAGCACCTGGCACAGGCCGCCGCCACCCGCGAGGGCATCTCCCCTACCGCCGCCACCGCCCGCTGGACTGCCGAAATCCCCATGCAGCGCCTGGGCGAGCCCGCCGAATTTGCGGCATTAGCGGCCTTTTTGTGCTCGGCGCGGGCCAGCTACATCACCGGCAGCTCGGTGGCCGTCGATGGCGGCTGGATCAAGTCGTTGCTGTAGGCTAGCCGGTTGGGTTTCCTTTGCAGGAGGCTACCAGGTGGCCAGTAGCTTGGACTACAAAGTCCAAGCTACTGGCCACCTGGTAGCTTGTTTATTTTGGTATAAACAAAAAGAGAACGTCAGGCTAACGAAAGCCTGACGTTCTCTTTTGGCGCTAGTGCTCAGTCAGGCAAATTAGTTGCCCTAATTTTCTGATAGTGCCGGTCGAGTTTGACGCGGGCTTTTTCCAGGGTGAATTGCCATTTCACGGTGGCCCGCGCCGCATTGCGTT